>Ga0209863_10000503_pt1 | contig 19255 bp, 15 predicted proteins | sample OrgsoiDNA2013046_FD_185796 | JGI IMG/M metagenome (GOLD analysis project Ga0209863, IMG submission 185796) | Permafrost soil microbial communities from the Arctic, to analyse light accelerated degradation of dissolved organic matter (DOM) -... | ecosystem: Environmental > Terrestrial > Soil >...
GAACTTGTCCTTGCGGGCATAGGTCTGGTTCAGATATTGGAACAAATCCTGGAGGGACGCCTCATCGTTGCTGCCCCGCCTCATGGCCAGGTCGAGCAGGATCCCGAGAAGAAAGCCCTTGTTGTAATAGCTGATGCTGCGGCCCGGCAGGCGGTATTGCGGATACTTCTCGAGCCAGGCGTCGAGGCTGGATTCCTCGGCGGACTGGGTTCGATGGGCAGGACGGGTTTGCAGCGCGGTGATTTCCTCGGCAAGATTGCGCAGAAATTCCTTCTCATCAATGAGCTGGCTTTGTAACAGGGCATATTGCTCGACGGTACTGGTAACGCCTTCGCTGAACCACAGGGCGCGCGTGTAATTTTCCTTGGTGTAGTCCACGGGGGCGAGGGTTTGCGGGCGAATTCTCTTTACATTCCATAAGTGAAAGAACTCGTGGGCGGCCATGGAGGCGAGCTGCCCGGGATCCGATTGCAAGGAAGGAGCGCTCAGTTCGATGGCGGTGGAGTTGGCGTGCTCCATGCCACCATCGCCCCGATCCTCGGGAAAATGGAAGAGGAAAAGGTAGTTCTGGAAGGGGCGGTCCTGCATCCAGGCGGTCTCGGCGCGAACGATTTTCCGGAGAGTGTCGGTGAGGCGCGGGAGGTCGGTGATATCAGGGGCGGCGTGGACCACGATGCGGTAGTGCCCCCCATTTTCAATGAAAGCAGATTCCTGGAACTTGCTGACTTCGACGGGAGAGTCGACGAGATTGTCGTAATTGGGTGCTTGAAGTTCGCCCTGATCGTCTTGCAGGGGGGAGGCCATGTGCCAACCGTTAGGAACGTCGGCGAAGCGGACGGACATGGGAGCGTCGCGGGCGTCGGCGGGGTACATGAGGATTTCGGCAAAATTGAAGAACGCGTGCTCAGGGTTGAGTTGCGCGCCGAAGGGGCCGGGCTGGTCGGCCAGGAGTGCGTATTCGATGGTTCCGCCTTGGGCTAGGCCGTCGACTTGCCAGCGGCTCTTGTTGAGTTTGCGGACGGGAAGCGGCGCGCCAGTGGAGCCTTTGGCGCGAAGCCACTGGACGTATTCGGCGAAGTCCCGGATTTGGTAAGTCGCGTTCCATACTGGTAACTGAAGTTCGCGTAGGGCGGGGCCTGAGGGAATGGCGATGGCGATTTCGACCAGGTGTTCGGCGGGGTTGGTTAAGGTGATGGTGTAGTGGATGGGAGTGTGGGGTTGGGCGGCGGCGGGGAGAATGGCCAAGAACATCAGAAGCGCTTGGACCAGGATGGGCTTGCATTTTTGAACCGCCGTATTCCCCAGGGGACCAAAGCCCCTCGACGAAAACGCAAGAGTGCAGCGCTGAAGCGGTGGTCCGCCCAAAAGCAGATCCCTCCGCTCCGCAGTTGCTTCGCTTCGCGCAGCCACTGCTCCGGTCGGGATGACAAGCATTTTTCTTAGGAGCCGCAGAGCGGAAATACCATGCTTGCACAATTTCTGAAGCGCTACGCCGCCCAGAAGCTTTGGAGTCTGCTTCATCACTTCTCTGGCCCGGTTGCAGGTGCACCTGCGCCTTTGGCGCTGGCGCGCGAGGCTTCGCGGAGGCGGTTGGGGAGTTTTTCGTAGATTCCGCCGAAGCCGCCGTTGGAGAGAATTGCGACTACGTCTCCGGGGCGGAGGTCGGGGGCGATGGCGTCGACGATGCGGTCGGCGTCTTCCAGTACCTGGACGCGGCGGCCGGATTGGCTGATTTGGGCGGCCAGGGTGTTGACGTCGAGCCGTTCTTCTTCCGGAATAACATCCATCTTGAAGACCTGGGCTACGACGATTTCGTCTGCACTGGAGAGGCTTTTGGCGAGTGCATCTTGAAGAACCCGGCGGCGTAACGTGTTGGAGCGGGGCTCGAGGATGACCCAAAGGCGGCTGCCGGGATAGCGTCCGCGCAGGGCGGCTAGTGTGCCAGCGATGGCGGTGGGGTGGTGGGCGAAATCGTCGACGATGGTGATGCCGTTGACTACGGCTTTGACTTCTAAGCGGCGTTTTACGCTTTTGAAGGTCTTGAGGGCAGCGGCGATTTCGGCTGCGGTGATACCGTAGTTTGCGGCCAGGGCGGCGGCGGCGCTGGCATTGAGGACGTTGTATTCGCCGGCTAGCGGAAATTCCAAAGTCGCCCATTCCTTGCCAGAACGGTGCAGTTTCCAGGCAGTTTTGGTCGGAGTGACTTGCATGTCGGTGATGCGCCAGTCGGAGGATTCTTTCATTCCGTAGCGCTCGACGGGGCAGAAGGCTTTAGCGATGCAGCGGGCGAGGCTTTCCCCGGTGTCGTGGGCGATGAGTTTGCCGCTGCGAGGGAGGAGATTGACCAGGCGTTTGAAAGCGGTTTCGACGGCCTTCAGGTCATCGTAGATATCGGCGTGGTCGAACTCGACGCTCGTCAGGATGGCGCTTTGCGGAAAGTAGTGGAGGAACTTGGGGCCTTTGTCGAAGAAGGCGGTGTCGTATTCGTCGGCCTCAATGATGAAGTTCTTGCCGGAACCGACGGCGAAGCTGCTGCCGAAGTTCTCGGCGATGCCTCCGATTAAGAAGGACGGGTTGCGGCCGGAGGAGTGGAAGATCCACGAGAGCATGGAGGTGGTGGTGGTTTTGCCGTGAGTGCCTGCGATGGCGAGGACTTCCCTGCTCTGGAGGAATTCGTGGTGGAGGATTTGCGGAAGGGAGCAGAAGGGGATGCGGGTATCGAGGACGTGCTCCAATTCCACGTTTCCGCGTGAGACAACATTGCCAACTACGACCAAATCCGGAACGGGGTCGAGATTCTTGGGCGAGAAGGGTTGGGCGACCTGGATTCCGAGGGAGAGCAGGAAATCGGACATGGGCGGGTAGGCGGCGGTATCGGAGCCGGTGACGCGGTGGCCGCGGGTTTGCAGGAGGCCGGCGAGAGAGGCCATGGCGGTGCCGCAGATTCCGATGAGGTGAATGTGTTTCTTGTCTTTTATCTTTTCATTCATGCGGTGGTGGCTGACTCCAGAAATTGTAATTCGGCTTGGTCTCCGGTTACGACCAGCGCGGCTGGGACGCCGATCGGGAGGGTGATGTTGCGTTGGGATACGTGGCCCGAGCGCAGGCCGTAGGCCACGGGAATGCCCAGCTTACCGACAATGCGGAGGACGACCTCTTCGAGTGTGTAGGTTTGTTGCGGGTGCTGGAGGCAGTCATTCATTTCGCCGAAGATGATGCCGCGGAGGCCTTGGAATTTTCCGGCTTGCTGGAGTTGGATGAGCATGCGGTCGATTTGGTAGGGCTTGGAGGCTATGTCTTCCAGAAACAGAATTGTATCTTTCGTTTGGATTTCATGGCGTGTTCCCAGTGTGGCTGTCAACATGGGGAGGCAGCCGCCGTAGAAGATGCCTTGGGCTGCGCCGGCTACCAGGCCTTTTGCGCCGGAGTTTGTTACTTGCCATGAGGCTGCGCCGGCGAGGGCCGACTCCCAGGACGCTAGATCAACTCCATCTTCTTGTGCGAAGTCTTTCGCCGCCATGGGGCCGTGGAAGACGGTGAGATTGGCTTCGTCGGACAAAAGAGTGAGGAGAGTGGTGTTGTCGCTGTAGCCGACGAAGATTTTAGGGTGCTTGCGTATGAGATTCAGATCGATGCCGTCGACCAGATAATTGGCGCCATAGCCGCCGCGGGCGCAGAGGAGGGCGCGGATGTCTTCGCGCTGGAACATGGAGTGGAGTTCTTGCAGGCGGCGTGCGGCGGTGCCGGCGAAATAGAGGTCGTGTTTCAGGATTGAATCATCGTAGACGGGCTTGTAGCCCATGCGGGTCAGGGTTTCGCATCCCTGGATGAGGGCGTCTTCTTTTATGGCGCTGGCTGGGGCGATGATGCCGATGGCGTCGCCTGGCCTCAGGGCGGGGGGGCGGAAGCGGCTCAACTTTTTGCTCCAGCGCCTGAAGGCGCTCTTTTCGTGGTGTTTACGGCACGGCTGAAGCCGTGCCCTGATACGGAGCTTACCTCGGCGGCTGAAGCCGCTGACCTTCTCGGTTGAATCGCAGGGCTGAAGCCCTGCGCCGCCCAAAAGCAACAGCAGGTCCCTCCACTACGCATTTGCTTCGCTTCGCGAAGCAAATGCTCCGGTCGGGATGACAGGCTTTTTGAAAGGAAGGGGGTGCGTTTTAGTTCCTCCATTGAAACCCCCCTTGGCAGATTATGCGGGCTGGGCCGCGTAGGTGGATTTCGTTGTTTTCCCAGAGAACGGTTTGGGGGCCCCCTGCGGAGATGACTTGCAGGGGGGAGCGGGCGCGGTTGGTGGCGATGGCGGCTACGGCGGAGGCACAGGAGCCGGTGCCTGAGGATTGCGTTTCTCCGGCACCGCGTTCGTAGATGCGGATTTCGATGGCTTCCTCGCTGAGGACTTTGACCAGTTCGACGTTCACGCCTTGCGGGAAGCGCGGGTGGGCGCCAATTTCGGCGGCTTGTTGCTGCCAGTTGGGTTGGAAGTTATCGACGAAGATCACGTAATGCGGGTTGCCGGTGCTTACGGGGATGCCTTGTATTGAGCCCGTTTTCAGAGTTAGGGAAAGAGGATCGCCTACTATGGCTTGCCCCATTTCGGTTTCAAATTCGAATTCTGGGTCGTTGCGGCGGGTTAGATGACAGATTTTGGGACCGGCGCCGGTTTGGATCGTGACGCGATCTGTCTTCTTGTCGTCCTTCCGAAGCGAGATCCAGTGGGCAGCAACGCAGCGGGTGCCGTTGCCGGAAATTTCGGCGGGGCTGCCGTCGGCGTTGATGAGGTGGATTTCGAGATCGGCGGTTGCGGAGGGAGAGAGCCACTCGACGCCGTCGGCGCCGACGCCGTTGTGGCGGTCGCAGATCTGGCGGGTGAAGATGGATTTGTCACTATCGACTTCCTTCGCGTCGATCAACAGGAAGTCGTTGCCGCAGGCGGTGGCCTTCACGAATGGGATCGACTTCCTTCGCGGGTTGTCATTCATACGAACTCATTCGTGTTCGGTGGGGCCGCCGTAGTAGATGCTCTCGATGACCTTGGACTCTCGTAAACCGGCCATTAGGCGGGCGCTTTCGCCGAAGGTTCCATCGACGGTGAATTGCACGCGAAAGTGTTGCGGGGTTTGCGCGATGCGGACGTTGTCCATCATGCGGTGTTCGAATTCGAGCAGGCGATTGATTTCGTTGATGACGTCCTCGGAGGTTTTACCGGCGGCTTCATAGCCGAAATTCAGTATTTTGAGATTAAAGGTGTCTTCGATGCGGCCGAGCGTATAGAGAACGAGAAGCACGACGAGGGTGGCGAAGATGGCCGTCACGTAGAGACCTCCGCCGACCGCCATGCCGACGGAGGCGACTACGAAGAGGGTGGCGGCGGTGGTCAGGCCGCTGACTAAACCCCGGGCGTGCAGGATGGAGCCTGCGCCGATGAAGCCGATGCCGGGGATGATCTGAGAGGCAATGCGGGTGACATCGGTGCCGCGGGAGAGTTCGACGGAGAGAAGCGTGAACATGGCGGCGCCGAAGCAGATGAACATGTTGGTGCGAAGTCCGGCGGGACGATGCTTGAGTTCCCTTTCGAGGCCGATGATACCTCCGAGGAGAGCCGCGAGGAGCAGGCGGACCAGGGCTGCAGCGGGAAGTGTGGACATGAGAGAGTTGAGAAAATGCATGGTTCTGCTCGTGGACGTACCTGAGTTGAAATGTATCATCCGGCGGCGTGGTTGCATGGGGTGGGTCAGGTGACGGGGGAGGTTACCGGGGTTCTGGTGCCCGAGCCAACACCCCGCCATATGCCTGTTTGTAGTGAGAAAGCTGGCGAGAGTTTGGGTCGACGTGAGTGCGCAGGGGTCCCTTCGACAGGCTCAGGGCAGGCTTTTCGACTTCGCATTCCCGCGCTGGCGCGCGCGAATCCTTCGCTCAAGATGACAATTCAAAATACGTCCACTGAATGTACAGAGTGTATTCAGAGTTGACTCAGTGGGTGCGATAGAGGGTGGCGCGGGGTTGGGTGGAGACTTCGACGGAGAAGATTGGGGCGAGGTGGTGTTGGGTGGCGGAGGCGTCGACGGGGTCGCCGACGAAACCTACGGCGTAGTCGGCGTATCGCGGCGGGTCCGCTAGGGCTCGGGGCCAGAGGCCCTGGTCGTCGCGGGGGCGGATCCAGGCGCGCTGGTCGCCTTCGTTGATGATGCGGCGGAAGTGGACTCCGGCGCGTTGCGGGGCGCCGGGGAAATCGCGGATGGCCATGAGGATGGAGGAGTTGGGCGGGAGGTGTTCGAGTTCGACCGCCAGGCGTTCCTGAAGTGTAACGCGGCCTTGCATGTTGTGGACGGCTTCGAGATAGCTGGCGGGCATTTTCGAGGCGAGTACGGCTCCCCAGAACCAGAAGGCGGCGGCGGCGATCGCGAGGGTCAGGCGGGCGGGTTTCGACGGAATGATAGAGAGGACGGCGTCGAGCGAAACTGCGCTGAAGATCGCGACTGCTGGGAGGAGTTGCAGTCCGTAGCGGAGGTTGTAGACGCCGAAGGGCCACCAGTCGGGGACGAAGATGGGGACTCCGCTGTAGGCGACGGAGAGAGCGTAGAACGGGAGGGGGATCCAGAGCAGGAGCAGGGGCCAGGAGTGGGGCCGGCGGAGGGTCAGGAGTGTGCCCAAGGCGGCGAGCCAGAGCCAGAGCTTTCCGGCACTGGGGCTGGCGGCGAGGTTCATTTCGGCGGCGCGCAGGAAGTAGAATTCGGCCAGCCACGGATGGCCGGTGCCGGGGTGGGAGGCCTGCACGATGCGATGTTCGATGGCTTTAGCGGAGTAGGGGCCGTTGGCGAATTCGAGCGGGTTGCGGTAGACGGCGGTGTTGTAGGCGAGCCAAAGGACTGGGCCGGCGGCACAGACTAGTAAGAAGCGGAGGATGGGCTTTCGTAGTTGCGCGGCTGCGGTGGTTTTGCGAATGTGGAACGCGATAAGGAGGACCGCGAGGGCGGCTACGGACATGGCGATCCAGCCGTCGTAGCGGGTCATGGTGCAGGCGGCTAAGACGAGGCCACACCAGTTGAGAGAGCGGCGGGCGGCGGGCCAGTCTTCTTTGGGCACGGCTTGCGCGAATTCTGCCAGGTGAACGATGGCCCAGATGAAGAGGGCGAGGTAGAGCGGCTCGGTCATGGCCGTGGCTTGGAGGTAGATGAGGCTGGGGTTTCCGGCGAAGACGGCGGCTGCGAACCAGGCTGGGAAGGTTTTCTTGGATATTGTGCGGACCAGCCGGAAGATTCCTACTATGGAAAATATGTAGGCGATCATGGACGGGATGGATCCGCCGGCGGCTGTGCGCCACGCCCAGTCGGAGATGAGGAATGGGATCATCAGCAGGTGTGGCAGGGGGAGCCAGACTGTGCCGAGTTGGAGGGGGCCCGGGCTACGGGAATCGAAGACCCGGCGGGCGATGTTGATGTGGCCTTCGGCATCGCCGTAGAGGAGGATTTGGTTGTTGTGGAAGTAGTGGAGGAAGGCAAAGAGCGAGGTTGCGGTGGCCAGGGCCAGGAGGATGGTGGTTTCTCGGGTGTTCCATTTCTGCGCCGACATGGTTTCCTCAGCGGCTAAAGCCGCTCCTTAGAATAGCCTTTATCGCAGCGCTGAAGCGCTGCGCCGCTCAAAAGCGGCTGCTCGCGCCTGCATCTGCCCGAAATTTGATTGCGGCTGCAGTATGAGAAATGCTTGATGGCCCTTGGGTCGAGAGCGCGGGAATCCCTCCCTCCGGGCGGGATGACAAGCCGCTGGTAGAGGACACCAAGGACGAAAACCGAGAGCAGGTCCCTCCACTGCGGTCGGGATGACAGATTTCTGGTGGGTTAAGGCAGAGCGGCGGAGCTTTGCTGCCGCTGGGCAGGCGGGGGCGACCCACGTGTGTAACCATGGCTCCGAGGATTGCCTTATTCGAGATGTGTGAGTTCGCGGAAGATTTGGAAGCGGGCATCGATTTCTTCGCGTTTCAGATTGCGGAGGCGGTGGGTGCCGAAGTTTTCTACTGCGAAGGAGCCCATTACGCCGCCGTAGAAGAGGGCGCGTTTCAGGACTTCGCGGTTGAGTTCGCCCTGGGAGGCGATGTAGCCCATGAAGCCTCCGGCGAAGGAGTCGCCGGCACCGGTGGGGTCTTTGACTTCGGCGAGAGGCAAGGTTGGGGCGCGGAAGGGGTGACGGCCGATGCCGAAGGCGCCTTCCTGGAAGAAGATGGTGGAGCCGTATTCGCCGTGCTTGATGACCAGGGCTTTTGGTCCCATGGCCAGGATTTTTTGCGAGGCGCGGAGGAGGTTGCTGTCGCCGCTCATCATTTTGGCTTCGCCATCGTTGATCATCAGAATGCCGACGCTCTTGAGGGTTTCGCGGAGTTCTGGAAGCGTGCTGGTGATCCAGAAATTCATGGTGTCGCCGCCGACCAGTTTCGCGTTCGGTAGTTCGCGGCAAACGGCGGATTGCAGAGTGGGGTGGATGTTGCCGAGGAAGACGAATTCGGAGTCGCCGTATTCTTTGGGGATGCGCGGCTGGAATTTTTCGAAGACGTTGAGTTCGGTGAAGTCGGTTTTGGCTTCGTTGAAATTTTCGGTGTAGCGGCCGCCCCAGCGGAAGGTCTTCCCTGCCGCGCGCTCGATGCCGGTGGTGTCGACGCTGCGGGCTTTGAGGACGGCTTCGTGTTCGGCGGTGAAGTCGTCGCCGACTACCGCGACGATGCGGACTGGGGCGAAGTAGCTGGCTGCTAAGCCGAAATATGTGGCGGAACCGCCTAGTTCGTTGTCTACGTGCCCGGTGGGCGTGGTGATGGTGTCGAACGCAACGGATCCTACTGCGAGAATGCTCATTCTGGTTGGCTCTTACTTTCCTGCGTCGAGATATTTGTTGAGGAGCAGACCTAGGCGCTGGCGGGCTTCGGCGGGGATTTTGGCGCGATCGGTGAGGATGGCATGGGCCAGGGCGGAGCCGCATTTGCAGGCGCGCTGCGTAGGTATGGCGGCTACTGTGTGGCGGACGACTTTGGCGGCGTTTTCGGCGTTCTTGTGCAGGACGGCTACGATTTGGTCCACCGTTACGGAGTCGTGGGTCGGGTGCCAGCAGTCGTAGTCGGTGACCATGGCTACCGTGACGTAGCAGATCTCGGCCTCGCGTGCGAGCTTGGCTTCTTGCAGGTTGGTCATGCCGATTACATCGGCGCCCCAGCTACGGTAGAGATTGGATTCGGCTTTGGTGGAGAATTGCGGGCCCTCCATGCAGACGTAGGTTCCGCCTCGCTTGCCGACTACTCCGACTTTCTGGCAGGCGGCTTCGACGACCTTGGCCATTTCGCCGCAGACTGGGTCGCCGAAACCTACGTGGGCGACGACGCCTCCGCCGAAGAAGGTGGAGATGCGCTGGGTGGTGCGGTCGAGGAACTGGTCGGGCATGACGAAGTCGGTGGGTTTGTGTTCTTCCTTCAGAGAACCGACTGCTGAGACCGAGACGATGCGTTCTACGCCGAGCTGCTTGAAGGCGTGGATGTTGGCGCGGAAGTTAAGTTCGGTGGGGAGGAGCAGGTGGCCGCGGCTGTGGCGGGCCAGGAAGGCTACTTTGCGGTTATCGAGTTGGCCGGTGATGTAGGCGTCGGAGGGGTCGCCGAAGGGCGTGGTCAGACGGACTTCTTTGATGTCCGTGAGGCCGGGCATGGAGTAGAGGCCGCTGCCTCCAATGATTCCGATTTCTGCTTGTGGCACGAGGGCTCCTGTGGGGAACTTTGCATTATAGCTGGGTGTTGGGGAACGGGCGTACTTGACGATGGGATCCTGAGCTTGAGCGGAGCTTTGCTCCGCTGGACGGCCGAGGGCGGCCGTCCCAACGTGGGGACTAGTGGACGAGGGCTTGCAGCAATGCTTCCGCGTGGTCCAGGCTTTCGGCGACGAGAACCAGGTTGCCCTGGGTTTGGATCAGGATGGGGCCTTCTTCGGTGTTCCAGTGGCGGTTGGCTGATTGGTCTTCAACTTTTACTTCAAGTTTCACTTCAACTGCTTTCTGATAGCGCTTGGCGATTCCGTCGGCGTAGATTTTCGCGAATTCAGCGGCTTTATCGGAACTGGACCAGCGGGAGACGTAGAGCAGGCCGAGGGGGGCGGTGGGCTTGGTCTTGGGGCGGACTGCGTAGTAATAGCCTCCGCGCCAGTGGGGGTAGATTTTTTGGGCGACGGCGGGAGTGGCTAGCTGGCCTACCAGCATGGCGGTGTCGAATTCGCCGAAGCCGCCGATGTCGACTGTGTCGTAATCCTTAAACAAGAGCTTGAAGTTTGGGACGGGCATGGCGGGGAGTTTTTCGGCGGAGAGGAACGTCGCTGGTTCCATGATCTGGCGGGTGGTGGTGGGTGGATTCTTGAAGAGATCGTTGAGACCGGCTTTGCCGCGTTTGGCCACGACTTCCCCGGCGAAGGCCACGCCGTAGCGGTAGGGGAATGTCAGGGCTTCTTTGAGGAAGAGCGGGGCTTTTTGATATTGCACTGAGTCCGGGGTGCCGGCGAGCATGGTTTCACGCATGGCTTCGACAATTTGGGGCGAGCCTGCCATGGACATTCCAGCGGGGATTAGCTCGTAGTCGATGAGCGTTACGGTGGCCTGGCCTTCGACTACGGCTTGGCGGGCTTCGGCGGCTTCGTCGCGGTCGAGGTCGTCGGAGGTTGGGTTGTCGACTGTGATCAGATCTTTTTCTGCGCCCTTCATCCACTTCTGTAGGTCGAAGCTTTGATCCTGGAGGGCGTGGGTGAGTTCGTGGGCCAGCACTGGCTTTTGCTGCTCGGCGTCGAGCCAGTCGAGGAGGTTGACGGTTTTGGTGGAGGGGTCATAGTAGCCGGCGATTTGCTCGCGGAGTAGACCGATCAGGAACGGGCGGAGGTCGAAGTCGCGGGGGATCAGGCCGAATTTTTTGAGGACGACTTCGCTGCGGCGGAAGCGTTGGGAATCTTCGTCTTCGTCCATGTGTTTTTGGAGGTAAGCGACGACTTCGTCGCGGCTGACTAGCTTGCGCTTTACGGTTTCGCGCTCGGGGAGGGCGGTTTCGGTGCTGGCGAATTTCAGGATTTCGTCGACGGAGCGGAAAAGTTCGGTGGCTTGGGCGGGGGAGATTTTGTGCTCGGGCGTGGGTGAAGCCTGCGTGCCGAGGAGGGCCTCCCGCACGTTGCAAACTGAGCGTTGCGTGGTAAGCCAAAAGCAGGTCCCTCGACTGTGGTTCGTCGTCCGCAAAGCGGCCGACGAACCTTCGCTCGGGATGACAGCGTTAGCTAGTTGACCAAAACCCGCCGGGCACGCCGCGAATGGGGACAACAGGAGTAGGGCGCCGAAGGCCAGCAATCGTGGGCTGTAGCGGCGTTTCGTCCTTCTACGGAATATTCCGTTTGTGCGCTCGGTGAGTGGGATGTGGGTGGATTCGGGCATTCGTTGTCTCGGCTATAATCGAGTGTACCGATGTTAGCGGATCTCCACAGCGGCGCTCGGGAAAGCGAAGCGCCGGAAGTGCGCGCGGGGGATGACGCAAGCGCCAAATTCCGGATTCTGACGCGTGACTGCGGTGTTTCCCGGCTGGACACTCGATCCAAGATTTTTGTCATTGGCGAGGACCGGACGCGCTGGCTGAACGGGATGGTCACGAACAACGTTCGGGATCTGGCGAAGGATCATGGGGTTTACGCCTTTTTGTTGAACGCTCAGGGGCGGATTCAGGGTGATTTGTATGCCTTCAATCGAGGCGAACGAATTGTGCTGGATGTGGATCGGACGCAGGCTACGAGATTGATTGGACTGTTTGATCATTACATCGTCATGGACGATGTGGTGATGGAGGACGTGAGCGATCAGTTGGGTGCGGTTGGCGTGCAGGGACCTCGATCGAAGGTCGTGCTGGAGGCTGCGGGCATTCCGGTGACGGAGCTGGATCCGCTGCAAGTGTCAGGGGTGATCTGGCAGGGAGTGGAGATCACGCTGGTGCGGGCGGAAATCTGGAAGGGTGAGGCTTACGAAATTTGGCTGGCGCCGGAACGGATTCCCGGTTTGATCGAAGGGTTGGAGCGGGCTGGGGCTGCATCCGTGGGCGCGGGGGCACTTCGGCTGTACCGGATGGCTGCGGGAATTCCACTGTTTGGAGAGGACATTCGCGAACGCGATTTGCCGCAGGAAACCGGGCAGGAGCGGGCGTTGCATTTTGCCAAAGGCTGTTACGTGGGCCAGGAGATTGTGGAGCGCATTCGGTCGCGGGGGCAGGTGCATCGTGTGTTTTCCGGCTTCGAACTGACGGCGGACAGGACGACGGGCGACAAGATTGAGGCCGAGGGCAAGGAAGTCGGGGAAATTACGAGTACGGCGGATTTTTCGGGCCCTGAGAGAGAACGGCGGATCGGGTTGGGGTACCTGCGGCGCGAGGCCTTCGGCAAAACACTGACCGCACATGGCGGGCCCGTGCGGCGGCACGAACTTCCATTTCAAGAACTACTCCAGCATTAGAAAGTATCCAGAGAGTCTTCCATGGCAAAAAGAAAAGAAGAAGAGAGTTTTACCGTATCGGACCGACGGCTGTTTTCGACGGATGGCGAGTTGCGTCCGGATGCGGCGAGCGGCGCCGATGAGAACAAGGTGTCGCTGATCACAGATGAACCCCGAGGCACAGCGGTGGAGACGTCGGCGGGGGATACGGCAGTGGCGGCCACGGAGGGTTTGCCGGAAGCACCTCCACCGCCTTCGGCGGAAGAGCAATCGGCTCAAGCCAACGCCTATCTGCAGACGAACCGCTCGATGGACGAGGCGATCAGCAAGGAGATGGGACCTGGCGTTGCGGATTTGGAAGTCACGTTCGAGCGGTTTTTGGGCTCGCTCTACATGACTTCACTTATGCAGCTGGGTTTGGCCCACGAGCCGAATGGGCAGCCTCGGCTGGATATTATCAGCGCGCGGCAGACGATCGACACGATCGGGTTGCTGGCGGAGAAGACCAAAGGCAACTTGACGGCGACAGAGCAGAATTTCCTGCAGAACGCGCTGTATGAGCTGCGCATGGCATATCTCGAGGTGACGAACGCGCTGGCGCGCGGGCCTCATCCGGGAGGACCGGGCGGCGGTCGACCGAATCCCGCCGGAGCGAATCCTGTTGGACCGGGGCCGGTGGGGTCGGGCCCGCTGATCCGCTAACAGCCTGGAATGAATGCCACCCTCACGGTTCTTGGTAGTGGAACGTCGATGGGCGTACCAACTCTAGGCTGTGAGTGTGCGGTATGCCGGTCGACGGATCCGCGTGACCGGCGGTCGCGGCCTTCGGTGCTGGTGGAGTATGACGGCAATTTTGTCCTGATCGATACGACACCAGACTTCCGCGAGCAGGCATTGCGCGAGAATGTGCGGAAGATTGACGCGGTGCTGTACACGCACGCGCACGCAGACCATGTGCTGGGCCTGGACGATCTTCGTCCGCTGAGTTTTTTGCGGCCCAATAAAATTCCTCTTTATGCGGCGCCGGAACATTCGGCGGTTATCCACACGATGTTTCGTTACGCGTTTGACGCGGTGTACAAGTTTGGCAATCTTCCGCAGGTGGAACTCAAGCCTCTGGATGGGCCAGTTGAGTTGTTTGGGGCGCGCTTTGAACCGATTTCCGTACTGCATGGGGATGCCGAGGTGTGGGGATTTCGTTTTGGTTCGGCGGCGTATCTGACGGATTTTTCGGAAATTCCCGAGCACTCGATGGAAAAGTTGAAAGGCTTAGATGTGCTGTTTCTGGACGCGCTCCGGCATAAGCCTCATCCTACACATTCCAATATCGCAAACTCCCTGCGGATTGCCGGACTTCTGAAGGCGCGGCGAACGTTCTTCACGCACATCTGTCATGACTTGGGGCACGGGGAGACGAACCGGGGTCTGCCTGCTGGCGTGCAACTGGCCTACGACGGATTGAAGCTGGAGTTTGATATCTAGATGCAAGTTTTTCGTCAGCTCAGCCAGATTCCGCCTGGGTTCGGGCCCAGCATCGTCAGCGTGGGGAATTTTGACGGGATCCATCGCGCGCACCGGCACATGCTGGAGCAGATTGTTCGGCGGGCTCAGGAGAGAAAAGCGAGGTCGGTAGCGGTGACGTTCACTCCGCATCCGGCGCGGTATTTGCGGCCGGACTCGACGCTGAAGCTGCTGACGCCGGAACCGGAGAAGCTGCGCTTGTTCGCCGAGAGCGGACTGGATGCGGTGGTGCTGCTGCCCTTTGATGAGGAGATGAGGTTAACGGCGGCCCACGACTTCGCGGCCAGGATTCTGCGGGATGCCTTGCATGGCAGCGAAATCCACGAGGGATTTAATTTCCGCTTTGGCAACAAAGGGGCTGGGGATATTCATGCCCTGATGGAATTCGGCCGGGAATTTGGGTTTAAAGTGTTCTCGTATCCGGAAATGCGGCTGCGGGGGCTGGAGGTTTCGAGCAGTGCCATCCGCCAGTTGTTGCTGGAGGGGAAGGCCCACCTGGCGCGGCATTTGTTGGGGCGGGTGTTCAGTTTGCTTTCGACTCCGGTGCATGGGCGCGGGTATGGCTCGAAATACACAGTCCCGACGATTAATCTGGCGCCTTATTCTGAACTCATTCCTCAGAATGGGGTTTATATTTCGCGGACGCGGGTTGGGGTGGAGATGTTCGATTCTGTGACCAATATCGGTAACAGGCCGACTTTCGGGGCGGACTTGTTTGCCATCGAGACGCATTTGCTGGGTTTTCATCCTCTGGATTTGAGTGAGGATACGGAAGTGGAAGTATTTTTCTTGCGTCGGCTGAGGGCCGAGATCAAGTTTTCGTCGCCCGAGGCGTTACGGGAACAGATTGGAAATGATGTGAGAACGGCGAAGAGGTATCAGGGGTTGCGGAGAATGTTTGGGTAAATGCTTGTTCCTTCGACCTTACCTCGACGCCGAAAGGCCCCCATCTTAGTGCTTCTATTGCAGCGCTGAAGCGCTGCTCCACCCAAAGGCTATTGATCAACGGCGCTCATCACAAGCGCTTTAGCAGCGCCTGAAGGCGCTTTTCAGCTTTGCGGTTACGGCACGGCTAAAGCCGTGCCCTGATACAAAGCCTGACTCTTATCTCAGTCTCGCCTCACACTTCTGGTCGCTCTCGAGTCAGGGCCGAGAGTATTTCGATAGGCTAAAAGCAGGTCCCTCCACTCCGGTCGGGATGACAGAGTTTTCTGATGACAAAGCTTTTTGCGGTGGCGCGTGTTACTCGATCGGTTCTACGAGTAATGCTGCTGGGTCGGCGCGGTCGGGGAGTTGGGCTAGGATGATTGCGCCTAGCACCAGAGTTATCCCGACTACTTGCGTTGCGTTCACGCGCTCGCCGAGAAAGATTGCTGCGATCAGGATGGAGAAGACGGGCTCGAGGCAGCTAGTGACTACGGCGCGGGTGGGTTCCAGATGCTGAAGGCCTGCGAAGTAGCAGGAGAAGGGGCCCAGCATGGAGATCAGCGAGAACAGAGCCAGGAACTCAAATTGCGAGCGCGAGTAGCCGGTGGCGGCGATTTTCCAGGGTGGATTGACTGCCATCCAGAAGACAGTAGCAATGAGGACAGCCCAAAGCAGGATCTTCCAGCGGTCGTGGCGGCTGAGTACGTCATGGACTGCGATGTTGTAGTAGCTGAAGGAGAACGCGGCTAAGAGGGCGGCGCCGACTCCTATCGCGTCGAGGCGGAGGGCATTGCCGTGAACCAGATCGATGGCGAGTGCGATCCCCACGATGGCGAAACCCACCGCGCCGATGCGCTGTAGGGTCGGCTTTTGCATGCCGCGCCCGACCATGTAGAGCAGCACCCAGACCGGAGCTGTGTATTGCACGATAATCGCCGTGGCTACATTGGTGCGCTGGATGGCCAGGTAGTAGAAATAGTTCGAGGCTGCCATGCCGAGCGTGCCTATCAGGAGCATGGTTAGCAGGTCGCGGCGCGGGAGAAAGAGCGCTCGTACGCCGCGGCGAGCGATGAGGACGGTCATTAACGCCAGGCAGGAGAAGGTGACTCTTCCTTGTGCGATTAGAAGTGGGTTGATTGCTTTTACTACTTCTCCGCCGATGCGGAGTCGGCCGGTGAAAACGGCGCGGCCCAAGCTGGCTGCGATTCCCCATTGCAAGGTGGCCAGGGCGATGTAGAAGAATCCGCGGATTGGGTGGCGTTGGGCGGGCATTGGATCGATTTTCGGGAAGCGAGAGTTATTGTATACATTCGGGCACCACGAATCCTTTATGTTCCGATAATAGATCAATTTGTTGGAGCAAGAGCGGGTCCCTCCACTGGCGGTTGGGATGACAAAGGGTTATTAAGGTGGCCTTTATTGAACATGCCAGGAATGGAAACTACCGTCCCAGCAGCTGATCGAGGCGATCAGGATCGAATCCGATCATAACCTCTTCGCTGGTTGGCGGGCCGATTACGAGAGTTGGGGTGGAGCGGCTTTTGTATTTTTGGGTCAGGTCGCGCACCGCAGTGGGGTCGTGGGAGACGTCGCGCTCTTCGAAGTCGATCCCTCTCTCCGAGAGGAATGCCGTCACTACGTGGCACGGGGGTCAGCCGGGTTGGATGAAGATTACGACTCTCGGTTGGGCGGCTTTCGTTTCTTCGCCTTTCACTTCTTCCATGATTGTTTAGATGCTTCGAAGACCGTATCGACCCGCGATTTTACTCATATTCTATGGTGAAGGTGATGGCGGCCGTCTTCTGCAGCATGGCGGAAACGGAGCAGTATTTTTCTTTGGAGAGGCGCACGGCGTCTTCCATTGCCTTCTTCGTAACATTGCCTCGAACTTTATAAATCAGGCGGATGTGGGTGTAGACCTTGGGAGGTTCGTGTGCTTGGTCGGCTTCCGCACGGACCTCGAGGGCGGTGAAGGGTTCGCGTTTCTTTTGCAGGATGCTGGCTACGTCCGTGGCAGTACAGCCACAGAGGGCGATGAGGACGAGTTCCATGGGGCTGCTGGCGGATTTTTCCGAGGACCCGCCGTCCGTGACGAGGGAGTGGCGGCTGCCGGCGATGCCAGCGAATCTTGCATGATCGATCCAGACGGCGTTGGCGGAAATCATTACGAGAGCCTCCAGAAAAATCTAATGACGCAAGGAACGAGCGTTGGCCCGATGGGGCTAAAGCTCCCGTTTCTTACGGCCTTGGGCGACACGGCTGAAGGCCGTGCCCTGATACAAACCTTACCTCAGCTCCCAAAGCCCATCGTTTTCGTGCCGTTGGTGCAGGGCTGAAGCCCTGCACCGCCCAAAGGCAAAGGCGCCGTTGCGACTCTTTCCACGGGCAGTGAACGGCCGATATGAAATCGAAGTCACCGGAGGTTATCCGTTACTGGTTCGGGGTGGATGAGCACGCGAAATAGTTGCGGGGCGGCCTGTTTGAGGCGAATCTCGAGTTCGGTCTGGACATCGTGAACGCGGGAGAGTTGCATGCCGTCCGGCAGGGTGCAGTGGCAGGAGAGATAGAGACGATTGCGGACGCGGCGGATTTTTACGTCGTGCATGTCGATAATTTCCGGGAAGCCGGCGGCGACGGCTTTGAATTTCTTCACCAGCGCGGCATCGGCAATTTCTTCCTCGCCGGGCTCGATGGTCGCCGGTTCGCTTTCAATGTGAGTGAGGATGGTGCTGACTTCGGGAACTTCGGTGCGAATTTCCGACTCGAGCTGGGTGACGCGGTCGTGAGCTTCTTTGAGTTGGAAATTTTCGTTGAGTTCCAGGTGCTGCTCCACGTGCAGCTTTCCTTCCAGGTCCTGCACGCTGACGTCGTGAACGTTCACGTTGTGGCGGGTGGCAACGGCGCGTATGCGGTCGAAGATGCTTTCGTCGACTTGCGGGCGAGCTAGAGAGTGGACCATGACATCGGCATTGGGGAGCAACTTCTGTACGGCCGAGGTGATGGAGCCCACGATTTGCTCGGAACGCTGGAAAGTGACGACGCGGGGGAGAGCGACGGAGAGGTCAGCGAAAAAGCGGTTGCCGGCACGGCGGATGCGAACCCGATCGACTTCGACTACGCCTTCGACGCCTGTGACGGCATGAATGATTCCCGCCCGCACGCCCAACGGCGCGGCATCAAGCAGGGCGTCGACGGTGCGACGCGCCAGCCGCCAGCTTACCCAAATGACCACGCCGGCGACGCAGAGTGCCGCTACGGGGTCGGCATCTTTCAGCCAGGCGATGCCCGCGCGTCTGCCTATGGCCACGAGTGCGAGACCCAGGATTACGACCGAACTGGACCAGATGTCGGTGCTGAAGTGGAGGGCGTCGGCTTCGAGGGCCTGACTGTCGTACTTCACGGCGATTCTGCCTAATGCTCGCGAGCGCCAGAAGTCGATGCCCATCGACAGGAACATGACCGCGAAGGCAGCCACGGAGGGTTCGATTTCGACGCTGTGGAAGAAGAGGCGATGCTGGGCTTCGTAGATGATCCAGACGCAGGTCAGGAGGAGGAGAAAAGTTTCGATGAAGGCGGAAAAGTTTTCGACTTTGCCGTGGCCGTATTGGTGGTCGGCGTCGGCGGGCTTATCGGAAACGCGGACGGAGAAATAGGTCACGAGCGCGGCTACGAGATCGAGGCCGGAATGGGCTGCTTCGGAAAGGATGCCCAGCGATCCGGTGGTGAAGCCAACTAACACCTTGAGGAAGGTGATGACGAGCGCGGCCAGAACCGAACTTCCGGCGACGGAGCGCTTCTCGGAGCGCATCTTTCGTCGCAGGGCTTGGCTCTCGGTGGGAGTGTCGGCGTGGGTGTCGGTGGTCATCAACGTCGCTTTGATTATCGCCCCTGGCCGCGTTGCCGCCAAGTTGCAGGAGCGCAACGCCCGGAAACAGGCCGTATGCTACGATGAAAGCCGATCTTCTATTTGGATATTTGGAGGAAGTACCACGTGATTCTTCGTCATTTTTTCGCTGTCATCCTATGCTGTTCGATGGTCTTCGGCCAGGCTGGAACGACCATGCCGCCGGCTGCTCAGCCTGCCGCGTCCACTCCCGCTGCTACGCCGGCCGCATCAACCCTGGCGCCTGATGCGCCCGTGGTTACGATTCAAGGCCTTTGCGACCCGCCCGCGGCAGCCGATTGCAAGACCGTGATTAAGAAGGCCGAGTTTGAAGGCATCATTCAGGCGTTTCAGCCGCAGATGAAGCTGCCACAGCAGCGCCAGGTTGGGACGAGTTATGGGCAGCTTTTGACGATGGCGGCTGAAGCCAGGAAACGGGGTCTGGACAAGTCGGCC
>Ga0209863_10000504_pt1 | contig 19143 bp, 22 predicted proteins | sample OrgsoiDNA2013046_FD_185796 | JGI IMG/M metagenome (GOLD analysis project Ga0209863, IMG submission 185796) | Permafrost soil microbial communities from the Arctic, to analyse light accelerated degradation of dissolved organic matter (DOM) -... | ecosystem: Environmental > Terrestrial > Soil >...
TGGGGCCGATCTCGACGGGCCTAGGCGAGATTTACATGTGGACGGTCCACTACAAGGAGCCGAAGGAGGGGGCTCCTGTTCAAGACGGTGCTCCCGGCTGGCAAAGTGATGGTTCTTATCTTACGCCCGAGGGTCAGCGCCTTAGAAGCGATTTGGAACGCTTGAGCTATTTGCGCACGGTGCAGGACTGGATTATCCGCCCGCAGCTCAAAAACGTGCCGGGCGTGCCGGCGTCGATGCGATCGGCGGATTCCAGAAACAGTATCACGTTCAGCCCGATCCCGCGAAGCTAATTGGCTTGAACCTGTCCTTTTCGGACATCGTGATGGCGCTGGAAGCAAATAATGCGAATCGCGGGGCCGGTTACCTGGAGCAGAACGGGGAAGGTTTTGTGGTGCGCTCCGCCGGACGTCTGGAGGGCATGGACGACATTGGCAATGTCGTCGCTGCCACGCGCGGCGGCGTACCCGTGCGGATCAAGGACGTCGCCGAGATCAAGATCGGCCGGGAGCTGCGGACGGGCAGCGCGAGTGAGGGAGGTCGAGAGGCCGTGGTCGGTACGGCCATGATGCTCATCGGCGCCAACAGTCGCACCGTGTCGGCCGCCGTTGACACCAAGATGAAGGAGATCAGCCGTTCACTGCCGCCAAGTGTCGAAACAATGACTGTGCTCAACCGCACGCTCCTCGTCGACGCCACCGTGCACACGGTGGCAAAAAACCTCGCTGAAGGCGCCTTGCTGGTCATATTCATTCTGTTCCTGCTGCTCGGAAATTTGAGAGCTGCGCTCATTACCGCCATAGTGATCCCGCTCGCCATGCTCATGACCATGATCGGTATGGTGCAGGGTAAGATAAGCGCCAACCTGATGAGTCTTGGCGCGCTCGACTTCGGCTTGATTGTGGACGGTGCGGTGATCATCGCAGAGAACAGTCTGCGCCACCTCTCTGAACGCCAGCATGCCCTCGGCCGTCTCCTGAACAAGAATGAGCGGCTCACCACGATCGTCGAGTCAGCCGAGGAGATGATCAAGCCATCGGTGTTCGGGCAGGCGATCATTATGCTGGTTTACCTGCCACTCCTGACTTTTGTCGGCGTCGAGGGCAAGATGTTCGAGCCGATGGCTCTTACGGTTATCATCGCGCTGGTCGCGGCGTTCATCCTTTCGCTTACGTTCGTGCCGGCGCTGATCGCAATCGCGGTCACGGGACGGGTTCAGGAGAAAGAGAACTTTTTTGTTCGGGTGCTGAAAGCGCTTTATGCGCCTGCGCTGCAGCGGACTATCCGGCAGCCAAGCGCTTTCATCGGCGGCGCGCTGGTGCTCTTTTTTGCCGCGGGACTGCTCTTCACGACACTCGGCCAGGAGTTCATTCCAACGCTCGATGAGAAGAACATCGCCATGAACGCGCTGCGCATTCCAAGCACCGCGCCGGGCCAGTCACAGGCGATGCAGCTAAGAATCGAGGACACGATCAGCAAGTTTCCGGAAGTCGCGTTCGTTTACTCCAAAACCGGCACGGCAGAAATGGCCTCCGATCCAATGCCGCCAAACGCATCCGACACCTTCATCATTTTCAAGCCGAGGCAGGAGTGGCCGGAACCAGAATTGACCAAAGAGGTGTTGCAGCGTCGGATCGAAGATGCCGTCGCGGGGCTAACGGGTAACACATACGAATTCTCGCAGCCAATCCAGCTACGCTTCAATGAGCTTCTCGCCGGCGTCCGCGGCGACGTAGCCATCAAGGTATTCGGCGAGGATTTCGAGCCGATGCTTCGAATTGCCAACCAGATCGCTACGATTCTGCGAGGGACGGATGGCGCCCGGGATATCAAGGTCGAGCAGGTAACAGGCCTGCCGTTCCTGGAAATCAAGGTCGATAAAACCGAAGCCGCCCGTCTCGGGCTCTCCGTCTCGGCGGTTCAGGACGTGATCGGCGCCGCGATCGGCGGCCGAGAGGCCGGCGTCGTGTTCGAAGGGGATAGGCGCTTTCCGATCGTCGTTCGCCTAACTGATGCGGTGCGGGAAAATATCGAGGGCCTCACAAATCTGCCGGTCCCGCTGCCTGCTTCCCCTCAAACCGGGCGATCGTCCGCAGTCCTGCTGAAGCAGGTCGCGCAGTTCGAGTCCGCGGAGGGGCCGAACAGATCAGCCGGGAGAATGGCAAGCGGCGCGTCGTCGTCACCGCGAACGCACGCGGGCGAGATATTGCATCCCTGGTGGCCGAGGCTCAGGCTAAGGTCGCCAGCCAAATTCAGCTGCCGTCGGGGTACTGGCTTGGATGGGGCGGGCAATTCGAGAATCTTGCGGCGGCCCGCCAACGGCTTATAGTGGTAGCGCCAGCCTGCTTCTTCCTGATTTTCCTGCTTCTCTGTACCGCGCTTGGCTCAGCACGTGATGCTCTTCTGGTGTTCAGCGCCGTGCCACTGGCGCTGACGGGCGGAATCATTGCGCTATGGCTCAGAGGCATGCCGTTCTCGGTCTCCGCGGCGGTCGGCTTTATCGCGCTGTCCGGCGTCGCCGTGTTGAACGGTCTAGTGATGCTCAGCTTCATCAAGCAGCTGATCACAGAAGGGATGGCCCATCGCAAGGCGATCTTTCACGGGGCCATGACGCGGCTAAGACCTGTCGCGATGACAGCGCTGGTGGCTTCGCTCGGATTCGTTCCGATGGCCCTGGCAACCGGTACGGGCGCGGAGGTGCAGCGTCCTCTGGCTACCGTGGTCATTGGTGGGCTGATCAGCGCGACCTTGCTGACGCTTCTGGTGCTGCCGGCGCTCTATGCCCGCTTTGCTAAGTCCCATGTCGCTGCAGAGCAGGATGAAGCTGATGTGGGTCGGAAAACCGACCACCCGCCTGCGCCTCTTGCAGCGGAGTAACCTCGCGCAACTGCGTTGCGCTATCTCATGCGGTCGCGTGAGAGGGCCGCCCTAACCGCCGGGCTTAGAGCGATCCGAATTGGATGCCGGCGCTACCGAAACAAGTCAGGCCGCGCGGAATAATCCCTCGGTGCGACTGTTTTTTAAGGTGTGGGAGAAGGGCGGTACAAGCGAGGCGGCAGGACGCGATGCCGGAGCATGGTCAGCTGGATTGGGATCAGTTTAGGTCTACAAGGCGCTTAACGGCAGCTCTTCGCGGTTGGCTTTTGGCCGCTTTTATCGTGCTGACCATTGCCGATGCTCGAGCGGATAGCTGTCCAAAAGTAACGGACGAAATTGCCACGGACCGGCCCGATGTGACGAACTCGAGTCTGGTAGTGCCGGTCGGCAGCTTTCAAAGCGAAAACGGAATAACCCTGACGTCGCGGGATGGCGGCCGGACGTTCGACGGCACGGACAGCCGCTGGCGGCTCGGAATTGCTCCTTGCCTGGAAGTGCTGGCCGACCTGCAGCGCTCTTTGAAGCCTGTCAGAACGTAGTCCACAGATAGACCAACAACGTGTTGTTGTCGCGGGCGTTCGTTCCCATGCCATCGAAGTTCGTGCTCGCACCGTTGAACTTGTTGTAGGCAACGTATTGCAGGCCGACTTTCGAGTTGAACCACGGCCATAGTTTCGGTGCGTTATTCTTGCCAAAGAACTGATAGGCGATCTCGCCGATGAAACCGTTGCTGTTCGGACTGATGGTGCGGTTGTTGCCGTACAGGATAGGATCGGAGCTGCCCCAGGTGTTGAAATAGTCGCCGGTCAGGATGACTTTGCCATCGACGCCATAGGTCAGGCGCCGCCTGCGCGCGGAACGTGTTCAGCGTGTTGGTGAGGTTAGCGGCAAGGCCGATCGCGACGCTCGCCCCGAGGGACTGGTTCTCGTGAAGATTACTTCATTCCATTAAAGCGTCAAAAGCCTTTTTCCCGATCGATGTAGTATGGCAGCGTGTATGCTCAAAGCCGCCTCGCTTGTCCTTGTACACGTTTGAATTGATCATCACATAGGCAACCGAACCATCTTTTCTTTTCAGGCGCGCCGGATATGCATTGACGGTTTCAAAATTCGTGAGTTTCCCCAAGATGTCATTAACGACGTTTTTGTCGACATGGAAATCGCCAATAAATTTGCCGACATATTCATCTTCGGAATAGCCCATATATTTCAACTCGGTCTCATTCGCCCAGGTGATGATTCCGCTGCCATCCACTGCATGCATGCTGGGCGAGCAATTGTTGATATAGTTGTCTAAATTCTCGAATGTCTCGAATTTGCTGACTCTCATGGCGAACTCACTTTCGGTTACGAGGGATCTGCATTTTCTCGGCACACCGTCCGCTCCGCCCGTGCCGAAGGTGCGGGGAGATATTTCCTACTTCATTCTTCGCCACCCAAATCGCCCTTTTGCCGCAGCGCGCTCCACACTTTCTCGTCCACGCTGGTGGTAAAGCAGCGCGTATGCTCAAAGTTCTGCCATTTATCCTTATAAACGTTGGAATTGATCATCACATACGCAATCGACCCGTCTTTCCTTTTCATGCGGGCTGGATAGGTGTTGACAGTTTCGAACCTCGTCAGCCTTCCCAGGATGTCGCCAACCACCTCGTTGTCGAGGTGGAAATCGCCGATAAATTTCCCGATATACTCATCGGGAGAATACCCTAGGCTTTTTAGTTCGGTCTCGTTGGCCCAGGTAATGATGCCCTGACCATCGACGGTATGCATGTTGACCGAGTGATGGTTTAGAAAATTGTCCAGATCTTCGAACGTGGAAGAAACCCTCATCGCTTTTCTCCTTGTTAGAGTTCATGAACTTAAGGATGGCCGGTTGACCTTATCCAAACCTCCGTTCTCGGAACTAACTGCAGAGGGCGAAACGTGCTTTTCATGCCCGCTGTTGCTTGATAACCTTCCACACTGCTTCACAAATTTCGGTCGTAAAACAACGCGAGTGTCCAAAATCACCGCCTGATTGCCGAAAAACATTGGAATTGACCGAGACGTATTTGATGGAGCCGTCCTTGGCCCGCAAGCGTGCGGGATAGTTTGAGACGGTCTCGAATCTGCTGAGCCTGGCAAGAATGTCGGCTACAGGATCTGGATCTGCATGGAAATTACCGACGAAACGGCCGATGTATTCTTCAGGGCGATAACCTAATAGCTCGAGTTCAGTTTTGTTTACCCAAAGAATAGTGCCGCTTTTATCGACCACATGAATACCGATCGAACAGTAATTGGTGAAGTTACCCCAATTCTCCATGTGTTCGAAAACTGCAACTCCTCGCGAGTTCGTTTCGTCTGCGCCGATTGTCCCCTTGGGTTCCGCGCCGGCTCTCCGAAAGCGTCGGCTCCGGTTGCCCGAAACTGCACGAGACCGCATCTCGATAACCAAGCGGTCCGCTCTGCTTTTTTCCATATCATCCAAGGATAGGCTGTCGCCGCTGCGAGTGATTCCGCGCTCCCTCGCCAGCCTGGCGCGTGTATTGCCATCATAGAGATGCCAGTCTTTCAGCAGCGGTGTCAGAGTGGCGCGCGATGACATAGCCGCGCCGGTGAGCCGCTCATGAGCGTAGATTGCCAATTTGGCTAAACGAACTGCGGCGTCCAAACGGCTACTAGCCCAAAATTCACGAATGACGATCTCGAAGCCACCGTCATTGTTGATGCAGGCCACGCCCAGCAAATCACCTTCCGTGAATTCTCGCGCTCGTGTCCCGGAAATCGTCACCGATGCGGGCTGGGAAACCGCAGCGGACAGTCGGCCTGAGCCAGGCCCAGGAAGATATCGATCCATAACGTAGGTCAAAACCCGGCGCCTGGCTTCGCCATCCGGCAATTCCAGAATAGCAGCGCTGCTCTTTGCAATCGCCGCGAGTTCGTAATCGTTGTGTATAACCTGTCCGTCCATGCCTGGGATTTTGGAAAAGCGGACAGGTGTCGTCAATCATCAAGGATGCTAAATGATATGCAATAAATGGCGAAAAATAAGCGGAATAGATCATTTTATAAGCAAGATGCAGCCAAAATAATCAATTGCCATGCTGGATGCGGAGCGGCGTGCTGATCCGAGATCGCCTCGCCGAGTTTGGCATTGTTGTGCGGTAGGCTGTAAACGAGTGATGGAATTGCTGCGTGTTGTCGCCGACCCAGGCGAGAAACGGGTGCCTGAGGTTGCGTGCGTTGCCGCGCTCGGCGCTCAACTAATCCGCGCAGCGGCGCTACCGGATTCATGGGTCAATTGAGTCTCTGTGGACCATAACGGAAATGGAAGCAACGCCGGCAACGGCAAGGTACGCCCGGAAGTTGTCGGCCACTCACTTTGATCGACGATTGATCGGTGTGATTTAAGTTCATACCGGCACGACGTCTTTGATCTGAGCAATTGTTGCGGTGTTTCTCACGTGTTCTTGAACGGGTCGATGTGAAGGAAATTACATTCGCCTGCGGCTTTAAAAGCTAATTCGTTAAAAGCTAATTTTAAAGAGGGCGCAAAAGGTAATTTTAGTGCGGACGTCAGATTGCACAGGAAACATTGGAGATAAGACAATGGAAATTGCACCACAGACCCGGCTTGAAACGACTCAACGCGAAGTCCGAAATCACGATAAGACGATCTTACTCGGTTATTGGGTTGTTGCGCTTCTGCTTCTCATTGGACTCTATCTGGGCTCGATGTCGCCGGGAACGGCACCTGGCGATTTCGCATCGATGATTGTTTTTCCGTGATGCGCTCAACATTCGAGCGCAGCCAACGGACCAACCAAACAAGCTCCGATTGAATTCGCGATATGGCTAACGCTACAACATGCGGCAAATTTTGTTGGCCGGGCAGGGCGCCCCGATATGGTCTTTCAGCAGTTCGGTCCGCTCAGCGAGACAGCAGCTCTGAATCTGCTGTATCGCTGCGGCCAGTCAAGCTGTTCCAACAATGCCTTCCAGCGATGAGTCAAGTGACTGTCGATGGAATTTCGCTGTTGACGCGGTCGCTCGCTTTACGGCCGGATGTTTTTTTGCGGACAAATTGAGGGGTGTTGTCCGCGGGTGCCTCAACTCGCACTTCGGGGCCGCTTCAGTTCTGGCGTCGCCGGATATTTAAGTCGGTGCTCAGCGACGACTAGTACCCACTTTTCTTGGAACATGAGTCGATGTTTTGCCCCCTTATGCAAAGAAAACACTGAACGCAGAGACCAAGAAAGTAGTTCGTCACCGTTGCTTCAAAGGCCGCCGTATCACTCAGCTCTGTTAAAGCCGAGATCGAAAGTGCCAGAGACCTTAATTCGAATCTCGAAAAAGTCGAGACTTCATCGTCGAGTGTGTGTTCCGCTCATGTCATGAAGATCATCAAATGATCACCGATATAGACCGCGAGGCGCGGAATTCCGACCAAAAGCCGCCTCGATTGGAACCGAGGTTCCGCAGGCTATCTATGGGGACTCCAGAATTTTGACGGAGTAACGCGGCAGCTTTAGTTGCCGCGACGTAACTTTCTATGCCTGCGACTCACCACCTAGTAATTCAAAATAATCAAAAAGCATTTCAAGGGGAGTTCTCTGCATGCCACGAGAGTCACATTCTCGCGGCTTCGGTCCATCGAGTTTGCTGGGCGTTGCCCTAATTTTGTGGGTATCCGCCATCGCGATGCTCGCGCCGCAAAAGGCCGAGGCGCTTCCGAGCTACGCCCGGCAGACCGGTCTCGGCTGCGGGTCGTGCCACACCGAGTTTCCGCAGCTCACGCCATTCGGGCGGCGCTTCAAGATCGGCGGCTATACGCTCGGCGACACCGCGCATGCAAAGAAGACACTCGTCGACTCACCATTTACGAGAAAGGCCGAGGGGACGCCGGACTGGGAGCTGCCGCTTTCGGTGCAGGCCATCGCCAGCTTCACCCATACCGGCGCCGACCAGGACACCGCCGGATCCGCCCCCTTTATCAAAGCCAACAACAACGTCGAGTTTCAAACCGCCAGCCTGTTTTATGGCGGTGCGGTCACCGACCATATCGGCGTATTCGCCCAGGCGACCTACACCGCACAGGGCTTTGGCCCGCCGGCGGCCCATTTGTTCAGCTGGGACAATCTCGATATACGCTACGCCAATACGACGAATATCGGCGGAATGCCCGTGGTCTACGGCATCACCGTGAACAACAATCCGACGGTCCAGGACCCCTGGAATACAACCCCGGCCTGGGGCTTTCCGTTCACGGCCTCCAACCTTGCGAACACGCCGGACGCGAAAACGCGTATCGACCAGGGATTCGCCGCGCAGGTGCTCGGCGCCGGCGCCTATGCCTTTATCAACGACAAGCTTTATCTCGAGGTTGCGGGCTATCAGACCCTTGATCCAGGCGCGCTCAACTCGCTCGGCGTCGACCCGGCGGATACGACGCCGATCAACGGCATCGCGCCCTATTTCAGGGCCGCGTTCGAACAGCAGTGGGGCAAGCACTCCTGGGAGATCGGCGCCTTTGGAATGTTCTCCGATACCAGTCTGCCGCTGGCGAATCCGGGCGCCGGCACCAATCGTTTCAGCGACATCGGGTTCGATTCGCAGTATCAGTATCAGGGCGAGGGTTACTGGATCACCGTTCGCGGCACGTATATTTACGAGAAGCAGCAGCTCGGTGCCAGCGTCGCGAACGGTCTTGCCGCCAACTTCAACAACACGTTGAACACGTTCCGGGCGAATGCCGCCCTGACTTACGGCACCGACGGAAAGATCATCCTGACCGGCGGCTATTTCAATACCTGGGGCAGCTCCGATACACTGCTCTACGGGGGAAACCGTACGCTCAGTCCGAACAGCGATGGTTACATCGCCGAGATCGCCTATCAGTTTTTCGGCAAGAACAATGCCCCAAAACTATGGCCGTGGTTCAATACCAGGCTCGGCCTGCAATACATCGCCTACAACAAGTTCAACGGCGCGAAATATGATTTCGACGGCATGGGGACCAACGCCCGCGACAACAACACCGTGCTCGTGTATCTCTGGTCCACGTTCTAGCTGGGTCAACGTTTCCGAAGTTCGAATCATATCGGTCCGTAACGACCACTAACAACAATCGTCATTCCGGGGCGCGTGTGACGCGCGAAGCGCGGGATAAGCGAGCCCGGAATCCATAACCACCGCAGGGGCTATGGATTCCGGGCCTGCGCTCCGACCGGCTATCGCCGGCAGGAACACATCCCGGAATGACAATCGTTGGGTCAAATCCCATAAGATCGTTTTCATGGAATCGCTCGTCTAGGGCGTGGACTTATAGGCACGTAACCGGAGGCGGCTCGACGCGAGCCGCAAGTCACGCGCCGAGCCCAGCGGAACGAGGTCAGGGCTGCCGAACAGCCGGTTCGGCTCTGCCGAAGAATAATGTCCAGCGTGGAATTGAAGTGGGGTTACTTGGGAGAATTCGCAGACGGGTTGAACAATGTTTGCCCGCTCACCTGATACGCGCCGATAGCCTTTTGCCCCTCGGATGAAACCAGCCAATCCGCGAAGAGCTTGGCAGCATTGAACTTGGCACTGGCATGTTTCTGCCCGTTGAGTTCGATCACGTCGTATCGATTGATCAGGCGGGGGTCGCCCTCGACAGCGATGACCAACGATCCCTTGTTGTTGAAGTTGAGCCATGTTCCCCGGTCGGACAACGTGTATGCGTCCATCGCGCTTGCCGCATTGAGGGCCTGGCCCATGCCGCCGCCGACGTCGCGATACCATTTTTGGTTGCTGAGTTGGTCCGGCGTTTGACCGGCTATTTTCCAAAGCCGTAACTCCGCAGCGTTTGTGCCACTCTTGTCGCCTCGCGAAACGAACAATGCTTGCGTCGATGCAATCGATTTCAACGCCGCGACGCTGTCACTGCTGCCGTGAACGCGAGCCGGATCGGTAGTCGGGCCAACTATAATAAAATCGTTCCATGCGATTTGCCGCCGCGTTGAGCCGTGGCCTTCGCTCATGAATTGGTCTTCCGCTTCTGGATCGTGAACAAGCAATACATCCGCATCGCCCCGGCGCGCTGTGTCCAACGCCTTGCCCGTGCCCTGCGCGACCACATTGACCCTGATGCCAGTCTTTGCGGTGAACTGCGGCAGGATGTCGGCCAGCAGTCCTGACGCCTCGACCGAAGTTGTCGATGCGAGAACGATGGATTCCTCAGCGGCCAGGCAGCGCCCGGTTACGATCATGGCTGCCAAAAACGCCACCACGTATCGAATCTTCATCATACTTCGTCGCTCCCCGCTGATCGGGCCCGTCCAGCCAATGCAAAGACCGTGGCACTGATCGAAACGCTGATCCCCACCAGGACCGCACCCAGGGCCAAAGCCAACGAAAGGTCGCCCTGGCTTGTTTGAAGTGCAATGGTCGTGGTCATGGTTCTAGTCAAGCCGCGAATGTTGCCACCGACCAGGATCACTGCGCCGACTTCCGAAATGGTGCGGCCGAAACCCGCCAGGAGGGCTGTCACAAGGTCCGCGCGTACGATCATGAGAATTTGTGGAACGGCCTGCAATCGTGTCGCACCATCAGTGATTAGTTCGTCGCCATAGCGCGCCCAAGCTCGTTCGCTGGTTCGATGCACCAGCGCTGCAATGATGGGAATTGCGAGAGTGGTTTGTGCGACAATCATCGCGGTTGGAGTGAAGAGCAGCGCCAGAGCGCCGAGCGGCCCGGAACGCGAGAGGGCGAGATACAGAATGAGGCCAACCACGACCGGCGGTAACCCGAAAAACGCATTGATCAGCACGATAATCAGTCGCCGCCCACAAAAAGGATAAATTGCCAGGGCCGTCCCGATAGGCAAGCTGATGGCCGCTGCCAGTGTCGTCGCGGCCAGGCTCACGCCGACCGAAAGTCCGATGATCTGGATAAAGTCTTGCAATTCGCTATTGGTGATGATGGCGCTTGGACGCAACATTAGAACATGCGGCGAGATGTTGACAGCCCACGACATCGATTTTGACGGGCTTGGGAGGCGTTATGGGTCTGGAAATCTTCACTTTGCGAGAGCGACCCGATCTTCGGCCGCTGATTTTTGCTTCGGATCTACAGTCTGTATGGCCGGAGTTCATGACACACAGTGCGGCAGCAGAGCTCTATTTTGCGCCGTGGATGTTTGATCGCTATCTCGACTATGCGTTCGCAGGCGTAGCCGACGGCAAGGTCGTCGCGCGAGCGTTTAGCGTGCCATTTGCGTTCAACACCGGCGGCCGCACCGAACTGCCCGACGGCGGCTGGGATCAGGTGATCCGCTGGGCTCACGATGACAGGATGATTGGACGCGCACCGAATGCGCTGAGCGCGCTGGAAATCAGCATGCTGCCCGAAGCGCGGGGCAGCGGCAATTCGCTGGCGCTATTGGGTGCCATGAAAGCCTGCGCGAAAATCAAGGGATTTGGAGCAGTGTTCGCGCCGGTGCGACCGAACCAAAAGCATCTACAGCCACGCACGCCGATGCGCGGCTACGTCAACACGGTGCGTGCCGATGGCCTTCCGGTCGACGCCTGGCTGAGAACCCACCTTCGGGCCGGCGGAAAATTTGTAAAGATCGCGCCTTATTCCATGACGATCGTCGGCGGATTGGCTGATTGGTCGCTTTGGACTGGAATGCCGTTCGATCGATCCGGCGAGCTGGTGGTGGCGGGCGCGCTCTCGCCGGTGATGGTTTCGCTGGAACAGGATTGCGCGGTTTATATCGAGCCTAATGTTTGGGTTCAGCACCCCGTATGACAACCATGCCAGTCTGCTTGTGGGCACCTTTATTACCTCGACGCGGGCTAGCATCGCGGATGCTTCTCTTTTCTGTATCGGAATTCCAAATTGAATAGGGAAAATCAAGAGCGGGCACAAAGCGGACATCGAGGTTGCCGCGCCGAGATCCGAAAATGACAACATCCCTGCACTAATGAGATTGTTGCCGCCTGGGTACAATTTTTCACTTATTGTTAACTGCCTCACGGATTGCGACCGTCTCATCGCCCACGGGTCCATTGTCAATGGCTCGACGATTACAATAACCTTCCCAGACGATACGACGTACACCGGCCAGCTTCAGTCACCGAACGTGATCAGATGGTCGAACGGTTCAGTCTGGACGAAGAAGCCTTGAGTTGAATTCTCCGTTCCAACTGCGCAGGCACAATTTGGGATTGGGAGGCCGCTGTGACGGCCTCCCGGTCTGTGATCGAGCGGCGATGCTCGTGTCCAGCGCCTTAGAAACATGCCGACGATAATGTCTGCTGATCGGGGAACACGCGGGCAGAAATGTTCCATAATCACGCTCCTGGAAAGGTTCAGGCCATCGCCCTGACTGGCGTTTCAGCCCCGGGATCCGCGCGGCCGGCATGGAGGCCGGGCTCAAGCTCTAAGATTGTTTTTTATCCCCTAACTCGGAGGTTGTGTTCGCCATTAAAAAGCCGCCCCGTCATCATAGTTAGCCGGCGTGTTCGATGTGGGAGTTGCGCATGAGTCAGGTCAAAAGAGACATGGAGCGCAGTGAAGGCCTCCAGTATCAAGCCATCGAGGTAGCTCTGCAGGCAAAAGCGTTGAAAGAATGCAGTTTTCCCGGTCACTCCGATTGGGTGTTGGACCAGGGCGATGATGAGGCCAACAGGCTCGCCTTGGCGATCGGAACAAACCGCTGGAACAGCGGCGAAATCGATGGCGAACGCGAAGACTTTTTGAACGCTATCCGACATGTGATCAAAGGCGCGCCCTATGAGTGTCCTCGGTGCGATCGGATGATGGCAAAGGATTGATGCGCAGCAAGTTTTCGCACCGCGCGGCCCCTGCAAACACGCGGAACGCCGGAATCGAAAATTCAAACTGAGACACCTGTCGTCCGTCACGAGGAAGCTCCGCCGCTTCCTCGAGGTGATTGATTTTTGCATCCGGACCCGCGGCACCAAAGTACCTCACGCTCCGGATTGGCGCCACGAAATCAAACACGTCGACAGGATTGCATAAGGCGGCACGGCGCGCCGTCGCATCGGTGCGTCTCGCGAACGGACATCAATACCATTTTTGAGAAGTGAGCAGTATTGACCAGCGGCTCCGGGGACCGGGGACCATACTGGTTGCATCACCGCATCGCCACCCGCATCCATCGGTGACCGAGAGCGCAAGCGTGCTCTCGCCCGATCGGGCGGCGATCACATGACAGCAGTCCGCGAGTTTGCAGATTTCTGGCTGGAGTTTGACAGTAACGGGAGATTTTCATGAGTGGGAATGATTCGAAGCAACCCTATAATTTGATCACGGCGGCGTATCAGGGGGACGTCAAGACGGCGATAGGCCAGCTTGAACAGGGAGCCGACGTGAATGCGCGCGACTGCGACGGCGACACGGCACTTATGCTTGCCGCCGAACGAGGGCACATCGAACTGGTGAAGCTGCTTCTCAAGAACGGCGCCGATGTCAACGCCAGGAACCTCAACGGCGAGACCGCGCTGATGCGAGCGGCGGAGAACGACCGGGCGGCAGCAGTCAAAATTCTGCTTGCCCAACACGCTGACGGTGACGCCGGGGACATCGTCAACTGTACGCCGCTGATGCGGGCTGCGTATCGCGGTCACATTGATGTTGTGAAAGAGCTGCTTGCCTACGGCGCCGACGCGAATGCTCGCAATGCATTTGGCAACACGGCCGCTACTCTCGCGGCGCACAATGGTCACAGCAAGGTCGAAAGCATGTTGCGGGAAGCCGATGACATCGGTTTTGCTGACCAGGTCCAACCCAAACTCCGCGCGGCGCGCCGCTAGACCCTCACCGAGCAGCATCGCATGAGCGATGCGTCTCGAGGGAGGAGGGCCCAATCGCGGCCTCATGATTCCTGGCGAAGCCAACGGGTCGCGCGAATGCGCGCCCGATAACAGGCTCCGCTTCATCCGGCGCAAATCGGGCCAGGCGATGCCACCGCGGCGTGCATGCCGGCTTCGTACTGCGGACGCCGGGGTTGTGCTGTTTCGCGCCTGCCATTATCCTTCGTCCCGGCACATATTGGCCCGCATCAACAGGAACCCCCCATGCTGACCGCGGGCCTGGCTCCCCTGGACGAGACCATCACGATCGCGGAGCTCACGCGCGATCCCTATCCGATCTACAGGCGCCTGAGACGCGAAGCGCCGGTATTACGGGTCAAATCCGTGGGCCGTACCTTCCTCACCAAGGCCGCCGACACCAAATACGTGAAGGACAACGCGGCGTTGTTCAGCTCCGACGACCCGAACACGCCCATGAAGCGCGCCTTTCTCGCGCATACGCTGATGCGCAAGGACCACGACGAGCACCGGACCGAGCGCATGGCGATGATGCCGGCCCTGATGCCGAAGACGATCGAAGCCGTCTGGGCGCCGCTGTATGCGAAACTGGCCGCGGCGTATCTTGACCGGCTGCCGCGCGGCGAGGTGGTCGATCTCTTTCCCGCTCTCGCAGGACCGCTTGCCGCGCGGATTCTGGCGCATGCGATGGGCGTTCCGGACGCGAGCGATGAGGACATGCAGCGATGGTCGCAGACGCTGATCGACGGCGCCGGCAATTTCGGCTGGACGCCGGGGCCTTTCGATGCGACCGACATCGCCAATGCGGAGATGGACAAGTGTATCCGCGCCAACGCCGAACGGGTGCGGGCCGAACCGGATTCCTCGGCGCTCTCCTTCATGATGAACGCGAAGAATCCGATTCCGGAAAGCCAGATGATCGCCAATGTAAAGATCGCGATCGGCGGCGGCATCAACGAGCCGCGCGACGCCCTGCTGACGATCCTCTACGGCCTGCTCACCAATCCGGATCAGCTTGAAGCCGTGCGCGCGGGCGGCAAATGGCGCGCCGCCTTCGAGGAAGGGGTGCGGTGGGTGGCGCCGATCCAGGCGAGCTCACGGCTCGTCATGGAGGACACGGAGATTCGCGGCTGCTTCATCCCGAAGGGCGACACCGTGATGACGATCCAGGCGTCGGCCAATCGAGACGAGGACGTCTTCGAAGATGGCGAGAACTACAACGGGCTGCGCGAGCCCAATCCTCACCAGGCCTTTGGCAACGGCCCGCATCATTGCGCGGGCGCGCACCTGTCGCGGCGAACCGTTGGCGCCATCCTGCTGCCCATGCTGTTCGAGCGCTTTCCCAACATGACATTGCCTGATCCCGCGAGCGTGCGCTGGCACGGATTCGGTTTCCGCGGCCCGCTCAACCTGCCGGTTCTCCTGCAATAGGACTGGCGCGAGGGAGAGGCGTTTTTTGCCTCATCCGCTGCCGTAGATCGTCGGCAATTCCCCATAAGCCGCTTGCCGGCGAGTTGCGCGGCAGGTTCTGTATGACATCGAGATGTCGCCTATCGGCAGACCTTGAGCTTCGCCTCGGCGTCCTTGAGCATGGTGAGGGCATCCCGGACGTCGGGATCAGGGCCGACGCCGCCGGCGTCGAGATGCGCGAAGATCGCGGCCTCGTGTGCACTTGTAGCGGTAGAACGCCACGAGTAACAACGAGTACACCGGAATCACCCGGCATTCCCGCACGCAATGGTTTTAACGGATTCCTGAGAAACCGCCCTGCGATCCCGTCGCGCCAAAACGCTGCCGCGTCCACCGCATCCCATCCCGCGCCGTGACGATCATGATACGCCCCAATCCTTCGGGCGAAATCGTCATGGGCGGCCAACCATTTTTCAATATGCGGACAAGCTACACGAGATTTTGCAGAAAGCGGATAGCCCGCGCCCGGATTTTGCAGAATCTGGATAGTCGTAACTTCGCTCTATGCGAGAAGAAGAGCGAAGTCCAATGTGACTCGCTCCAGCGTAGAAGAAAAAAGGTCACTAAGCATGACCAATGAACCGGAGGTTGCGACGTTTGATTCCGACATCGAGGGTGGCTACCTCCAACCTGCAGAAAATCCAGTTCACTAGCTCCCATTAGAGTTTCCCAACGGAGGAGGCAAAAATGAAGCTTTCGATTTCCTTATCGGCACTGCTGATAGTCGGGCTCGTGGTTACAAGCACTGAACCGGCCGGTGCCGTGGTGTACTGCCAATACATTAGTTATCCGGCCGGTTGCATCGTAAGACCCGGCGTCCGGCTGGTGGCGCGGCCGGTCGCTCGAGCCGTGGTGACCCCCGGAGTCGGTGCCGCTGGAGTGGGCGTACGGGCAGGAACACCGATGAATCGCGGCGGTCCCGTCAATCGAGTAGGCCGGCGCTGAATGGTGCAGGGCGCGCGTCGGCGTCAACCTCGCATTTGGCGCCGCGCGAATGAAGCTCTCTCCAGTCCGTCGATCCCTGTCGAAGGTAACCGGGAAGAAAAATACAATGATGAAGAAACTGCTTTTGTGTTGCGCGGCTGTCGCGTTTGCGGGTCAGGCCTTTGCGCAGGTCGAACTCAAGACATACGCCGATCCCGATGGCTATCTCGATGTTCAAAAACTGACCTGCGCTCAACTGGCAAATACGTTTCAGGAGGACGCTGATTACTTGGCCGCCTGGTATAGCGGTTGGTACAACGGACTTGCCAAGAAACACCTGATGCAGGTTGCCCGTGCCAGATCGCTGCAACACGAGGTCATCGTCCATTGCAAGGCCAATCCGGGCAAGAAGGTCATCGAAGCCATCGATGTTGTCTTCAAGGACTACAGGACCGAACAGGGCATCAAGTTGAAGCAGTGATCGGCAGGCTGGAATGCCTGGCTGACCTTTTCAGGCTCGCCGATGGCGCCCACCAGCACGGTCACACCGACGCGGCGGGTCGTGACGAAGTAGCAATGCGATCAAAGGGAGGAACGTGATCATGAAGATCACCCACAAACCGGCCGTCCTTGCCGCCGAACTCACCGGCGCGCTGACACTCGCGAGCGCACACGCGCAGACGCCCTACAGCGTACAGACCCGCGCCGGCACGCTGAGCTTTGAAAGGGGATACCCTTCCGAGATTTATCTGTAACTGTCGCCAACGGAGAGCGCCATGAGCAACGATCGATCTGACAAAGGTCCGCAGCAGCACGACTTACCACGCCGCGCAGGCATCGAACGCCGCGATCTTCTTCTCGGGGGCACCGCGCTGCTGACAGCGACCGCATTATCGGGCGTGGCGAACGCGCGAGCGCAGACGCCCGATAGCATCAAAACCCGTACTGGTCGTTCACGGCCTACGACAACCAGACTCGCTCCATGCTTCAGACACCTCAGCGCTTTCCGCGTGCCGGAAGCCAGACGTACCCTTCGCCTGCTGCCGTCGCCAACACCGACGGCTCCACGGCAATCTATTTCGGCCCAACCAGGCCAGCCGATGCAAAGGATGGCGACTGGATCCAGACCATGCCCGGCAAGGGCTGGTTCACGATCCTTCGTCTCTATAGCCCGCGCGAATCTTTCTTCACGAAGGAATGGCGGCTGAGCGAGATCGAGTTGGTGAAGTGATTGGTTATTTTGCCATGCTCGCTCCTGCCGAATAGGTCGGCGTCTCATTGCGTCTCATCAGAGGAAAAAGTCATGAAAAAGTTCGGCATACACGTCGCCCTAGTTGCCTTGGTCGCAGGCGTAGCTGGTTTCAGCACGCCCTCGCGGGCCGAAACCGGTCAGGTTGCCGTCGTGTTCACGAAAGGCGGATTCATCGTCGGGGTCGGCGGCGGCGAGGGCGTGTTGACCTTCCGAGGCAAGCGCTATCCATTCACCGCATCGGGCATGAGCGTCGGCTTCACGATCGGAGCCTCGACAACCAAGCTGGTCGGACGGGCCCTCAATCTGAACGGGCCGGCTTCGATTGAAGGCACTTACAGCGCGATCGGAGCCGGCGGTGCGGTTGCGGCAGGGGCTGGAGGCGTTCAATTGCAAAATGCCAATGGCGTGATCTTGCAGCTCAGCGGCCCAAAGGTCGGCGCTGAAGTGTCGGCTGCAGTGGGCGGGGTAACGGTCCGTTTGAAATAGGTGTGATGCGGGGCGTGCATCCGCCGGCAGAACCCCGTCGCGTGTTCGGCGATCTTGTCGAAGGCCGAAGGCACGTCCCGCACTCAGGTTTTTTTCAGTGCCTCAACGGCATCCCGGACGTCGGGATCAAGGCCGGCGCCGCCGGCGTCGAGATGCGCGAAGATCGCGGAGCGCATGCGGGGATCCCAGAATTTTCGGATGTGCTCGGCGATCCCCGGCACCGCCTTGTCGTGGCCCTGGCTGTGAAAGAATTTTCCGATCTGGTTGGCCATGTAGATCAACCGGTCAGGCGACATGGAAGGCTCCTTGGACGGCTTCTGGCGCGGCGATGCCGCCCACAATTCGCTCCGGGTGCGTGAAGACTTCAAATCCGTCCGCGCGCGCGATGGCGGCCAGCGTAATGCCGGCGGCATCAGCCATCCGGACCGCAAGCGCGGTCGGCGCCGACACGGCCACCATCAGCGCCGCACCGATGGTCGCGGTCTTCTGCACCATCTCCACCGAGACCCGGCTGGTGAGCAGCACCATGCCGTCGTCCGTGGCTACCTTCTCCAGCGCCAGCGCGCCGGCCAGCTTGTCGAGCGCGTTGTGGCGGCCGACGTCCTCGCGCAAGGCAACGATGCCGCGCGCCTGTGTCCAGAACGCCGCGGCGTGAGCCGCGCGGGTCTCGATGTTGATCTTCTGCAGCGACGCAATGGACTGCATCGCGGTCATGATCTGCTGCGGCGAGAACGCGTGGCGGTGCCTGACGATCGCTGCCGGACGGAGCGCTTCCGCGATCGAATCGATGCCACACAATCCGCAGCCGGTCGGTCCGGCGATATGTCGCCGCCGCACGGCGAGCCGGTCTGCCTTGGTTTGCGCGAGCCACATTCGCAGCTCGATGCCGTCATCGAGATCGACGACGTCAAGCTGCTCGATTTCGTCGGCCGATTGCACGACGCCCTCGCTGAGGCTGAATCCGACCGCGAAATCCCGGAGGTTTTTGGGGGTTCCCATCATCACCGCATAGGTGCTGCCATTGTAGGTCAATGCGATCGCGGTCTCCTCGGGAATGGCGCGGGTGCCCGCGGCTACGCCATCGCCGCGCCAGACCTTGCGACCAACGCTCTGAACCGGATCGTGCATCCGCTACTCCGCCGCTTCCACTGATGGCGCGATGCGCCGGGAATGGCGAGCCTGCTCGTCATAGGCCTTTTGCCATTCCGACGGACCGTTCGAGGGCGAAATCTGCACCGCCGTGACCTTGTATTCCGGGCAGTTCGTGGCCCAGTCGGAATACTCGGTCGTGATGACGTTGGCCTGCGTATCCGG
>Ga0209863_10000505_pt1 | contig 19120 bp, 15 predicted proteins | sample OrgsoiDNA2013046_FD_185796 | JGI IMG/M metagenome (GOLD analysis project Ga0209863, IMG submission 185796) | Permafrost soil microbial communities from the Arctic, to analyse light accelerated degradation of dissolved organic matter (DOM) -... | ecosystem: Environmental > Terrestrial > Soil >...
AATGTTCGCCCGAGCGTCGTGGCGCGTCGAACCCTGCGAAACACATCCGGGTAGAGTCGGACAGGTCGCGATGTAGACACCGTCCTCATCCTGCTGGATCAGCACCCGAAACTTCACGAACGGATCATAGCGTCAGGCCGTCATACGTACAACCTGGGCGCGCTTACCTGGACCCGTTTGATGCGGGAAGCTTAACCGCCGCGGGTGAGTCGGACGAGGTTTGAGATCCCTCGCCATGCCCTTCGCGAGAGTTCAGCGCGAATACGAAACTGAGAGCAGCGATCGACGTGCTGAACCTTCGCCGTGCCATCTGAGGTCCGAAGGAAGAGTCTAGACCGCTTTCAATTTGATCGATCGCATGGCGCTATCGGCCCGAGGGTTTCCCGTCGAGTCTCCAGCGTCCCCCTAGACCGCCCCCTGCGCGTAAATGCTTCTCGCCCGAGCCGTCCGTAAGCCGGGTTTTGTTCCGGCGTTGCCGCCGGTGATGGTCATTCCTCTGGGCCGCTCGTTACCGAACGGCTCGTGCGACCAACTCGGGATCGAATCGACGCGGGCCACGTCGGCGAGGTTGCCCTCGCGATCCCGGACCGGTCTTGCTCCAGGTGGGGTTTGCCATGCCCCCCTCGTCACCGAGGGGGCGGTGCGCTCTTACCGCACCGTTTCACCCTTACCGGTCGCCTTGCGACGGCCGGCGGTCTGTTTTCTGTTGCACTGTCCTTCGAGTCACCCCGACTGGCCGTTAGCCAGCACCCTGCCCTGCGGAGCCCGGACTTTCCTCGACGGGCGAGAAGCCCGCCGCGACCACCTGTCCGGCTCGAGCGAGAAGCGGAGCGACTATACCAGCACCCGCCTCGGCCGGGTGGGCCGAGCGGGCGACCGAGCGCTTCAGCCGGGTGGGCTGGCGGCAGGCTGGTCCTTCATCAGATCCTCCCAGTAGATGATCCGACGACAGGAGGGACAGGTTTCGATGGTCAGCCCGCGCTGCAAGACGTTGAACAGCTGGGGCGGAATATTCATGTTGCAGCCCTGGCAGGTACCGTTGGCAACGCTCACCACAGCCAGGCCGCGTCGCATCCGGATGACCGAGTAGCGTTTGAGCACCTCGGGGTTCACCTCCGAGGCCAACTTGTCGCGCTCCCCCCGCAAGGTCGCGATCTGCGCTTCGATCTCGTCCATGCGCACCTTGGCGGCCTCGGCATCCTTGGCGATCGAGGCCTTGAGAGCCTCGACGTCACTCGCGCGTTCCGACAGAAGCTTCTTCTTGGCGTCGACGGCACCGTTGAGTTTGGTGATCTCGCCCTCCCGCGAGGTCAGCCCCTCTCGGCGCTGCTCGATCTCACGTTGAGCGGCCATGTACTCCTTCGAGTTCTTGGCCTGCGCGAGCTTGTGCTTGGCGCCCGCCACCTGAACTTCGTCGTCGGTGAGCAGGCCCTTCTGCTCGCCGTAGTACTTCTCGGCTTCCGCCAGCGCCTGTCGCTCGGTACCTAGAAGTCCTTCGACACGGGCGAGGTCGTTCTGTGTCGCCGCCAACTTGAGCGGAATGGCCTTGAGTGAGCTCTCCAATTCCTGAATTTTTGCGTCGTGTGTCTGTAGCTCTTCGAGTCGTTTAAGCTGGTCGCGCAATGCGTTCCTCCATATGGACCGGAAGGGCCGACGTGCCCGTCGGATCGAGAGTGGGCCCACCTGGATTTGAACCAGGGACCAGGCGGTTATGAGCCGCCAGCTCTGACCACTGAGCTATAGGCCCAGTCTTGTACGGAAACGCCGTGTACAAAGAAAAGTTAATCTACACCGTGGTTCGCCGACTGTCGAGCCGCTCGCCGACGGTGACGCGCGATCGTCAACCCACGCCCCGGCGGGCATGTCGGGGCCGCGGGCGCCGCATGAGCTTGACGGCGAAAGCCAGCGCCACAGCTAGGATCGAGATGCTCCCTGCAGGCTCCCCGCCGACGGCGCCGCAGTGGCAGCCCGGCCTTGCTGGGGGCGGCGGCGCCACCGTCCCGGCATCCAGCAGAGCCCCGGTACAAACATCATTCTCCCAGACCCCTTGTCCCCCCACCGAGAGGCAGCTGTTGGCGCAGATCGCCTGCGCGCAGGGTTTGATGCCGCGAACTTGATCGTAGCTCATCACCGGCGTCACCGTCTGGCCCTCGTCGCTGGAGACCGCGAGCGCCCAGGTGTCGACGTAGTTCTCGCCCGACAGGTACAGCATCGACTTTGTCCCGGAGACCCGTTCGGCGAGCCCCACGATATGCGGTTGCGGGCTCAGGGTCCAGGGGACGAAGCTCTTGCCGCCGTCGGTCGAGCGGTAACCCGCGCCGCTCGCGCCTCCCCCGTCGCCCGCAAAGTTCAGTCGCGCCCCGACCAGGACCGTCCCGCTGGCAAGGCGCGCAAACGCCGTCGCCGCGCCGTTCGGGATGGTGAGCGGCTGCGCGAAGGTCATCCCGCCGTCCCGGGTCACCGCGACGCTCTCCGACCCGGAGGCGATGACCCGCAGGTAGACCAGGTCGGGGTCCGCCGGATCGACCGCGAAGATGCGGACCTGGTTGGGTCCCAGGGCCGCCTGAACGTCGACGGTGGTCCAGGTCGTCCCACCGTCGGACGAGCGGACCAGCACCGGATCGCGTCCACTGGTGAGGGTGAGGTAGTACGCAAGGTAGATGATGTTGGGATCGGTGCGGGCGATCTCCACCCCGACCAGAGCCGCGCCGACCGGTGCGGCGAACAGTGGCGTCGGATCGAAGGTGGTGCCGCCATCCGACGACGCGTAGACCGACTGCGGCCCGACGTCGCCTGCGTCGTTCGTGACGGCGGCGATCGCGAGAACCCGATCCGGGTTGGTCGGAGCTACGAAAAAGTCTTTCAGGGTCACGCTCTCGCCGGCCAGCGCGCCGCCGGAGCTATGCCAGGTACAGGTTCCGTCATCGGAGAAGGCCAGGCCTACCCCGGGTAGAGGCGACAGAGCGTAGAACCGATCGCCGAGCGATCCTGCCATGGTGGGCGGCGGACCCACGGCATAGGCGCCCGCCATCGAGGTCGGGACCTGTTCGCAGGTCCAGAGCCAGGTCGAGCCTCCGTCGTCCGAGATGATGAGCCCGAAGGTCGTCGCCAGCACGATCTCCCGCGGCTTGTCGACCGGCAGCATGATCCCCAGCGAGCCCGGTGTGGCCCCGTCGGCCCGCGCCTGGCCGTCCAGTCCGGGAGCCAATCCCGTCAAGGCACCGAGCACGGCCAGACCAGCCAGGCGAAGCCAGAAGACCCGGGCGGCCACGCCGGTGCGCCGATCGCGCCCGCCGCGCTTTACCTGGGGGGCCCGCACGGATTCGTGCCATGATGCCGCGCCCAAAGGCGGGACGACCTCGAGTCTCGTCGGCGCCCCGTTCCCCCCGGCGATGCTCAAGATACAGTTCGACACGTTCACCCTGGCCAACGGTCTGACGGTGATCCTCCACCCGGATCACTCGAGCCCGTTGGTGGCGGTCGACCTATGGTACCACGTCGGTTCCAAGGACGAATCGCCCGGACGGACAGGCTTCGCGCACTTGTTCGAGCACCTCATGTTCATGGGGTCGCGCAACGCGCCTTATCCCGCCTTCGACGCGATCATGGAGGCCTGGGGCGGGCACAACAACGGGACCACCAGCAACGACCGGACGAACTACTACGAGATCGGTCCGCGCAACCTGCTGGAGACGTTCCTGTGGCTGGAGGCCGATCGCCTGGCGACCCTGCCCGACGTCATCACCGAGGAGGAGCTGGAAAAGCAGCGCAAGGTGGTGCTGAACGAACGGCGGCAATCCTACGAGAACCGCCCCTACGGCCGCGCCGAGCTGGCGATCTCGGAGGCGATGTATCCCCCGGACCATCCCTACCACTGGCCGACGATCGGCTCGCATGCCGACGTGGAGGCGGCGACGGTCGCCGACGTCCGCGCCTTCTTCGATCGCTTCTATCGGCCCTCGAACGCCAGCCTGGTCGTCGCGGGCGACTTCGAGCCCGCCGCCGGCCGCGCGCTGGTCGAACGTTATTTCGGCTGGCTGCCGCGACGCGACCCGCCGGTGCGCGCCGCCCGACCGCCCGACCCGCGCCTGCACGCCGATGTCGAGATGACCCTCACCGATCGCGTTCAGCTCCCGCGGCTGCGGCTGGCCTGGCACGCCCCTGCGCTGTTCGCGCCCGACGACGCCGACCTGGATCTGGCGGCGCATGTGCTGGGCGGCGGAAAGTCCAGCCGGCTCTACCGCGCCCTGGTGTTCGAGCAGCGGATCGCGCAGGACGTCTTCGCCTACCAGGGATCCCAGATCCTGGGAAGTCTCTTCCAGGCCGGGGCGACCGCCAAACCTGGACACGACCTCGATGAGATCGGCGCCGCGGTGGACGCCGAGCTGGTCCGCTTCGCCGCCGAGGGACCGACCGAAGAGGAGCTCGAACGCGCCCGCAACACGCACCTGGCCGATTTCTACAAAGGCCTCGACTATCTGCAGACGCGGGCCGATCTCCTCAACCACTATCAGCACCTGCTGGGCGATCCGGACGGGGTCGGTCGCGATCTCGCCCGCTACGCCCAGGCCACCCGCGAGTCGGTCCGAGCCGCCTTCGCGCGCGCGATGGCCGGAAAGCGCCTGGCGCTGCGCACGGTGCCGGAGCCGGTGGCCGCGTGATCGCGACGCCCGACACGATGGCGACGGCACCGGTCGTCGGGCCGCTGCCGACAGTCGTTCCGCCGCAGGCGACCCGATTCGCCCTCGAAAATGGCCTCGAGGTGGTCCTGGTCCCCCGCCAGGTGGCGCCGATCGTTTCGGCGGCGCTCATGATCCGCAGCGGCGCCGGCATCGATTCACCGGAGAAGGCGGGCCTCGCGTCGCTCACCGCCGAGATGCTCGATGAAGGGGCGGGCGCGCGCGACGCGCTGGGCATCGCCGAGGAGCTGGAGCGGCTCGGTGCCGATCTCTGGCTCGGCAGCGGTCGAGACGGATCGCAGCTGTCGCTGCAGGCACCGCGCGAGACGTTCGCGGAAGCGCTGGACATCGCCGCCGACGTCCTCATTCGCCCGCGCCTCGGGGCCGAAGACTGGGAACGCGTGGTGAGCGATCGCCGGACCGCCTGCGCGCAGCGCCGCGATCAACCCGAGGCCGTGGTGAGCGTCGTCTCCGATCGTGTGTTGTTCGGCGACGATCACCCCTATGGCCGTCCGGCGGAGGGCCTCGAGCGCACGATCGATCGCCTCACCCTCGACGATATCCGTGGTTTCCATGCCGGACATTGGCGTCCGAACCACGCCTTCCTGGTGGTCGCCGGCGACTTCGACGAGACCACCTTGCGCGCCCGCCTCGACAGCGTCTTCGCCGCCTGGAGGCCGGCACCGGTTCCCACGTCGCCGCCGCCGCCGCCCTGGCCGACCCGCCCGCGCCTGGTGATCGTCGATCGGCCGGGGGCACCCCAGAGCGTCGTCCGCCTGGTCGCACCGGGAACCGATCGCCTCTCCGTCGACCGGTCGGGGCTGGCGATGTTGAACGCGATCCTGGGCGGGAGCTTCACCAGCCGACTCAACTTCAATCTGCGCGAGAAGAACGGCTTCACCTACGGCGCCTCGTCGAGCTTCGCATTCCTGCACCACCCCGGCAGCTTCGCGGCCCGCGCCGCGGTCTTCGCCGAGTCGACCGCACCGGCGGTCCGCGAAATGCTCGCCGAGCTGGCCGGCCTGCGCGAGCGGCCCGCCACCGCCGAAGAGCACGCCAAGGCGCGCGCCACCTTGCTCATGCGCGTCGCCGAAGGGCTGTCGACCACCGGCGGCATCGCGGCCACCTTCGGCGAGATCGGTCTTTACGATCTCCCGCTCGACGAGCCGCTCCGCTTCGCCGCGGCTCTCGAACGAACCACCGCCGACGATCTCCGCGAGCTCGCCGTCCGTTACATCGATCCCGACGCCGCCAGCATCGTCATCGTCGGCGATCGCGCGGCCATCGAGCCCGGTCTGCGCGAGCTCGGCCTGCCGGCCGCCGTTATCTACGACACCGACGGCGATAGGCTCTAGTCGGTCCTAACACGCGGCGTGTTTGAGGAGCTTCTGTCGCAGCTTGTGGCGGGCGCGCATCAGGCGGGTGCCGACGGTTGAACGGGGGATGGTCAAGCGATCGGCGATCTCGTCGTAGCTGCAATTGTCGATGAGGCGCATCTCGTAGACCTCGCGGAACGGGTGCTCGAGACCCGCCAGCGCGGCGCTGATCTGTTCCTGGGTAATGGTCTCCCAGGGCTCCGGCACGTAAGGATCGGGGCCCGCGATCTCGTGCTCGTCGAGGCAGAGCGCCCGCGGCTCCCGCCCGAGACGCCGGCAGCGGTCCAGGAACAGGTTGTACATGATCGTCATCAGCCAGTGCCGCAGGTTGGTCCCGGGCTCGAAGCTGGCTTTTCCGCGCAACGCCCGCTCGTAGGTGTCTTGCACCAGGTCCAGGGCGTCCGATCGGCTGCGTAAAAGCCGCATCGCCCGGGCATAGAGCACGTTCTCGTATCGCGAGGCCATTTCATCCGTCTGCATGCCCTCTTGCTAAGGCAACGGCTGTGCCACGAGTAACCTCAGGTAATTATTAAATTATATGTCGCGCCAGTGGCACAACTTGCGCAAGGTTGCACAAGTTGTGCAACGGACACTTGCCGAGATGGGGTCCTGGTCGACATACTGGCCCGCAAAACGATGCGCGGAAGGACCACCATCGTCGCGACCCAGCCTGATGAGGGCGAGGCCGTAGGCGCCTTCCTTCTGGTCGTCGGGCGCGACGCCTACGCCACGTACAACCTCCCAGCCTCGGGAACGCTGACGATCGGCCGGGGCGAGAGCAACGCGGTACGTATCGATGATCCGCTGGCGTCACGTGCGCACGCCTGTCTGCACGTCGGCGACGAGATGTCCCTCGAAGATCTGGGAAGCGTGAACGGAACCCGCATCAAGGAACAGCTGGTCACGCAGGGCGATCGGGTGCCGCTCAGCATCGGCGACACGGTCCAGATCGGTTCCACGGTGCTGATCGTGCAGCGCCGGACCACGACGGCGGAGGTGATGCGGCCCGAGACCCTGCGGGATGAAGGGGTGCCGTTGCCGGACGGGGGCTTCCACGGCGGCCAGGCGATGCAGCGGGTCCATGCGCTGGCCGAGCGCGCCGCCGCCGGAACGATCAACGTCCTCATCACCGGCGAGACCGGCGTGGGGAAAGAGTTGCTCGCCGAGGCCGTCCACCGGGCCTCGCCGCGCCGCGAGGGACCCTACGTCTGCCTCAACTGCGCGGCGCTGTCCGAGACGCTGCTGGAGAGCGAGCTGTTCGGCCACGAACGGGGTGCCTTCACGGGCGCGGTCCAGGCCAAGCCCGGCCTGCTCGAAACGGCGGCCTCGGGCACCCTGTTCCTCGACGAGGTGGGCGAGCTGCCGCTCGCGACGCAGGCGAAGCTGCTGCGGGTCATCGAGACCCGGCAAGTGACCCGACTCGGAAGCGTTCGCCCACGACACATCGACGTCCGGTTCATCGCGGCGACCAACCGCGAGCTCGAGGCCGAGGTGACGCGCGGGGCGTTCCGCCAGGATCTCTACTTTCGGCTGAACGGCATCACGCTGACCATCCCGCCGTTGCGCGCGCGCGTCGGCGAAATTCGGCATCTGGCCGAGATGTTCGTCCGGCAGATCTGCCGCGATCTCGGGCGCTCGCCGCCGATCGTTCCGTCGACGATCATTGCACTGCTCGAGTCGTACGCCTGGCCGGGAAACATCCGTGAGCTGAAGAACATGGCCGAACGCGCGGTGCTGCTCTGCGCGGGGCCGGTCATCGGGGAAGAGCATCTGCCGCTAGACAAGCTCATGCCCACGGCGGCCTCGAACGGCACGCCGCCCCCGCGGGTCGAGACCCAGGAGCTGGCGGCGCCGACGGAGCGTGACCGCATCATGACGGCACTGGCGGCCTGCGCCGGCAACCAGAGCCGGGCCGCGAAACTGCTCGGCATGCCGCGCCGGACCTTCGTCTCGAAGCTGGACACCTACCAGATCCCGCGACCAAAAAAATCGCTCTGAGTTGGTTTCAGATCTTGAGGCGCAGCGCCGCGCCCAGATCGACGACCGGAAACGAGTTGCCGGCTCCCAGGAAGGAGTAGTCGAATCGAAACTCGCCGCCGCCGTGGCCGTAGTGCACGCCGACGAACGCCTCGAACGACAGATGGGTGAGCAGTGTGAAGGAGTAGTCGAGTCGAGTGATGAACGAACGGTCGGAGAGATTGCCCAGCGTCGAGAGCGTGAAGGTGGTGTAGTTCCAGGAATAGGGAGCCGGCAAGGAGACGTACGCGGCCGCGTATTGCCGACCCAGGTAAAAGAAAGGTATCAACGCGGCGTTCTGGGTGCCGATCGCGTCCGCGATCAACGTCGGGTAGACGTCGGAGCTCGTGTAGCCGGCGTGGTTGTAGAAGTATTCGACGCCCGCCGTCCAGGCGTCGTTGTCGTTGTACTTGCGAGAGTAGGTGGCGCCACCGACCACCTGCGTCTCATAGCCGGAGAACACACCCACCACGTCCTGGTTTGCGTCATAGTGCTGAAAATCGTCGCCCGGCCGGATCCCGACGTCGGCATAGATGTCGAAGTCGCCGATTCCCGTCGATAGATCGAATCCGTAACGCGGGTTGTGGTCGCGTCGCAGATAGGTGTCGACCCCCAGCTCGACGCCGGCCAGAACCACCTCTGCCCGAAAAGCGCCGGCCACCTGCCGCAGCGTCGGCGTCGCAGCGTCCGGATCCTCGGCGATCGCGAAGCCGTAGAAGTTCCACCCCTTCTCTTCCCAGGGGATGTTGAGCTTGAGCATGGTGGTTCCGGGGCGCGCGTCGAAGACGTCGAGCGGATTGCGGCGAACGGGATGAAGGTAATCGGTCGGCTGCCAGAAGTGTCCCGTCCCCCAGCGCACGTGCTGCTTGCCGGCCGTGACGAACACATGCTCGAGGATATCGAATCGAATCCACATCTGATCGAGGAGGGAGGCCGGCCCGCGTGTCGAGCTGAAGGTGGAGAACCCCGTGGGCGTGGTGCCGACCATCGCACCGTCACTCGAGGTGGGGAGAACGGTCGCGCTCCCGTTCGGGAGCAAGGTCGGGTCGTAGCTCATCCGACCGAGAATGAACCCGCGCACGCGTGGATTGGGACGCGCGTCCAGATAGACATCGAGCAAGCTCGGGGCCCCGATCGTCCAAGCGCCCGGATACCGGTGTGCGTAGGCGGTCGACTGCGCGCGCAGATAGAGCTGACCGCCGATCTGCAGCGGGTTCTCGGGCGCGACGTAGTCGGCGAGAAACTTGGAGTCGCCCGTCCCGAGGATGTCCTGATCGCGGTCGGTGCCGCCACCCGCGGCGGCGGCGGCGGGAGCGGCGGCCGGAGGAGTGGGAGCGGAAGGCAGCGCCGCCGCGGATGCCGGCGCAGGTTGCGGGGCTGTCGGCACTGCGGGCGTGCTGCCGCCCCCGAACATGTCCTGCTCGCTCGGACGATCCCCACCGGCCTGTCCCCAGGCCGAAGAGGCGCACGGCACGAGCAGGAGGCCCACCACCAGCACGCTGGCGCGAACGCGCCTCACCTGCTCTTGCTCTCGAGCCAGGCTTTCGTGAAGAGGTTCTGCGGCAAGGGATTGGGATCGACCGACTTGATCATCACCAGGGTCTGGTTGGCCTTCTCGACCTCGTCGTAGAAACGAATCTCCTCCGGATACCAGGTGTCCCCCTTCTTGGAGGGGCTGTAGATCTTCTTCCACTTCGGGTAGTACGACGTGCGCAGCAGACGCCCCGACAGCGCGAACTCCTGGCGCTTGAGAACGTTCTTGTTCTCCTTGTCGATCCAGATGCGGATCACGGGGAACGCCAGATCCTGGCCAGGCTTCCCTTTGAGCATGAGCTTCTGGGCGGTGTAGGCCCCGAGCTTCTCCTCGCCTTCGTCGGAGGGGTCGTACTCCTCGGCCAGGCGCGACTCGTCGAAGTCCGACCGGCGCGAGTTGGTGCCGCCAATCCGCTCGCGCTCGGTGCGCCGCTCCCACTTGCCGACCGACGGATCGTAGAACCAGAGGTTCTTGTCGATGCGCAAATACCCCTGCCCGGCCGACGATTTCGGCTTGGTGAAGAGGATCATGAACTTCTGATCGGACGACCGCCGGAAGTATTCCGTCTCGTAGACGGTGTCGACCTTGTCTTTCTCCTTCTGTTCCAGGTAGGCGGCGGCGCGCCAGTCGCCGTTGTTCTTCTGCCGATCGTCGACCAGCTTCAGCAACTCCACCAACTGGGCCGAAGTGAGGGCGGCCTGCGCCCGGCGGATGGGCGCGGGACCCGGGAGCAGGTTCAGCGCGAAGGCGGCGAGCAGTGCGGCGATGGTTTGCTTTTTCATGGGGTTCATCCGAAGTGGGACATCGCGACGACAGGCCGCAGGCGCGCCGCCTTGAGCGACGGGTAGAAGGCCGCCAGGCCGGTGATGAAGGTGATGAGCACGACCGACCGGACCATGAGCGATCCGTGCACCGACAGGTGCAGGTGCGGGGACATCAGGAAGAACTGCAGCCCCGTCGGCACCGGGAGGTGGGCCGCGTTGAGGCCGGCGGCGATCGCGGCGCCCGCCAGCACGCCGCCGATGGTGGCCCCGAGGCCCAGCATCAGCGACTCGAGCAGGAACATCCACAGCACCTCGCGGCGGTGCATGCCGATGGCGCGCAGGGTCCCGATCTCACGCGTCCGCTCCCGGATCGCGATCCACATGGTGTTCATGATGCCGATGATGATGATCGCGACCAGGATGACGATCAGCACCACAGACATCCCCTGCAGGGCCTTGAGCGTCCAGGTCATGAACGAGATCTCGTCCTCCCAGTTGGTGACGTCCAGCTTCTGCCCGGTCCAATCCTCCCGCGAAACCGACTGGAACTTCATCCAGAAGGCGCGCGGGTCGGGCTCCATGATCCGGTAGCCCGCCTGATCGAGCGCCTGCCGCAGGCGGGCCGCGATGGCGGGGATGTGATCGAAGTCCTTCCGATTGAGCATGATCTGGATGACGCCCGTCGACTCCTGGTTGATCTGGTAGAGCGCCCGCAGGCTCTCGATCGGGATGAAGCAGTTCCAGGTGCTGAGCAGCCCCAGGCTGTGGGCGATCGCCACGACGCGCACGTCGATCGTGTTGTTGGTGCCGCGGGTGGTCGGCGCCGAGATCGTGAGCGCGTCGCCGACCTTGACGCCCAGCTTCTCCGCCTGGTTGTCGAAGAGCAGGATCGTTCCCGGCTGCGCCAGATCGTCTAGCTTGCCGCTCTCGAGCTGCAGCACCGAGGAGAACTTGGGTTCGCTCCGGATGTCGATGCCGGTGATGCCGGCCTGCATCGAGCCGGTGTCGGAGACCAGCTTGGCCCAGCCGCGCCCGCGGTGGACGGCGAACGCCATCTCGGGGACGGTCTTTTCGACGACGGCGAGCACCTTCTTGTAGTCGGTCACCACCGGCGCGGCTTGCCCCGCGGTCACCTTGTAGAACCCGCCGACGTTGACGTGCCCCGTCGAAAGCGTCGTGGCCGTGTCGATCATCGTCTCGCGCACGCCAGTGGACAGGCCGTTGAGCAGCACCAGCAGGGCGGTCACCGCCGAGATCGCCGCGCCCAGGAACAGCGTGCGGCGACGGTGCTGGACCAGGTTGCGGAAGGCGATCGTGAGATCGACGAATAGCTTGGACGTGGACATGGCTACTCCTCCTCCTGCATGGCCTGGCGGGGGGTGACCCGCATGGCGATCCATGCCGGGTAGAAGCTGGAGAAGGCGCTCACCAGCAGCACGATCGCGAACGCCGCGATGATGTTGCTGGTGCCGATGAAGGGATAGAGGCGCGGCCCCGAGAAGAAGAAAAACCAGACGTCGGACTTGGCGGGGATGCCGATCTTGCCCACCACGCTCACGAGCAGCACGCCGAGGCCAGCGCCCAGGCCGCCGAAGATGAACCCGACGACGATCGATTCGACCACCAGCATCGCCAGGATGAAACGCCGCTGCGCCCCGATCGCGCGCAGGGTGCCGATCTCTTTGACCCGCTCGAGAGTGGCCATGACCAGCGCGTTGTTGATGATGACCAGCGCGATAAGGAAGATGATCAGGATCGCGACGTACAGCACGATCCGGATGACGTTGACGAACTGGCCGATGAGGCCGGCGGCGGCCTGCCAGTCGATCGCCTTGAGGGTGAGCCCGTCCTTTTTGCCCTGCGCTTCGATCGCGACGATGGTCTCTTTGATCTTCTTGGGGTTCTTGAGGATGACGGCGGCGTTCAGCACCACGCCCCGCTCGACTTCGTCGGAGGGGAAGACGCGGCTCCTGGCCTCTTCGCGCTGGAGCTTGCCGCCCAGCGACTCGCCCAGATCGTGCATGACGGGGGCCACGCCCGGCGTGGTCGTCGCCTCGATCCTTCTCGGGGACCCTGAGAGGGTCCCCGCGCCCCCCCGCGATGGACTCCGCCCGGCGGAGCCGGGCTCCGTCCGCGCGATCGGCGGCTGCTCGGTCTCCTCCGCCTTGCTGCCGAACAGCTCCGCCTCGGCATTCTCGCGGCTCACCTCGCGGGCCCCGGCCGCCTTTTGCAGCGCCTGGATCTCGGCCAGCTTCTCGCCGCTCATGAACCCGTAGAGCTCGCGGAACGAAACCATGTCCATCAGGTTGAGCGCACCCGCCAGCGTCGACTTCTCGAGCCCCTGAAACTCGAAAGTGCCGTAGACCGGGACGTTGACCGACTGCACGTACCCGGAACGGGTGAAGGCCTTGATGGTCAGCACGTCGCCGATGCGTACGCGATAAAGCTCCAGCGACGGCGCCAGCTCCTTGTAGAAGAAATCGTAACGACCGCGGAAGTTTTGGTCGTCGGTCTGGAAGAACGCCGCCAGCAGCTTGCCGACGTCCGTTTCCTGGCTCGGCAGCTCGCGCTGCAACTTGGCGCGGAAGTCTACGGTCTTGGCCGCGTCGAGCTGGAGCAGGATCTCGCGCACCTGCGACACGTTCTCGCGCACCATCCGCTTCAGATCGGGGTCGGTCGCGATGGTCTCACCCTCGTTCTCCGTCCCCTCCTTGATCTGGTCGAGCCGGCGCGCCGCTTTGAGCTTGAGCTGCTCCTCGTAGACATGCTTGGCGAACAGGAAGCCGCGCTTGCCGGCCGGCACCATCGTCCCCTCGACGATCTTCATGCGATCGAACGACTTCTGGAAAGCCTGGAAGTCGGTGCCGATGTAGTTGAGAAACAGAAGATCGGCGTCGGCCGCCTGGCTCGCGATCCGGTTCTCGAGAAACTCGAGCGCCTCGAAGGGCTCCTTGTCGAAATCCTGCCAGAACGCATCCGAGGCCGCGCGGTTGACGGCGGCGACGTCGGCCGGATCGATGGTCCGTTCGTCGAGCACCGCCTTGGCGTTCTTGAGATCCCCCTGCAGCACCGAGACGATCTGGCGGACGTGGCCCTTCTCGCTCGCCACCCGCGTCTCGGCCTCCGCCCGCTGCGCATCGGTCTTGGCGTCGCGGCGCGCCTTGACCGCGTTGCGCAGCTTTTCGAGGGCGAGATCGATGGTGTTGCCCGAGGTCACCAGCGCCCCGCTGATCCCCATCGGCACCACCGACTTGACGTTTTCGACCTGGAGCAGCGAGGCCCGCACCTTCGCGAAGTCGTCGAGCTGGGAGAGATCCGGATCGCCCATCATCATCCGCCCCATCACCTCGAGCGTGTCTTTGGACTTCGCGTTGTAGACCTGGATGTGGCCGGCCACGCTGCCGATCACGCTGCGGCTCATCGAGGCCACCAGGCTGTCGAGCAGCGAATTGCCCGCCACGACCAGCAGGCCGCCGAAGAAGATGATGCCACCCACGATGATGGTCTTGAGGCGGCTGGCGAACAGGTTCCGGAACGCCATCTGCGCCACCACGCCCAGGGTGGCAAGCCAGGCCCTCACGCCGGAAGCCCCGTCTCGGCCGCCGCCTGCGCTGGGGTCACCCGATCGACGAGCTTGCCGTCGGCCAGCCGCACCACGGCGTTGGCGTGGGCCATCACGCTCTGGTCGTGGGTCGAGAAAATGAAGGTGGTCTTCTCGGTCCGGTTCAGCTCCCGCATCAGATCCAGGATGTGCGCGCCGGTCACCGAATCGAGGTTCGCCGTCGGCTCGTCGGCGAGCACCAGCTGCGGCCGCGTCACCAGAGCGCGCGCGATGGCGACCCGTTGCCGCTGCCCACCCGACAGCTCGCTGGGGCGGTGGGTCCCGTATTCGCGCAATCCCACCCGCTCGAGCAGGGCTGAAACCCGCTGGGCGCGTTCGGGGCCCGTCAGCTTGCGCTGCAAGAGCAGCGGCAGCTCGATGTTCTGGAACACCGTCAACACCGAGACCAGGTTGAAGCTCTGGAAGATGAACCCGATCGTATGCAGGCGCAGATCGGTGAGCTCGCGCTCGGAGAGTTGCCGGGTGTCCTTGCCCGCGACCTCCACACTTCCCGATGTGGGCGTGTCGACGCAGCCGATGAGGTTGAGGAGCGTGGTCTTGCCGCTGCCCGACGGGCCGGCAATGGCGAGGAAATCGCCCTCGACGACATCCAACGTCACGCCCCGCAAAGCGGGGACGACGACGTTGCCCAGGGTGTAGTTCTTGACCGCCTCACGAACCGAAACGATGGCCTTCATGACGTCCTTTCCGCCTGTCCGTTCCCCGCCGCGCCTTTCGGCGACCCCGCGGCAATAATCGACGGATCCTGCGCTGTCAAGCCGCGACTTTTTTGATTCAGCCCCGGGTACCAATTCGCGTCCCAATGACCTGGCAATGGACTACATTGGCGCCCCGCCAAGTACCCGGTTCCAGGAGATTTCATGAACAAGTTCAGCGTTTCGATCTGTGCCGTGGTTCCGTTAGCCTTCGTGCCGTTAGCCTTCGTGCCGTTAGCCTTCGTGCCGTTTGCGTTGGTACTCTCCACGAATGCGCGCGCCGCAAACGAAAAGACTGCGGCCGCGCCGGCCGCCGCCAAGCCGGCCGCGCCTTCTCCGGTGGGCGCCACCCCGGCGGCCACCGGGACCACCGCCACCTGGTGGGGACATGCGGCCTTCGTCATCACCACCCCGGCCGGCGCGACGATCGCGATCGATCCCTGGTTCGACAATCCCAGCGCGCCGAAGATCGATCATCCGAAGGCGCTCGACGCCATCCTGGTCACCCACGGCCATTTCGATCACGTCGGCAACACCGCGGAGCTGGCCAAGAAGACCGGCGCCAAGGTCATCACCTCGTACGAGCTGGCCAGCCTGATCGGCGCGCAAAACTCCGAGGGGATGAACATGGGCGGCACGATCACGGTCAAGGATGCCACCATCCACGTCGTCGAAGCGCTGCACTCGGGCGGGTACGGGCAGGACAAGTCCGGTCCCAAGTACAGCGGACCGGCGCTGGGCTTCGTGATCGAGATCGCGAAGGGGCCGACCATCTACCACGCGGGCGACACCGACGTTTTCTCGGGAATGTCGCTGATCGCGGAGCGCTATCACCCGACGATCGCGTTGCTCCCGATCGGTGGCCACTTCACCATGGATCCCACGGGCGCCGCGCTGGCGACCAAGATGCTCAAGGTCAAGACCGTCGTCCCGATGCACTTCGGGACCTTCCCCGCGCTGGCCGGCACGCCCGACGAGCTCCGCGCCGCCCTCAAGAAAGAAAAAGTCACCGCCAAGGTCCTCGAGCTCAAGCCCGGCGAGACGCAGACGCTCACGCTGAAGTAAGAATCGGTTCCGAATAGCCATCGGTCTCCCTGCGAAGGCGACTATGCGCCTCGCACCGTTAAGGACGTTCCAGCAGGCACGTTAAGAAGTGTGAAGGCTCAGCGCCGGTGCCCTTGGGATTCCAGGACCGTCAGCTTGACCTCGACCACCAGATCGCTGGCCAGACGCTCCAGATCGGCGCGCAGTCGCGCCACGTCGGTGGTCGATGGAACGCGCACGTGGGCCCGCGCCTCGAACAGCATCTCGCCCGACATCGGGGCGCTCGTGCGGTTGGTGACCAGATCTTCGACGTTGACGCCGTTGGCGGCGAGGAGCTGCGATATCTCGCGCACGATCCCCGGCCGATCGAGCCCCACCAGCTCGAATTCCATTCTCCGTTCGGTGGGCGGGACGTCCAGCGGCGCCGCCGTCTCGGCGGTTACCTTGAGACCGCGGGTCTCGAGCGCCGCCAGGGCCACCAGCGCGGCGGCGACCCGGTCGGGCGGCAGCTCGGCGCGCAAGATCCCCGCGAACTTCCCGGCCAGATGGCTCATCCGGCTTTCCAGCCAATTGCCACCGTGCGCGGAAATCACGCCCGCCACCAGCTCGACGATTCCGGGTCGATCCGGCCCCAGCAAAGTGAGGACCAAGTCCGTCATGCGCAGGAGGATACTCCCAGGACGGTGGCGGCGCTCAAGCCGGCAACCGTGGAAAACGGTTCCCGGCTTTTTCCCGGACGCGAATCCTAAGGCGTCGCGCTGGCGTGCGGAGCGTCGGTCTTCGCCCGCCCCGCGCGATCTCGCTGCTCCGGCCTGGGCGCCTTGACCGCGCTCCGCGCCGAACAAACCGCGTCGACCAGAAATCGCCCGCAGGTGCCCGAACGGGTCTCTCGCCGCTTACCCGGCCAGCTCGCCTCGACGCTCTTTTCGCGGCAATCGGCGACGCCCGTGTAGATGACGCCGTCGGCTTGTGGCGCCGCGCCCTCGACCGACGCCCAGCGAAACAGCGTCGCGCCGCCGAGATCCCGCACCGACCCGCGATCGAACACCAACCGGTTCCCTTGTGTGCGCTCGCAGGCGACGCCCCAGTCACCCGGCGCGACGGTTGCGTCCGTCTCTTGGATGCTGACCAAGGCGCCGTCCGGAGCCCCGGCCGTTCCGATCGGCGGCCCGGCGACCACGATCACCGCCGTGTCGTCGTCGACACCCGTGGTTCCCCGCGGCGTCGCCGCCTCGACCTGCTGCGCTTCGCGCGCCCGCTGCACCTCCCGCCGCCACCCGAAATCGTCGAACCCCTGTCCCTTCTGCCGAACCACCGCCCCCGCCAACATCATCAACCCCGTCACCACGCTCTTCATGATCTAACCGCTCTGCCTTTCTTTTGTCTTTTGGACGCTTTTGGTTTTCACCTCCACCGCGTCGAGCCGTTCATCGGCCCGGTCGCTAGAATATTGAGGTTCGGATCGTCGACAAGCAAGCTTGTGCGCAAAGTTTTACCGGCGATTCGCCAAGCCGAAACACGGCCGCGACATCGTCATCACCAGCGGCCCGATGTGGCCGGTTGTGGACGCCAGACTATTGGCGCCGCACCGATAACGCGAAGAGACGGGGGGCTAAGAGACAGATATGTCGACGCTGGGTCGTAGCTCGGCGCAAACCGCCAGCACGTCGTGGATGATGTTCTTCTTGAGAGCATCCACCAGCGCCGGATCGCCCGCGCGCTTGTCGTCGACGTTCACGTACGCCACCTGCGTGAGCAGGTAGTCGAACCGCGGGGCCCATTTCCGCGAGCCGAGGCGCGCGGTCGTCGAACAGTTGTCCACCATGTAGGCGACGCCGCGCGCGTGCATGTACGGGTTGAGCGAGTCGACCGACTCGATCACCGACTCATTGGCCGCCTCCGAGTAGGGGTGACCCTTTTCGAGCAGGACGTCGATCTGCGCCATCATCGTCGCGATGTAGACACCCGCCGTGAACGGGTGCACGGGGATCTTCGCCTCGTCGCGCTTGGCGCGGACGGCGGCGCCGACCTTCCAGGTCTCGGTGCCGTCGATCTTGCCCATCGGGTGCTTCTTGAGCCGCTCGCCCGCCAGCACCACGCCGCGGATCTCGTTGCCGCTCGACACCTCGTCGTAGATCTCGGCCAGCACCTCTTTGGCCGGCGGATACGCCGCCGTGTAAGCCTTCTCGAACTCCGCCTTGCCGGTCGCGTCCAGCCCCTCGTAGACCGCGCGGATGCCGCGCTTGGAAATGGTCTTCGAGATCGGCCCGGTGATCGACTCGGCCGAATTCAGGAACGCGGCCTCCTTGCTCATCCCCTGCGCGACGAAGCGGCGATAGAGGCTCTCGATGATCCCGTGCACCGCGCCCAGCAAGATGCCGCGCTCGCCGTAGATGTCGGACTTGTACTCGGACTCGAGCGTGGTCTGGAAGGTGTAGGGCGATCCGAGCGCCACCGACCAGCCGAGCGCGTAGTCGGTCGCGCGCCCGTCGATGTCCTGCTGCACGGCGAAGCTGGCGTTGATGCCGGCGCCATTGACCTCCTTGCCCTGCACGTAGAGGCGCCGCACCGAGGGCCCCATCCCCTTCGGGCAGACCGCGATCACGTTGATGTTGGCGGGAAACTTGGCGCCCACGTTCTTGAGGTGCCCCAGCAGAAACCCGTGCGACAGACCCAGCGTGGCCCCAGGACGCAGGCTCTCGAAGACGCGCGGGAAGAGCTCTCCCTGCGCGCCGTCCGCGATCAGCAGGAGCGCGATGTCCGATTCCTTGATGACGGCGAACATCTCGCCGAGGGTGCCATTTTCTTCGGTGAAGCCCGCCTTGCGCGCGTCGTCCATCGAGGTCGACCCGGCGCGCAGGCCGATCTTGACCTTGATGCCGGTTCCCTCCAGCGAATCGCGGAGGTTCTGCGCCTGCGCCGGTCCCTGCGATCCCCAGCCGATGACGCCGATCTGCTTGACGCCCGCGAACGCCTTGGGGAGCAGCGGAAAGAGGTGACGTCCCCCTTTGACGATCTGCTCGCTGCGATCGCTCATCTTCACCGTGTCGATGCCGAAGATCTTGGACGAAAAGCTCATGGGAACCTCCAGATTGAAGGGACAAGGTAGCGGATCCAGTCAATTGCGTAAAATGAATTGATCGCAACTCACTGTTGCGTTTTCTGCAATACTGACCCGGTGGCCATGGACTACGACGCGCTCCGGCTCTTCCTGCACCTTTCGCGGACGTTGCACTTCCTGCGCACCAGCCGCGAGTGCCACGTCAGCCCGTCCGCGCTCTCTCGCAGCATCCAGCGTCTCGAGCGAGAGACCGGCTGGCCGCTGTTCGAGCGCGATCGCCGCTCGGTCCGGCTCACGCCGGAGGGAGCGCGTTTCGCCGAGCACGCACG
>Ga0209863_10000506_pt1 | contig 19119 bp, 14 predicted proteins | sample OrgsoiDNA2013046_FD_185796 | JGI IMG/M metagenome (GOLD analysis project Ga0209863, IMG submission 185796) | Permafrost soil microbial communities from the Arctic, to analyse light accelerated degradation of dissolved organic matter (DOM) -... | ecosystem: Environmental > Terrestrial > Soil >...
GCGTCTTCGTCAGGTGAAGTCGTGTGCATGCGGCCTCTGCCACCAGAGTATCGATAAGAGGCCTTGCGTGTGACACCACAATGATTTGTGTATCGTTTGGCTGCGGCGCGAATCAGCCTGGCGAGCGCTGGTAACAGATCAGGGTGCAGGCTCGTTTCAGGTTCGTTAAGTACCATGAGTTCTGGCGGACGAGAAGTCAGCAGGGCTGCCGCCCAGAGAAGATAGCGCAGAGTTCCATCCGAAAGTTCCACGGCCGAAAGCGGCCTCAGCAATCCATGTTGCCGCAACTGCAACTCGAAACGTCCATTCTGTTCTTCCACGGAAAGCTGACTACCGGGGAACGCATCCTCAATCGTCTTCTCGAGTGCGTCGTCAGGCCGGATTTCGATGATTGTCTGCAGAGCAGAGGCCAGATTGCTTCCATCATGATGAAGCACCGCAAACGTCCCAATCTGGGCTGTTCTCGTCGGCGATTCCGAATCCGTGCGAAAGTGATCGTAAAACCGCCAGCCCCGAAGCGTTTCGCGGACGGAAAGCATTTCCGGAGCGCGTTGTCGGTCAGCAATCGTGGCGAGCATGCTGTCTGTATCAGAGAGACGCTGCGTCAGGAACACCGGTTCTTCGTTCCGCGTCGTGGAAAGCCAGACGATGTTGTTCCTGCGATCTACCAGTGCAGACGATTTCCGGCAAATTTGCCCATGCCACACGCACTCGCGCTTAATGTGTGGGTCGAGCTTAAACATGCTTTGCAAAGGCGGTCCCAGCGGCGGAGGGTATCCCAGATACCCTCTCGACCGTATCCGCCCGCTCACTGCCCCCGGCTTGTCATGCCGAGCGCAGTCGAGGCATCTGCTTTTGGTTTTGGTTTTGGTTTTACTAACGGCTAAAGGCTAAGTGCTAATAGCTGGTTTTATGAGATTGAGCTGCCCTAAGGGTAATTTCAGGTCTCGTAGTGATCGGTAGCCCTCGACGGCAATCGTGCGGATCATAAGTGGAGGATACTAGCATCAATGTTGTTGCTCATCCGCTCCTATCCATGCTAGTCCGCGGCAAAAATCCAGCAGTATCAGGGTCGATCAGTCGAGCCAGTATTTTTTAGTAAAAGTCATCTCATAAATCGTTTTGAAAGGGCACAGCTTTAGCTGTGCCGTTAAAGCCGCGTAAACATTGGGCTTCAGCCCCTGAGGTCGTACGTCTTCCCCAAGTGCAGGATTTATGAGTTGGGTTCTAGTAAGGTTTTTGATTTTTGCCAATAACCAAAGGCTTTTTAGAGCGCTACCGGCCGCTTACTTCGCCTGAGAGGTCACGCACCCGGGCTGGTCCACGTTCTCTGATTGGCATTTTCTGGCCGCTTCGGTCTTGCGTTTACGCGCCGCCATCGCCAAATCGCTCCACTCTCCAGCCTTTTTCAAGTCCGTTGCTACGGCTGCCCGGTCGCCGCACTCGATTTTTGCGCGCTCGTGATAGAGCAGGTTGAGATAGGCCATAGCGTCGTCGTAGTCCTGGCGCAGGTCGATCGCCCGCGTCAGCATCTGGATTCCATCCTCCACGAAGGCTATGTTTTGTTTTCGAAGATCCGGGCATCCATGATCCCGAATGAACTCCTCTCCCCATACTGCCTGGTCGTCGTCGCTCTCTTCATCGTCATCATCATCCGTCTTCTTATCGGCCTTGGCGGCCAGCGCGTCGATGCCGGTCTTCGCTTTCGCGCTGTTGCTATATGCCTCCGACCAGTCCATTACAGCTGTGGCGTAATACAGCTCTGGGTCTTTATCATCAAGCTTTAACGCCTCTCTGTATTTCTGCTTCGCCTCTTCAAACTTCTTGAGCTGCATATCCAGAAACGCAATGCCCTTCAGCGAGTTGACGCTGTGAGGTTCGCATTGGAGCGTGGCATCGTATTGGTCGATGGCTTTTTTTGCGTTTGCGACATTCTCTGCTGAATCCACTCCCGGCACGTACACTTGCGCATAAGCGGTAGCCAGGTACAATTTGGTGTTGCATAGCCCGGAATCCAACTGCTCAGACCGCTGGAAATGCTGAATCGCCTCTTCATAGTTAGTTTCTCGGTACGCCTTCACCCCGAGATTCAACTCCTCGCGGGCCTGCTGGGCAGGCGGATCCTGGGCAAAACAGGTAAGAGACAAAACAAGAAATGTAAAAAACAATCTGAACGCGTTCATCGTGTATGTCCGGCGGATATTAGACACCGGAATTGGATTCAGCGATAGGAGAATCGTAATTTCGCTTCTCAGCCCCGGAGGGTTGGCAGCTGTCCACCCAAGAGCCCTTGTGCCCTTTATTTTGGTTTGTCGCTCGGTGGGAGTTTCGTCATTTGAAAATAAAACGGCAAGCCCCATGGCCTGCCGCTTTTGATGATTGACGAAACCGTTACCCGATGTCGTCGCTGAAGTTCTCCAGATAATCCCTGACGGCAACCATGAACTGATCGGCTTCTGAGCCATCAATAATGCGATGGTCGTAGCCCAGCGTCAGCCGGATAATATGACGGATGGCGATGGAATCGTTTCCGTCTTTATCCGTGATGACCGTAGGTTCTTTAAAGATACCGCCCATCCCCAGGATGGCCACCTGCGGTTGCAGAATGATCGGCGTACCGAACTGCGGTCCGTAGATACCCGGGTTGGTAATGGTAATCGTGCCGCCCTGTACGTCATCTGGCTTGAGCTTCTTGCCGCGTGCGCGCTCACCCAGATCGGTGATCGCACGTTGCACGCCGACAAAGCTCAGGTTCTCCGCACCTTTCACTACCGGCACAATCAGTCCCCACTCCAGCGCCACGGCAATGCCGATGTTCACACTCTTGTGGTACTGAATGCCGTCATTGACCACGGACGAGTTAACGATCGGCTTGGTGCGTACGCCATGCATCAATGCCTTGGCGATAAACGGCATGAACGTAAGCTTTACGCCGTGCTGGCCTTCCCAGCCTTTGCGGATTTTTTCACGCAGCTTCACAATGCGCGTCATGTCGACTTTGAACACGGTGTGCACGTGCGCGCTGGTGCGGCGCGACTCCACCATGCGATCGGCAATCTTCCTGCGCATCGGCGTCATGGGCACGAACTCACCCGCCAGTTCAGGAAGCTGTTGCGGCGGCGTCGAAACTTGCTGTTGCTGTGGTGGAGCCTGGTATGCGGCCTGTTGTTGCTGTTGCTGTGGCGGAGCCTGCGGAGCTCTCTGAGGCGGAGGAGCCACTGGTTGCGGCTTTCCTGTTCCACCCGGCCCATGCTGCTGGATAAAGCTCTGGATGTCCTGCTTGCTGATCCGGCCGCCGAGACCTGTTCCCGGGACGCGGCCCAGATCAATATTGTTCTCGCGCGCGATCTTGCGTACCAGCGGTGAAGAGCGCACATCTTCGCGGCTGCTGTCACTCTCTTCAATCTCTTCACGTTCCTGATCAACTACCTGCTCCTGTCCCGCAACTGACATGGATTGAGGTACGCGCTGGGGCTGCCCTGACTGCGGTTGCGTGGGCTGTGCCGGTGCTGGTTGTGCTGAGGTTTGCTGGGCTGAAGCTTGCTGGGCTGAAGCTTGCTGAGCTGAAGCCGGTTGCGCGGCGGGCTTGGCTGCGCCTGCTCCCGCTCCGCCAATCACGGCCACCACGGTGTTTACCTGAACAGTGGCGCCTTCCTTTACTTTGATTTCGCGGAGAACACCGGTCGTCGGCGCGGGAATTTCCGCGTCCACTTTGTCGGTGGAGATTTCAAACAGCGGCTCATCGCGCTGGACCTTGTCGCCGACTTTCTTCAGCCACTTCGTAATGGTGCCTTCAAAAATCGATTCGCCCATCTGCGGCATCACCACGTCCGTGCCCGGACCGCCATCACCGCCGCCCTGCGGAGCAGATGTAGCGGGCGCGGCTTCGGTTGCCGGAGGCTGCTTTGCTGTGGAGGTTCCATCAGCCTGGGATGCTGCTTGAGACGCTGCTTGAGGTGCGGCCTTCGGCGGCGCGGTTGGCGGAGCGGCCTGAACAGCGGGCTGTGCTGGCGCTGCGGCGCCCGCGCCATCCACATCTATAACGCCGACCACGGTGTTTACCTGGACGGTAGCGCCGGCTTGAATCTTGATTTCCTTCAATACGCCGCTGGACGGCGCCGGGATCTCGGCATCCACTTTGTCAGTGGAGATTTCAAAAAGCGGCTCGTCGCGCTGTACTTTGTCGCCGGGCTTTTTCAGCCATTTTGTAATGGTGCCTTCAAAAATTGATTCCCCCATCTGGGGCATGACTACGTCAGTTGGCATGAGTTCCTTCCACAGGTCACCGGTATTCGTCGGGTGGTTAGAGCAACTTGTGATTATAAATCAGGGGAAGCGATGACGTGTAGAACACACGCCGAACAAATTCCGGGAACATACAATTGATGAATCTTCGCAAAGACCAGGACTGGCTCGCGATTAGCTCTTCGCCGCATTCAAGGTTGCCGATCACGGCGATGTCGGGCGCTCGGTGTTGGGTTTGGCTAATTGCCAAGTGCTAAGTGCCAATGGCTCGCTTTATCAGTGTCCAACGATCCACTCATACTGCTCTTTGGTTAAAGGAACCACAGAGAGCCGTCCCTGGCGCACCAGCGGCGAACTCTCAAACAATTCGCTCACCTTAATCTCCGTCAGCGTCACCGCGTGCGAGAGCAGCTTTCCCGCCTTGATCTTCACTTTCGGCACTTTGGGATCGCTGGCGTCCACAGATTCCACCTTGGCCGTGCCCATCACGCGCTTTTCGTCACCTGTGTGATAGATCACCAGCTTGTCGCCCTTCTTCATCTCGCGCAGATGCTTCACCGCGGCCGGGTTGGTCACGCCATCCCAGATGGTGGTGTCGTCTTTTTGCAGATCGGCAAAGCCGTAAACGGTGGGTTCAGTTTTGAGGAGATAGTCCATGGCGGACATTATTTAACATCGTACAAAGAAAAACAAAACCGCAGCCCCTCACCAGGGAGGCGCGGAGAAAAACTAAACATTCTGTCGCTGGTTGAGGCAGATGAACACTGATCGAAGCCCAAATGTCGGGAGCTTGCAATTGCGGCAACACGTTTTTACGGTTGAAGCAGGGCGCATAAAGAACACTTTTTAAAAGCAAACACTGATCACGCCGAAGAAACCGAAAGTACCACGTTAAAGCGGAAAAACGCTCTGCTCTTATATCAGCGCTCATCCGCGTTTATCTGCGGCAAATGTTTTGCTTTTCTCCGTGTCTCTGTGCCTCCGTGGTGAGAACGATTAGTACGCCCTTAGCTTCCTCACTTCGCGCACCACATCTTCCACCTGCGGCAGGAAGTAATGCTCCAGCGGCGGCGAGAACGGCACCGGCGTATCTAGTGACGTAATGCGGACGATCGGGCCATCCAGATCGTCAAAAGCCTCTTCATTAATGATGGCGGCAATTTCTCCGGCCAGGCCTCCGGTCTTTGTGTCTTCATGCAGCAGGATCACCTTGTTCGTCTTCTTCACCGTCTGTGTGATGGCTTCGCGATCAAGGGGCAGCAGGGTGCGCAGATCGAGGATCTCCGCCTCGATTCCGTCTTTCGCAAGAATGTCGGCTGCTTCCTGCGCCGTGTGCACCATGGCCGCATAAGTAATGATGCTCACGTCGCGTCCCTCTCGATGCACACGAGCCTTGCCGATGGGGACGACGGAATTATCTTCCGGCACCTCGCCCTTGATGCGCCGATAGAGAAACTTATGCTCCAGGAACAGCACGGGATTGTTGTCACGCACCGCGGCCTTGATCAGTCCCTTGGCATCACTTGGGGTGGACGGAGCAACAACTTTCATTCCCGGTGTGTGCACGAAATACATCTCCGGATTCTGCGAGTGGAATGGTCCACCGTGAACGCCGCCCCCACAAGGTCCGCGCAGCACCAGCGGCGCCGGAGCCCCCCAGCGGTAATGCGACTTGGCCACCATGTTCACGATCTGGTTGAAGGCGCAGCCGATGAAGTCCATGAACTGGAACTCCACCACCGGACGCATGCCCGTGAGCGCCGCGCCGAACGCCGCGCCCACAATCGCCGACTCGGCGATAGGTGTGTCGATCACGCGCTGCGGGCCGAAGTGATGGATAAATCCATCCGTCACCTTGAACGCGCCGCCGTAAATGCCAATGTCTTCGCCAATGCAGAAAACGCTGGGATCAGATTCCATCTCTTCCCAGAGTCCCTGCCGTATTGCTTCAAGATATGTTGCTTGAGCCATGAAACCAGCCTTTAGTAATTAGCACTTAGCAATTAGCCAAACCAGCGCGAGACAAAGCCCTTCACGAGACAAAGCTATTGGCTAAGAGCTAATGGCTAAAGGCTGCGCTACTTAAAATGAATTGCTGCTTCGCTTTCTTTCAACGTGCCTTCGCTGCGCCGGGCTTTTGATGGTACTGCGTATTTCGGCTTGATCGTATGGCAGCCATCGCCGCAATAGACGCCTTCGGCTGCCGTATGCGGTTCAGGCATCGGTGAGGCCTCGGCAAATTCGCGCTCCGCGTCGATCTCCTTCTCAACCCCGGCAATCATTTCCGCGTCCTGCGCTGGCGTGAGCCACTTCTTCTCCATCAGGTATTTCTGGAAGCGATCAATGCAGTCACGCTTGCGATAGAACTCGTGCATTTCTTTGGGCACATACGCCGCTGCATCATGAATGGCATGGCCTTTCATGCGCATGAGCTTGGCTTCGATCAACGTTGGGCCTTCACCGCGATGTGCGCGCTCCACCGCTTCATACGTCGCGTCATAAACCTGGCAAGCATCTGTACCGTCAATGATGATCCCGGGCATGCCGTAGCCGATGGCACGATTCGCCAGGTCTTTCACGTTTACCTGATATTCCGTGGGGGTGGAGTAAGCCCAGAGATTACTCTCGACGATCAGAACCAGTCCCAGCTTGCGCACAGCAGCAAAGTTGATGCCCTCATAGCTCACGCCGGTTGACTGTCCGCCGTCGCCGATCCACGTAAGGCAGGCCAGTTCCTTGCCCTGCATGCGCCCACCGAGTGAGACGCCGGCCATCACAGGAAGCAGATCGCCCAGCATGGATATGGGCGAAACCATCTGGCGCTTTTCAATATCGCCATAATGCGACGTTCCGTCTTTGCCCTTGGTCGGCGAGCCGGACTTGGCCATGTACTGCATCATGATGTCGCGGGCATGGAAGCCACGCACCAGTTGCGCACCCTGGTTGCGGATCATAGGCGCGAACCAGTCGTCTTTGCCGAGCGCGTACGCGGACGCGCAGGAGCACGCTTCCTGACCCAGTCCGAAATAAACGCCACCCACAACCTTGCTCTGCTTGTACAGATTTTCCAGCGCCACTTCCATGCGCCGGTTCATCAGCATCCAGCGATAGAGTTCCAGGTGCTGTTCCTTGTTCAGGTACTTCGATTCGCGAATCGGCGGCACGGGCGTATTCAACTTGCCCTTGATCTCATAGTGGACTTCGGCGCCATTGCTTACTTCAAAGACTTCGAACTCCGGATGCTCAAGCCGCCAGTCCGGAATGCCGTACTGATTCACTTTTACGGCAGACGCTTTGCCGGGCGTGCCATTCTGCGTTGCGACGACAGCTTTGGTCGATGTCTTTCCGTTAGAGGAGACTGGGGGCTTGGACTGCGAAGCTTTCTTGTCCGGAGCTTTTCCTGGTTTGCTTTTGGTGGCCATAACGACCTAACAGTTTATACCTTTCTTCGGCATTGAGATTCTGCCGACAAATCGCCCAATTTCGAAGCCGTTACTGTCTCGTTCTTTTCTATCTCTGAAACCTTGTCATTCTGAGCGCAGTCGGAGCGCAACGACAGAAACTCCATCCATGAAATCTCGCGGGTTTCGGCCGTCCACGCGCCGAAACCGCGTGCCAACGAGCCTATACATCCCTGGCCACGGTGAAACTCTCCAGCGGTTTGGAGCGCAGCGACAGAAAAGCCAGGAGCGTAGCGACAGAAATATTCGCAACCCAAGGGCCCGCGCCGTCCACGCGCGTCGGGCCCGCTGCAACAGGAGCTCGCTGATGTCGCCACGATAGTGGCACTCAAGCGGTTTGGAGCGCAGCGACGGCAATGCTGGGAGCGCAGCGACAACAAAAACGTATAATCCACAGTTAGCTTTTTTGACGGAGAGAACACCATGGCAGGAGTGAGCGGGCGCGTTGCGCTGATCACAGGAGCGTCACAGGGAATTGGTCGCGCATGCGCTCTGGCGCTGGCGGAAGCTGGAGCCAACGTTGCTTTGGCGGCGCGAAATGAAGAGAAGCTGGCATCCGTGGTGAAGGAAGCTGAAGCCAAAGGGGTGCAGGCCGCCTCGTTTCGCATGGACGTGGCCGATGAAGACAGCGTAAAAACCGCCGTAAAAGCAGCAGTCGCCCACTTCGGCAAGATTGAAATCCTGGTCAACAACGCCGGCATCACCAAGGACACGCTCATCATGCGCATGAAACGCGCGGACTGGGATTCGGTGATCCAGACCAACCTGACCGGCGCTTATTTCTGCACCCAGGCCGTGATCTCCTCCATGCTCAAGCAGCGCTGGGGCCGCGTGGTAAACATCAGCAGCGTTTTCGGACAGATGGGCCAGGCCGGCCAGGCGAATTATGCGGCGTCCAAGGCCGGACTGATTGGCTTCACCATGGCCATGGCTCGCGAAGTTGCATCGCGCAACATTACCGTCAACGCGGTCGCGCCCGGATATATTGAGACGGCCATGACTGAGGTCCTTTCCGAAGAATTGAAATCCAAGGTCAACGAGATGATCCCCCTTGGCCGCGCCGGGACTGATATGGAAGTGGCGCACGCGGTGAAGTTTCTCGCATCGGAAGAAGCCAGCTACATCACCGGGCACGTCTTGAGCGTGAATGGCGGCATGCTGATGGGTTGACGATTTCTCTCTCACGCCGGCACCAACAAGGCTAGAATGTTGCTCAACTGGCCGGTTTGAGTTGACGCGAATCGCTTATGAATCACTTTGCGGAATTTCGCGGTTGAGGCCGTCCACGCGCCGGAAACCGCGTGCGTCAGGAGCCTGGATGCTCTAACCGCGTTCCATGCTCTTGAGCGGTTTGGAGCGTAGCGACGTAAAAACAAGGAGGGGGCCCCATGTTCACCATTCTCCAGGCTGAAGCACCGGAACAAATCGTCACTGTCCGCGAGTTCATGATGGAGTATGCCACGTGGCTGGAGTTCAAACTCTGCTTCCAGGGCTTTGAAGAAGAGCTGCGCGACTTGCCCGGCAAATACGCCGAACCTCGCGGCCGCTTGTTGCTGGCATCATGGGACAACCAGGTGGCCGGTATTGGCGCCCTGCGTCCTCTCTCTGACCATGATGTGTGCGAAATGAAGCGGCTCTATGTGCGTCCGGCGTTTCGCGGACACAACATTGGCCGCGCTCTTGCCCGCAAGCTGGTCTCTGACGCCTGTGAAATCGGATACCGCTCCATGCGCCTTGATACAGTGCCCGGAAAAATGGATAACGCGATTGCTCTTTATCGCGAACTCGGATTCAAAGAGATGGCGCCTTATTACAACAGTCCTGTAGAAAAAACTTTGTTCATGGAGCTAATGCTCCCGGCGGCACATTTTGTCGCCTTGCCAAAAGCGATGGGACAATAAACAACAATTAAAGATCTGACCTTGAGCATGTATGGGCCCAAACTATGGCTTCCGGGAGGTGGGAAATAGCTTGGTGCGACCGACCATGATAATTAGTTGGTAACTAATTGATTTTTCACGGAAAATGGATGAGTTACGTGCAAATGCCTGCGGGAACTGGGGCCGCGGAGATAGGTGCTTCCACTCAGCTGCCTATAGTGACAAAAAAATGTGCTTGCAGAAAGTCTTAGCTCTGATTACTATTCATGCACCCCATACTCGAAACAAACAGCAAAGCGAATCAAGCATGAATATAGGCGAGACAATTAGAAACTACCGGTTGCAAAAAGGCATGTCACAAGGTGACATTGAAAAGCGTACCGGACTGCTGCGCTGCTACCTTTCGCGCGTGGAAAACGGGCACACCATTCCATCACTGGACACGCTGGCAAAAATTGCCGGCGCCATTGATATCCCTTTGGGAAGTTTCTTCAGCGACCACCATTCCAACGGCCATTCAAAAAATCTGCCTTCACTCAGTGAAGATGAGGTCCGTTTCCTCAGCCAGATTCGCCGCTATTCTTCCAACCTGAATGACAGTGACCGCAAACTGGTGCTGGCCATGGTGAAGAAGATGGCAGCCACTTCAGGCAAATAATTCTTAAATTAATTTTGAAAAGCTCAGCCCACGCGACACTAGTAAGCTCGCGCCCTGACACATGCGTGGACGTGAACACGGAACGTCTCTAATGAAATAGGGATCCCTCACTTCGTTCGGGATGAGAGTACTAAGCCGCCTTGCTGACCTCGCTCAGCGCCAGCACAGCCAGTTCCAGACGGTCACGAGCGCCGGTCTTGGTGAAGATGCTTTGCAGATGGCGCTTCACTGTGTTCTCACTGATGGTGAGCGCCAGCCCGATATCTTTATTTTTCATGCCGCGTGCCACGTAATAAGCAATCTGGCGCTCGCGCTCGGAAAGGCGCGTGAGCGTATTCGCCGTGGTGCGCGATTCTGCACTCATCGTGGTGAGCACCTGCTGCGCCAGCTCGTCAGAGAATGCGAGCTCTCCATTGGAGACGGTGCGAATGGCGGCGAAAAGTTTCTCCGGTCCATCACTCTTCAGCACGAGCCCACGCGCGCCGAGTTTCACTGCCTGAGCGTAATCAAGTTCGCTCTCTGAACCGGTGAGCACCACTGAGGCAACGCGGTTGCCTGCGCGGTCCAGCGTGCGCAGCACCTCAAAGCCATCACCTTGCGGCATGAAAAGGTCCAGCACCAGAACATCGGGATGCAGTTCCTGCACCAGCGCCAATGCTTCCTGGCCGTTGGATGCTCGCCCTTCCACGGAAAAGTCAGGATCAGTTGCCAGCAGAGCGGCAAGCGACTCACGTAGAATGGCATGATCATCAGCTATCACTATACGAACGCGTTTTTGGGACACGGGCTTTTCTGGCATGTTGCTAGAGTTGGATGCACTCTGAAGCACAATGAACTGCCTGAACTTTAGGTTCTCTGTGCTAAAGCCAAAAAATGCTATATTTCGCCTGAACAGAACTTTACGGACCCTGGGAAGGACTGAGCCGCTTTGACGATTGATGAAGAACTCTCAATGCTGGAAGATCAGGTCCGAAGGCTGAAGGTGGAGTACGACATCTACTTTGGCGGGGGATCCAAAAAGCCGCCCACTGAAATTGAGTGGAAAGTCAAAAATCTGCTCAAAAAGTACTCTGATGGCGGCCGGATGACCTACGGCCAGCGCTTCCGTTTTACCACCGTCCAGCAACGCTATGCCCTCTTTAACGCATTGTGGCAGCAGAAGTTAGTCATCAAAGAGGAAGGCTACCGCCGCCCTCAGGACGCCGTTTTGGGCATCCAGGGAATGCGCCCTGATCAGCAGCATGAAGCCGAGCGATCTTTGAAGCATCCGCACGCCACCGCCGCAGCCAGCCACTCTGCTTCTGAGGAAGAAAAGTCCTTCAAGGTGGCCTTTGCCGGAGCCAACCCCGAAGGCAAAGACGTGGAATCGTTGTACAAAGCCCTGGTGGCCGCCAAGCAGCAGACCGGCGAAAAGAGCTCCGCGACCTTAGATTCCTTTAAGAAATTTGTTGAGCAGAAGACCACCCAACTCCGGAAAGAACACGGCTGCCAGGCCGTGGAGTACTCCGTGGAGACGCAAAACGGCCAAGTCAAGCTGAAAGCCAAGCCAAAAACTTAGCATTCTTCGCCGAATCTGAATTTGAGTTCGGCATCATCCTCACCCCGTTTGCAGTGCTCTTCCCGCCGCTGATACCTTATTGCTTCGTTCGTCCATCCTCTGAGGGGAACAACATTGCCCAAGATTCAGCGTGCCATCCTGAGCGTTACTGACAAGACCGGACTGGTCGAATTTGCGAAGCAGCTTTCCGCACTGAAAGTGGAATTGATCTCCACAGGAGGCACCGCCAAGCTGCTGCGCGATGCCGGCATCGCCGTGAAAGACATCTCTGAGCTCACCGGTTTCCCCGAGATGATGGACGGCCGCGTGAAGACCCTCCATCCCAAGGTCCACGGCGGCATTCTGCATGTACGCAACAATCCGCAGCATCTGGCTGCGGCGCGCGAACACGGCATTCAGCCCATTGACATGGTGGTGGTGAACCTTTACGCGTTCGAGAAAACGGCCAGCAAGCCTGGTGTCCATTTTGATGAGATCATTGAAAACATCGATATTGGCGGCCCTTCCATGGTCCGTTCGGCGGCCAAGAATTTTCGTGACGTCGCTATCGTCACATCGCCCGATGACTACGCAGGCATCGCCAAAGAAATGTCAGCCTCCGGCGGCGAACTCACGCTGGCGACAAAATGGCGGCTGGCACAAAAGGCCTTCGCCACCACGGCTGCCTATGACAGCGCCATCGCCTCCACGCTCAAGCAGATCGCTCTTGACCCTGCTTCCGGCAATTTTTCGCTTCCCATCTCCCAACCCGCACACAACGAATTTCCCAACCGGCTGCAGCTTGATCTCACAAAGGTCGCCGACCTGCGCTACGGAGAAAATCCTCACCAGCGCGCGGCCATGTACTCTGACGGATCAGGCACTGGCATTGCCAACGGCACACAACTCCAGGGCAAGGAACTTTCCTACAACAACATTGTCGATCTCCAGGCCGCGTGGGATCTGGCTCAGGAATTCGAAGAACCCGCCTGCGCCATCATCAAGCACACCAATCCTGCCGGAGCTTCTACGGGAGCAACTCTGAAAGAAGCTTATTTGAAGTCTCTGGAAACGGATCCGGTTTCCGCTTTCGGCGGCGTGATCGGCGTGAACCGCGTGATTGACGGCGAGGCGGCCGAAGAGATCGCCAAATTATTTGTCGAAGCCATCGCTGCTCCGGGCTTTGATCCGGCTGCCAAAGAGCGCTTTGCGGCCAAGAAGAACCTGCGGCTGGTTGAGGTAAAACCAGCAGCCCAGAAAATCGGCCTCAAACACGTTTCCGGAGGCATGCTGGCCCAGGATGCTGACATCCATCAGCTCACGCGGGCTGACCTGAAAGTAGTAAGCAAACGGCCGCCCACGGATGAGGAAATCAAGGCCCTGCTGTTTGCCTGGAAAGTCTGCAAACATACGAAATCAAACGCGATAGTCTATGCCCGTGAAGGCCAGACGGTTGGAGTGGGCGCAGGCCAGATGTCGCGCGTTGACTCCTGCCGCATTGGCGCCATGAAGGCGGTGCTTCCACTCAAAGGCACAGTTGCTGCCTCAGACGCGTTTTTCCCTTTCCCCGATGGCGTTGAGGAGATCGCCAAAACCGGCGCCACTGCCATCATCCAACCCGGCGGTTCAGTTCGGGATCAAGAAGTAATCGATACGGCTGACCGGCTGGGTCTGGCGATGCTGCTCACCGGCGTGCGTCACTTCCGTCACTAGTTAAGTATTGTTATCACCTGTGCGAGACCCGGAATGGGTCTAGAATTAAGTAAGGAATAATGTAACGTCCGCCGAGCGTTCCTCCGCATCCAAACAAGGGGTTTGTTTTGGTTCGAAATATGATGAAATTCCGCACTCTTATCTCTGCCCTTCTGCTCACGGCACTTCCAGTTACTTTCTCCGCCGCCCAGCAAAACACAAAACAGCCACCGGCTACGCCCGCGCAGACAAAGCCGGCAACTCCGGCGGCGACTGAGGCTCCAAAAGCTTCCGACCCAAAGACTTCTGACGCAAAAACCGGCGACCAAAAAGCGCTGGAAACGCAGAAGCCGGCTGAGCAGAAAGTGGATCGGGCCGCGTCCTATTACCACTTCTCTCTGGCGCACATGTACGAAGAGATGATGGCGATGTACGGCCGCTCAGAATATGCCACCAAAGCGATTGAAGAATACCGCCTGGCGATTGATAACGATCCCTCGTCTGACTTCCTGAACTCCGGGCTCGCCGAGCTCTATTACCGCACCGGCCGTATTCGCGATGCAGTGCAGGAAGCCCAGGCAATGATTCAGCGCGATCCCAACAATCTGCAGGCGCACAAGCTGCTGGGACGCATCTATCGCCGTTCACTGGGTGATACGCAGGCCGGCGCGCAGTCACGTGAAATCCTGACACTGGCAATCGCGGAATATGAAGCACTGGCGCGGATTGAGCCCAAGAGCGCGGACAATCATCTGTTGCTGGGCCAGCTCTACATCCTGAATAAAGACGTGAGCAAGGCGGAAACAGAATTCAAGACCGCTATGTCTCTTGATCCCACATCAGAAGAAGCCGTCACCAACCTGGCCTACCTGTACAACGAAGAAGGCGATAACGGCAAAGCCGCCGCCACGCTCAATGCAATCCCGGAATCGCGCCGCACATCACGCATTTACGGATCGCTGGGTTACACCTACGAACAGCAAAAAGACTACAAGAACGCCATCGCGGCCTTCCGCAAGGCCCTGCAAATGGACAAGGACAACCTGGAAGCCATGCGCGGCCTGGCCCAGAACCTTGCCAACGATAACCAGATTGACGCAGCACTGGAGCAATTCAAGGCCGTTCAGGAAGCTGATCCGCAGGATGCTAACGCGTCACTGCGCATTTCAGAAATTTACCGTCGCATGGGCAAGCTTGACCTGGCCATGCAGAACCTGAAGAAAGCCGAATCTCTGGTCCAGGATTCGCTGGAAGTCAGCTACAACGAAGGCATCATTCTGGAAGCACAGGGAAAATACGATGAAGCCGCGCAGGTACTGCAAAAGCTGCTGACTCGTACGGCGCAGGCTGACGGAAATTACAGCCAGCGTGACCGTAATAATCGTGCTCTTTTCCTGGAACGGCTGGGAAATATCTATCGCGAGGAAAACAGGCCGATGCTCGCGCTGGATACCTTCCGCAAAATGGTTGACCTGGGCGGCGATGAGTCATCGCGCGGCTTTCAGGAAATCATTGATACTTATCGCGAACAGAAGCAGTGGCCGGAAGCCACTAAAGCCGCTCAGGAAGCCGTAAAGAAGCTTCCGAAAGACAAGAACCTCAAACTCGCGCTGGCAATTCAATTGGCCGATGAAGGCAAGGGCGACGATGCCGTGGCGCTGGCCAAGTCCACCATCAAGAGTGGTGGAAACGGCCCGGAAGATCGTGAAGGCTACCTGCAACTGGAACAGATTTATGCCCGCCTGAAGCGCTGGAAAGACGCTGAAGACGCTCTTTCTCAGGCAGAAAAACTCTCCAGCCGTGGTGATGAAAAAGAGATGGTCCAGTTCGCTTTTGGCGCCCTGTATGAACGCCAAAAGAAGTACGAGCAGGCTGAGCAGTCATTCCGCCAGGTACTGCAGATCAACCCCAGCAACAGCATGGCGCTGAACTATCTGGGCTATATGCTTGCTGACCGTAATATCCATCTGGAAGAAGCTCTCAACCTGATCAAGCGTGCTGTGGAACTGGATCCGCAAAACGGCGCTTACCTTGACTCGCTGGGCTGGGCATATTTCCGTCTGGGTAATTACGATCAGGCGGAAGAGAACCTGCGCCGCGCCGCCGATAAGACTCCAGCCGACGCTACCGTTCAAGATCACATTGCTGAACTTTATTCCAAGACCGGCAAGCTCAAACTGGCTGCCATGCACTGGGAACGCGCCCTGACTGAATGGAACCGCTCCGCGCCGGCAGACGTTGATCAGCAGGACGTTGCCCGTGTACAGAAAAAGCTGGAAAGCACCAAAGTAAAGCTGGCCCAGCAACAACCCAAACAGTAACCTCATCCCAACATCCAATTGAGAGCCCGTCAGTAACCTGGCGGGCTTTTGTTTCTGTCGCTGCGCTCCAAACCGCTTGAATTTTCACGTTTGTGGTTGCTGCATTTAGGCTCCTGATGCAGCGGGCTCGGCGCGTGGTCGGCCTCGCCCTTTGCGCCCGACTCGAGACAATCGGCAAACACGGGCTCTTGCCATGGATGCGCGCCGATATCAGGCGCATCGTTCATTTCCGCCACATCCATAGTCACCAGCGGTTTGGAGCGTAGCGACAGGAAAAACAGTCAGCCCGGTTCGCGTGCCGAACCGTGCGCAACAAGCACATCCTTCATGACGGCCACAGCCAAATTTTTCAAGCGGTTTGGAGCGCAGCGACATGAAAAAAAGAAGCGAGCCCGCCGCAACAGGAGCCCGTCGGTGCGACCACGATAAACACTTTTCAGCGGTCTGGAGCGAAGCGACAGGGTTTACGTTCATCGCGAAACGCGGTGAGGCCGACTCGCGTGCCGAACCGCGCGCAACAAGCGCATCCTTCATGACGGCCACAGCCAAATCCCCAAGCGGTCTGGAGCGAAGCGACATGAAAAAAAGAAGCGAGCCCGCTGCAACAAGCGCATCCTTAATGACGGCCACAGCCAAATTTTCAAGCGGTTTGGAGCGCAGCGACAGAACAATTAGAATTTAACAGTGGCTGCTTACGCTTTCACGCAGGAAAAAAGTCGGGGACGTCGATATCCTGAGCCCGGACACGCTTATCGCACGGACTTCCAGCGCGATCGTGATCGCGTGGTCCATTCCCGGTCGTTCCGGCGACTGGAAAACAAGACGCAGGTTTTTACCCGCCGCTATTCTGATCATTTTCGCAACCGTCTGACCCATACTATTGAAGTGGCGCAGGTTTCGCGGACGATCGCCGCTGAACTGGGACTCAATGAAGATCTGGTTGAATCCCTCGCGCTGGTCCATGATGTAGGTCATCCTCCGTTTGGCCACTCCGGAGAAAAAGCTCTCGACGCGATCATGCGCCAGCATGGCGATATCTTTGACCACAACCTCCATGCTCTGCGCATCGTTGAAAAATTTGAGCAGCGTTACGCTGATTTTCCCGGCCTGAACCTGACGTTTGAGGTCCGCGAAGGGATCGTCAAGCATTCGCGTGATTACTCTTCAGCCGAATTCCCGCAACTCGCTGAATATTTGCTCGATGAACGGCCTCCCTTGGAAGCTCAACTCATCGACCTGACCGATGAAATCGCCTACAGCACCGCCGACCTTGATGACGGCGTGGAAGCCCTCATTCTTACCCGCGAACAAGTTCGTGAAAGCGTGCCGATCTTCGCGGCATCCTATGACGAAGTTGAGCAGCGATTTCCGCAGGCATCAGAAAAGCTCAAATTCAATGAGGCCCTCAAGCGTGTGCTGGACCGGCTTGTAAGTGACGTAATCGAATACACTCGGAGCCGAATTCGCGAAGCTCAAATCCAGAGTGTGGAAGACGTCCGGCATCACGCACACCGATTGGTCGCTTTCAGTCCCGCAGTCGAGGCCGAGCGTAAACAACTCAAAGCCTTCCTCTACAAAAACGTCTATTACAGTCCTGGCCTTCTGGCTGACAAAGCTACCGCCGAACAGACGATCACGGAATTATTTGAGTTCTTCCTTTCTTCACCAGACGATCTTCCCGGCGGCTACCACGATAAGAGCGCTGACGAACCGTTGCACCGCGCGGTGTGCGATTACATTGCCGGCATGACCGACAGCTATGTACAACAGCAACATCGCTTGTTTCTCGGCAACGCCAACACCAATCGGTAGTGCGCTAGTTACTTTCTGATCACCACTTAAATCCGCAGCCTTAATTTTCAGGCTAATGCCCTATTTTGCTCGGCCTCCCCGAGCAAAATTTACATCACGGCCACAATCCAGCTTTCCTGCCTTGATTGTAAACACATGATAATAAAAGACAAAACAGCCTCCACGGAAGACAGGAGTTTGGCATTCAGAATGTAATAGTCAAGGCGTAGCGTTTATGCGCGCTCGGGGGTCGGCTTGCCCTAGTTGAGAGCTGCCCCGAAGCAAACTTGAACCCCCGGTTCGGAGGAATTTCAGCAATGAAGAAGTCATATCTCTTGTCCCTTTCGCTGGCGACCGCTCTTGCAATACCCGCTTTCGCCCAGCAGGCCCCGCAGAACAAACCGACAAGCAACACCCAGGCCACGACCCAGGACCAGCAACAGCCAGCCGATACCACGGAACAGGGCGCAACCGGCAAAGAGCCGTTGAAGTATGAGCGCCATGAGGGTTTCTGGGGAAAAGTGAACCCCTTTGCCCGTAAAAAATATGTCAACCGCCAGTTGGATCCCGTCCGCGGCCGCGTCAATGAGCTGGATGAACTCACCTCAAAGAACGCCAAGATGATTGCTGACGTTGACGGCCGTGCCACTGAAGGCATCCGCCAGGCAATGACCAAGGCCAATGACGCTGATACGCACGCGCTGGACGCGGGCAATCGCGCCAACCAGGCCCAGCAGACCGCACAGACTGCCCACACCCGCATCAGCGGCGTTGAGCAGACTGTCAGCAAGCTTGACCAGTACCAGCCGGTTACACAGGCTGAGATCCGCTTCCGCGCCGGCCAGTCCGCTCTGAGCCCCAACGCCAAGGAAGCCCTGGATCAGATGGCAACTTCGCTGAAAGGTCAAAAAGGATATGTGGTTGAAGTTCAGGGTTTCTCCCCGGGCAACGGCCACGTAGCTATCGAAAACTCCCGTGAAATGGCCCAGATGGTAGTTCGTTATCTGGTTCTCAATCACAATGTTCCCCTCTATCGCATTTACACCGTGGGCATGGGCAATGCTCCTCTTCAGTCTGAAGATGGAAAGCCCAAGCGCGCACGTGGTGGCCGCGTTGAAATCAGCCTGCTCAAGAACAGCCTGGGCGATCTGAACGCTGCCAACGGTGATGCCAACACGCAGTCTGCTCCGGCAACTCAGCAGACCACGCCGGCCAGCACCGATAAACCGAATCCTCCGCAGCAGTAACGCAGACGATTACATCCTCTCTACTCAATGACCAAACCTTCTCCCTCCTGCTTTGCCGCAGGAGGGAATTTTTTTTATCCCTGAAAATCTCGCCAGACAGATGCCGCCCCTTTCGCGACTAGTCAAACCATCCACTGCGATAAGCCACCCACCAGCACAATACGAGCAACGGCAGCGTCAGTGACAAGCTCCAGACGATCGGCAGCGATACGTCCAGAATCACACCGAGCACAGTAAAAAGCATCCAGAAGATCTTTCTTTGCATGGCACCGCCTGCACCAAGAGTA
>Ga0209863_10000507_pt1 | contig 19107 bp, 15 predicted proteins | sample OrgsoiDNA2013046_FD_185796 | JGI IMG/M metagenome (GOLD analysis project Ga0209863, IMG submission 185796) | Permafrost soil microbial communities from the Arctic, to analyse light accelerated degradation of dissolved organic matter (DOM) -... | ecosystem: Environmental > Terrestrial > Soil >...
CGCCTCGCCACGAATGTACGCCATGAAAAAATGCCCTCGCTTCCGCGACAGCATTTTCTCATTCCTTACTTGAGCCGCCTAGTGTTTCGTAACAGACTGTTTCGAGCCGCCCTTTTCGTTTGCAGCCAACCATGAATCACAACGAATTCAGGAATGCCATCAAACTGGCGAAGTCCCCTCGGCTCAGAAAGAAGAACCGGTCGCGAGCAAACCGGGCTTCGTTGTCGTGACGCCGAATCGCGGACGTTAGATCGGAAGCGCTGCCATCGTGCAGAAGCCGGCCACGAGTGCGCAAACCCCATAGCGGAGTCGTGCGCAGTTTGTTCCGGGTTTCCGGACCGCCGTTCTGGACAATGCCATCGCCCGTTCCCACGTCATGCAGCAGGAAATCGCTGTACGGATGGATGGTCTTGCCCCCCAATGCGTCGGGCACGACGAACGTGCCGCCATTCAAGCTCGTCCCCGCCGGCACCGTCTGCAGCGTGGCAGTGTGACAAAGGTCGCATCCCAGCTTGTGGAAGATCGCCTCGCCTGCCTGGACATCGGACGTAATGACGCCGCGCGGAGGCGCTTTTGTCGCTCGCATGTAGCTGGCATACTTCTCAACGTCGCCAGCTGTGTCGTTGGGTTCCGTCGCATCCTGGTTGTAGGCATCCACGGGCTGATCAAAGTAGTAATCCTCGACCGGCAGGAAATGACTGGTGATGCCCTTCTCGTTCAAGTCGGCGTCGGCCGAGAAACTCAACAGGCTGCCATGCTGATCTTTCCAGCCAAACCTGCCCACCCGGGAAACACCGGGCGCTTCCAGAAGAGGAACCATCTGCGCTTCTCCATGCACGAAACCTCGGGTTTGCGCAGCTTCCGATTGCGCCAGATTCTGCAGCGTCTGGTCATCCACAGCCTCGACATACCCAAGGCCCAGGATGCTCGTCGACATCCTCAAAGTTCGTACATCTTCCGTTGCCGGAATTCTCTGCTGGATTTCCCGGCTGGTAGATCGGTCATGAATCAAGGAGCTTCCGCCGACAGGGTTTGTGAATACGCCATGCTGCATATGACCGGCGCGCATTTCACTCACCTGACTGCTTCCGCCCGTGACCGGATCTTGATGACAATCCACACAGGAGGTCGCGTTGTAGAGCGGCCCCAATCCTGAAGCGGGCGTCTCAGCGGCTTCAAATTCACTGCGGTCAGCATCGTGAGTGGCCTGATCCACGAAGCCATTGCTAATCGTGTCAAAACCGGTGGGTGCTTCCGTTCCAACATCGGACGAAGCAGTGAGTACGGCAAATGGCACAAACAGCCACAGTAATTTCCAGGCGGACATCGACGGGATTTTCATAGTGTCTTTCTCCTAGGAACGACGAGGCACACTTCGGCGACAGCGCAATTCGCGGCGGGAAAACTGCGCGAGGGCGCCCGATAAGAATCGGGAAGTGGCGTTTGGGCCTGGGCCTAGTCTCAGGAAGCGGCGAGGCTATCCAGGTTTTTGGTGGATGTTCCACCGAAGAAACGAAGACTGCATGCGAGCTTAGGGCGTGCCGCGCTCACGAACAAGGTGCCTGAAGTGCATCGAAAATCGGCCATCGGTACATCCGGCATAGGCGAAAACTCTTACACGCGGATCGTCCGAAACCAAAATGGAGTTTTCTTTTAGGATAGGTAACTCACATCTTATGACTGGGATCACCGCTATTCTCCACACTCACAACGACGCACTGCGAATCGCCCGGGCGATCGAGTCGCTGCGGCCTTGCGATGAGATCCTGGTAATTGATCATGGATCGTCGGATGAAACTCGCGAAGTGGCGCGCCGATTCGGGGCGCGTGTAATTACAACTCACACTTCCTCGTTCGAGACGCGAGCCTTTCTCTCGCAAGCCTTGCACGATTGGATTTTCTGTATGCTCCCCACCGAATCCCTTTCTGAAGGTTTGGAGGCGGCTCTGCTCGAGTGGAAGCTGGCCGCTCCCGCCTACACGTCTTTCGACGTCTCAATCGTCGAAGAAGGGTCGAGGGTGCAGGAAACTCGGCTGGTGAACCGCACACACATCGCTTGGGATGGTTGCGAACCAAGGAAAGAATTGGGCGCTATTCTTTTGGACGGCGATCTCCTGCGAATGTCGCTCCCGTAGAGTTGGCTCAACACTGAAGAAACGAATTCGACAAGGAAGATACTGGCTGTCAATCCTCGAGCATGTCTAACTCGCGAGACTCCGGGCGTTTCGGAAGATCCCGTTCATCAAAGTGAAAGCGCAGTGATTCGCAGCCACCCAGTACGCAATCTCCCGGTAATCCCCCACGCGGAACGCCGCCAGGTCCGCATCTTTCCCGGCCTCCACACTTCCCTTCCGCTCCGCTAAGCGCAGCGCGAAAGCGCCGTTGATGGTAGCGGCAGAAACCGCTTCCGCCGGCGACATTTTCATTTGCGTGCATGCCAGCGAAAGAATGAACGGCATGCTCGGAGTTGGGGAACTTCCGGGGTTGTAATCCGTGGCAAGGGCGACGGCGACTCCGGCGGAGATCAACTTGCGCGCATCGGGATAAGGATGACCGAGGAAGTAGTTGGCGCCGGGGACGAGGCTGGCAATGGTGTCGCTTTGTGCCAGAGGGATGAGATCCGCTGCATGCAAGTGGTCCATGTGATCGAAAGATGCAGGACCGAATTTCAGAAAGGGCTTGAGTTCGGTGGCACTAAGCTGGCACATGTGAGCGCGGACCGCCAGCCCGTGCCGTTCCGCAGCAGCGAAGACTCGGGCCGACTGTTGCGGCGTGAAAGCTCCCTGATCGCAAAAAACATCCACGAATCGCGCCAGTTTTCTGCGTGACACCGCCGGTATCATTTTTTCGCAGACTTCGCGCACATAGCCGCCCGGGTCTGCCTTGAATTCGTCCGGCACCACATGGGCTCCCAGCAAGGTAGGCACAATCGTCCCCGGCCACCGCTCGGCGGCAGAGCGGATCGCTTCCAGCGATTTGATTTCGGAACTGACACTCAAGCCATATCCAGACTTGGCCTCGATCGTGGTTGTGCCGTAGCCGGCCATTTCATTGAACGCGGCCAGGACCTTTTCGCCGAGAGTTCTCCTGCTGATCTTGCGCACCGCCGCAACGCTGGAACGAATTCCGCCTCCCGCGGCTGCGATCTCCAGGTAAGTAGCTCCAGCCGCGCGTTTCTCAAAATCAACCAGCCGAGGTTCGGCAAAAACGGGATGCGTGTGCGAATCGACAAAACCCGGAAGAACAACCAGGCCCCGGCAATCGATCTCCTGAACCGTCTTGTGGTTCTTTGAATACCAGCTATCCCGCAATGCTTCGCGAGTCTGGCCCACGGCAACAATCTTCCCGGCCTGGCAGAGAACGGCGGCGTCCTCGATGATGCCAAGTTCCCCAAGCTCAGGCCCGCGCCGCGGTCCGGGTTTCGAGGAGCGCAAAGTTAAAAGCTGCGCGATGTTGACCAGAAGGAGAGACTGTCCCCCATTCGCCAGACGGCCACTTTTCAGGCCCATCTAGCTCTGTTCCTGCATCGGAATCTTAACTCCGGCCTTGGCGGCAAAGTCTTTGGCTTCTTCGTATCCGGAGTCAACATGCCGAATGACACCCATGCCGGGATCGGCGGTGAGCACGCGCTCGATGCGCTTGGCCATCATGTCGGTTCCGTCAGCGACGGTGACCTGCCCGGAATGCAGTGAGTAGCCGATGCCCACTCCACCGCCGTTGTGAATCGAGACCCACGAAGCGCCGGAAGCCGTATTGATCAGGGCATTCAGCAGCGGCCAGTCGGCGACGGCATCGGAGCCATCCTTCATGGACTCGGTTTCCCGGAAAGGCGAGGCTACCGATCCACAGTCGAGGTGGTCGCGTCCGATCACGATCGGGCCTTTGAGTTTCCCCTTCTTGACCAGATCGTTCATCGCCAAGCCGAACCGCGCGCGCTCGCCGTAACCGAGCCAGCAAATTCGGGCAGGCAGTCCCTGAAACTTGATGCGCTTGCGGGCGAGATCGATCCAGCGCCGCAGAATGCGATTCTCCGGAAACATTTCCAGGATCAGATCATCAGTCACGGCTATATCCGAAGGCTCCCCCGAAAGCGCGACCCAGCGGAAAGGCCCGCGTCCTTCGCAGAAAAGCGGACGAATATAAGCGGGCACGAAGCCTGGAAAATCGTACGCATTCTTCACGCCGCGCTGAAATGCAAACGTCCGGATGTTGTTTCCGTAATCAAACGTGACCGAGCCCATCTTTTGCAGCCGCAGCATTCCTTCGACGTGCCGCGCCATAGCGTCCAGGGAGCGCTCCTGATAAGTCTTCGGGTCCTTCGCCCGAAGTTCCAAAGCGTCGGCCAGGCTCATGCCATTGGGGATATAGCCGTTGAGCGGATCGTGCGCGGAAGTCTGGTCGGTGAGGATGTCGGGAACGACGCCGCGCTCGGCCAGTTCCGGAATGACATCGGCGCAGTTCCCGACCAGCCCAACCGAAATATTTTCCTTCTTGCGAACGGCGTTCTTCAGAATGCGCAGCGCTTCGTCGAGCGAATTCACCATGAAGTCGCAATAACCGCTTTTGATGCGCTTCTTGATGCGCTCGGGATCGACATCGATACCGAGGAAGGCCGCGCCGGTCATGGTGCCCGCCAGAGGCTGAGCGCCACCCATCCCACCCATGCCTCCACTGACAATCAGCTTGCCCGAGAGATCGCCGCCGAAATGCTTTTCTCCCGCGGCAGAAAACGTCTCGAACGTTCCCTGTACGATCCCCTGCGAGCCGATGTAAATCCACGACCCCGCCGTCATCTGGCCGTACATCATCAGCCCGGCGCGTTCGAGTTCGTTGAACTTCTCCCAGTTGGACCAGTGGCCAACCAGGTTCGAGTTGGCGATAAGAACGCGCGGCGCATACTCGTGCGTCTTGAACATGCCGACAGGTTTGCCGGATTGAACCAGAAGCGTCTCATCATTCTCAAGAGCTTGCAGCGATCGAACCAGCGCATGGTAGCAATCCCAGTTCCGGGCAGCCCGCCCAGTTCCGCCGTAGACAACCAGGTCCTGCGGCCTCTCGGCGACTTCCTCATCAAGATTGTTCATCAACATACGCAGGGCCGCTTCCTGCTGCCAGCCTTTGCAGGAGAGCTGGGAACCTCGCGGCGCGCGCAGAGGAGAATAACCGCGTTGGCTATCAGTCAAAACGGGCATACCGCTATGGTAGTGCTTGGGAAACGTCGCGTGCAATGTAGAAGCCAAATCTTGAAGCTAGGCATTCCGGTACACGGAATATTGATGGGTTCCACTGGTCCGTTTGAAGGCACGACTCCCGTCCAGCACGTTCGCCAGCAGTGGATTGTGGTAAAGGACGATCACGGGTCGGAGGCTGTCCTGCAAAGACTGCTCTAAATTGCGAACGACCTGCGCGAGACCACACTCCAGGAAAGGATTGAACAGGTAAATCAGCAGCGGCCCTTGTGGAAACACGAAGAACCGCGCGTCCTGGCAGAGGGATTCCACCCTGGCGCACCCGTGTTCCTCGTTCATGAACTCGCGGATATTTTCCTGCGCGATTTGGTTCAACTCCGGCAGCAGCTCCACGCCAAGAATTCGACGGAATTTGTATTCCGAGGCCATCAGCAAAGTCCGCCCCTTGCCCGACCCGAGGTCGATAAAGGCGTACTGCACTTCATCGATCCCAAGCGACTCCATCATTTCTCGAAAGAGCCCGGGCTCAGTTGGCTGGTACGGAGAATGCAGCACTCCCAAGAGTCGATTGCGCCACCCAACCGCCGCGCTCGTCGTATTCACACGGCGATCCCAGTCGTATTCCTGGTCGCCGTACCGCAAGCGCTCGCGTTGAGGCGTGGAATCCCGCAGGAAACCCCAAAGTTCCGCGCTCAGCGTCAGCAACGCCCGCACGATCCCCTTGCGCCGGCGCTGGTCGCGCCACCAATCCCGCAGGGCGGCGCCGAGAGTCGGAGAACTACTTTGCACTCGCGGCCGGATCGGGCGGCCATTCCTGCGAGGCCCCTTCAAACATGCTCACCGTCTTTTCGTTGCGCTTGCCGGTGCCGTCGTGCACCGCAATGTGGTGCGGCTTCCCCGGCTCATAACCCGTCCACAGCGAAACGCCCGCGTAAGCTCCATCTTTACGCAGCGCGTAGTAGGTCATGTCGACGTAGCGCAGGCGATCCATGTCGTGATTGTAATTCCGCACAATCCGCTGCAGAGCTTCCATGCCTGCTTCGTGAGGCGACATCCCGTGACGCATGTTTTCGATAATCGTGTGCGCGCCAGCCACCTTGATATTTTCCTCCCCGCTTCCCGTCGCACCCGCGGAGCCTACGTCCTGGTCCGTGTAACAGCCCGCGCCGATCACAGGCGAGTCGCCACAGCGGCCCGGCAGCTTCCACGCGAGGCCGCTGGTCGTGGTGCAGCCCGAGAGTTCCCCTTTTTCGCTAAGCACAGAGCAATGGATGGTGCCGGTCGGCGGAAACAGTACCTTGTGCACGGCGGCACGGCGCTGTTCCGGCTCAATTCCCAACTCCTCGGCCACTTCCAACAAACGCCGCACTCGCTCGTGAAAATTGTCGGAGTGTTGGGCAGGCAGCGCCCGCTTCTTCCACTCGGGGCTGGCAAGACTCGGCCCCCACCAATCCGAGTGCGTTTCCTTCCACAGCAACCACTGCTTTCGCGAATGCTCGGTGAGCAGGTTCTCCCGCGGAAATCCTTGCGCTACAGCGAAACGTTCCGCGCCTTCACCAACCAGCATGACGTGACCCGTCCGCTCCATCACCGCCTTGGCCACAAGGGACACGTTCTTGATATTGCGAACACCGCCAACGGAGCCAGCCTGCCGCGTAGGCCCGTGCATGCAACTAGCATCCAACTCGACCACGCCTTCCTCGTTGGGCAAGCCACCCAGGCCTACGCTGTCGTCGTTGGGATCGTCCTCAGGCCCCCGAACTACCCTCATCGCCGCATCGAGTGTGTCGCCGCCCTTGCGCAGGATGTCGTAGCCCTCGTCGAGGTACTCAAAACCATTGCCCGAGGAAATGATGATGGCGCGCGCCGGCGTCGAGGGTTTCCGGACATCGCCCGCGCGTTGCGATGCTTCCTGTTTCGCTTGAGCCTCCAGCCCAAGCCCCAGCGTTCCCAGCGCAGCCGTTCCCAGAAAATCACGGCGTGAAAAAGGCATCGCTTCCTCCTGCCAAAATCGTAAGATAAAAAACCGAGCCTTCTTAAGAAATGAGAGGATAGCAGAACCTTTATGCACTGCAAGAAATCTGCATGGATCGCCGCCTTCTCCCCTCGCACTTCAACGCTTCTAACCGCCCTCTTTTGCCTGGCGACCGCCTCATCCGCAATCGCACAAGAGCACGCCATCTCGCCCGAGAAAAAGGCCGCAGTGGAAACAGCCGTGGCGAAGTATATGGCGGCCAAGAGCATCCCTGGAATTTCAGTCGCTGTGGTTGAAAATGGCGAACTCGACTGGTCGGCAGGTTTCGGCATGTCGGACTTGGAAAACTTTGTCCCGGCCACTTCGCATACTCTCTACCGTCTGGCCTCGATCTCCAAACCCATTACTGCCACCGCAGCCATGCTGCTCTGGCAGAACGGCAAGCTTGATCTGGATGCGCCGGTCCAGAAGTATTGTCCGGCCTTTCCCACGAAAGATGCTCCCATCACCACCCGCCAGGTCCTGGGGCACCTCGCGGGAATTCGCCATTACAAGGCCGGCTCTCAGGACGACCCCGAGTTCGGCAATACCAGGCACTTTGCGGATCCGATTGCCGCCGGCCTCCAGTTCTTCAAGGATGAACCTCTGCTTTTCGCTCCCGGAACTACGTTTCATTACTCAACCCAGGGGTTCACTGTCGCGGGCTGTGTGATCGAAGGCGCCTCGGGCAAGAAGTACGTCGACTACGTCCGCGAGAACGTTCTCGAGCCCGCCGGCATGGTGCAAACTCGAGTCGATGATCGCTTTGCCATAATCCCCTCTCGCACGCGCTTTTACCAAACCGATCCGTCAGGCGCAATCGCGAACGCGGATTTTCTCGATTCCAGCTACAAGATTCCCGGTGGAGGCTGGCTCTCCTCAGCCGACGACATGGCCCGCTTCGAGGTGGCCATGCTGAAAAATCGGATCGTTCAACAGAAAACCCGCGACTTGATGTGGACTCCGCTTAAGACGGGCAACGGAAAAAAGACTGACTACGCTCTGGGCTGGGGAACCGGCGACGAGCTTGGCGTGCGCGATGTCGGGCATGCCGGAGGGCAACAGGGAACCAGTACATTCTTCGAAATCGTTCCCGAGCGCCAGGCTGGCGTGGTCGTTCTCATGAATCTGGACGGTGGAGACGCCTCAGCCCTGGCGACCGAACTCATCAGGATTGTCCTGGGAATCCCATCGGCACCCGCCAAATAGGCCGGCAACAATCGCTTCAGGACGCGTGCTTGGTCGAAACCGCCGCTCTGCGACCCCCGTGCAGGATGGTATCCGGAACAACCTTGCGAAGGCTGCTTCGCGCCGTGGCCGCGGAGTTCCGGACGTCTTCGCAATCGCGCCCCGTGATGGAGGCGGCCTCCTCCGCGGTAAAGCCCTCGACCGCCAGCAACAGGAAGGCTTCTCTCTGTGCCCGCGGCAAATGGTGCATCGCGGCTTCCGTCAAAGCCAGCCACTCGCGGGACGAGCAGAATTCCTCGGGCGTGGCCATCCGGCGGTCCGCGACCACATCCTCTTCCTGAAGCAGTTCGTCCGGCTGATGGAACTGCAATTGCGACTCGTTCGTCTGCACGTTGGGGGTTCGTGCGGATTTTTCCAGGTGCACCAGTCTGTCTTCCGCGTCACCGAGAGTCGTAAAGCCATCGATCGCGCGCAGGGCCAGTCCATACAGCCAAGGCTCAATCGCCAACTTCTCTGGCCGCTCATGCCCGTCGCCCAGCGCTGCCAGCACAGTCTCATCGAGCACTTCTTCCGGCGAAATCGGGGAGCCGGAAAGACGTCCGTCCGTCTCGCGAAACAACAGTTCCCTCTCCACAAAATACCGCAACCGCGGCAAGCTGGTATTGATGTACAGAGAAATATCCGCCGCCGAGACCTTGGAGGGATGCTGAACCGCAAGCGTGTGCTCGAACGGAACCTGCCGGCCATTGCTTCCCTTCTCCCGGCGATTCCGCCGGAAATCCCTCAGGATTTCCTTGTGCCGGTTGAACTGGTGGCAAAGTTCGTCAAACGCCGCCTTCACGGCGCTGATGGCTTTGGGGTTCGTTCCGCGAGCAGCCATCTGACCTGTAGGCAGTCGCAGATTCAGGCTCACAACAGTTCCCTCGACTCCGGGACCATGGTCGACGACACACTTCAGCTGCACCAGATCCGGACGAAACACCTGCACACGGCGATGCAGCTTTTCTAGTTGGGAATCGATTTCACTTTCAACGGTGGGATGTTTCGCGGTCTTGAAGCTGATGTGAACATTCATTGGGTCGCCTCGACGAAGGACGTTGAACCCGAGAATCTCTCAACTCTTTTTGCAGTCTACACCCGTTGTAAAGCAGCGTCAGCGACGAAGTTCGCTTGTGATTGTACCTACGGTCCCGATCTTTAGGCTTGTCATCTTGAGCGTAACGTTCCTGCGCGCCAGCGCGGGAATGTGAAGTCGAAAGACCCCTGCCCCGTCAGATCCCTTCGGCTAAAAACCTAAACCGCAACCGTGACCGTGGTCTCAGTGCGTAGCACAGGCCGATAAAGCGTATCCCGCTCAATGGCTTCGCGGCCAGCCTCTTCGATCAGGCGCACCAGATCCTGCCGCCGCATGCCCTGAGGCGTAGTCGCCCCGGCATCGTGGTAGATCTTCTCCTCGATAACGGTACCGTCGAGATCGTCCGCGCCGAAGCGCAACGCGATCTGCGCAATCTTCGGACTCAGCATCTGCCAGTACGCCTTGATGTGGGGAAAGTTATCGAGGATAAGTCGGCTTACGGCAATCTGGCGAATATCGAGCATGCCGGTCGTCTTCGGCAGATGCGAAAGCGCCGTGTTCTCCGGATGGAATGCCAGGGGAATAAAGGTCTGAAAGCCTCCGGTATCGTCCTGCACTTCACGCAAGCGCAGAAGGTGGTCAATGCGGTCCTCGTCGTTCTCCACGTGCCCGTAGAGCATGGTCGCGTTCGACCTCAGCCCAATCTGGTGCGCCGTGCGCGCCGTATCCAGCCATTCCTGGCCGTCAATCTTGTGGTCGCAGATGATGTGCCGGATGTGGTCGCTGAAAATTTCCGCCCCACCGCCAGGCAGCGAATCCACCCCGGCTTCCTTCAGCTTTACCAGCGTCTCGCGAATCGACAGCTTGGCGCGCTTGGCCAGGTAGGAAACCTCGACCATGGTGAACGCTTTAAGATGCACCTGCGGAAAGCGCTCTTTCAACCCGGAAACAAGATCGAGAAAATACTGAAACGGAAGATCGGGATGCAGGCCGCCCACTATGTGGAACTCGGTAACCGCCTCGCTGTAACCGGATGCAGCCGTCTCGTAGGCTTCCTCCAGCGCCATCGTATACGCGCCCGGCGAATCCTTCTTGCGTCCAAAAGCACAGAGACGGCAGGCCGCCACGCAGACATTCGTCGGATTGATATGCCGATTGACGTTGAAATACGTCTTGTCCCCGTGCAGGCGCTCGCGCACGTGGTTGGCGAGCCAACCTACAGCAAGAATGTCGCCGGTTCCGTAAAGGATGAAGGCGTCATCCCCGGTCAGGCGCTCGCCTGCCAGAACCTTCTTGGCGATGGGCTCCAAGCGGGCGTCTTCGGTTTGAAACTGGTGTTGATTCGGCACAAATCTATGATATCGCAGGGGGCAGTGGAAGTCACAAATTAGGGTTCCCAGATCAAATGGCCAATGGAAAGGGCAATATTTTTTGAGGATCAGTTCGGAGTGGCCGGCACAGACAACTCTGGGCTCGAGAGTAATCTTGCATTGGAACGCGGAAGACCGGATGATTGTAGCAATGCGACACTCGCGACGAAATCTTGCGGCCGTGGCATCCATTCTCCTAGGTGCGATGACCAACTGTGTCACTTTCGCACGGCATCAGCCCCAAGCTCCCCCGGGTGTCCAGGTCACTCGCCACCCGGTCGTTTCGAGACACCGAAAGACAACGTTGAAATCGTTCACTTTGTCGATCCCAACTACCCACCCCTCGCGCAAACGGCGAGAGTCACTGGCGACGTCGTAGTGAGGCTTGGAATTCATAAGGACGGGAACGTTGAATCGGTTGCTGTCGTGAGCGGTAGCCCGATGCTTGCGCAGGCGGCTCTGGACAGAGCGCAACATTCTCGCTATGAGTGTCAAGGCTGCGCGAATGAAATCACTCAGACCCAGCTAGTGTATTCATTTCGTCTTGAGGCGGCACCAGGCTGGCCTTGTTCAGGAGAGACCCCGGCGCGTGTCACCAGGTTTCGTGACCGAATTACGGTGACGCGTGAACCTCGAATGATTAGTATCACCTTTGGAAGTACGCCCGCGCCCGCGGCGAAGTGCCTTTACCTTTGGAGGTGCGGTTCGCAATGGGGCGGTGATGAGTACTATTTCGACAAGGTTCGTGCAGGGAAATGCTTAAACCTATGGAAGTGTGGCCGCCGTCTCCGTGAACCCTGGGCAACATGCAGGAAATTGCACCGCGAGATCTCGTAGTTTTCGCGACTCCTCTGCGACTCTCCCATCTCATTCGCCGCGCTCCTCCCCGAACTGAATAGCTTTTCGTCCCTCCCGGTTGCAGGGCGGGGGGCGGACGAAGTCCTGGAGTGCGTTTAAACTAGGCCGAGACCGAAGTTGCGTACCACTCTGTTTCATCTCCCAAGAGAGCGCCTATGGAAATTACAAACCTATCAGCCGAGCCTCTAGGGAAATTACATTCCTGGCTACCGCACGATCTGGAAGCCGAACAAGTGGTTTTCCTGCCCGACGCCTGCCCCGGCAAATCCCCTCTTCCGACTGGCACCGCCGTCTTGACTCGCCAAGCGGACTGGCGCAAGTTCGCGGTCTCCGACTGCGGGTGCGGCATGAGACTCCTGCGATCATCCGTGGAGCCTGGGGATTTGGACTCAGACCGATGGGACAAGGTGGCCGAATCACTCAGAACGAACAAGGGAGGATTGGGCGATCTCGGTGGAGGAAATCATTTCTTGGATGCGATCGTGCCTTACGAAGACGGCCCGTTGCATTTCCTGATCCACACCGGATCGAGAAACGAGTCTGGCCACGTAGATGGATTCATTGACGCGCCCGCCAAATTCGACCAGGAGTTTGAGCGAGTCGTGAATTGGGCGGCGGACAATCGAGCGGCAATCAACGACAGCGTCGACAGAGTGTTTGGGTCGACCGAAGTAATTCTTGACCTGCCCCACAACACTTTTGAACAACTAGAAGACGGCGGGGTAGTCATTCGAAAAGGCTCGGTCCGGATGCTTCCCGGCGATTTGTCGGTACTCCCTTCGCATATGTCCGGCGATGTGGTTCTCGTCAGGGCGAAAACAAAGGTTACGGAGATTCTGAGCTCAATGAGCCACGGAACCGGGCGTGCGATGTCACGGAGCGATTGCAAACCTCTTGCCGACAGCTATGATTTCGCACGACTACGTCGCTCAATCCTGATTCCGACCGGGGTCGAAGACGCTTCCCTGCGTACTGACGGCCCGTTCGCTTATCGTGATTTGGACGAATGTATGGCGCTCATTGGGGAATATGTAGATGTCGTCGCCAGATTTGGCGTAGTCGGGTACATGGGCCATTTATAGCCACATCCTGACCAATCGCTTCACGCCGGGGTACCCCATTCAATCGCGTTCTTTGCGATTGAGTGAGGATCCGTGGCGGGGCGAGCCTCGGTCGTCAGACCCCGCGCGAACTCGCCATTCGCGCACCACAGCCGCACATCAGCAGACTGCAGGACACGAATGGCGAGGCACTCTGGAACTGAGACCTCAGTCGTCATCGTGCATGCGACGTAAATTGTTCTTGTACACGGCCTTGCCTATAGCCTTTCCCAAGCGCTCGCCTGCGGCCTGGTCGGTTCGAAAATGTATCCCACCGTAAACGCGAGCGTCGGAGATGTCATCGGTAATCTGCTCGAACGTCGTGTATTGCAACACGATGTCGGGCACGGCGGGATTTGACAACGTAATGAAATGCCCGCCTTCACCGTATATCTGTTTCAGAATTTCGGCTGCGCCATTCGCAGCGCTGCCATGGTTGGAGGGATAGCTGGGGAAGCATGGAGTCGTGATAAAGGGAACGAAGCTGGGATCACCGGCAGTTTTCGGATTACCGTCTGTGTCGCCAGCATGGATCGCCGTTTCGGGTCGCCAGAAATTGTAGTGATACTTATTGAGAAATGACGCGACCAAGCTATCATTCATCGCCATGTTCACGAGGGCCAGAGCCCGAGCATTTTCGGACAGCGAACGCCCCTGCTTCTGTGCAACCTGCTGGAGGGCCTGATTGAAGACCTGAGTTGGCGAGGACGCCGCATAGAAGAGCGCGACGTTGGCGCGATCTTGTGGTCGCTCTGTGCTGTCGATCCTTCCCACCGTCATCACTTCGTTGTAGGTTTTCGCGTATTTGTTGCTCGCGAGCGCTGGCGGCGGATCGAGGAGAAAATCACTAGCATTCGAGATGCCGAACGGAGTTACGTTCTTCCAATGAAACGCGGTTCCGACCGCGACTCCATTCACAATTGGACAGCCCGGCGTGGCTTGCCATTCTCCCGGAACCGGCGGCCCAGGTATCTTGAATTGCGGGGGCGACGATCCGTCGTTAGCACGCAGAGCGATTATGGCCAACGCTGCGGCTTCACCCGTGGCAATGCCGTCGTTCTTGGCTTGGCCGTCGGGTATAGACGCTAGCGAGTTGGCCCGCTCTGGGTCGAGTGTCGTGCTCCCTGGAAAATAGGTGATCAGCACGCGATATGCAGCCTGGACGGCTGCTGCGTCGGCAGATGCACCTGGCGGTGCGACGATCGTGCCGAGATAGGGGTGATACTCACCAGTAATTGCATTCACGGATTCGAATACCGCGAGTTGTACGATCGCAGCGAATCGTGCTTGGGCGAATGGGTTCTGTTTGTTCGCGACCGCTGTGTTTACCGCAATCGCATTCCAGTCCAATACGACGTCGGCTTGTGCGGCGGCAGACAATAATAGAGCCGCCATCAACGTGCATAGCCCGAGAATCCTCTTCTTTGTACCACCCTGTATCCATTTCATTGTGCTTCCTCCTGATTCTTCACTGGCTTTGGGTCAGTGTGATCGGCATATTTGCAGCGGCGGACGTTGTTGTCCATATCGGAGAGTGTGTCGCGGCGTTATGCTTTGTGTCGCTCTAAGTACAGGCAGGATTTGCACTTATGACCGTGTTTCGGGTGTGGTGTAAAATCATTCCACTTCCATGGGGTGCGTGCCATGGCTTCCGAGCCAGATGTAGTTGAGCAACCGATCCGGTTCGGCGAAGACTATGAGCTTGATCTGCGTCCCAGAAGGCTGCGCCGCGGCAGTCATGTACTGAAGCTGGAGCGCATCCCGTTCGAGATCCTTCTCCTTCTGCTTGAACACCGCGACGAGATCGTGACCCGGGATCAGATCGTTTCCAGAGTTTGGGGCCAGGGTGTTTTTCTGGATACCGACAACAGTATCCGCGGCGCGATCCGCAAGCTTCGTCAGGTCCTGAAGGATGACGCCGAGACCCCGCGATTCATACAGACAGTGACCGGGCAGGGATATCGCTTCATCGCTCTGGTCTTTGCTCCGAAAGAGGCAAGCGCAGCTTCCGAGCCAGAGGCACCGGTTGTCCCTACCAGCGAACGGGATTTCGTGTCCGAACTCGATGGCTGGTTACAAGCCCGCAGACTGCGTTTAGTGGAGCCAGATCAGGGCCGTACGGCGGAGAAGGCAACCGATGCCGGAACCGCTCATGGGCAGGGGAATAGGAAGGCTTCCAGGTGGCTTTCAGTTGGAGCAGTGGCTTTGCTCTCGGTCGCGTCCCTTCTGACATTCCTCGTGGTTTGGGAAGGGCGACGCGCATCGAACCCGCCCACACATTTCCAGGGCAAGATAGTCCTCGCTGTCCTGCCGTTCGAGAACTTGAGCCGCGATCCCGACCAGGAGTTTTTCAGTGATGGCCTGACTGAAGAAATGATCGCCCAGGTCGGAAAGCTGAATCGGGATCGACTCAGCGTAGTCGCCCGCAGTTCGGTTGCAAAGTACAAAAGCACCCATCTGACTGCAAAGGAGATCGGTAAAGAACTGAACGCGGACTATCTTCTCCAAGGCAGCGTTCGTCGCGGGCCGGATCGTGTACGCATCACCGTTCAACTCATCCAGGCACAAAATCAGACGGACCTCTGGACCGAGAGTTACGACCGCGAACTCAAAGATCTGCTGGCTGTACAGGACTCCGTTGTGCAAAGCATCGCCAGCCAAATCCACATCGCTCTCACCGAAGAGCAGAAAACACGCTTAGCAAATCCGCGGCAAACAAGGCCTGAAGCATACGACGCGTATTTGAAAGGTCGCTACTACTGGAACAAGCGAACCGCCGACGGCATGCAAAAGGCGGAGCATTATTTTCAGCAGGCCATTGACAGCGATCCAACCTACGCCGCGGCATATTCCGGGCTGGCCGACTGCAACAGTGGACTTACGTGGCACGGCTTCAAATCCCCGGCCGACGCACTCCCGAAGGCTTATGCCGCCGCTCGCAAAGCGGTCGAGATCGACCCACAATCGGCGGAAGCCCACGCCTCCCTCGGCCTTGTGCTGAGCCATCGTTGGGATTGGGCTGGAGCAGAGGCTGAGTTCAGGCATGCTCTGCAATTGGACCCCCAATACGCAAATGCACACCACTGGTACGGAGACTATCTTTCCATTAAGAGTCGCCATAACGAGGCACTTGCCGAAGCCAGCCGCGCACAAGAACTCGATCCGCTGAATCTCATGATCGGCACCTGGGTGGCTCTGCGCTACTATCAGGCACGTAACTACTCCCGCGCCATCGAACAAGCTCGGAACTCCGTTGAGCTGGATTCGAACTTCGCAGCTGCGCACCTTCTCCTCGGCGAGAGCTACGTTCAGGCAGGCTCGCACAGCGAAAGCCTGAGTGAGCTGAAGAGGGCTGCAAGTCTGTCAGGGAGTAGCCCACTCTACACCGCGCAAGTCGCGGTTGCCCTTGCATCGGCAGGGCGGAAGAGTGAAGCACTCCAAATCGCGCACGAGCTGGAAACAGCATCGAGAACACGTTACGTTTCGCCGTACGGGCTGGCTCAGGTCTACGCAGCCCTGAACCGCAAGGAAGACACATTCAAATGGCTGCAAGCAGCCTATGACGATCGCGCCGTCTGGATGGAATACCTCGCCGTCGACCCGATCTTTGATCGCTATCGCTCCGACCCTCGTTTTCAAGAACTTCTTCGGAGCACCGGCCTGCTCTGACTTGGATTGGCGGGTGGCCAAGCTTTTGATCTCCTTACCCAATCCGGACAAGGGGTGCCCCATCCTTTCGCGTTCTGTGCGAAAGGGTGGAATCGAAAACGCCGATACAACGGTGTTTTCGAACCCATCGGAGTTTCATCGACATTCTGCAGACGGAACACAACATCCGCATCGCCTTCATCTACTCCCACCCTTGCAAAAACGCAAGGATGGGGCACCCTTTGTCCGGTATGAGTCGAGAAGATCAAAATCAAAGCCTGGGCCGCCCGCCCCAGGGACGGGGCACCCGAGATTCTAGTTGCGGAATGGAGATCAAGAACACAAAAAGGTCGGCCACCCGCCCCGACTTCTGGCCCGGAACAGTTTCCGGATTGCTCGTTTCAACGCAGGTGTACTGCTCGGCGCGCTCGCCAGAACTGCGAACACGTTGACTGGCCTCGACCCCGTCCTTAAGATGAATGCTCCGGCGGCAAGCGTTTCCCATGATCGGCCAAACCATCCTGCACTACCACATCATCGAAAAGCTGGGCGCCGGGGGGATGGGCGTAGTATTCAAAGCCGAGGACACCAAACTCGATCGCTTTGTCGCGTTGAAGTTTTTGCCCGACGAAGTGGCCAAGGATGCGCAGGCCTTGGGCCGCTTTCGCCGTGAGGCAAAGGCCGCTTCTGCCCTGAACCATCCCAATATTTGCACAATTCATGAAATCAACGAGCACGATGGGCAGACGTTCCTGGTAATGGAGTTTCTGGATGGCGTCACACTCAGGCACCGCATCGCGGAACGACCATTCGAGACTGAGACGCTGCTGGAAGTAGCCATCGAGGTGGCAGATGCGCTGGACGCTGCGCACACCGGAGGTATAGTCCATCGCGATATTAAGCCCGCTAATATCTTTATCACCAAACGGGGGCATGCCAAGATCCTGGACTTTGGGCTGGCCAAAGTTGCCCTCCTGCCGAAAGCGCAGTCGGTGGGGCCCACCGCGGCCACCATCGCCGACAGCCATGAGCTTCTGACCAGCCCCGGCTCGGCGGTTGGTACCGTCGCTTACATGTCGCCGGAACAGGCCAAGGGCAAGGATCTCGATGCCCGCACCGATTTATTTTCCTTCGGGACAGTGCTGTATGAGATGGCCACAGGAGCCTTGCCTTTCCCGGGAGAAACTTCAGCAACCATCTTCGACGGTATCCTCAATCGAACTCCGCTGCCGCCGATACGGTTGAATCCGACAGTACCACCCAAGCTGGAAGACATCATCAGCAAGCTGCTGGAGAAGGATCGCGAACTACGCTACCAAGCCGCGGCCGAACTTCGAAGCGATCTCAAGCGACTCAAGCGCGACACCGACTCGGGACGGCCCCAGGTTCAGGATTCCGCGGCCGTTCGCGTTTCGAGTGCAAACGTGCCCGTCGCAGGAGCCGAGCGCGGCTCCAGCGGTTCGGCACTGGCTGCGGCCGCGCGCCAGCATAAAGCCGGCGTTGGAGTCATGGTCGCCGTCGTACTGCTCCTGATCGCCGCGGCTGCATTCGGCATATACAGCTTGTTCTTCGCCCGTAGCCAGCCTTTCCAGAGTATCAAGATCACCAAGATCAGCGGCACTCACAATGCGCGGATTGGGGCCATGTCTCCCGACGGAAACTATCTGGCCTATGTGTTGAACAGCGAGGGTAATGAATCCTTGTGGCTGCGCCACCTGGCCAGCGAAAGCAACGTGCAGATCGTTTCGCCAGAGCCTGTGCAATACTCCGCGCTGCGCTTCTCTCCTGATGGCGGCCACATTTACTTTTCGCATACCCAATTGGTTAGCGGTCCTGCGTCTCAGGAGTACGATCTCTACCGCATCCCCGTGCTGGGTGGAACTCCCCAACTTCTGGTGAAGGATGTCGACACGAATCCAAGTTTTTCTTCCGACGGGCGGCGCTTCGCTTTCGTACGCGCCAACGATCCCGACCCTGGCAAGTACCACCTCCTCATCGCAAATGCCGACGGCAGCAACGAAAAGAGCATTTTCGCCGGCCCAATGGCCAAAGTGGTGTCGGATTCAGCCTGGTCGCCGGATGGAAAGGCGATCGTGGGTACGATTTTCGATGAGGCGGAAGACAGCCTAAGTGCAGTGATTTCGATTGATCCGGACACCGGTGCCCAGAGGACGATATCCAGGCCGCCAAACACAGTGCTTACCAACCTGTCCTGGCTGCCCGACGGAAGATCCTTGGCGGTAATTTTCTCCAGCACGGAAACAAACTTCAGCCGCCAGCAGGTTGGGCTGATCAGTTATCCGGATGGGAAGTTTCGTCCCATTACCGCCGACACGAATGACTATGCCAACTTGAGTGTCTCCGCCGATGGCGAGACCATTGCCACTGTCATGCGCCAGTCGGTGCGCGACGTCTATGTGAGTTCAGGCCTAGAGGCCGATTACTCCGACGCCAGGCAGGTTAGTTCGGGAGACCCCGTGCCGGTGGTCGCATGGACGAGAGACAACAATCTACTAACGGAGCAGGGGTCATCCATTCGGGAGATCCGCCCGAACGGCGAACTCAAGGGGGAGATCGCTTCCTAAAAGGAGTCTGCGGCGATGCAGCCTAACGGATGCAGCGACGGCCACCTTGTTTTCGCGCGCAGGATATTGAAAACGCTCTC
>Ga0209863_10000510_pt1 | contig 19093 bp, 15 predicted proteins | sample OrgsoiDNA2013046_FD_185796 | JGI IMG/M metagenome (GOLD analysis project Ga0209863, IMG submission 185796) | Permafrost soil microbial communities from the Arctic, to analyse light accelerated degradation of dissolved organic matter (DOM) -... | ecosystem: Environmental > Terrestrial > Soil >...
GCATCGAGTCGCTGACGAGATCCCCGACACCTGCCTGCTGCTGCAACACCCGCCGGTCTACACCGCCGGCCGCCGCACCCAGGATTTCGAGCGACCAGTCGACGGCACTCCGGTCATCGCCGTCGACCGCGGTGGGCGCATCACCTGGCACGGCCCCGGCCAGCTCGTCGGCTACCCCATCGTGCGGCTGCCGATGCCGATCGATGCGGTCGGCCACGTGCGCCGCCTCGAGCAGGCCATCATCGCGGTGTGTGCCGACTTCGGCGTCGACGCTGTGCAGATCACCGGCCGCTCCGGGGTGTGGGTCGTCGACGCCGACAGCGAGCGCAAGATCGCGGCGATCGGCGTGCGCATTTCGCGCTGCACGACCATGCACGGCTTCGCCTTGAACTGCAACCCCGACCTGAGCTGGTTCGGCCGCATCGTCCCGTGCGGCATCGACGACGCTGAGGTGACCTCGCTTTCGCGCGAGCTCGGCCGCGACGTCACTGTCGGCGAGGTCACCACATCGGTCGAGCGCCACCTCACCGATGTGCTCGAGCTGTCGAGCGGACGCCGAGCAGCCGGCGTCCCCGCGTAGTCTTGAGCCGTAAGCCCGACCGTTCGAGCCCCGACCGAAGGAGTTGCCTGCGTGAGCGCGGTCGCTCCTGACGGTCGCAAGCTGCTGCGGGTCGAAGCCCGCAACGCCGCGGTGCCCATCGAGAAGAAGCCCGCGTGGATCAAGACCCGGGCGCGCATGGGTCCGGAATACACCGCGCTGAAAGAACTCGTTCGCGGCGAAGGCCTGCACACGGTCTGCGAAGAAGCCGGCTGCCCGAACATCTTCGAGTGCTGGGAAGACCGCGAGGCGACCTTCCTGATCGGCGGGGCGACCTGCTCGCGCAACTGCTCGTTCTGCCAGATCGACAGCGGCCGCCCCGAGCCGCTCGACCGCGACGAACCGCGCCGGGTGGCCGAGTCGGTGGTGAAGATGGGCCTGCGTTACGCGACCGTCACCGGCGTCGCGCGCGACGACCTCGACGACGAAGGCGTCTGGCTGTACGCGCAGACCGTGCGCGAGATTCATGCCGCGGTGCCGGGCTGCGGCGTCGAGCTGCTCACGCCCGACTTCCACGCCAGACCACATCTGCTCGGCGAGGTCTTCGACGCGGCGCCTGAGGTCTTCGCGCACAATCTCGAAACCGTGCCGCGAATCTTCAAGTCGATCCGGACCGGCTTCCGCTACGAGCGCTCGCTCGACGTCATCGCGATGGCCCGCACCCGTGGCCTGGTCACCAAGTCGAACCTGATCCTGGGGCTCAGTGAAGAACGCGCCGAGGTCACCGCAACGTTGGTCGACCTGCACGACGCGGGCTGCGAGCTGATCACGATCACCCAGTACCTGCGCCCGTCGCTTCGCCACCACCCGGTCGAGCGCTGGGTCGAGCCGATCGAGTTCGCCGAGCTCGAAACCGAGGCTCGCGAGCTCGGCTTTGTCGGCGTCATGTCCGGGCCACTGGTGCGCTCGTCGTATCGCGCCGGTCACCTGTACCGTGACGCGCTGGCAAGCCGCGCTATCACTAGTCCCGTATCCTGACCCGCACTATGGCAAAACCCGAGAAGACCGTCGCGCCTGTGAAGGGGCGCGCCGGGCGCAAGGCACGCAAAGCGGCCCGCGCCGGCCAGCCCAAGCGCTCGGCTCAGATCCGTGAAGCCTTCACGCTGACCCGCCGCCGCGACAAGCGGCTGATTCCGTACATGGTGTTGGCGTTCATCTTGACGCTCGGCGCCTTCGAGTTGGTCGGCATCCTGCTGGGCGGCTCGATCATCTTCACCTTCTTCGGCGTCGTCAGTGCCGCGCTGGTGGCCTTCATCGTCTTCGGGCAGCGCGCGCAACGATCCGCTCTCGGCGAGATCGAAGGTCAGCCAGGTGCGGCCGCCGCGATCGTCGACAGCATGCGCGGTGACTGGCGACTGACCCCGAACGTGGCAGCCAACCGCAACATGGACGTCGTGCACCGGGTCGTCGGCAAACCCGGAGTCATCTTGATCGGCGAAGGCTCGACCGAGCGACTGGGGCCGCTGCTCGCCGATCAACGCAAGCGCGTGCAGCGGGTGGCCTCCGGCACCCCCATCGAGATCTTGATCGTCGGCACCCAACCCGGGCAGATTCCGCTGCACAAGCTCCAGAAGCGGATGACCCGGCTGCCGCGCACCTACAAGGGCACCACCGTCGACGAGATCGAGGGCCGCATGCGGGCGCTCGGAGCGTTGCAGATCCCGATCCCGAAGGGGCCGATGCCGAAGGGCGCCCGACTGCCCAAGGGCGTCAACCCACCGCGCTAGTGCCCGGCCCCTACAGCCGGACGACGACGCAGCCGGCCGCCTTGTCGTGCAGGCCGCGCCGGTCGCGGTCATAGACGACGGCAGGCACCACAATCAACAGCAACACCGTGCGGACGACGACCCAGCCGAACCCGAGCCGGCGTCCGTCGAGTTTGACGACACCGATCCCGAGCAGGCGCATCCCGATCGTCCGTCCGATCAAGGTGACGAGCACGATGTATTCGGCGGCGAACACCGCCAAGGCAAGCGGTGAGTTGCTGCCGGGAGCAAACGGGCGGTGCCCGGTGAACGGGCTGACGATGAGCAGGGCGATCAGCCAATCGACGAAGACCGCAGCGAGTCGGCGGCCGAAACCGGCGACCGAACGCAGGCCTTCCGGTGGCAACCCAAGACGCTCGCCGGCATAACCCTCCGGACCTCCCGGACTTCGGCCGGCACCGGGCCCTTCGAGCCAGGACCCGCGCGTCGCTGCCACGTCCGTCACGATAGCCTCACGCCGAATAGGTGCGTTCAGTATCGCGCCGATCGGGCTACCCGAACGTGCCGAACGTGTCTTAGCGTGTGTGCCGGTACAGCCGCTCAAGGAGGAGATCGATGTTCACCAACGCCGACGAGGTCCTGGGGTACATCAGAGACAACGAGGTCCAGTCCGTCGACGTGCGGTTCTGCGATCTGCCCGGCATCATGCAGCACTTCACGGTGCCCGTCGAATCATTCGACGAGGCGATTTTCACCGACGGCCTCGGTTTCGACGGCTCCTCGATCCGGGGCTTCCAGGCGATCCACGAGTCGGACATGCTGCTCCTGCCCGACCCCACCACTGCGGTCCTCGACCCGTTTCGTACGGAGAAGACCCTGAACCTGATGTTCTTCATCCACGACCCGCTGACCGGCGAGGCCTACAGCCGAGACCCACGCAACGTGGCGAAGAAGGCCGAGACCTACCTCGCGAGCGGCGGCATCGCCGACACCGTCTACTTCGGACCCGAAGCCGAGTTCTACATCTTCGACGACGTCCGGTTCGAGACCAACCAGCACTCCAGCTACTACTACATCGACGCCGAAGCGGGCGTGTGGAACACCGGTCGTGCCGAGGACGGCGGTAACCGCGGTTACAAGGTGCGCAATAAGGGCGGCTACTTCCCGGTGCCCCCAGTTGACCACTACGCCGACCTGCGCGCCGAGATGAGCCGCGAGTTGATCAACGCCGGTCTCAAGGTCGAGCGCCAGCACCACGAAGTCGGCAGCGCCGGCCAGGCCGAGATCAACTACCGGTTCGCGCCACTGCTCAAAGCCGCCGACGACCTGCTGACCTTCAAATACATCATCAAGAACGTCGCCTGGCGCAACGGCAAGACCGTCACCTTCATGCCGAAGCCGGTCTTCGGTGACAACGGCTCAGGCATGCACTGCCACCAGAGCTTGTGGAAGAACGGCTCGCCGCTGTTCTACGACGAGCTTGGGTACGCCGGTCTCTCCGACATGGCACGGCATTACATCGGCGGGTTGCTCAAGCACGCGCCGTCCCTGCTCGCCTTCACGAACCCGACGGTGAACAGCTACCACCGTTTGGTGCCGGGCTTCGAGGCGCCGGTGAACCTGGTCTACAGCCAGCGCAACCGGTCGGCATGCATCCGGATCCCGATCACCGGCAGCAACCCGAAGGCCAAGCGTCTCGAGTTCCGGGTGCCTGACCCGTCCTCGAACCCCTACCTCGCGTTCTCAGCGATGCTGATGGCCGGGCTCGACGGCATCAAGAACAAGATCGAGCCGCTCGACCCAGTCGACAAGGACCTCTACGAGTTGCCGCCTGAGGAGCACGCAAGTGTGCCGCAGGTGCCGGGATCACTCGGCGAAGTGTTGATCGCGCTTGAGGCCGATCAGGACTACCTGCTCGCGGGTGGCGTCTTCACCGAAGACCTCATCGACACCTGGATCGAGTACAAGCGCAAGAACGAGATCGACGCGATCCGGTTGCGCCCGCACCCGCACGAGTTCGAGCTCTACTTCGACATTTAGAACCCGCGCGACTAGAGCGACTGCAGGAAGCTGATCAAGCCCGGGAAGTAATGCTGCGGATCGTCGAACTGCGACAGGTGGCTGCCGTCGGGGCACTGGCGACCGCCACGAGGGCGCCATCCCCGACCACGTCGACAGCACCACCGGGCACGATCTTTGATCGGGCGGCCCACCCATGTCTGACTTCGCATCCCAGGTGGTTGCTGTGGCGGTGCTGCGAGCGCTCCCGCGCAACCACCAGGGATGCGAAGTCGGGGTTTTGGCGGGGGTAATCGTCGCAAGATTCTGACAGGATGCGGACGTGGGGACGACGCAGGAATCGACCAGCGACGTGGGCGAGCCTGGCGGTAGCCCGTCGCTGACGGGCACCGATTCCAGCGCCTCCGCACCTCCACGTCCGGGTCGGTTTCTGCCGCTGCTGCCGACCCGCATGCGTAGCCAGCTACGGCCGAAACTGTGGCAAGAGATCGTGTTCATCGCGCTGAGCTATTACCTCTACTCGTTGATCCGCAACGCGGTTCCGAAGCACGAGAGAAACGCGCTCACCCACGGGCGGCAGATCCTCTACGCCGAAGATCACCTGCGCCTTAGCTTCGAGCGCAGCGTCAATCGCTTCTTCGACCAAGTGCACTGGGGTGGCTGGCACTACCTTGCCAACGCGGCCGACTACTACTACGCCCTGATGCACTTCGTGGTGGTGATCAGTGTCTTGGTGTGGGTCTACGTGAAGCGGCCGCTGAACTACCGGTCGGCACGCACGGTGCTATACGCGACCAACGCGATCGCCGCTCTCGGCTTTTGGTTCTATCCGCTCGCACCGCCGCGGCTGCTGCCCAACCACGACTTCATCGACACCGTGGTGAAGTACCACACGTGGGGGTCGTGGGGCTCCGGCGGAATTTCCAAGGTCTCGAACCAGTTCGCGGCGATGCCATCGCTGCATATCGGCTGGTCGCTTTGGGCCGGCATCACGTTGTTCATGCTCAGCGGGCGCTGGTGGATCCGCGCTCTCGGCCTCGCCTATCCGGTGGTGACCTTCTTCGTGATTATCGGCACCGCAAACCACTACACCCTCGATGCCGCCGGTGGCGTGGTGGCACTTGCCGGCGGATTCGTGATCCAGCGGCTGCTCACCGGTCGCCACGTGTATCGGTCCGGTGCCGAAGACATCCCCGAGCACCTTCATCGGCACACCGCAACTGCGAACTCCCCGCACCCTGACCTGCGCGCACTATGAACTGCGCTGCGCCGCGTCGAGCGTGATCCACGCCTCCTCGATCGCGTCGTCGGGCCAGCTGAACCGCAGCAACGCCATAATCAGCAGGCCCGCGACGCCAGCCCAGGCAACGCCAGCCGCGGCGCCACGCCAGCTCCCGACCGCACCCCACACCAGGAATCCGAGCCCTTGGCTGATCGAGATCGTGGCGGCCGCAATGCCGTTCGCCCGGCCCCGGAGCGCGCGTTCGGTAAAGACGTTGTAGGCCGCGATGGTCGTTACGAGGAAGCACTGCATGAGGCCGGCCACCATCCACAGCACGCACGCGAGCCACAACGGCGGAGCGAAGGCAGCGAGGGTCAAGACGCCCGCACCGGTACCCGCCAACGGCAACAACAACGCGCCCTGCCGCCTCGCCGGCACGTACCGGATGAACAGCCACGCCCCTAGCGCGATCCCGAGCGGTTGCGAGGCCGTGAGCAGCCCAGCCGCGACGGCGCCGTGGCCGTGCTGCCGCACGTAAGCCACCGCCAGGCTCTCGGGAGCGACGAGGAACAGCAGCGCGGCTGCCGACAACAGCAACATGGCGCGGCGAGGGCGGCTGCTCAACACCGCCACCAGGGTCGGTCGGGCCTCGGCGAGCAACGAGCGCGCGGTGGGCCGATCCCCCACGACAGCCGCCGGCCGGTCGCGCACCGCGACGGCCGTGATGGCGAACGACGCCAAAAAGGTGCCACAGTCGATTGCCAACGCACCGCGAGGCGACACGGCGGCGACGATGATGCCCCCGAGGGCGAACCCGAAAACCTGATCAATTTGCTGCAGGATGCGGCTGATCGCGACCGCGCCCACGTAGCCGGGTCCGGCTTCGAAGATGTCGGGCAGGATCGCGCTGCGAGCAGCGCTATAGGGCGGCGCAAAGGAGCTCGACGCCAAGATGACGACGAGGAGCACGCCGATCGGCATTCCTTTGAATGACGTCAGTATCGCCAGCAGCCCGGTGAAGATGGCCCGGCCAAGATCGGAGACCAACATCACCCGACGTCGCGACAGCCGGTCGACGAGCGGGGCAAGCAGCACGCTGCCGAACACCCACGGGAGGTAGGTGACGGCATAGGTCGCGGCCGCGAAGAACGGGCTGTTTGACCGCGAATACACCAGGTACGACAAGGCGATCGCGGCGATTTGGTCGCCGCATTCGCTGGTGACCTGAGCGGCGGAAACGCCACGGAACTCACGGTTGCCCCACGCACGGGTGGGTCGCACGGTCGGTCGCTGCGCCGGCCCGACTGCAATCGGGCCCAGCGGATTGGCTCCGGCCTCGTCTGCGCTCACGCCCACAGGGCGGGTCCGCCTTTCCGCTGTCCGCGTGGATCTGTCACGCGTAGAAGACCTTGTCGACGACTGACCGGGATCGCCGGGTCAGTCGTCGGTAGACATCCAGGAAGTCACCGGACTGCGACGGAGAGTAGCCGACCATCTGCGCAATGCGTACCACCTCCCGAAAAACTGTGGGTATCGAGTCGGTCGACTTGCCACGGGCCAGCACCACCGCGTTGCGCACCTTGGTGGCCAATCGCCAGGCCGCCGCCAGCGTTTCGGCGTCGGCTGGCTCGATCAGGCCAGCGTCGCGCGCGGCGTCGAGCGCCATCAAGGTCGAGGTCGTACGCAGCCCCGGCAGCTGGCCGGCGAACCTGAGCTGGAGCAACTGCACCGTCCACTCGACGTCCGACAGGCCGCCGCGGCCGAGTTTGGTGTTCAGCGTCGGATCCGCCCCGCGCGGCAGCCGCTCCTTTTCGACCCGCGCCTTGACACGACGTACTTCGCGGACGTCGGCGGCAGCCAACCCACCAGGTGGCCAGCGGGTCGGCGCGATCGCCTCAATGAAGCGGGCGCCGAGGTCGGCATCGCCGGCGACCGGAGCCGCGCGCAGCAGTGCCTGGCTCTCCCACACCTTCGACCATCGGGCGTAGTAGGCGACATACGATCCGAGACTGCGGGTGAGCGGGCCCTGACGGCCCTCGGGTCGTAGGCCCGCGTCGACGTCGACCGGCGGTTCAGGGGCGGGGACGGCGAGCAGCCGGCGCACCTCGTTAGCGACCAGGTGGGCTACCGCTGCCGCTTCGGCCTCGTCCGCCCCGGCGACCGGTTCGTGCACGAACAGCACGTCAGCGTCGCTTCCGTAGCCCTGCTCGCCGCCGCCGAGCCGACCCATGCCGATGATGGCCATCGTCATCGGCAGCGGTCCGCCCCCGCGATCGGCCCGCGCCTGTCGCACGACGGCGTCGAGCACGGCATGCAAGGTGGCCGACGTGACGTCCGACAACGCCTGACCGACCTCGGCGGTGTCGAGCATGCCGAGCAGGTCCGCGCAGGCCACCCGCAGCAGTTCGCGCCGGCGCAACCCGCGCGCCGTTGCCGCGGCGGCACCGGCGTCGTCGTAGCGGCCTACCGCCGAGAGCAGCTCAGCGCGCAGGTCGGCCGCGGGGCGAGGCCGCAGCTGGTGCGGGCCGTCGCCGGAATCGGCCATCATGGCGACCGACTCGGGTGCCCGCAGGAACAGCTCGGCCGCGTAACGACCGCTCGCCAGCACGAGCGCGAGATGCTGAGCGGCCGCCCCCTCGTCCCGCAGCAACCGCAGGTACCAATGGGTATCGCCGAGAGAGTCGGACACCTGCCGAAACGCGAGCAATCCGCCGTCGGGGTCAGGGGCATCGGCGAACCAGCCCAGCATCACCGGCAGCAGCGTGCGCTGAATCGCGGCCCGACGACTGACGCCGCTGGTGAGCGCCTCGAGGTGGCGCAACGCCCGCTCGGGGTCGGCGTATCCGAGAGCTTCGAGTCGCGCTGCGGCCGCGTCGAGCGAGAGGCGCGCTTCCTCGCCCGGCAATCTCGCCACGGCGGCGAGCAGCGGCCGGTAGAAGAGCTTCTCGTGCAGCCGGCGCACTTCCCACGCGTGCCGGGCGTGTTCGGCGTGCAACTCACCGACGGGGTCGCGCCGAAATCCCATGCTGCGACCGAGCCTGCGAACGTCGGCGTCCGCGATCGGCAACATGTGGGTGCGGCGTAGGTGATGCAACTGAAGCCGATGCTCCAGCGTGCGCAGAAACCGATACGCGTCGGCCAGCAAGACGGCATCTTGGCGACCGACGTAGCCGCCGGCGGCGAGGTCAGCGAGTGCAATCAAAGTCGTGGCACTGCGCAACGACTCGTCGACGCGGCCATGCACGAGCTGCAGCAGCTGCACCGCGAACTCGACGTCACGCAATCCGCCCGGCCCGAGCTTGAGTTCGCGTTCGGTTTCGGCTGCCGACAAGGTGGCCTCGACCCGTCGCCGCATCGCCTGTACGTCCTCGACGAAGTGCTCACGGCCGGCGGCGGTCCACACCATCGGCCGCACCGCATCGACATAGGCCTGCCCAAGTTCGAGATCGCCAGCGACCGGGCGCGCCTTCATCAGCGCCTGAAACTCCCACGTCTTCGCCCACCGCTGGTAGTAGGCAACGTGGCTGGCGAGCGTTCGAACGAGTGGGCCCATCTTGCCTTCGGGCCGAAGCGCCGCATCGACTTCCCAGATCGACGCGCATACCCGGATCATGCCGGCGGCGAGCTGCGTCGCGCTGCGCAGCGCAGCGTCGACATCGTCGTCCGGCGACGCGGGCTCGGCGACAAAAACCACATCGACGTCGCTGATGTAGTTCAGCTCGTGACCGCCGCACTTGCCCATGCCGATCACCGCAAGGCGGCACCGCGTCGCATCGGGTGACAACTCGGCGCGGGCCACCACGAGTGCGGCTTCGAGGGTGGCGCAGGCGAGGTCGGCCAGCTCTGCCGCCACATCGTCGAACTGAACGGTGCCCGCCAGATCGCGCGCAGCTAGCCCCATCAGCAGCCGGCGATACGTTGACCGCAAAGCTGTTTCCGCGTCCGGACCGGTCATTCCAGCGACGGCGTTGGTCAACGTCGCCCGCAGCCCGAGCCAAGTCGGTCGGCTGTCATCGACCCCTGGCTCGGCGAGCTCGGCCCAGTCGGCCGGGTGGGTGGCCAGGTGGTCGCCAAGTGCCGCACTCGACCCCAATACCCCGAACAATCGATGCCGGAAGTCGACATCGATCTCCAACGCCGTGTGCAGCGCGAGCGCGTTGTGCCGGTCGTCCAGTGCCGACCAGGTCTGCGTCGCGTCGACCAGGTGCACCAGCGACTCAAGAGCCAGATCTGGGTCGGCGCTGGCGGCGATCTCGGTGAGCAAACCGAAGCCGACGCCGGCCCGGGCCGCTAGCAGGTCGGCTCTCGCCGCGTCGGTGAACCCCAGCCGGGCAAGCCGCGCAGGACGCGTCGTCCCCCGCTCCTTGTCGCCGGTCGTCACGCCTCGACGCTATCGGCCCGCACGCCACCGCCGGGACCGCAGCGGGCCCCGGACGGATTGACGACCTAGAGGATCGGCAGGTACCGATCGCGTTCGTAGGCGGTGACCTGGCGCTGGTAGTCGGCCCACTCCTCGCGCTTGTTGCGCAGGAAGAAGTCGAACACATGCTCGCCGAGCACGTTCGCGACCAGTTCAGATGTTTCCATCACCGAGATCGCCTCGGCCAACGACGCCGGCAACGGCTCGATGCCCATCGCCCGGCGCTCCGCTTCGGTGAGCGCCCACACGTCGTCCTCTGCGCCCTCGGGCAGGTCGTAGCCCTGCTCGATGCCCTGGAGACCGGCGCCGAGCAGCAACGCGAACGCGAGATAGGGATTGCACGCGGGGTCGGGCGAGCGAATCTCGACCCGGGTGGAATTGCCCTTCTGCGGCTTGTACATGGGCACCCGCACGAGAGCGGATCTGTTGTTGTGACCCCAGCACACGTACGACGGTGCTTCTCCCCCCGCACCCGCAGCGAGCGACGTCCCGCCCCACAGTCTCTTGTAGCTGTTCACGAACTGGTTGGTCACCGCGGTGATCTCGGACGCGTGCCGCAAGATGCCGGCGATGAACGCCCGCGCGGTTTTCGACAACTGGTACTGCGCGCCGGCTTCGAAGAACGCGTTGCGGTCGCCTTCGAAAAGCGACAGGTGGGTATGCATGCCCGAACCGGGGTATTCGGTGAACGGCTTTGGCATGAACGACGCGTACACGTTCTGTTCGAGGGCCACCTGCTTCATGACCTGCCGAAACGTCATGACGTTGTCAGCGGTGGTCAGCGCGTCGGCATAGCGAAGGTCGATCTCCTGCTGTCCGGGCGCCGCCTCGTGGTGGCTGAACTCGACCGAGATGCCCATCGATTCGAGCATCGTGATCGCCTGCCGGCGGAAGTCATGCCCGACGCCGTGCGGAGTGTGGTCGAAATAGCCGCTCGAGTCGGCCGGCACCGGCGCCTCGCCGAGCCTTGGTGCCTTCTCGAAGAGGAAGAACTCGATCTCGGGGTGGGTGTAGAACGTGAAGCCAAGCTCGGAAGCGCGGGCGAGCGCCCGCTTCAAGACGTAGCGCGAGTCGGCCCAGCTCGGCGAGCCGTCGGGCATCAAGATGTCGCAAAACATTCGCGCGGTGCCCGGGGACTCAGAGCGCCAGGGCAAGATCTGGAAGGTCGCCGGGTCGGGCTTGGCAAGCATGTCGGCCTCGTACACCCGGGCAAATCCCTCGATGGCCGAGCCGTCGAATCCGATCCCCTCGGCGAACGCTCCTTCGAGTTCGGCCGGCGCGACGGCGACCGACTTCAAAAACCCGAGCACGTCGGTGAACCACAACCGCACAAAGCGGATGTCGCGCTCCTCGAGCGTGCGCAACACAAACTCGGTCTGCTTGTCCATGGCTTGATCCTCTCGACATCACGTTACGTCGGCATTACGCCGCGCCGAACGGCAGGCCTCCGAGAGCCCAACTACATTGATGAGGTGCCGCAACTGAGACTCGCGCTCGCCCAGGTCGATCCGGTCGTCGGCGATCTCGCAGGCAACGCCGATCTGGTGGTGTCGTGGTCGAGGCATGCGGCAGCGCGCGGCGCCCACATGGTCGCGTTTCCCGAGATGATGCTGACCGGCTACCCCGCCGAAGACCTAGTCCTCCGCACGTCGTTCGTCGAGGCATCGGCCACGCTTGTCGAGACCCTCGCAGCGCGGCTCGCTGCCGAAGGGCTTGGCGAGGTGGCCGTCATCGTCGGCTACGTCGACCGCCCTGGCCGTTTCGCCAACCCGGTGCCGTCGACCGGCCAGAAACCGACCGATTCAGCCGCGTTTCTGTTCCGCGGGCAGGTCGTCGCCCGCTACGCGAAGCACCATCTCCCCAACTACGGCGTCTGGGACGAGCTGCGCTACTTCAGCCGAGGCGATCGGCTGCCGATCGTGCGCCACCTTGGCATCGACATTGCCATGACCGTCTGTGAAGACCTCTGGCAGGACGGCGGCCCGATCACCGCTGCGCGTTTCGCGACCGCCGGTCTCGTCGTGAACATCAACGGCTCGCCGTTTGAACGTGGCAAAGGCGACGTGCGGCTTCGGCTGGCCCAACGCCGCGCCGCGGAGGCGAACGCGACGCTGGCCTACGTCAACATGGTCGGCGGCCAGGACGAGCTGATCTTCGACGGTGATTCGTTCGTCGTCACCGCCGCCGGCCAGCCGCTTGCGCGGGCACCACGATTCGAGGAGGGAATTGTGGTCGTCGACCTCGCCCTCCCGGCCGCCGCCGACAATCGGGTGGGCAGCATCGACGTCCGCGACGGCACGTTGATGCAGATCGAGCGCATCGACCTTGGCACGCCGGCGGTCGCACCGTTCGAAGCGCAGTCGGCCGGCCTCGCGCCGCAACCGGGTGCCGAAGCCGAGGTGTACGGCGCGCTGGTGGCGGCAACGCGTGACTACGTGCGCAAGAACGAGTTCGAGTCGGTGGTGCTCGGGCTCTCCGGCGGCATCGACTCAGCACTCGTCGCGACGATCGCGGTCGATGCGCTCGGGTCCTCCGCCGTGCACACCGTGGCATTGCCGAGCCGCTGGTCGAGCGACCATTCGCTGGCCGACGCCGCCGAGCTGGCGCGTCGTCAAGGCACGGTGCACCTCGTCGTCCCGATTGCCGATGTCGTCACCGCCTTTGAGAAGGAGGTCGAGCTGCACGGGCTGGCCGCCGAAAATCTTCAGGCGCGGGTGCGCGGCACCATCTTGATGGGGCTGTCGAATGAGCACGGCCACCTTGTTCTGACAACGGGAAACAAGAGTGAGCTGGCGACCGGCTACTCGACGCTCTACGGCGATTCGGCCGGCGGGTTTGCGCCGATCAAGGATGTGCCGAAATCGTTGGTGTGGCGGCTGGCGAGGTGGCGCAACGCGCAGGTGACCGGGGGCGCCGAGCCACCGATCCCGCAGAGCTCGATCAACAAGCCGCCATCGGCCGAGTTGCGGCCGGGTCAGCTCGACAGCGATTCGCTGCCCGACTACGAGGTGCTCGACGCGGTGCTCGAGGCCTACATCGAACGCGATCTCGGGCGCGATGCGCTGATCGCTGCCGGGCACGACCCGGCGCTGGTCGATCGGGTCATCAGGCTCGTCGACGGCGCGGAATACAAGCGACGCCAGTACCCGCCGGGCCCGAAGATCACCGCGCGCAACTTCGGCCGTGACCGTCGACTACCGATCACGAACCGCTGGCGAGAACCGGCCGCCCTACCGCAGCCTTAGTCCGTCGAGAACGCCGTCGACGTAGGCTGCCGACGAATCCGCCGGCAGCTCGACACCCGCTGACCACATGTACAGCTGGACGAGCATCGGTGCGATGAGCAACAGGAGCATCGTCTCGACGTCGATGTCGCTGCGAAGTTCGCTGGTCGCGATGCCACGCCGGATGACGGTCCGTACCGCTTCGCGGCGTTGCTCGACCACGATCTGCTTGTATTTCGCCGCGATCTCCGGATGCCGCGCGCCTTCGGCAATCATGCACGGATAGAGCCGCGACGCCGTTGATTCCGCCGGTTGGGCCGAGCCAGCAACCCGCCGCCGCATGCTGTCAACGAGCAACACGAGGTCGTCGCGCGCGGAGCTGCCGGGCAGCTTAGGCAACTCGACCTCCACGCCCATCACGGCGTCGAGCAGCAGCGCTTCCTTATTCGGCCAGCGCCGATAGACGGTCGCCTTGGCAACGCCGGCCCGCGCCGCAACCTGCTCGATGGACAGGCCATCGATACCCACGGCGATGACTTCTTCGAGCACGGCATCGACGATGGCGCGGTCGGCTTCAAGGCTGCGCGGCCGCCCGGCCGATATCACTCAGACACCAGCTCGGGTTGCGGAACGGCCGCGTGGGGAACTGCGGCGACGGCCTCAGCCGGACCACGTCCCGGCAAGAACCTGTATGCCACGAACGTGCCGAGCAACGCGAACAGCGCGGAGAACAACGACGTGACGTGCATCGCGTGGATAAACGCCTTGTCGGACGCCGGTAGCACCTGCTGGAGGCCGGCTCCGACCTTCTCGACTACCGCGTGGGTGGCCTCCACCGACTTCTCCATCTGCACGCGCACCGAACCGGGGATCGGCAGCTTGCTCAGCGTCGGATCGATGCCCTTGCGGTACGACGCGGCCAACACCGAGCCAAGCACCGCGATTCCGAGTGCCGCACCAACCTGCCGCGACACGTTGTTGATGGCCGATCCCGCGCCGGCCTTCTCGCGTGGCACCGACGCCATGATGGATTCGGTTGCCGGCGGCATGATGTTTCCCATGCCGAAGCCCTGCACGAAGAACAGCGCCTCGAGCACCCAGATCGACGTGTGCTGGCCGAGGGCGACGTAGCCGACGAAGGTCAGAGTCATCATCACTAGACCGCCGGTGCACACGGCCTTGGCACCGAACCGCCGCACCAGCTTGGGGCTGCGTGGAGACGCGATGATCTGCCCGATCGCGAGCGGAAGGATGCGCACGCCTGCTTGCAACGGGGTGTAACCCCGCACGATTTGCAGGTAGAACACCATAAAAAACGTGGTGCCCATCAGCGCAAAGAACACCAGCCCGATCGAGCCGACCGCGGCGGAGAAACGTGGGTCTTTGAAAAGCGCGATGTCGAGGGTCGGATGATCGCTGCGCTGCTCGAACCTGACGAAGATCGCGATCACGATCGCACCGACGAGAAACGTCGCCCACACCTGCGGCGGACGCACACTGCCCAGATCGCCGACCTTGATGAGCGAGTAAATCACCAAGGTCAGGCCAATGACTTCGAGCACGACGCCGACCGGGTCGTGCCGGCCCGGGTTCGGGTTGCGCGATTCAGGCACGAGAATCCGGATAAGCACGAGTCCAAGGACGACGATAGGCACATTGATCAAGAAGACGCTGCCCCACCAGAAGTGGCCGAGAAGCGCCCCGCCGACGATCGGGCCGATCGCGATGCCCATCCCGACCGCGCCGGCCCAGATGCCGATCGCCTTCGCGCGCTCCTTCGGGTCGAAGACATTGCTGATGATCGACAAGGTGGCCGGCATGACGGCGGCACCGCCGAGCCCCATCAACGCTCTAGCCGCGATGAGCTGACCCGGGCTGTGCGAGTAGGCCGACGCCAGCGACGCAATGCCGAAGATGACGAAACCGAGCGTCAAGATGCGGCGCCGGCCGACCCGGTCACCCATTACTCCCCAGCTCAGCAACATGCCGGCGAACACCAGCGTGTAGGAGTTGATCGCCCACTCGAGGTCGCTCTGACTCGCGCCGAGGCCTTTCTTGGGGTCGGCGAGGGTCTTCAGAGCCACGTTCAAGACGCTGTTGTCGAGCACCACGATGAGCAGGCTCAACACCAGCACGGCCAAGATGGCCCAGCGCCGATCGTGGATCTTGTCCGCTCGGACCTGGGCTTGAGTGTCTGTATCCACCATCGTCGTCCTCGTTTCGATACGGCTACGTCTCGATTCGAAACGACCCTAGAGGACGCTGTTACGATACGCAACCGCCTCGTATCGGAAGGACGCCCAGCCCAGCCCAGCCCAGCCCAGCCCGCCCGGACGCGCAGCCCAGCCCGACAAACCTGACGGTTTCCGACCCACGCGGGCGGAAACCGTCACGTCTGCGGCCAGTCAGGCGACGGAGTCGCCCTCTGAGTGCCAAGATGGGAAGTGCCCGGGTACGCCGAACGGCGACTCGAGGCCGAAAGGTTGGCCTCAACAGCCATGAGCGACCTAACCCCTGCGGCCCCTGCGCCGCCAGCGCCCCGGCTCAGCATTCGCGAGCTGCACAAACGCAAGGAACGTGGCGAGCGGTGGGCAATGCTCACCTGCTACGACTACCTCACGGCCGGCATCTTCGAGGCGGCCGGAATTGACGTGCTCCTCGTGGGCGACTCGGCCGCCAACACCGTGCTCGGGTATCCCGACACCGTGTCGGTCACCGTTGATGAGTTGCTGCCGCTGGTACGGGCAGTGGTCCGCGGCAGCCAAACCGCGCTTGTGGTCGCCGACCTGCCGTTCGGGTCGTACCAGTTGTCGGCCCAGCAAGCCCTCGAGACCTCGCTGCGGTTCATGAAGGAGGCTGGCGCGCACGCGGTGAAATTTGAAGGTGGCGCAAAGGTCGCGCAGCACGCCAAGACCGTCGTCGACGCCGGCATCCCCGTCATGGGCCACGTCGGCTTCACGCCGCAAAGCGTCTACGGGCTCGGGGGCTACCGCGTTCAGGGGCGCGGCACCGATGGCGACCGCATCGTCGAGGACGCACTCGCGTTGCAAGCATCGGGGGTGTTCGCCGTCGTCCTGGAGATGGTGCCGGCCGACCTCGCAAAACAAGTGACAGCCGAACTGTCCATCCCCACGATCGGCGTCGGCGCGGGACCTGAGTGCGATGCGCAGGTGCTGGTCTGGACCGACATGGCGGGCCTCGGAGCTGGCCACGCACCGAAGTTCGTGAGGCCCTACGCCGACCTACGTGGCGTGCTGCTCAATGCCGCGAAACGCTACGCGGACGACGTGGCAGCCGGCACCTACCCCGACGCTGCGCACTCCTATAGCTGAGAATTCCTACACGCCAGTCAGCCGAATGCCGGCATGTGTCCGATGGCGGCGGTTCACCGAGATCAGATTTGCCGTCAACGCCTCGACCTGATGAGCATTGCGCAACCGGCCTGCGTAGATACCGCGAGCACCACCGATCAATGTCGCTAGGTGTTGCACGACGTCAGTCGCGCCGCGGTCGTCGCCGAGCACCATGATGTCGCAGTCGATAGCGCCTAGTGCACGATCATTGAGCAGCACGGCCGACACGTGGTGGAACGCCGCGACCACCCGGCTGCCGACCAGCACGGCAGCCGCTTGCTGAGCTGCGCTGCCCTCGTCGACGTCAAGTGCGTATGCCCCTACCTCGTCGAAGCCCACGGGATTCACGCAGTCGACAACCACCTTTCCCTCGACCGCGGCCGTGATCGAGTGCAGCACATCGAGGTGGCCCTCCCACGGAACCGCGAGCACCACGATGTCGGCCTGCGTTGCGACCGCCACATTGGCACCGCCGCGAACGCCATACCCGATCTCGATTGCGACCGCATCGGCACGCGAAGCTTCGCGTGAACCGATGAGAACATCGAGACCGGCGATCGCCCATCGATACGCAAGACCGCGACCCTGATCACCGGTACCGCCGAGAATGCCGATCGTGCCCAGCGTGGGCAACAACTGCGACTCAGACGTTGAGGCACTCGGCGTCGGCGGGTCGGTCACAGGGCCATCCTTGCAGTCGCATACTTGAAACGCCCGGCCTGCTGTCCGCAGTGTCGGCCTGCTCGAGGAGGTAGACGTGGACGGCGCACGCACCGCGCTCATGCGCGACCTCCTTGCGGGCACCGGATGGGTTGAGCGCACCCGGCTGTTCGGCCGCGCATTGCGGCGCGCGCCCCACGACGTCGGCGGCCTGCTCGTCGTCGGAACGCCAACTGAGGATCCGTGGCACTTCGCCGCGCATCTCGATGACGAAGCACGGTGGTCTGATCAGCCCACCTTGGCCCCCGTGCTGATCCGCTGGTCTCCCCCGGTCAACGCACCCGCACATCTCGCCATCGGACTTCAACGTCTCGAAAACATCAGCCGCAACGAGACCGTCTTTGTGGTGGCCCCTGACGCGGCCCCGGCCCAGTTGCTCGAACGGGTCGCCGATGCGCGAAGGGCCGGTGCAACGGTCTTCGCTCTCGATGCCGGTGATCCCGAGTTGGAAAGCCTCGCGCACGAAAGCCTCTGGGTTCCGAGCGAATCGGCGAAGGGGATCGTGGTGCCGGAATTCGATGTTGTGTCACACCTAGTGAGCGCCGCCGCCGGCGAGCGCGGCGCGACAGCGGGCCGTTTCGGCGGGCTGCGCCGCAGGCTTGGCCGCATGCTCGATGTGGTCAGCGATCCCGACGGCGCCGACGCCGACGCACCCACCACACGGCAGCCATAGTGACGATGACAACCCCGAGAACGGCATACCCGACCTGGCTGATGTCGGACGCCACTCGGCGCCACGCCGACCCAGCCAGATAGCCTGCAATAACGACGGACGACGCCCACAACGCGCCGCCCGCGACGTTCCAGAGCAGGAATGTTCGGTATCTCATTTTCGAGACGCCGGCAAATCCAGGCACGAGGGCTCGCAGCGCAGCAGCAAAGCGGCCGACGAACACGGCACGGCCCCCGAGCCGCAGGATGAGTGCTTTCGTTCGGTCGACATGCTCGGGCTTCAACACCCGCGCCGGAACTTTCTTAAGCAACGCATCACCGTATCGAAAACCGATTGCGAAGCCGATGCTGTCACCAATGACTGCGCCCGCAATCGCCACGATGATGACGAGCGCCAACGAGAGTTTGCTCTCGTAGGCAAGCACGCCACCGAGCAGGCAGGCGATCTCACCGGGGAAGATGAAGCCGAGGAAAGTAGAAGCCTCGAGTGCGGGCATCGCAAACACCACGAGTAACGCTAGCCAACTTGGTACTCGCAAGATGTGTTCAACAAGGCCACTCATGGGGAACATCTTCATGTAGCACGTCACGACACAGCAAAAAAACCACGCCGAAGCTCTACAAAATGTCTTGCATGAATGCGGCATGGTTCCTGGCATCCGGAAGATGTCAGTGTCATCGTGGTTACCGACGTCCGGTCGAAGACCGGAACCATCTGCCGAGGAGGCACGCGTGCCGGCGAGGATTGTTCTACGAAAGGGCCGGACCGGCAAGTTTACGTTCACTCTTGAAGGCCCGACCGGTCAGATCCTGGCAACGTCAGCGGACCACCCCAACCTACGAGCTGCAAAGGCGGCGATTGCATCCGTGCAAAAAAACCTGTCAGGCGCCAACGTCGACGATCGCAGTTCATCGACAACGGCTGCCAAGAAGACCACGGCGCGTAAGAGCGCTGCAAAGAAAACCGTAGCGAAGAGGACCCCAGCGGCTCGTAAGACCGCCGCTAAGAAGACGACGACCCGCGTGACGGCGGCGAAGAAGACGACTGCGCGCAAGACCGCGGCGAAGAAGACCACGGCGCGTAAGGCAGCCCCACGCAAGGCAGCGGCCAAGAAGACCACTGCCCGCAAGACCGCGGCCAAGAAGACCACGGCGCGTA
>Ga0209863_10000511_pt1 | contig 19004 bp, 5 predicted proteins | sample OrgsoiDNA2013046_FD_185796 | JGI IMG/M metagenome (GOLD analysis project Ga0209863, IMG submission 185796) | Permafrost soil microbial communities from the Arctic, to analyse light accelerated degradation of dissolved organic matter (DOM) -... | ecosystem: Environmental > Terrestrial > Soil >...
GTGCCAACGGCGCGGGATGCGTGTGCGTCACCGATATCATTCGCTATATCGAGGTAGGATTTCAGAGAACCCGCCGGAATCTGTAACAGGGCATTCCAGACCTTTATCTGGAACGGGGTTCCCTTTAAATGTAATTTGATCCGGTCAAGATCCGACCAGTCGTCCCGGAACATTTTCAGGGCCTGTTGCTGGTGCAGGTCGGTTTTCTGTTCAAAAACAGCAGATGGAAATCTTTTTATGATGTCTGATTCCGGCTGCTCCGGATTTTCCGTTAAAAACGAAATATGGCAAATTCCTTTTTCGGTAGAAGCGATCAGGATATTTCCAAACACGGTTTCAGCGCGGCTGTAATAGATGTGCAGGTTTTTTCCGCCATTCTGGTATTCTCCGGGCGTCATGCCTTCAATCTGAATAAACAGATCGTGCAGGCGGCTGGTACCGGATAAACCGGTTTCAAAGCTAACGGTGGCAAGGGTTTTCTGTTCCTGCAGGAGTAACTTGGCATATTCAATACTGGTGAACTGCAGGAATTTTTTGGGGCTTACCCCCGCCCATTCCTTAAAAAGGCGCTGGAAATGAAAGGGGCTGAGGTGAATCTGCCTGGCGATTTCGTCCAGGTCGGGCTGTTCACGGAAATTTTCGCGGATAAAACGAATGGCTTCTTCGATGCGTTGATAATCATACATACCTAAAAGTAAAGGGCCGGTCGGGTATGGGCAACCCGAAAATTGCTATCCTTTAATTTCTCCGGGAAACGTCCTTAAAATCTTTTGAGATATTGGCGGTCATGGTTCCGATAGTGTCTCTCACCTGGTCCATCATCTTCGTCTGCATATTCACCTTGAATTCACATATGTATCCGGCCTTGGCCTCGTAATAGGCGACTTCCAGGACCTTGAATTTCACTCGCGAGGTGTCGATGTCCCGCCGATGGTTCAAATACAGGCCCATGGCGGTTTTCAGGTTTTCTGGCACGTCCCTCTTACTCGATTTTTTTAAACAGGAAAACAGCAGAATAAGGCTCGCAATGGCCACGAAAAAAAGTCGGAAATTTTTAAACATGCTCGCAAAATAAATAAAAATGGTACAGGGATTTATATTTTTTGAAAGGGGTTCAAAGAATATGTTCGTTTAACACATAAGATTTTAATTTCACAACCAAGAACGGATCCCGGCTAATAACGCATAATTAAAAGTTAAAAAAATATTAGGCCAGCATTAAAGAAATCATAAATTTGGTTAGAATTACTCATCGTTAAACCAAAAGACGAATTGCTTATGCCAACAAAATTTAAACTCCTCGCGGGGCTGAATACCGCGCTACTCCTTTTCCTCAGCCTAAGTCTTTTTGCTCAAACAACAATTACTGGTCGCGTTTTAAGTAACGCAGACAAGCAACCCGTTGTTGGTGCAACAGTGCAGGTAAAGGGAGGCAAGTCAGCCACTTTAACCGGATCCGATGGATCTTTTACCATTACATCTTCACAAAAAGTGAGTGCATTGGTTATTACCATTGTAGGTTACGAATCGAAACAGGTATCAGTGAATGGAAGCAGTGTCGGAGAAATCATGCTCTCCACTTCCACCACATCCCTGGATGATGTTATCGTAACGGGATATACCGCACAGAAGAAAAAAGACATCACCGGTGCGGTTACTGTTGTTAATGTAGCCAACATGAAATCTGTTCCCGGTGGTAACACAGAACAACTACTACAGGGTCAGGCCGCCGGGGTAACCGTTATCGGTTCGGGAGCACCCGGAGGTGGTATTAATATTTTTGTTCGGGGGGTTACCACACCAGGTAATACTTCGCCGCTGGTTGTCATTGACGGAGTCTATGGCGATCTTTCTGACATGAATGTAAATGATATCGAGTCGGTCCAGGTATTGAAAGATGCCGGATCTACCGCCATTTACGGAATCCAGGGTGCCAATGGCGTAGTCATTGTCACGACCAAGAAGGGAAGACAGGGGAAAGCAAGAATAACTTACGATGGCTATTATGGTACGCAATTGCCTCTGCCGGGTGGATTTCATCTTGCGAACACCCAGCAATATGCCAACGTGCGTTGGGCGCAACAACTGAACTCTGGTATAGATACACCGACACATCCGCAGTTCGGCAAAGGATTCACGCCGGTGATCCCGGATTATCTGATACCCAATGGGGTATTTGCAGGAGCCCCGAATACAGACCCCTCTACGTATGATATCAATTCTAACCAGATTACGTTAGCCAATAAGACAGGAACAGACTGGTTTCATGAAGTCTTTAAACAGGCACCCACACAAAGCCATACGATTTCGGCCAGCGGTGGAAGCGACAAGTCGTCCTACCTGTTCTCATTCGGATATCTTAATCAGCAGGGTACGCTGATCGATACCTATTTGAAAAGATATTCGGTGCGAGCCAATACCGTATTCAATATAAAGGATAATATACGTATCGGTGAAAACGCCTACATATTCTATAAGGACAATCCTTCGATTGGCAACCAGAATGAAGGCAATGCGATTTCCAATACGTATCGGGAGCCTGCAATTATACCCGTGCACGATATCATGGGTAACTATGCAGGAACCAAGGCCTCCGGTCTAAGCAATGGGGGTAACCCGGTTGCGCAGCAGGAACGCCAGGCGAACAATAAAGGCAATACCTGGCAGGTAAATGGTAACGTGTTTGCTGAAGTGGATTTCCTGAAACACTTCGCCATCCGGACAGATTTCGGTGGTCAGTTCAGCAACAACTACTACTACTATTTCAACTATACACCATATGAAGCGGCTGAAGGTAATACCAGTGCAAATTCCTTTGTTGAAGGAGCACAATATTACAGCCAGTGGATCTGGACGAATACGCTCAGCTATGGTCAGACTTTCGGGAAAAGCAATCTCAAAGTCCTGATCGGTACGGAAGCACAACAGCAATATAATAGAGGATTGTATGCTTCCAGAAGCAGCTATTTTTCAACCGATCCCAATTACTGGACACTGAATACGGGTTCACCCGCTCCCCAGTCAAATGCGAATGGATCTTATAACAATCAATATCAACCCACCCAGAGCACGATTTATTCACTGTTCGGGAGACTGGATTATATATTTGACGAAAAATACCTGTTGAGTGGTACTATCCGCAGGGATCAGGCTTCTGTGTTTGATCCTTCAGTGAATACTGGTTATTTCCCGTCCGTATCAGGTGGCTGGATACTCTCAAAAGAAGATTTCATGAAGGATGCCAGCTGGCTGAGCTTTGCAAAAATCAGGGGAAGCTGGGGTAAATCAGGGAACCTGAGTACAGTTCCTTCAACCAATCCTTTTAATTTGTATGCGTCCAGTGCAGGTCAGTCTTATTATGATATTAGTGGAACAGGAAGTAGTTCTGTACTTGGATTTTATAACAGCAATATCGGAAATGCAAAGACAACCTGGGAAAAAGACGTAATGACGGATGTAGGTTTAGACGTGAGCGTCAAGAGATTTGACCTGACTGTTGACTGGTTTGACAAGCAGGCTCAGGATTTATTGTTTGTTCCCAATCTGCCAAATACAGTAGGTGGAGCCCAGGCCCCTTATGTGAACTTCGGAAACATGAAAAATACAGGATGGGATGCGTCACTGACCTATCATGGTCAGATCAGCAAAGATTGGAAATTCAATGTAACCGGTTCATTTACCCAATATAAAAATGAAGTGGTCAGCCTGCCTCAGGGTATCAACTATTATGATGTCAACAGTGCAGGTTCAACCCGTATTGGTGCTTTTACACGTATGCAGCCGGGACATCCAATCGGAGAATTCTTCGGATACCAGGAAGTTGGATTGTTCCAGAGTGCTGATGATGTTGCAAAATCTCCGACACAGGATGCAGCTGCACCTGGCAGGTTGAAATTCGCGGACATCAACCATGATGGTAAGATCACTGATAGTGACAGAACTTTCTTTGGGAATCCAAATCCCAAGTTTACTTACGGGATCAATTTGAGCGTTACCTATAAGCAGTTTGATTTTAGCGCCTTTTTCTATGGCGTATCTGGGAACCAGGTACTCAATTATGTTCGTTACTGGACCGATTTCCCTCAGGTATTTGAAGGAAACGTGAGCCTGGATGCCGTAAATAATTCATGGACACCCAGTCATCTGAATGCGAAAGTACCTATCCTGGAAACACAGTCTAATTTCAGTAATTCAAATAATGTGAATTCCTACTATATGGAAAGTGGTTCATTCTTCAGGGCAAAACAAATGCAGATCGGCTATACCGTTGCACCCACTGCACTTAAGAATGTCGGTATTGACCACTTGAGGGTTTATTTCCAGGCACTTAACCTGTTTACCGTTACGTCCTACACAGGACTTGATCCGGAATTACAGGGTTCAAACCTCAGCGACAACAGGAGTTTCGGGGTTGATTTTGGTAACTATCCAGCCAACCAAAAAAGTTACCTGTTAGGCGTTAACCTTTCATTCTAATTACTCGTATTACTATAAATAATGTTAAATAACAGTTATATGAAAAGATTTAAAAATAAACTAATCATAATACCCTGTGGCCTGGCGCTTCTTATCCTGGCTTATGCCTGTAATAAGAGCTTCCTGAACAAACCACCCCTGGGTACATTAAGTCCGTCCATCCTCGCCAATAAGGCTGGTGTAGAAGGATTGCTGATCGGCGCTTATTCAGAGCTGGATGGCAATGGGGGTAATGGTGGGGGCTGGGGTGCTGCCGGTTCCAACTGGGTCTATGGATCCATTTGCGCCGATGATGCCTATAAAGGATCCACTCCTTCCGATCAGGGCGATATTGCTCCATTGGAAACCTGGTCCGCAACCGCTACCAACAGTTATCCTTCTGGTAAATGGGCCACTTGTTATGATGGAATTCAGCGCGCCAACGATGTGTTGCGCACCCTGCCACTCGCAAAGGATATCAATGCGGCGGATGCAAAACAAATGACTGCGGAAGCCCGTTTCCTCCGGGGTCACTATCATTTTGAATTGAAAAGAGTATTTAAGAATGTCCCCTATGTTGGTGAAGGAATTACCGTCGACAGCAATAACTATAACGTTCCGAATATTGACGCCGGCGGAGCCTACGTCAACATCTATCCTCAAATAGAAGAGGATCTGCAGTTTGCAATCGATAATCTTCCTGAAGCACTTCCCCAAGCCGGCAGGGTTAATAAATGGGCCGCCCAGGCTTTACTGGCTAAAGTATTTATGGCCCAACTGGACTACGCCAGTGCCCTACCACTTTTAAATACATTAATAGCAAGCGGTAAATGCGCGAATGGCAAACCCTATATACTGGGTAATTATCAGGATAATTTCAATCCGGCTACTCAACGCGGCGGAGGTAACGGGGAAGTAGTTTTTGCCGTTCAGAACTCAGTTAACGATGGATCGGCAAATAGTGATAATGGCAACGGTAATTATGGAGATGTTTTGAACTTCCCTTATGGAGATAATCCGGCTGGGGTATGCTGCGGATTCTTTAATCCATCACAGGATCTCGCAAACTCGTATAAGACAGATGCAAACGGATTGCCTTACCTGGATACCTGGTTTTCTCAGGGTGGTGCCGTGAGTAAAGGATATGTTGGAAATATTGATCCACGCGTTGACTGGGCAATTGGCCGTCCCGGAATACCCTATTTGGATTGGGGTCCACAGAAAGGTTCCTGGATACGTGATATACCGAATGACGGAATATTCAGCCCAAAGAAAACTTCCTATGCGTTGAGCCAGAAAGGAGTATTCTCCAGCGGTGAAAGCAGCTACTGGGCCTCTGTACAGCTGACAGCAAATAATACAAACCTGATTCGTTTTGCCGACGTATTATTATGGGCTGCAGAATGTGAACTGGCTATTGGAACCACAGCCAAAGCAGAAGGTTATGTGAACCAGGTTCGCGCAAGGGCAGCAAATCCAGCAGGTTGGGTTTATGCAGGAGGAGCTATTTACAATGCGTCTACCGGCAAATACGCACCGCAGACGACTCCGGCCGACACCTATAAAGTAGGTCAATATCCGGCAGGATCGTTTACAGATAAAGTATATGGCTTAAAAGCCATCGCTATGGAAAGAAGGCTGGAACTGTCAATGGAAGGACAGCGTTTCTTCGACCTGCAACGCTGGGATATAGGCACCGGGGGTGTCCCTGGTTCTATGGGTGCTGTGTTGAATGCTTATTCAGCAAGGGAACAAGCTGTGATTCCTGCATATATTGGAAACAGTTTTAAGGTAGGTAAAAATGAAATCTTTGCCATCCCGCAAACACAGATTGATGTAACCAATTCAGCAGGTACTATTTTGTTAAAACAAAATCCGAATTACTGATAAAAGTATAAGGGATAAATGTAAAGAAAGAGGTAGAGCCAAAAACTCTACCTCTTTTTGTTAATGGTATTACCAGCAGTTTTATTCAAATCTTTTTTTCTTACATTGAAAAAGAATTTTTCTTCATGAAAATACCCTCCGGGTTAATCAATGGCTGTATTGCTCTGATGGTCGTTTCTTGTATCAGTTCCTGTGGTAATCACAATACCCTGTTTGAACCTGTTTCATCCGAGCACTCCGGTATACATTTCAATAACCTGATCATTGAAAATGATTCTGTCAACGAACTGGATATTGAAAATGTGTACAACGGAGGCGGAGTAGGAATTGGTGATTTTAATAAGGATGGTTTACAGGATGTTTATTTTACCGGCAACCAGGTATCCAATAAACTTTACCTGAACCGGGGGGATTTTAAATTTGACGATATCACAGAAAAAGCCGGGGTGACCGGCGAAGGGAAATGGTGCAGGGGAGTGGCTGTCGTGGATATCAATAATGACGGCTGGCCGGATATTTATGTTTGCGCCTCCATAAAAAAAGATCCGGCCCAGAGAAAAAATTTATTATACATCAACCAGGGTAACGACAAAGATGGTATCCCGCATTTTAAGGAAATGGCTGAAGAATATGGTTTGGCCGACAACGGCCATTCTACACAGGCGGCATTTTTTGATTATGACAACGATGGTGACCTCGACGTATATATTGTAACCAACGAAATCAACAAGGATAAATATCCGGACGCTTTTCGTCCCGTGGTTAAGGATGGATCCAATCCAAGCACCGGCAGACTATACCGCAACGACTGGAGCGATTCCCTCCATCATCCAGTTTTTACAAATGTTTCGAAACAGGCGGGTATTCAAACCGAAGGGTATGGACATTCTATCAATATTACCGATATCAATCATGATGGCTGGAAGGATATTTATATAACCAACGATTTTATTACCAATGATCTCCTATGGATCAATAATCACGACGGAACTTTTACCGAGCAGCTTTCTTCCTATTTTAAACATACTTCCGCGAATGCCATGGGGCAGGACGTCGAAGATATTAATAACGACGGGTTACCGGATGTAGTCGTTCTGGATATGAATCCGGAAGATAATTACAGAAAAAAGATGATGCTCGGTGCGAATAATTACAGGACCTATCAAAACACAGAACTTTATGGATACAACTATCAATATGTCCGCAATACCCTGCAATTAAACCAGGGACCCAGTCTAAAGCAAAATGATTCGGTGGGAAACCCGGTCTTCAGCGATATTGCCTTTCATGCGGGCATTGCCGAAACAGACTGGAGCTGGACACCGATGGTCGTTGACTTTGATAACGATGGATACCGCGATATTATCATCACGAATGGCTTCCCAAAAGATGTGAGTGATCACGATTTTATTGTTTTCCGGCAGCACGCGAGTATGGTTGCTTCCAAACAACAGTTGCTCAGTCAGATACCGGAAGTAAAACTTCATAAATATGCGTACAAAAATAATGGCGACCTCAGTTTCACGGATGTCTCTGCGGCATGGGGATTGACGGCGACCAGCTTCTCTAACGGGGCGGCCTATGCGGATCTGGACAATGACGGGGACCTGGACATGATCGTAAATAATATCGATGATGAGGCTTCTGTTTACCGAAATATGTCAAGGGAAAGAAACGCGAAAGAAAATCATTACCTGGATATCGAATTTGCCGGTGACAGCCTGAACAAAAAAGGGATTGGCGCCTGGGCTGAACTTCATTATGACCATGGTAAACAACAGGTATATGAAAATACACCGTACCGGGGCTATTTGTCAACCATCCAGGACATGGCCCATTTTGGTTTGGGAAAAAACCCGTCCATTGATTCGGTTCTCATCAAATGGCCAAACGGAAAAATGCAGTTGATCCGAAACGTCAAAGCCGACCAGGTATTGAAGGTAAATATCCACCAGGCGGACCTGAATTATTCTTTTAACAGGGATCCCATTGCAGCCAATACGCTGTTCAAAGAAATCACCGATTCTGTCGGTATTCATTATAAACAAAAGGAACGTGATTATATAGATTTTAACGTGCAGAAATTATTGCCGCATAAATTTTCGGAATACGGACCCGCTCTCGCAGTAGGGGATATAGATGGTAATGGGCTGGATGATTTTGTTATTGGCGGATCTGCTTTTAACAGTGCGAGCCTTTTTATGCAACAACCAGACGGCCGCTTTATTGAAAAAACTCTTATCACGGAAGCTGAATCCAAAAATAAAATATGTGATGATTTAGGGATTTTGTTATTTGATGTCGACGGCGACGGCGACCTGGATCTGTTTATTGCCGGCGGTGGTTATGAAAATCTACATAACAGTGCCGCCTACCTTGACAGGCTATACATAAACGATGGAAAAGGAAATTTTTCTCTTGATTCCATGGCGCTGCCCCAAAATTTTACCAGCAAGTTTTGTGTACGCGCCGCTGATTTTGATCATGATGGCGATCTCGATTTGTTCATCTCGGGCCGCGTGGATCCTGGTAATTATCCAAAACCGGTTTCGAGTTTTATTTACCGTAACGACTCGAAAGACGGACACATCAAGTTTACCGATGTAACGACTACGGTGGCAAAGGACCTGGTGAACATAGGAATGGTATGTGACGCCGTATGGACCGATTTCGATAACGATGGATGGCCCGACCTGGTATTGGCCGGAGAATGGATGCCCATCACTTTTCTTAAAAATGATAAAGGTGTTTTCAAAAACGTAACCTCTTCATCCGGCATCAGTAACCAGACAGGTTGGTGGAACAGCATTGTTGCCGGCGATTTTGACAATGACGGGGACATAGATTTCGTGGTCGGAAATCTGGGACAGAACTCCTACTACAGGGCATCCGAACAATATCCCGTGCGGGTATACGGGAAAGACTTTGATAACAACGGAATTTTTGATATGATTCCATCCATGTACCTCCCGGATACAAATGGTGAAAAGCAGGAATTTCCGGTCCAGGGACGTGATGATCTGCTGAAGCAGATCAATGCCATGCGCAAGAAATTCCCGACTTATAAATCTTATGCACGGGCAAACATGGATGTCGTGCTAACTGAAGCCGAACGAAAAGGGGCCTTAATATTATCGGCCAATAACTTTCAGACAAGTCTGATCCGCAATGACGGAAACGGAAAATTTTCAATCGTTCCCATGCCCGTGCAGACGCAGCTTTCTGTGATCAACGGCATGGTGACAGACGATTTCGATGGCGATGGTAACCTGGATATTGTAATGAATGGGAACGATTATGGAACGGAGCCTTCCGTCGGAAGATATGATGCCTTGAACGGATTATATCTGAAAGGGGATGGCAAGGGGAATTTTAGTGCCGAGACTATTTTACAAAGCGGGATATACATACCCGGAAATGGGAAGGCGCTGGTTAAATTAAGAAATACAAAAGGCAATTGTTTGCTGGCAGCGGGTCAGAACAGGGGACCATTAAAGGTTTTCCTTTTGAAACAAAATCTAAGAATTATTCCGTTGGAGCCATTGGATGTAAAAGCGCTCATCCGGTATAAAAATGGAAAATCGAGGGTGGAAGAATTTTATTATGGCAGTTCATTTTTATCGCAGTCCGGCAGGTTCATTCAGGCCAGTGATCAGGTAAAGGCGGTAGAAATCACGAATAGTAAGGGTGTTCAGCGGAAAATAAATCTTTAGCATTGCGGCAGTATATTTTCATTTTCGGAACTTTTCTATTTCTTTCCTGTAAACAGTATAACAGAAATCAATCGCATAAAGAAATACCAGCCAGTTCGATTGAATCTGGCGAAATACTGGCGAAAAAGTACTGCCAGTCGTGCCATGCATTTCCTGATCCTTCTCTGCTGAATACAAGCTCCTGGGAAAACGGGGTGTTGCCGAATATGGGCCCCAGGCTGGGCATATTCAGTTTCAACTGGAAAATTTATCCCTCCCTGCGCAAGGACCGCAATGTTGCACCGGGGTTTTATCCTTCACAACCACTGATGTCGCCGGAAGAGTGGCAGAACATTCTAAATTTTTACCTGGCTACTGCGCCCGACAGTCTGCCACCCCAGCAGAGAACCTTCCCGATAAAAAATGACCTGTCCATCTTTAGTATTTCTTCTCCGGCCATAACAGGACTAAATCCTTCGACCTGTTATTTGCAAGTAGACACAACGGAATCACCCCGTACAATCCTTCAGAGCGATGCCATTCGAAGGTCGGTGATCCGTTACGACCAGAACCTCCTACCGATCGATTCTTTTTCATCTTCGGGACCGGTTGTTGATATTGACTTTCGTGCATTACCCCAGGTCGTGACTAATATTGGTCTGTTGTATCCGACGAATGCGAAGCGCGGAAAACTCGATAATTTATTGAACAGAAATGGCAAAATGTATCTGGATTCTGCCATATATATCGATTCACTTCGCCGCCCGGTGCAATCTATTCAGGTTGATTTAAATGCAGACGGCCGGCCGGATGAACTGGTTTGTGAATTTGGGCATCTGACAGGCGCTTTAAGCTGGTATGAAAATCTGGGGAACAATCAGTACAACCGGCACATATTACGGCCTGTACCGGGCGCAATAAGGGCTTATATTCGGGATTATAACCACGATGGCCTGCCCGACCTGGTCGTTTTATTCGCGCAGGGAGAAGAAGGGATTTTTTTATTTACCAATCGCGGGCACGGGCAGTTTGATCAAAAAGAGATTTTACGGTTCCCGCCTTCTTATGGTTCCTCTTCTTTCGAACTGGATGATTTCAATCAGGACGGCTATCCGGATATTCTGTATACCTGCGGCGACAATGCCGACTATTCCGTGGTGCTCAAACCTTATCACGGCGTGTATATATTTTTAAACGACGGGCATTGGAATTTTAAGCAGAAGTATTTTTTCCCGATCAACGGATGTTACAAAGCCATGGCCCGTGATTTTGACGGAGATGGCGACCTGGACCTGGCCGTTATTTCCTTCTTTGCAGACTACCGCAAACAACCGGAAGAGGGATTCGTATATCTGGAGAATAAAGGTGATTATATCTTTATGCCCCACAGTATCCCCGAAACACAACATGGCAGGTGGCTAACCATGGACGTGGCTGATTTGGACGGAGACGGGAAACCGGATATTTTTCTTGGAAATTTTTCAACCGCCCCCGGATTTATCAAGCCATCGTTTCAATGGGAAAAAGGACCCTCCTTTCTTTACCTCAAAAATATTTCCGGGAAACCTTAATATATAAGGCTAGCGAGGCGTGTGTGAAAAGAAACAGCGGTAGACTGAAGCCAAAGTCGACAATAATTTGCTGCATTATCAGTTATTATAAAGCTGGGTTAGCTAAGTGGAAACCATTAGACACTTCCACTGGCATTATTCAGTTACTCTCCGACCCTCTGAAGCATAGTTCCATTTACAGAAAGGTATTCCCATTTTTGGAATTTTCTAATAGTTGCATTCATGCAATTAGCTAAGAATTAGATTACTAGAAAATGGTATACTGGTTGTAATTAAGGAACGGATTAAAATCCCAATAGCCGCAATCCTGAATAAGGTTGGGCTTTGTTAAACAACCTATGCCCGGATACCGATGAAAAACCTGTACACTGCGTTCCTGTGCATTGTCACCATGTTGTCGGCACTGACGCAGAGCCAAGCTAAAAGCTTTTCCAGCATTACCGGAAACACCATCGGTAGTGATCAGACCATCTGTAACAATACGGTTCCTGCACCGCTTACCGGTTCAATTCCCGGAGGGGGCACCGGCGTTTATTCTTATCAATGGCAGGTCAGTTCGACATCAGCTGTTGCAGGCTTTGCAAATATTGCGGGCGGTACTGCCCAGGGATTTTCACCCGGAGCGCTTGTCGCAAACCGCTGGTACAGAAGAATCGTTACTTCAGGAATTGAACTGGATACGACAGGAGCCGTAACGATTACAGTTACGCCCATTATTACAGCTGCTTCCAATACGATCACAGCCAACCAGACTATTTGTTTCAATACGATTCCGGCTATCCTTAACGGGAGTACGCCAACCGGTGGAAACGGCACCTATACTTATCAATGGCAGTCTTCGCCCGACAATGTTGCGTGGGCAAATGTTCCGGGGGCAACGAGTATTAACTATACTTCTGTTGCATTAACTGCGAATACCTGGTTCCGGAGAATCGTGATTTCCGGAGGCTGTACGCACACCAGTGGTTCTATAAAAATTACGGTTACTCCCATTATAACACCCGGATCGAATACCATTTCGACGGTTGACCAATCAGTTTGCACAGGTCAGACGCCCACTGCGATGCCGGGTTCCCTGCCCACCGGTGCTACCGGGGCTTATACTTATTTGTGGGAAAGCAGTGTTACTTCGGCAACAACCGGATTTACAACAGCAGCCGGAGTAAGTAATGCCAGAAACTATTCTCCCGCAGCGCTAACCCAAACAACCTGGTTTCACAGAATTGTAAATTCGGGCGGATGTTCTGACACTACTGCCGCGTTACCCATATCCGTAGTAGCCTCTCCACCGGGAAACCCGGCCGTATATGGAAACGGTGTATGGAACGTTTACGGGTATTCGGATAATGCTTTTACAACCTATGCAGGTTTCTATACGGAACCTGTTTTGTCGTTTAATACAACTACCCGCTATACAAATAATCAAAGTCCTTCTTCCGCTTCCGGTTACCAGGGCTGTCAGATCCCCCCCGCGAATTTTTCTGCAAGTATGAAGCAGACCAATTTTACACCGGGTAATTACCAGATCAATCTCAATTCACTCGATGATAATCTGAATGTATTTTTAAATGGTACACAGATTTATGCACATACTTGTTGCGTAGCCGCGCCGATCAATAATATCTGGACCGGAAATCTGGGTGCCACGGACCAGATGGAATTGCGCTGGGTTGAATTTGGTACGCCTTCCTATCTATCCCTGCAATTTGTTCCGGTAACCCCGGGCCCCCTGGTTCCCGGTTCCGTAAGTCAGAATATGTCGGTTTGTTATGGAGAAGCTCCATCGGCAGGTTTTACGAGCACCGCGCCGGCAACCAGCGGATGTACATTTAACGGATATCAGTGGCAGAAATCCATCGACAGTGTAACCTGGGTCAATATCGCCGGTGCAACGGCTCTTATTTATACTGAAGGGGCAGCTTTAATTCAGACCACCTGGTATCGCAGAATGGCCCTGGACGCCTGTCTCAACGCGGTTCCGACTTCTCCGGTAAAAATTACAGTAAATGTGATTCCGCCGGGGAATCCTGCGGTTTATGGAAATAATGTATGGAACGTATACGCATACCAGGGAGTAGCTCCCTTTAGTTCTGCAACCTATAAAGGTTATTATACAGAACCCTTATTGTCTTTTGATTCCAGAAACCGTTGGGCTAATGGCGGTGCTCCATCTACAGCTTCCGGTTATCAGGGGTGTATTGTTGCACCGACCAATCATTTTCTGGACTATAAGCGGACGAATTTTACGCCGGCTGTTTACCAGATTGATATTCCTTATCATGACGACGATGCCACGCTTTTTATAAATGGAATACAGGTATTTATTCACGTAGGTTGTTGCGATGCCCATACGAATGTATGGACGGGTCCTTTGGGCGCTGCAGATCAGGTTGAATTTTTAGTCCGGCAAGGTGGTGGCGCCTCTTATGAAATGCTTACGCTGACACCGGTTACGCCGCCTGCATTGACGTCAGGCGCGATAACACCGAGTCAGACCATTTGTGCGGGCGATGTGCCTCCGACCCCTTTAACCGAATTAACCGCACCAACCGGCGGATGTACGATAAAAAATTATCTCTGGGAATATTCAACAGATAATGGAGTTACCTGGAATACCGTTTCTGGCGCGACCGCTATTAGTTACACGATCACGAGCAGCATTTACACACAAACCCTCTACCGGCGCACGGTAAATGATGTCTGTGGAAACGCGGCAACCTCCGCACCTGTTACCATTTTCATGAATAACAGTGCACCGGGAAATCCGGCGGTCTTTGGGAACAATATCTGGAACGTCTATTGTTTTCAGGATGTCAACTACAGTATTTATGCGGGCTATTATACCGAACCCCTGCTCACATTTTCAACTACTAACCGATACCCGGCAACATCTCCGCCGTCAACAGCATCCGGATATCAGGGATGCCAGCTGATCAATACATTTTATTCCGCGAGCATGAAGCGCACCGGATTTACAGCCGGTCTTTATCAGATCGATGTAACATCGGATGATGATTTCAATCTGATATATATAAACGGGGTGTTGGTTTCCAGTCTGACGTTTCCTACCATTCAAAACAATGTATGGACAGGGAATCTGGGACCAACCGATCAGATTGAAGTGCGATGGAGAAATAATGCGGGCCCCGGTCAGACGGGTGTCCGGTTTACACTCGTTACCGCTACGCCGCTCACCCCGGGATCTATCGTTGCATATAATCCCAATCTGTGCTTTAACGATCTTCCGATCATTAATGAAGTCACTCCCGCATCGGGCGGATGTTTTGTAAATTATTCCTGGCAGTCATCAATTGACGGCGGCACTACCTGGGTGACTATTGCGGGTGCTACCGGAAATAATTTTACGGCAACGGTTTCGCCCACGACTAATATTCTGTATCGCCGCGTTGCGACAGATGTTTGCGGCAATGTTGCCAATTCGGCTCCGGTAAGTTTTACGCAAACGGCCGGCACCGTTGGAAATCCATCCGTGTTTGGAAATGGTGTATGGAACGTATATGCTTATGACGCGCAGGGAAATGCATTTTCGACTGCTCAATATCTCGGATACTATACAGAACCCCTGTTATCATTTAATTCTCTGAACCGCTGGGGAACCAACGCGGCGCCTTCTGATGCCTCCGGTTATCAGGGATGCCAGGTGGATCAGGATAATCACTGGGTCAGTTACCGAAGGACCAATTTTACACCCGGTACTTACCAGATCGACGTTCCTTACCATGATGATGATGCCTATCTGTTCATCAATGGAGTACAGGTCTGGTCTCAGGCAGGTTGTTGTACGGCGAGTGTAAATGTATGGACGGGCACACTGGGCGCAACGGACCAGGTTGAATTCAGGTGGCGCGAATTTTTTGGTGGATCAAGCGGGGCTGTTAATTTCACCATCGTCGCACCGGTAACCACGGTTACACCCGGGACGATTGCAGCCGGACAAACCATTTGTTCGAATGCCACACCAGTTGCTTTTACGAGCACACTGGATGCAAGCAGCAGTTGTTTTATTTCCTACCAATGGCAGAGCTCGCCGGATAATACGGTATGGACCGATATTATCGGAGCCACCTTAAACGTATACAGTTCAGGTGCTGTGGCAGCTAAAACTTATTTCCGGAGAAAAGCCACGAATGCATGCGGCGTTTCTGCGCTTTCTAATACAATTATTGTAGATGTATATCCGGTTCTGACCGGTGGAACGGTGTCAGCTGATCAAACATTTTGTAAAGGTGCCGTGGCGGCGGTACTCAATAGTACAGCACTGCCCACGGGAGCAGATGGAGTATATGCATACCAGTGGCAGTCATCACTCGATAATATTGGCTGGTCAAACATTGCTGGAGCCAACGCAACCACGTATGCACCGGGCGCTGTTCCGGTAACAACTTATTATAGAAGAAATGTAACTGCCTGTGGGGCAGGATCCACTGCGACCAGCAATTTTATAACCATTACGGTTAATCCTTTAACCGCAATCACTACTCAACCCGCAAATCCGACGGCTTGTGCGAATGGAAGTACTTTAATAAGTGTTGTAGCAACCGGTGCAACAAATTATATATGGCAGGTAAATCCCGGAACCGGTTTTGTAAATGTTGTGAATGGCGCACCGTATAGTGGCGCGACAACGGCAACACTTACCATCAACCCGGTTCCAGTTGCTATGAACGGTTATATTTACCGGGTAATTGTTTCCGGAGGCTGTCTGCCTTCCCAGACCTCCAATTCTGTAACCCTCACCGTCGCAACCAATCCGGTTATCACGACACAGCCTGCAAATACGTCTGTATGCGCCGGATCGAATGCGAATTTCAGTATCAATGCTTCCGGAAGCGGATTAACTTATCAGTGGCAGATTAAAGTGGGCGCCGTATTTAATAATCTCGTGGATGATGCGGTATATAGCGGAACACTTACATCCGCACTGACTATTACTGGTGCCATAGCCGCGATGAATGGAAATATTTATCGTTGCGTTTTGAATACCACCTGCGCGGGCGTTTTGAATTCAAACCAAGCAACGCTGACGGTGGTGGCTGCTCTTAATAATACGATCAGTGCTGATCAGTCGATATGTACGGGAATCAATGCGGCGAACCTAACCGGAACAGCAGTTGGCGGGTATACCTATTTATGGCAGACCAGCACGGTATCTTCTTCAACGGGATTTGTAACAGCCGCTGGGATTAATAACGGTTCCGGGTATGCGCCGAATCCGGTAAGCACAACGACCTATTACCAGCGCATCGTAAACAACGGAAGCTGTTCAAACACAAGCAATGTGGTAACCATCACATTGAATAATACACCTATTGTTATTACTACACAGCCGGTGGCCCAGGCTATTTGCGCGGGTGGCAATGCCACTTTTACTGCATCGGCTACCGGTCCGGGTACGCTAACCTATCAATGGTATGAAAACGGGATTGCGACAATAGATGGTGGTATTTATAGCGGAAGCAACACAAATACACTCACGCTGACAGGGGCAACTGCCGGAATGAATAATAATACTTATTTGCTAAGGGTATTTGCATCCGGATGCAGTGCCAGTTTCAAAAATTCTGCTGCGGCTACGCTGACTACAAACAACGGTCCGGTGGTTACGACCAGTGCGCCAAGTTTTATTACGTGTACAGGATCCAGCGTACAATTAAATATCACGGCAACCGGCATCGGGTTAACTTATCAGTGGCAGTTTAATTCGGGGTCGGGCTGGAATAACCTGTCAAATTTTGGAAGCTATTCCAATGTAAATGGTAATTCATTACGAATCAATCCGACCACCGCTGCCATGGATGGTTACCAATACCGTTGTATTGTAACCGGCACGTGTACGCCGTTTACGGCAACCTCGGCTGTTACCACAATGAACGTTAACGGTCCGGTTACGAATAATTCGATCAGCAATAGTCAGACTCTCTGCGCAGGCACGCCGGCGCCTTTCTCCGGAAGCACACCAACGGGCGGGACGGGAACATATACTTATCAATGGTTTTTGAATACTACCGGCACCTGGTTTCTTATCGGCGGTGCGACAGGAATTAATTATGCCTCAGGACCCTTATCCCAGACAACTCAGTTCTATAGGCAGGTAACGAGTGGTGCCTGTGCTTCAACAAACAGTGCAACCATCACGGTCACGATTCTTCCGCCGACATCGACCACAGATCCAGTGAATGCTACGGTATGTGCGGGTACGAATGCCAGCTTCTCTGTGGTGGGTACCGGCAGCGGGTTGAGTTATCAATGGCAGGTGAATACCGGCAGCGGCTGGACAAATGTTACCAACGGCGCGTCATACACCGGGACAATTACTGCAACCTTAAATGCCATTACACCACCGGTAGGTTCCAATGGATATCAATATCGTTGTATTGTGAGTGGAAACTGCACGCCCGTTTCAGTTACGTCGAATCCCGCAACACTAACGGTAAATCCGACAGCCATCATCACGGGCCAGCCTTCCAATGTTAACTCATGCCAGGGTAGTACCGTAAACTTCCAGGTAACCGCAACCGGAGCGGGGCTTACTTATCAATGGATGGAAAAAGTAGGGGCAGGACCGTTTACGAATATTTCAGATGGCGGAATTTACAGCGGGTCTTCCACGGCTACTTTAACACTGACGGCGATCACGATCGCCATGAATACCAATCAGTATTTATGCGTGATCACGGCAGGTACTTGCCCGGTGAATAGCGCCACCGCTTCTCTCACGGTGAGTTCTCAACCGACACTGGTCATAACAAATCCGGCAACTGTCTGTGCGCCGTCCACCGTTAATCTTACTGCTGCTGCAATTACTGCAGGCAGCAATTTAGCCGGGGGTCTGCTGACCTACTGGAATGATATTGCTTTCACTTCTCCTTTGATAAATCCTGCCTCGGTCAGCGTCTCCGGCACCTACTATATACGGGCGGGGACATCGGCGGTTTGTTACGATATCGAACCGGTTGTTGTTACGATCAGTCCCTTTGTTACCAATAACAATATTTCTGCTTCCCAGTCAATCTGTACGGGCTCTGCTCCTGCCGGATTAACGGGTACTGCACCGGGCGGAGGAACCGGTTTGTATACGTATCAATGGCAGCAGAGTACGGATAATGTCACGTATGCGGATATTGCCGGAGCTACGGGTTCGAATTTCGGACCGGGCGCTCTAGCGGTTACGACCTGGTACAGGAGGGTTGTCAATTCCGGAACCTGTACGGGCACCTCGGCTCCTGTTCAGATCACGGTTGTTGCTTATCCGACTGCGACGATCGCTTATGCGGGAAGTCCATATTGTGCAACCGGAACGGCAACGGTAACGCAAACCGGACAGGTTGGTGGAACGTATACTGCTCCGGCAGGTGTTATAATTACAGCTGCAACCGGT
>Ga0209863_10000513_pt1 | contig 18965 bp, 32 predicted proteins | sample OrgsoiDNA2013046_FD_185796 | JGI IMG/M metagenome (GOLD analysis project Ga0209863, IMG submission 185796) | Permafrost soil microbial communities from the Arctic, to analyse light accelerated degradation of dissolved organic matter (DOM) -... | ecosystem: Environmental > Terrestrial > Soil >...
ACTGGTGATCGAACTGATTACCCCGGTAGCCATGGACAAGGGCCTGCGCTTTGCCATCCGTGAAGGCGGCAGAACGGTGGGCGCTGGCACTATCAGCGAGATCGTTACGTAAGACGAGTGAAATTCAAGATTTCAAATTTGAAATTTAGAATTTGAAATTATAAATCTAAAACGCGGCAGTGATCGTTGATCTTTACTTTTCGGCCTGACCGCAAAGATCTTTGAGGATAAAAAAGTGATTGGCAAAGAAAGAATTCGCATACGGCTGAAGGCGTACGACTATCGCATCCTGGACCAGTCGACGGGTGAGATTGTTGAAACGGCAAAGCGTACCGGGGCACAGATTGCGGGACCGATTCCATTGCCCACGGTAAAAAACAAATATTGCGTGCTGCGTTCCCCTCACGTGGACAAGAAGTCGCGCGAGGCATTTGAAATCCGCACGCACAAGCGCCTGATTGACATCCTGGAACCGACGCAGAACACGGTGGACGCGCTGATGAAGCTCGATCTGCCGGCCGGTGTGGACGTTGAAATCAAGGCGTTCGGAAAAGAACATAAATAGCAATTAGCTGCTGGCTAATAGCTAGCAGCTAGAGGCTGGAAGACTGACGGTTCAAACGAAAGATGCAGAAATGTCCAAAGTGTGGCTACACGGAAAGCTTCAATTGGCCAATGTTGCTTTGGGTTGTCGGTTTCTACGTTCTCTTTCTTGTTTGGATGCTTGGGAATTACAGCCCACGGGAGTACAGGTGGATCGGTATGGCTGCCTTCCTAGTTGTTTAACGCTGGAACCGTGTGGGCAGCTGTAAAGAAAAAATCTACAGTCCCTGGCAAAGGGATGATGAGAGAAGAGAAAAATGGTTAACGGAATTTTAGGAAAGAAGATCGGCATGACGCAGATCTTCGACGATAAAGGCGATGTTCATCCGGTAACGGTGTTGCAGGCTGGTCCATGCGTGATCACGCAGATCAAGCGGGCCACTAAAGACGGATACGAGTCCGCACAGATCGGCCTGGTTGAGTTCGTGAAGGGCAAGAACGTTTCCAAGGCGATGCAGGGACATTTCGGCAAGCACAACCTGCCGCCGGTAAAGTTCATGCGCGAAGTTGCACTCGAAGGTACGCCGGCAGCAGCTGCCAAGGCTGCTGAACAGGCGGAATCCGGCGAGGGCAATGCGAACGGAGACGGCGCGGCCAAGGTCGGCGACAAGGTTCTGGTCGACATTTTTAACGGCGAGGGTTATGTGGACGTCGTCGGCATCAGCAAGGGACGCGGATTTGCGGGCGTCGTAAAGCGCCATCATTTTGGCGGCGGCCCGGGCGCCCACGGACATATGTTCCAGGTGCAGGGCTCCATCGGCGCATCGTCATTCCCATCACGCGTTTTTCCGGGAATGCGCATGTCCGGCCATATGGGCGTGGATCAGGTCACGGTCCGCAACCTGAAGATCCGCGGCATTGATACGGACGACAACCTTCTGCTGGTAGAAGGCGCGGTCCCGGGACATCGCAACGGTTATGTAGTGATCCTGAAAGCGAAGAAACCACCGCGCGAGCGCCGTGGATTCGCCGGATCAACCACGCTGGATCCGTTGAAGGCTGCCAAGAAAGCTGCAGCAGGCAAAAAGAAATAACTAGCTCAAGCCATCAGTAACGAGTGGCGGTGAAGAGCAGGGTGAGCATGGAGCGAGCGCCGAAATGCGCGAGCGGAATGCGAGGGCGAAGCAGCGAAGCGTTGCGGAGCCTTAAAGGGAAAAGCAAATGGCAAAGATTGATGTAGTAGACCTGAAGGGCAAAAAAGTCGGCACCTTTGACCTGGCGGATGAGGTCTTCGGCGGTATCAATGAAGATCTGCTCTGGGAAGCGGTAAAGCATTATCGCGCCGCCCAGCGTGCGGGTACGCATGCCACCAAGAACAAGAAGCTGGTGTCCGGTGCAGGCAAGAAGCTGTGGAAGCAAAAAGGTACCGGCCGCGCTCGTGTGGGTTCGATTCGTTCCCCAATTTGGCGCCACGGCGGAACGGTACACGGACCGCAGCCCCGCTCCTATGACTACCAGTTCCCGCGCAAAAAACTGCTGGGCGCGTTGCGCTCCGCACTGGCGGCAAAGCTGGCTGACGGCAAGCTCACTGTGGTGGAAGACTTCGATCTGGGAGAAGTGAAGAGTTCTTCTTTCCGCAAGTCGCTTACCACGATTGGCGTCACGTCCAAGACGGCTCTGCTGGTGGATAACGCCAAGGCCAACAAGAACCTGGTGCTGAGTTCGCGCAACCTGGCTGGCGTTGAGTTGTTGTCAGGCAATCAGGTCCATCCTTATCACCTGCTGCGTTATGAAGCAGCTGTGTTTTCGCGGCCGGCTTTGGAGCGGTTGCAGGACACGCTGAAGGCTTCGGTCTCGCGGCGTAAAGCGGAGGTTGCGTAATGAAATCGGCATACCAGATCATTCGCAAGCCGGTCATCACGGAAAAAGGACTCGGCGTAAAGGAAACCCAGGGCACGCTGGTGTTTGAAGTCGCGGCAAAAGCGACCAAGACGGAAGTGAAAGAAGCGGTGCAGAAGGTTTTCAAGGTAAAAGTTGATTCCGTGCGCACGGCCAACTTCCTGGGTAAGGAGCGCCGCAGAGGCAAGTTCTCCGGCTTCCGTCCTGACTGGAAGAAGGCATACGTGAAACTCAAAGAAGGCGAAAAAATGCCGGAGTACGCACAGAATCTTTAATTTTGGCTGAACCGCTTCAGTGTCTGGATCGTGGATAGAACGTGAAGGCTCCTGGGGCAGCGCGATTTGGCGACTGATGTGCCAAATCGCTTTGAAGAAGAAATTGAAAGCACAGCAGTCAGTTAGCAGCTTTGAGACAAAGCTAAGTGCTAATGGCTAATTGCTAAAGGCTGAATTTTTATGGGAATTAAGACATATAGACCGATAACGCCGTCACTGCGGTTCACGACCACGCTGACGAACGATGAATTGACGACTGACAAGCCGCACAAGCCGCTCACCAAGATCAAGCTGCGCACGGGCGGCCGTCGTAACTCGGGCGATACCACCATGTGGCATCGCGGTGGCGGTCACAAACGCAAGCTGCGTACCATCGACTTCAAGCGCGATAAGTCAGGCGTGCCGGCTACGGTCGTATCCATTGAATACGATCCCAACCGCTCAGCCCGCATCGCACTGCTGGCTTACGCTGATGGTGAAAAGCGCTACATCATTCAGCCCGTTGGATTGCAAGTTGGCCAGAAGATCGTCAGCGGTCCAGAAGCCGATATCCTCATCGGCAACGCGCTTCCTCTTAAGAACATTCCCGCCGGTACTACCGTTCACAACATTGAATTGAAGCCAGGCAAAGGTGCACAGATGGTGCGCTCGGCCGGCGGCGCTGCACAGCTGGTCGCCAAGGAAGGCGAGTACGCGCTGGTAAAGCTGCCTTCCGGTGAGACCCGCAAAGTGCTGGTTGACTGCATGGCAACTGTGGGCCAGATCGGCAACGTGGAACACGAAAACATTTCCATCGGCAAGGCCGGACGCAATATCTGGCTGGGCAAGAAGCCGGTGAACCGCGGTGTGGCCATGAACCCGGTGGACCATCCACATGGCGGCGGTGAAGGTAAAACCTCCGGTGGACGTCACCCGGTGACTCCGTGGGGCCAGCCGACGCGCGGATACAAGACGCGCAATAACAAACGCACTGACAAGTTTATTGTGAGCAGGAGACAGAAATAATGGCACGGTCATTAAAGAAGGGACCGTTTATTGACGGTCACTTGCTGAAGAGGATCGACGACATGAACGCGAAGAATGACAAGAAGGTCATCCGCACATGGTCGCGGCGTTCAACGATCTCGCCGGAGATGGTGGGACATACCATCGCGGTACACAACGGCAAGAAGTTTATCCCGGTTTACGTGACGGAAAACATGGTCGGGCACAAGCTGGGCGAGTTCTCCTTTACACGGCAGTTCAAGGGACACTCGGTGAAGGCAGCCACGGAAAGTGCTGCCAAGCCCGCGCCGGCACCGGCGAGATAACGAATAAGGCGAAGGTTGAACCTCATGGAATTTAAAGCAAAAGCGCAGTTTCAGCGGGTCTCGCCCCAGAAGGCGCGGCTGGTGCTGGACCTGATTAAAGGCAAGCGCGTGGAAGACGCGTTGACCACGCTGCAGTTCACCAAGAAGCGGATTGCTCCGGTGATTTTTCAACTGGTGCGGTCGGCGGTGGAGAACGCGAACTACCTGAGCGGTGAAAAGGGTCTGGATGTGGATGTGGACCGACTGTTCGTCAAGTCGGCCATCGCCAATGATGGTCCCCGCATGAAGCGTATCCGTCCTGCTCCAATGGGCCGCGCGTATCGCTACCAGCGGCGCATCGCCCACCTGGAAGTGGTGCTGGCGGAAAAGGGTTCGAATGGTGCTGGACTTGCCACCGTGGTAGGCGCAGAAGACAGTGCTGCTCCGAAGAAAGCCCCGGCCAAAAAGAAGGCCAAGGCTGCGGGAGCGAAAAAGAAATCGGCCGGCAAAAAAGTTGCCGCCAAAAAGTAAATCAAGTTTTGGGCGCCCAAGTAGGCGTCCTGTGAAGAGGTAATAATGGGACAGAAAGTCCATCCTTACGGATTTCGCCTGGGTTACACCAAGCCGTGGCGGTCGCGCTGGTTTGTGGAGCGGGACTACAACAAGCTTCTTCTGGAAGACGTGAAGTTGAAGGAAGAGCTGCGGGACAAGCTGAAGTCCGCGGGCGTGAGCTCGGTGGAGATTGAGCGCCCGGGCAACAAGCTGCGCATCATTATCCGCACGGCGCGTCCGGGCATCATCATCGGGCGCAAGGGCGCGGAAATTGACAAGCTGAAGCTGGAACTCCAGAAGCGCACCGCGCGTGATGTCTTTATCGACATCCAGGAAGTGCACAAGCCGGAGCTGGACGCTCAGCTGGTGTCAGAATCGATTGCGCTGCAGCTGGAAAAGCGCGTTGGTTTCCGTCGCGCCATGCGCAAAGCCGTTGACTCGGCATTGCGTTTTGGCTGCAAGGGAATCAAGGTGCGCGTTTCCGGCCGTTTGAATGGCAACGAAATCGCGCGCTCTGAGTGGTATCTGCAGGGACGTTTGCCGCTGCACACGCTGCGTGCCGACATTGATTACGGGTTCTCTGAAGCCAACACCACTTACGGCATTATCGGCGTGAAGGTGTGGGTCTACAGAGGCGACATTCTTCCGCAGAAAAAGAGACAGCCGGAAAAGGTTGGAGCGGGAGCATTTTGAAAATCAGCACTTAGCCTTCAGCACTCAGCTTTTAGCTCGAATGTGAAAAGGGCGGCAGAATCGAGCTGGTGGGTTTGGCTAAGGGCTTAAGGCTAATGGCTAACGGCTGAATGAAGCAGTTGGCAGCATTGAAGGAACTGACACTATGTTGATGCCAAAGAAAGTTAAGTACCGCAAGCAGCAGCGCGGTCGCATGCGGGGCAAGGCGTGGCGCGGAGGCGAACTGTCCTTCGGCGACTTCGGGCTGAAGGTATTGGAACCGGGCTGGATCACGGACCGTCAGATTGAAGCCAGCCGTGTTGCCATGACGCGTTTTGTAAAGCGCGGCGGCAAGATCTGGATCCGTCTTTTTCCGGACAAGCCTGTCACTAAGAAGCCGGCTGAAACCCGTATGGGTAAAGGCAAGGGCGCGCCGGACCACTGGGTCGCGGTTGTCCGTCCGGGCAAGATTCTGTTTGAGATGGAAGGCGTAAGCCGGGTTGACGCCGCGGAAGCAATGCGGCTGGCTTCGCACAAACTTGGACTGCGCACGAAGTTCGTGGCGCGTCATGACGCACTCTAAAGAAATTGAGCACGAGGGCAGAGCAAAATCGCCCTTCAGAGAAATCACATGGACGTAGAGAAACTTAGAAACCTGACTGACGCCGAGCTGCTGCACCAGCAGCGCGATCTGAATGATCAGCTCTTCCGCCTGAAGTTCCAGATGAAGATGGGACAAACGGAGAGCCTGAACAAGGTGCGCGGACTGCGCAAGGACGTGGCTCGGATCAAGACCATCCAGCGCGAAAAAGAGCTGGGTCTGGATAACCACGCCAAGCCGGTAGCGGCTGATGCGTCTGCTTCCGCCGCAAAGACGACCAAGGCAAAGCCAGCCAAGAAGAAAGCAGCAGCCAAAAAGCCTGCGGCCAAGACGGCCAGGAAAGCCAAGCCGGCGGCCAAGAAGACCAGCAGCGCCAAGGCGAAAGCGAGGAAGAAGTAAATGGCAGAAACAACAACTAGCAAGCCGCAGGGGCGCCGCGCCACCAAGATCGGTGAAGTGGTTTCCACCAAGATGGCCAAGACCATTGTGGTGCAGGTGAGCATGAAGAAAGCTCATCCGCTTTATCGCCGCGTGGTGGCCAAAGCCAAGAAGTTCTATGCACACGATGAAGAAAACACCGCGCACGTGGGCGATTTTGTCGAGATCGAAGAAACCCGTCCCATGTCACGCTTGAAGCGCTGGAAGCTGAAGAATATCGTTCGGCGCGCCAAGCTGGTGGCAGGTGAAGAAAAAGCTGCGGTCGTTGATACGAAAACCGCTTAAGAGCGGGAAATCGTGAGGCGGCCACACGGGCCGAATCGCCAAGTAGCTGGCAAAAAAAGATCCCAAGCGGGCTGAATTACAGGAAGAAGAGATTAAGAGGGAGAAGCAACCATGGCAGTCATGATGAGAAGCATTCTGGACGTGGCCGATAACAGCGGCGCGCGCCGCCTGCAAATGATCCTGCCGTTGAGCGGGCATACCGGTCTGAACGCCAGCCTGGGTGACGTGATCACGGCGTCAGTGAAGGAAGCAGCGCCGGACGGTACGGCCAAGAAGGGTACCGTGGTGAAATGCGTGATCGTGCGGCAGCGCAAGGAGCATCGCCGGCGTGACGGCACCTACATCCGTTTCGACCAGAATGCCGCCGTTTTGATTAACGATACCGGTGAGCCGGTCGGGACACGCGTCTTTGGTCCTGTCGCACGCGAACTGCGCGAGAAGAAATTTTTGAAGATCGTTTCACTGGCTCCGGAAGTTCTCTAAACCGGAACCAACAGTCAAGATTGATGGCAGCCCTGAGATTTGAGGCTGCGGGATGGCAGAAGGGTAACAATGCACACAAAAGTTGATGTCAAGCGCAATGACCAGGTGAAGGTCATCAGCGGGCAGGACGAAGGCAAACAGGGACGCGTATTGCGTGTATTCCCCGGCGACAGGAAGCTGCTGGTGGAGCACGTGAAGATGGTGAAAAAGAACGTGCGTCCAGACCAGCGCAAGAACGTGAAGGGTGGAATTGCCGAGCAGGAATCACGCATTGCCATCTCCAACGTGATGGTGGTTTGCCCGAGCTGCGGGCCGACCCGCATTGGACACAAGATGGAAGGCGACAAGCGGGTGAGAATCTGCCGCCGTTGCGACGCGACGTTAGACAAGTAACCAGGATAGGTAACCAGGATAAGTAACCAGGATAAGTAACCAGGATAAGTAACCAGGATAAGTAACCAGGATAAGTAACCAGACAATTACATGGCGGGGTTTGCCCAGCCAAATTGAGCACCCTACGAACCGGTAATCACTCCGAAACCGTGGGAGAAGGTAGAAACAGAAGATCATGGCAACATCGAAATCAAAATCGACGGCAAGACTGAGAGCGCGGTTTGCCAAAGAGCTCGCTCCAGCTTTGTCCAAAGAACTGGGTCTGACCAATCCCATGGCGGTTCCACGCGTTCACAAAGTTGTGGTGAACATGGGCGTGGGTGAAGCTACGCAGAATACCAAGATGCTGGACCCGCTGGTTCGCGATCTGGGTGAGATTTGCGGGCAGAAGCCGGTAGTAACCAAGGCCAAGAAATCAATCGCCGCATTCAAGGTTCGTGAAGGCATGTCCATTGGCGCAATGGTCACCCTTCGGGGCGACCAGATGTATGAATTTCTCGATCGCCTGATCAACGTGGCGCTCCCCCGTGTGCGTGACTTCCGCGGTGTATCGACGAAATCATTTGATGGGCGCGGGAATTACACGCTCGGCCTGCGTGACCAATTGATCTTTCCGGAAATTGATTACGCCAAGGTGGACAAGCTCAAGGGCATGAACGTGACCATTGTGACCACCGCCCGCGATGACAACCAGGCACGGGCACTGCTGAAGGCGATGGGAATGCCGTTCAGGCAGTGAAGAAGCTCTTAGCCTTTAGCACTTAGCCATTCGCTGAGTGCGGAAGACTGAAGCGACAAATGTCGCGATGACAGAAATTGTTTAGAAGTGAAACGAAGCAAAAAGCAGCTAACGATCTGGCTAAAGGCCAATTGCTAATTGCTAAGTGCTATTAAGGAAACGATGGCAACTACAGCGAAAATCGCCAAGACGAACAAGAAACCAAAGTTCTCTACCCAGCACCGGAACCGCTGCGCGATCTGCGGACGTCCGCGCGCGTTCCTGCGGAAATTCGGCCTGTGCCGTTTGTGCTTCCGCGGCCTGGCGCTGAAGGGTGAGATTCCCGGGGTCATGAAGTCGTCCTGGTAAGAAAAGAAGCTCTTAGCCTTTAGCACTGAGCCATTAGCTTTGCCTCGTATCCGGGATAATGTTCACGCGGGAGACAGGCTAAGTGCCAATGGCTAAAGGCTAATGGCTGGTTTTGCAGTACGTCACGGCAGGTTCCCCTGGCAGAGCCGGGGCTAACGGGTGACGATAAGAGGAGAAGAACGAAGATGAGTTTGACCGATCCGGTCGCAGATTTGCTGACACGCATTCGCAACGCAATCCATGCACGTCACCAAAAACTTGATGTTCCCGCTTCCAAGCTGAAGCTGGAGATCGCGCGCATCCTGAAAGAAGAAGGCTATGTGGCCAACTTTAAGGCCACGGAAGAAGAGGGCCGCAAGGTGCTGCGCATTTACCTGAAATACAGTACTGACAGCGCGGCTGCCATCTCCAACCTCCAGCGCATCTCCCGGCCGGGTTGCCGGGTATATGTAGGACGCAATGAGATTCCACGCGTGCTGGGTGGACTGGGTATCAACATCCTGACCACTCCCAGAGGAGTGATGACGGGACGCCAGGCGCGCAAGGAAGGCGTCGGCGGGGAAATTCTCTGCGAAGTATGGTAGGCGTGCCTGACGGCACGGAGCCATTAGTAATTAGCCATTAGCCATTAGCACTCAGCCAAGGAAGGCAGGCTGAGGACTGGTGGAAGACTAAAAGTTTTGCGGCTAAAGGCCAATGGCTAAGTGCTAAAGGCCGAAGTCGACACGGTAGTGGAACTCGATGGAGTAATTCAGTCGAGGGACTCACCAGAAAAAGGATTCACAATGTCTCGTATCGGAAAGAAACCGATTCCACTCCCCACGGGAGTGAAGTACGAAGTGAAGGGCAACACGGTCACGGTCAATGGACCCAGGGGCCAGGTGCAGACGCACCTTCCTGCCGGCGTGAAACTGGAACAGAAGGATGGCACGCTGCACGTGGTTCGCGAAAGCGACCAGTATGCCGCCGTCCACGGCTTGGTTCGCGCTTTGGTCGGAAACGCGGTTGAAGGCGTGACCAAGGGCTGGACCAAGGACCTGGAAATCGTCGGCATTGGTTATCGCGCGGAACTGAAAGGCAAAGACATGGTGGTCTTTACTCTCGGCTTCTCGCACCCCATCGAATATCCGCTGCCTACGGGCATCACTGTGGGGATCGATGCCAAGCAGACCAAGCTGACGGTGAATGGGATTGATCGCCAGAAAGTCGGCCAGGTAGCCGCTGAAATTCACTCACTGCGTCCACCCGATCCATACAAGCAGAAGGGCATACGCTATGTCGGCGAGCGCCTGAAGAAGAAGGTCGGCAAGACTGGCGCGAAATAAATTTCAAATTTGAAATTTTGAATTTCAAATTGTTTTTTGATCGTGTAGCAGAGAGCTATACGAAGCAAAGGTAAAAAGAGAAATGATTCCAAATACGTCAAAAGACCAAACACGGCGCCGGATCCACCAGCGTCTGCGCAACCGGCTGGAAGGCTCGAAGGAGCGCCCGCGGTTGAATGTGTACCGTTCCCTGAACCACATCTACGCGCAGGTAATCGATGATGGCAACGGAGTAACACTGGTTTCCGCCAGCACCGTCCAGGGCCGTAAAAAGGGCGAGAAGCGTACTGGCGGCAACGTGGCCAGTGCCAAGGAAGTGGGCAAGACCATTGCCCAGCGCGCGCAGGAAAAAGGCATCAAGAAGGTGGTTTTTGACCGCGGCGGATATCTGTATCACGGACGAATCAAGGCGTTGGCCGATGCGGCGCGCGAAGCAGGTCTGGAGTTCTAAATGGCGACAGCAACGAAAAAGAAACTCGATGCCGGCAACTACCAGTTGAAAGACCAGGTAGTGGCTATTAACCGCGTGACCAAGGTGGTCAAGGGCGGCAAGAACATGTCATTCGCGGCCCTGGTGGTGGTCGGCGACCCCAGTGCAGGCGTGGTCGGCTACGGTTCCGGCAAAGCCAAGGAAGTGCCGCAGGCCATCCGCAAGGGCATTGAGTCCGCCAAGAAAAACCTGATCAAGGTGAATCTTACGCAGACTTCAATTCCGCATGCGGTCCTTGGGCGCTTTGGCTCCGGTATCGTGTTGTTGAAGCCGGCCCCGGAAGGAACTGGAGTGATCGCCGGGGGCGCGGTGCGCGCGGTGATGACCTCGGCGGGTGTGCAGAACGTTCTGACCAAGTCCATTGGCACGGCCAACCCGCACAACGTGATCAAGGCGACGTTTAATGCCCTGAGCAGATTACGCGACAGGCAGGAAGTCGCGAATATGCGTGGCAAAGCCATGCAGGAGCTGTAAGCCATGACGGCAGCAAAGAAGACAATCAAAATTCAGTATGTGCGTTCCAAGATCTGCACGCCGATCAAACACAAGCTTGTGGTAAAAGGGCTTGGTTTTACTCGCTTGAACCAGATCGTGGTGCGTGAAGATACGCCTTCCGTGCGGGGAATGATCGCCAAGATTCCTCATCTGGTACAGGTGGTCGACTAGTTTCAGGCCGGGCGATTCGCGATGCCCACAGACAGGGAAACCGAGTAGCTTTCGCGGAACAAAAGCGAACGCTGCGTATAAGGAAATTCAAGTGCCAACCAATCTATCAACGTTAAGAGCTCCCAAAGGCGCCACGGCAAACCGCAAGCGCGTGGGCCGCGGTATGGGAAGCGGCATGGGTAAGACCTCAACTCGCGGCCATAAGGGCCAACGTTCGCGTTCAGGTTCGCGCATGATGCGCGGCTTTGAAGGCGGCCAGATGCCGTTGCATCGCCGTGTCCCCAAGCGCGGATTTACCAACATCTTCCGTACGGAATATCGCGTCATCAACCTTGACCGACTGGTTGAACTGGGCGAGAAGAATGTGACTCCGGAAGTGCTGATCAGGAGTGGCCTGGCGCACAAGAATGATTTGATCAAGGTGCTGGGTGATGGCGAATTGAAAACCGCTTTTACCGTGCATGCGCACAAGTTCTCCAAGTCAGCCCAGGAAAAGATCACCAAAGCCGGCGGCAAAGCGGAGTTGCTCTCTGTTTTTGTGCCCGCGGAAGTGAAAAGGCCCGAACCGAAATCCAAGAAGAAGTGACCCAATGTTAGAGAAACTGGCAAACATTTTTCGCGTACCGGACCTGCGCCGGCGTGTGCTTTTCACGTTGGCCATGCTGGCTGTGTACCGCTTTGGCTCCTTCATTCCCACGCCGGGTATCAACACGGACCGTCTGCAGAAAGCGTTTGAGCAGCAAAGCGGCGGACTGCTGGGCTTCTATGACTTGTTCAGCGGCGGAAACCTTCGCCGCCTGACCATTTTTGCCCTGGGCATCATGCCCTATATCACTGCGTCCATCATTCTGCAGCTTCTCACCGTAGTGTGGGAGCCTCTGGCACGCATGCAGAAAGAAGGCGAGCTGGGTCGCAGAAAGATTACGCAATGGACCCGCTACCTCACATTGGTGCTCTCATTTCTGCAGAGTCTGGGTATTGCCTTCACCCTCCAGAGCCAGGACTTCGTCCTCAATCCGGGGCCGTCATTCATTCTTTTGACGATTATCACGCTGACCACCGGCAGTATCTTCATTATGTGGCTGGGTGAACAGATCACGGAACGCGGTATCGGCAACGGAATGTCGTTGCTGATCTTCTCCGGTATCGTAGTCGGGCTACCGCGCGCGGTGCAGAACCTTTACACACTGGCCCACCAGCAGGCATGGGGAAGCTTCACTATTCCCGCCATGGTCCTGCTGATTGCGGTCATGGTGCTGGTGGTGGCCTTCATCGTGTTCATGGAACGCTCGGAACGGCGCATTCCAGTGCAGTACGCCAAGCGCGTGGTGGGGCGCCGCATCATGGGCGGCCAGGCCACGCACCTGCCTTTGCGTGTGAATTCCGGCGGTGTGATGCCCGTGATCTTCGCATCGTCACTGCTCAGCATTCCGCAGATGTTGACCTACTCCGCGGCCTTCAAGTCTGGTGGCACGCTGTACCGTTATTTTGGTCCGCTGATGGAGCAGTTGAAGTGGGGTGAGCCGCTATACACCGTGCTGTATTCGGCCGGCATCATCTTCTTCGCCTACTTCTATGTGTCGATCGTGTTCAACCCGTCTGACGTGGCCGACAACATGCGCAAGCATGGTGGATTTATCCCCGGCATTCGTCCCGGACATCGCACACGTGATTACATCAACGAAGTGCTCACACGCGTGACGCTGGTCGGCGGCTTGTACCTGATCCTGATCTCTTTGATCCCAGAGTGGATGATTATGGGTATCCACCTCAATCACCTGCCGTGGTGGATGGGGCAGCGCCTATTTGAAAATTTCCCTAACTGGTTCCTGAACGGTCTGGGCGTTAACTTTTACTTTGGCGGCACCTCACTGCTGATTGTGGTGGGCGTGGCCATGGATACCGTGAACCAGATTGAATCCCAACTGGTGATGCGCCACTATGAAGGTTTTACCTCCAAAGGTGGGCGTATTAAAGGACGGAAGCTCTGGAATTAGCGATGACAGACAGCTCAGTTTCGACCAAAACCACCACGGTCCGCGAACTGGGTGCACCTGGTCCAATCATCCTGTTGGGAGCACCGGGAGCCGGAAAAGGCACCCAGGCCATGACCATCGCAGCGCGTTATGGTATCCCGCAGGTATCCACGGGAGACATCCTGCGGATCAATGTGGCACGGGGAACGGAACTGGGCAAAAAGGCCGACCCGATCATGAAGCAGGGTGGGCTGGTTTCAGACGATCTGATGCTGCCCATGGTGCAGGAACGCCTGAAACAGCCGGATTGCCGCCGAGGCTATATTTTGGACGGCTTTCCGCGGACTGTTGGCCAGGCGCAATGGCTGGAAAAGTTCCTGGAAACGGCCACCTTCGGCGGAGTGCGGATGGGGCCGGTTGTGATCAGCATCGAGGTTAGTTATAATCAATTACTGCAACGGCTTACGGGCCGCCGGTCGTGTCCCGTCGATGGCAAGATCTACAACGTATACTTCCAGCCGCCGCAAAACAACGAGCACTGTGATATTTGCGGCTCGCAATTAGTTCAGCGCAAAGACGATAAGGAAGAAGTCATTTCCGAGCGCTTAAAGAGTTATGAGCGCATGACTTTGCCGTTGGTGGATTATTACGGCAAACAGGGTCGGTTGCGCCGGTTGAACGGAGAGCGTCCCGTGGATGAAGTAACGGCAGAGACGCTGGCCATTGTAGAGGGCGCTGCAGCGGCATAAGACGGCGGCGCAGCAGCAAATTATTAATGATTAATTGCAAGTCTCAGGCAGAACTGGAAAAGATGCGGCGCAGCGGGCACATTGTCCGGCAGGTGCTGCAGGAAGTAAAGGCGATGGTGGCCCCCGGCGTCTCCACAATGGACCTGGAGCGCGCGGCTGAAGACAAGATCAAGGAACTGGGCGCCAAGCCGGCATTTAAAGGTTATTACGATTATCCGTGTGTACTCTGCACGTCAGTGAACAACGAGATCATCCACGGGATCCCATCAGCAAAACGGGTCCTGAAAGAAGGCGATATCGTTTCCATTGACTGTGGTGTGGTGCTGGATGGCTACTACGGTGATTCAGCCATCACGGTCCCCGTGGGTGGCACGGTATCAGACGAGTTGAAGAAACTGCTGGAAGTAACTGAGACATCGCTGAAGAAAGCCATTGAGGAAGTCCGGCTGGGTAAGACCGTAGGCGATGTGGGTGCGGCAGTTCAGGAATACGTGGAAGCCAACGGCTTCAGTGTGGTGCGTGATTTTGTTGGTCATGGAATCGGAACGCGGCTGCATGAAGATCCGCAGGTTCCCAACTACGGAACTCGTGGTCACGGCACCAGGCTGCGCGAAGGCATGGTCCTGGCAATTGAGCCGATGGTGAATATCGGCAAGCCGGGAGCCCGGGTGCTGGAAGATAAATGGACAGCAGTGACTGAAGACGGCAGCTATAGCGCCCACTTCGAGCACTGCGTAGCGGTCACGAAAAACGGGCCGCTGATTCTGACCGAGTAGACGGCCAGGCAAAGACAATTTTTCTGGAAGCCGGCAAGTCAGAATGAAAAAAGCCGGTTTCAAGGAGCGACTTGAGTAAAGAAGACGCGATTGAGGTAATGGCAACGGTGATTGAGCCGCTGCCCAATGCCATGTTCCGGGTGGAACTGGAGAACAAGCATCAGGTGTTGGCGCACGTTTCGGGCAGAATGCGTAAGAACTTTATCCGCATCCTCCCCGGTGACAAGGTCGCGGTGGAACTCTCGCCCTACGACCTTACCCGCGGGCGCATCGTTTATCGCTACAAGTAATCAAATAGGTTTGTTGAGTCATATGGTGATCGGGTCATTAAGAGCCGGTCGGCCAAGAAGGTAGAAGAGAAAATCATGAAGGTCAGGGCTTCAGTCAAGAAAATCTGCGACAAGTGCAAAGTGGTGCACCGTAAAGGCGTGGTGCGCGTGATTTGCGAGAATGCGAAACACAAACAGAGACAGGGATAAATCAGGAATTTCAAATTTGCAATTTTGAATTTCAAGAACCGCGATCGGGAAGACGGCCACGCCAGGTTGTAAACCGATTGAAGATACCAAGGAGAAAAAATGGCACGTATTTCAGGCGTTGATCTTCCACGCAACAAGCATGTGAACATCGCGCTGACCTACATCTACGGCATCGGAAACGCGCGCTCCACCAGCATCCTGGGTGAAGCGAAAGTGGAACCGATGAAAAAAGTCCAGGACTTGAATGAAGACGAAGTCAACCGCATACGCCAGGTGATTGAAGCGCAGGGCGACGTGGAAGGTGATCTGCGCAAAGACATCTCCATGCACATTAAGCGGCTGATTGAAATCGGCTCCTATCGTGGTTATCGCCACCGCCGTAACCTTCCAGTCCGCGGCCAGCGCACGCACACCAATGCCCGCACCCGTAAAGGTCCGCGCAAAGGCACGGTCGCAAACAAGAAGAAAGCAGCGACAAAGACATAAACCTGCACTTGGCAAATTAGCCATTGGCACTTAGCTTTGTGTGGAAGATTTGAACTGACCGGTTGGACTGCCGGTCTAACTAGAAAAGCAGAGATCAATTTATGGCGAAACCAGCAGCAGCCGGCGGAAGCGCCGCCGGAACAAAAGGCAAAAAGAAAGTCTTCAAAAAGAAGGAACGCAAGAACGTGCCGCATGGCTTGTGCTATATCCAGGCGTCCTTCAACAACACGATCGTCACCATCACGGACGGCGAAGGCCGCACCCTGACATGGAAGAGCGCCGGTTCGCTCGGCTTCCGTGGTTCCCGTAAAGGAACTCCATTTGCCGCGCAGCAGGCAGCGCAGAACGCGGCCAACCAGGCGCGCGATCATGGCATGCGCTCAGTAGAAGTCCGCGTCAACGGCCCGGGATCGGGACGTGAATCGGCTATTCGCGCACTCGCCGCTGCCGGACTCGATGTCCGCCAGATCAAGGACGTCACGCCGATTCCGCACAACGGCTGCCGCCCGCCAAAAAGACGGCGCGTCTGATGAAATTTAAAATTTGCAATTTTAAATTTCAAATTGCTTAAACGGATCGGGATGAAGGGCGAACAACAGCCTGTAAACCGATCGACACTCGAAGAGGAGATTTGAATGGCACGTTATAAAGGTGCAGTCTGCCGGCTCTGCCGGCGCGAAGGCATGAAGTTATTCCTGAAGGGCGCAAAGTGTTTTACCGACAAGTGCCCGGTGGAAAAGCGCAATTTTGCCCCTGGCCAACATGGCAAAGATCGCAAAGCTAAAGTTGTAGGCTACGGCCTGCAGTTGCGTGAGAAGCAGAAGACCAAGCGTATCTACTTCACGCTGGAAAACCAGTTCCGCAATTATTTTGAAAAGGCCGCGCGCAAGCCCGGCGTCACGGGCGAATTGCTCCTGCAACAACTGGAGCGCCGCCTGGACAACGTGATCTACCGCCTTGGCTTCGCTACTTCACGCCGCCAGGCCCGCCAGTTGGTTCGCCACGGGCATATTGACGTAAATGGTCGTCGCGTTGACATTCCATCTTTCTCCGTGAATACCGGAGATGAGATCGTGGTCCGTGACAAAGCCAAGAAATTTACAACGGTGGAAGGCGCGCGCGATTTCTCCAGCCATCAGCCGGTTGTGGGCTGGCTTGAAGTTGACCGCGACGCACTCAAAGGCCGCGTTCTGTCACTGCCGAAGCGTCAAGATATCGCGACACCGGTCAACGAACAGCTGATCGTCGAACTGTATTCGAAGTAAGACTGGGCTGGACATGGCGGCGAATCAACCAGAGCGTAAGTGCCCGAAATGCGGAGGAGACATGGGAGTTGGTTTTCTCCGCGATCGATCCTACGGGAAGACAGGGGAATGGATGGGTGGTGTTCCCGAACGAAACTGGGCAGGGGCACTGAAAATGGGATCTGCTGCCCGCTTCTCGGTTGAGGCTTTTCGTTGCGAAAAGTGTGGCTTCCTCGAGCAGTATGCAATAGGGGAAGTGAAACAGGGCTTTCTGGCCTAGTTGTCAGAATGCCGAAGCAGTAAACAATTGACCGCACCAGATCAGCTTCTGCATAAAAGCAGTGCAGAGCCAAACGGAGCGGAATTGAAAGGAAAAGAAACACATGGCACTTTGGAGAGGGTTTCAAAAACCCAAGCGTCTCGCGACCGATACCGAGACATTAACCGACAAGTACGGACGTTTTTATGCCCAGCCGTTTGAACGCGGCTTCGGCACCACCATCGGCAACGCGCTACGGCGCGTGCTGTTGTCCGCGATTGAAGGCGCTGCCGTAACCGCCGTAAAGATTGAAGGCGTGCTGCACGAATTCCAGTCAATCCCCGGCGTGGTGGAAGATGCAACCGACATCATCCTGAACATCAAGCAGGTTCCGTTCAAACTGAGCGGCGATGGCCCAAAAGCCATCTACCTGAAGACTGACCAGCCCGGCGTGATCACCTCCGGCATGATTGAAGCCGATGGCGACGTGGAAGTGCTGGACAAGAATGTTTACATCGCAACCGTGTCTGAAGGCGGAAAGCTGGACATGGAAATGCGCCTGAAGCGCGGCCGCGGATATGTGGCAGCCGACAAGAACTTTGACGATGATCTGGGACTTGGATTTATTCCAATCGATTCAGTCCACTCTCCGGTCCGTAAAGTGAATTACACGGTGGAAGCCGCCCGTCTGGGACAGATCACCGATTACGACAAGCTTGACATTGAAATCTGGACCAACCGCTCCATTGCTCCGGCGGATGCACTGGGCCTGGCCGCGAAGCTGCTCAAAGACCACATGACAATCTTCATTAACTTCGAAGAGGAGTTGGAGACCGAGTCACGTGGCGAAGAGAAGCCGCAGATCAAGAATGAAAACCTGAACCGCTCAGTGGAAGAGCTGGAGCTTTCCGTTCGCAGCTATAACTGCCTGAAGAACGCGAACATCCAGACCATTGGCGAGCTGGTGCAGAAGACTGAAGCTGAAATGCTGAAGACGAAGAATTTCGGCCGCAAGTCACTCAACGAAATCAAGGAAATCCTGGCTTCGATGGGGCTCTCGCTCGGCATGAAGATTGACGAGCAGGGTAACGCTGTCCCCGGACCCACCAGTTCACTGCCTTCACCCATGGCAGGGATGCTGAGCGGCAACGGCGAAGACCAGGACTTCTAAAAAACCATCTGGTAATTGGGGAAATTGGTATGAGTAGTTTGAAAAGACTCTTTCTACCCTCCCCAATTACCAAATTACAAAATTACACACTTACTAAATCAAGGATTTGAATCATGCGGCATCGCGGATCAGTCAAGAAAATTGGACGTAACACCAGCCACCGGCGGGCATTGCTGCGCAACCTGGTGACCTCGCTCATCATGGAAGAGCGTATTGAAACCACGCCGACCAAGGCCAAGGCCATGCGTCCGCACGTGGAAAAGATGATCACCCTGGGCAAGCGCGGAGACGTGGCAGCACGCCGCCTGGCGCTCAGCTACATGATGACGCGCGAATCCGTGGAACGGCTGTTTGATACGGTGGCGCCGCGATTTGGTGATCGCAACGGCGGCTACCTGCGCATCATCCACACTGGCTGGCGCAAGGGCGATGGCGGCGATAAATGCTTCATCGAGCTTCTGGGCAGTGAAAAGGTGATCGAAGCCAAGCGCGCGAAGCGTGCGGAAGTCCGCAGCAAGCGCCAGGAAGATATCCGCAAACAGATGGAACAGGAGCAGGCACAGGTCCCTGAACAGGGCGGAGAAGACGAAAAGAAGTAGCCTGCCTTTAACCAGAATACTCAACCGCGCCTCTGATGGGGCGCGGTTTATTTTGTGCGGGGAGAATGCCATGCCCAGGACCGCGGATTGTGCCGCCCCTCCGGGGCTCGTTTCTTTATTGCGGCATTTCCCCGGGCTTAAGAGGCTGTTACGAAACTCTTGACGTTGCTGTACAGAATGAGAAGATGCAAGCAGGAGCAAGGATAACGGGATGGCTTATATCCAAGG
>Ga0209863_10000514_pt1 | contig 18929 bp, 15 predicted proteins | sample OrgsoiDNA2013046_FD_185796 | JGI IMG/M metagenome (GOLD analysis project Ga0209863, IMG submission 185796) | Permafrost soil microbial communities from the Arctic, to analyse light accelerated degradation of dissolved organic matter (DOM) -... | ecosystem: Environmental > Terrestrial > Soil >...
AGATCACCGGATTCGTGCCGCGCTGGCAGCCGGGATCTCCGGCCGTGGGGGGAGCGGGACACACCGAGGTTGGCCGATGCTGCGCCGGCACCTCCGCGGGCGCCAAGTCCAACGGCACCCGCCCGCATCCCACAACCACCAGAGCCAGAGCGAGCACAGCGAGCGAGTTCATCGACAAGAGGCCCAGCTTAGCTGGGCCGGCCCGCCTTACGAAGCAAGGGGAGGGCCCGCGGCCGAGGCCGAGCGCAGCGAGCGGGGTGGTGGCAGGGCGTGAAGGGGCCGAGGGGCGAAGCCCGTTCCGCGAAGCGAGCGCAGCGAGCGGCGCCTAGTCGTAGTACTCGGCGCCGAGGTGCGTGATGAGCTCCTCGCCGCGCAGGTGGCGCAGCGTGTTCTTGAGCTTCATGAGCTGGATGAAGAGATCGTGCTCGGGATACAAACCCGGCGCGCTCTGGGGGCTCTTCCAGTAGAACGAGAGCCACTCCTGGATGCCGGACATCCCGCAGCGCTGCGCGAGGTCCATGAAAAGCGCCAGGTCGAGCACGATCGGCGCCGCCAGGATCGAATCGCGGCAGAGGAAGTCGATCTTGATCTGCATCGGGTAGCCCATCCACCCGAAGATATCGATGTTGTCCCAGCCCTCTTTGTTGTCGCCGCGCGGCGGGTAGTAGTTGATGCGCACCACGTGGCACATGTTCCCGTAGAGGTCGGGATAAAGGTGCGGCTGCAGGATGTGCTCGAGCGAACCGAGCTTCGAGACCTCCTTGGACTTGAACGACTCTGGATCGTCGAGCACCTCGCCATCGCGGTTGCCGAGGATGTTGGTCGAGTACCAGCCCTCGACGCCCAGGAGGCGCGCCTTGAAGCCCGGGGCCAGGATGGTCTTCATGAGCGTCTGGCCGGTCTTGAAGTCCTTGCCGCAGATCGGGACGTTGTTTTGCTTGGCGAGCGCCATCAGCGCCGGCGTGTCGACGGTCAGGTTGGGCGCGCCGTTGGCGTAGGGAACGCCGCACTTGAGGGCCGCGTAGGCGTAGATCTGCGACGGCGCGATCTCCGGATCGTTCTCCGCCATGCCCTTTTCAAAGGAGGCGATGCTGGCGTGCACGGGCGCCGTGCTCCGGTAGACCTCGGTCGATCCGCACCAGACCATCACCAGCCGCTCGCAGTTGTTGGCCTTCTTGAACTCCTTGATGTCGTCGATGACCTGCTGCGCGAGGTCGGCCTTCGACTTCCCGGTCTTGGCGTGCGTGGCGGTCAGCTTCTTCACGTACGACTGATCGAACACCGCCTTCATCGGCTTGATGGTGGTGAGAAAATCCTTCAGCTCGGTCAGGTGCTCCTTCGAGAGCACGCCCGCCTTGCTGGCCGCGACGAAGGCATCATCGGGGAAAAGATCCCAGGCGCCGAACACCACGTCTTCGAGCTTGGTGAGCGGCACGAACTCGCGGATGAGCGGGGTCCGGGCGTCGGTGCGCTTGCCGAGACGGATGGTGCCCATCTGCGTGAGCGAGCCGATTGGCTTGGAGATGCCGCGGCGGATGGCCTCGACGCCGGCCATGAAGGTGGTGGCGACGGCGCCCAATCCGGGGACCAGGATACCGAGCTTGCCGGTCGCGGGACGGATGTCGATCGGGGTGGAAGCAGACTTCGTGGAAGGCATGGGCGCTCCTTTTATAGACGAACCCAGGCCGCTGCAACCCCGATGCCGCACCTTTTCGCACCCCATGGGCCGCGGCCGGCGCGGGCTTGGACTTGCCCCGGCCCGATCTGTGGTAGAAACCCCCCGCTCTTTTCAACACCTCACCACCAACACCACACGCCTGTCGAGGCGGCCGTGCGTGCCCACGATGTCGTCCCGCTGCAATTGCTTTGGGACGGCGGCGCGGGTTGCGGCCTCCGATGACGCGGGCGGCGGAAACAACGCAAAAGGAACCCGCATGGAAACCAGCACCGAGACCCCGACCACGATCCCTGCCGCCGCTCCCGATCTGGACATCGCCCAGCCCGCGCCCGGCGATGCGCCCATCACCATCCGCGAGATGATGGAGGCCGGCGTTCACTTCGGCCACCAGACCAAGCGCTGGAACCCCAAGATGAAGAGCTTCATCTTCGGCGCGCGCAACGGCATCCACATCATCGACCTGCAGCAGACCGTCCGCGCCTTCAAGCGCGCCTACAACTTCCTGGTCACCAACGTCGCCTCCGGAAAGTCGGTTCTGTTCGTGGGGACCAAGAAGCAGGCGCAGGAAGTCATGCGCGAGGAGGCGCTGCGCGCCGGCCAGTTCTACGTGACCAACCGCTGGCTGGGCGGCACGCTCACCAACTTCAACAGCGTCAAGGGATCGATCGACCGCCTGCACGCCATCGAGAAGATGTCGACCGACGGCACCTTCGAGCGGATGACCAAGAAGGAGGTCCTCGGCATCACGCGCGAGCGCGAGAAGCTGGAGAAGGCGCTGGGCGGCATCAAGAGCATGACCGAGGTGCCCGGCGCGGTGTTCATCGTCGACGTCGTCAAGGAGCACATCGCGGTCACCGAGGCGCGCAAGCTGGAGATCCCGATCGTCGCGATCGTCGACACCAACTGCAACCCGGACCTCATCGACTACCCGATCCCGGGGAACGACGACGCCATCCGGTCGCTCAGGCTGTTCGCGGGCAAGATCGCCGAGGCCTGTCTGCTCGGCCAGAAGGTCGCGCGCGAGCGCGCCAACCAGCAGCGCACGGCGCGGGACGAAGGGGGCGGCGCGGAGCCGCAGACCATCCGCGTCTCCTCGGGCGGCGAAGGCCCGCGCGTCGAGGTGGTGTCGCGCCACCGCGGCGAGCTGCCGACGCCGGAAGCCGCGGCGACGCCCGAAGACGAGAGCGACGGCCGCGGCTAGGCCGCTCTTTCACGGCGTCGCGCACCAAGACCGGCGCACGGCCAGCTAACGATCAGCTAAGACGATCAGCGAGAAAAGGACACATCGAGCCATGGCTGGGGAAATAACGGCACAGATGATCAAGGACCTGCGCGAGCGAACCAGCGCGGGGATGGCGGACTGCAAGAAGGCGCTGGTCGAGTGCGCCGCCGACATGGACAAGGCGGCGGAGTACCTCCGGAAGAAGGGGATCGCCTCGGCCGACAAGAAGAAGACGCGCATCGCCTCCGAGGGGACGGTGGTGACCTATATGCACGGCTCGCGCATCGGCGTGCTGGCCGAGATCAACTGCGAGACCGACTTCGTGGCGCGCAACGCCGACTTCCAGGGGTTCGCCAAGGAGATCGCCGTGCAGATCGCGGCCATGAGCCCGCAGTACGTGTCGCAGGAGGAGATCCCGCCGTCGGTGCTGGAGAAGGAAAAATCGATCCGGCTGGAGCTGGCCAAGACCTCCGGCAAGCCCGAGACGGTGATCCCCAAGATCGTCGACGGACAGATCGCGAAGTGGGCCAAGGAGGTCTGCCTGCTCGATCAGATCTGGGTCAAGGATTCGGAGGGTAAGAAGGACATCCGCGCGCTGCTCACCGATCTCGTCGCCAAGACCGGCGAGAACATCCGGGTGCGCCGGTTCGTCCGCTACGAGGTCGGCGAGGGGCTCGAGAAGCGGGCCGACGATTTCGTAGCCGAGGTCCAGAAGCAGTCGGGGACAACCTAGGCCAACCGGATCCGCTAGGAACCTTGACGATGGCGAAAGCCAAAGGGACGCGCGGCAATCCGATGCTGCCGAAGCTGCCGAAGCTGCCGAAGCTGCCGGCGCCGCCGAAGCTGCCGAAGCTGCCGGCGACGACGACGAGCGCCGCACGATCGACGGCGTCGACCAAACCTTCGGCGCGCCTCAGCGGCAGCGGCGCCGACACCCGGCTCACCGCGCTCCCCAGCAAGCTTCCGCTCGCGCCGGAGGCCAAGTACAAACGCATCCTGCTCAAGCTCTCGGGCGAGGCGCTCATGGGGTCGACCAACTACGCCATCGACCCCGCGACGCTGGCCCAGATCGCCGACGAGCTGGTCGACGTCCACGGCCTGGGGATCGAGATCGCGCTGGTGCTGGGCGGCGGCAACATCTTCCGCGGCATCGCCGCCAGCTCGACCGGGATGGATCGCGCGCACGCCGACTACATGGGGATGCTGGCGACCGTGATCAACTCGCTGGCGCTGCAGGACGCGCTCGAATCGCGCGGTCTGCACACCCGCGTCCTGTCGGCCCTCGAGATGGAGCGCGTCGCCGAGCCGTACATCCGCCGCCGCGCCATCCGCCACCTCGAAAAGGGGCGCCTCGTGATCTTCGCCGCCGGCACCGGCAACCCGTATTTCACCACCGACACCGCCGCCTCGCTGCGCGCCATGGAGATCGGCGCCGAGATCGTGATGAAGGCGACCCGTGTCGACGGCGTCTACGACAAGGACCCGCAAAAACACAAGGACGCGCGGATGTTCCGCCACCTGTCGTATCTCGACGTCCTGAACCAGAACCTCGGGGTGATGGACTCGACGGCGATCTCGCTCTGCCGCGACAACAGCCTTCCGATCCTGGTATTCAACATGACCAAGCCGGGGAACATCCGGCGGGTTTTGCTCGGCGAGTCGCTGGGTACCATCGTGGGAAAGGAGATCCGATGATCAACGACATCGTGAAAAGCCTGCAGGGCGATCTCGACAAAGGGATCGACGCCTTCAAGCGAGAGCTGGCCAAGGTCCGGACCGGGCGCGCCAACCTGTCGGTTCTCGACGGGGTGCGCGTCGACTACTACGGCACGCCGACGCCGCTCAACCAGATCGCGTCGCTGAACGTCGCCGACGCGCGTCTCATCACCATCAAGCCCTGGGAGCGGTCGCTGATCCCCGAGATCGAAAAGTCGATCCGGGCGGCGCAGCTCGGCCTCAACCCGCAGTCGGACGGCGAGCTGGTGCGGCTGCCGATGCCGGCGCTCACCCAGGAGCGGCGCCAGGAACTGGTGAAGGTGGTCAAGAAGATGGCCGAGGACGCCCGGGTCGCCCTGCGCGGCGCGCGGCGCGATGCCAACGAGATGATCAAGGAGGCCCTCAAAGAGGGGGCCGTCACCGAGGACGACGAGCGCAAGGGCCTCAAGACGGTCCAGGACGCGACGGACAAGTCGGTGCTCAAGATCGACGAGATCGTCGGAAAAAAAGAAGCGGAGATCCTGGAGGTCTGAGATGGCACTCGTTTTTCGCGAAGCGCACGCGGCGCCCGACAAGAAGAAGATCAACGAGGAGTGGTTCATCCTCGAGAACGCCGGCGCGCAGTCCATCAATACCGGCGGCCTGCAGGTCATCGCCGCGCGCAAGGGAAAGCGCGGCTCGGTGCTGGGGGTCATCGACCCGGGGTTCATGCTCCAGCCCGGCGAGAAGATCCTGGTCGTCTCCGGCGTGCCGGGGAAAAAGTCGCACGGCGATCCGCCGACCCGCGAGGGGCTGCGGACCTATCACCTGTTCCAGCGCGATGCGCTGCTGCACGGGGACGGCACGCTGCTGCGCCTGGCCATGAACCAGGTGGAGGTCGCACGCCTGGTCTACGATCCCGCCACCGCGACCGGCATCGCGTGATACACCTCGCCCATGCCTAAGTATCAGGTCGATATCCCGCACACACTCGCCGTCGACGAGGCGAAGCAGCGGATCTCCGGCGCCACCGAGAAGCTCCAGCGCGACTACGGCGCCGCCTGCACCTGGAAGGGCGACACCGAGCTCAGCGTGTCACGCAAGGGGCTCGACGCGCGCGTCGTCGTCGAGCCGTCGCGTGTGCACGTCGATCTGAACCTGGGCTTCCTGCTCACGCCCTTCGCCGAGAAGATCAAGAACGGGATCGCCAAACAGCTCGGGAGCATCCTATCTACATCGGAACCCTAAGAGGGTTCCGCGCCTCCCGCGAAGGGCTCGAGCGAGCCCGGGGTCCCCGCGCGCGTCTTCGCGCGTGGGGTGGTTTAAAGCTCGCTCTCCCCCACGCGATCTACGCCGCTCCGACGTTCGCCACGGCGGCGGCGACTTCGGTGTCGGTCGCGTCGGCGCCTCCGGTGACAACGCGCGGGACGGCGGCCGGCGCGGCGATGGCGGCGAGACGGGCGTCGCGCTCGCCGAGGCCCGACAGGTAGCCGGCGTCGAGACCGACGGCGTCGCTTTCGATCGTGACTGCGGCGACGGCCGCCAGCGACCGACACCGCTCTTCGGCCAAGGTCAGGCCCAGAGCCGCCAGCACCGACAGACGCGCCGGATCCCACACCACACCCAGCGTCGAGCCGACGAACGTCTCGCAAAGGTCGACCACCTCGCGCGGGCTCGGCGCCTGCCAGGGCGTCACCCCCACGACCAGCGCCAGCCGGATGCCCGCCCGCTCGGAGGCCCGCAGCAGTCGTTCCAGCGACCAGCGGCAGGCATCCATCACGTCCGGCCCGCGCGCGCGCCGCTCCGCCAGCGCGTCGGCCAGTAGCAAGCCGCCCGGATCGTCCGTCTCCAGGGCGCGACGGGCGAATGCCCGCGCCAGCTCGGCGGCGCTCGCCGCCAGCGGCACCGCGCCGAAATCGAGGAGCGCGACGCGCGCTCCGAACGAGACGCCCACCGAAAGACCAACCTCCGCCAGACCGATCGCCGCCCCGCGCTCGTCGTGGGCCGTCGCCGAGAGACGCGGCAGCCGTTTTCCCGGAGCCAGGGCCCGCTCGGGCAGGGGCAGCATCAGCGTGGGGACCTCCAGTCCTAGGCGCAGCGCGGATGCCACCAGGGGCCCCCCGACCACGACCTCGAGGTCGCACCCGGCGCCCAGGTGGATGCCGCCGGCGCCCACCTCGGCCCCGAGGCGCGTCAGCCGCTCGCCGCCGTCGGCCTGCGGCGGCCGAATTTCGGTTGCGAGGAGAACCATCAGATCGCGCAGGATAGCGCTTTGATTCGGATCTCGACGCTGTTATAAATGGCCGTCGCTGTATCGGAGGCAGCTCGGTGGGGCCGGACGTTGTGGCTCCTGTTCTACCGGAGGTGTTCATGTTGGTTCGCCCAAGCCGGCGTTTGATCCAGGCCGCGGTCTTCGCGGTCGTCGCTACTGGCTTTCTCGCCACGGCCCGAGCCCAGCTCCAAAACGCGCCGGTCGATCTGGAGATGTTTCGGCCCGCGATGGACTCGAAGGGGTTCATCACGGTCAACTCCTCGGCGATCCTGGGACAGGGGGACATTTCGTTCGGCCTGGTGACCTCGTACGCGCGGAAGCCGCTGACCTTGACCGGCACCACGACGTTCGGGACACCGCCCCAGCAAAGCAAGTTCGAGGTCGGCACGTTGGTCACGCCGTCGCTGCAGGCCGCGGTCGGGTTCACGCGTCTGCCGCACCTGGGCTTCGAGCTCGGCATGATCCTTCCAATGGCGATCATCTCGGGCCAGAGCTACCCGAGCAATCCTGGAACCGGCGGGGCCAACGCCGGAAACGACTGGACCTTCACCAGTCAGGGTCTGGGCGACCTTCAGGTCCACCCCAAGATCCGGCTCATGAACGCCACCCGGAACGGCCTCGGGTTGGCGCTCATTCCGTCGATCATTCTCCCGACCGGCGACAAGAGCACCTTCTTCGGCGAGGGGCAGACCATTTTCCAGCCGACCGCCGTCCTCGACACGGAGCTCGGGTACCTCGGACGATTCCGCGCCGCCATCAACGGCGGCATGCGCATCCGCGGACACCACGCGGTGTTCAACGACGTCGCGGGCTCGTTCACCACCACGCCGAACATGCCGGCTCCGAACTTCAACGGCATGGACATCACCACCCAGGCTGGGATCAGCATCGGCACCGAGCTCCTGGGAGGCGTTGGTCTCTCCTACGGCATCGTCCCGCAGAAGTTCGACCTGGTGGGCGAGGTCTACGGCAGCTACGGAACGAGCTCGACCAAGACCGCCGTCTTGAACGGCCCCACCACCAAGCTCGGCCCGACCGCCGAGGTGATCGGCGGCATCAAGCTCTACCTGGCCCGCAACTCGTTCTTCGAGATCGGCGGCGGCTGGCGGGTGGCGGACGCCTACGGTGGCGCCGCGCCCCGCGCCTTCATCGGCTTCATCTTCGAGCCGTCGATCGGCGACCGCGACGGCGACGGCTACAAGGACGACGTAGACCAGTGCCCCGACGATCCCGAGGACTTCGACGACTTCGAGGACGCCGACGGCTGCCCCGATCCGGATAACGACAAGGACGGCATCCCCGACGTCGACGACAAGTGCCCGAACGATCCGGAGACCAAGAACGGCTATCAGGACGCCGACGGCTGCCCCGACAACACCACCTTCGACCGCGACGGCGACGGCATCCCCGACGACGTCGACAAGTGCCCCGACGATCCCGAGGACAAGGACAACTTCGAGGACGCCGACGGTTGCCCCGATCCGGACAACGACAAGGACGGCATCCCGGACAAGAACGATCTCTGTCCGAACGATCCCGAGGACAAGGACGGCTTCGAGGACAACGACGGTTGCCCCGATCCGGACAACGACCACGATCGGATCCCCGACGCGCTGGACAAGTGCCCGAACGAGCCCGAGACCTACAACGGGTATCAGGATGCGGACGGCTGCCCCGACAAGGGGAAGGTCATCATCCACCACGGCAAGCTCGAGATCCTCGACAAGATCTACTTCGAGACCGACAAGGACGAGATCAAGTCGGTTTCCTTCCCGCTGCTCGACGCCATCGCGGCCACCCTCAACGGCAACCCGCAGATCGAGCAGATCGAGATCCAGGGGCACGCCGACGAGCGCGGCGACGACGCGCACAACCTCGACCTGACCGAGCGGCGGGCCCACTCCGTCCGGGTCGCTCTCGAGCAGCGAAACGTGCTGCCCGGCCGCATGAAGAGCCACGGCTACGGCGAGACCAAACCGATCTGCACGCAGCACAACGAAGACTGCTGGAGCCAGAATCGCCGCGTCGAATTCATCATCTTGAAACGCAGCGACGAAGCGCACCTGCAGGGCGGCGAAGGTCAGTAAGCGCGTGAACACCGACGGGCTTCGCCCGGCGGTGATTTTCGCGGGGGGTCTAAGGGACCCTTTCAGGGTCCCTTTATCAAGAGAAACAGGTCTACGCGCCGGGCCTGACGCAACAGGCAAATTTCATGCGGATTTCGCCGGGCGGAGCGCGGCTTTCGGATTCGTCGAAAAATCGTCACCCCGCCGCTTGACTTGGGGGCGCCTTACGCTAAAAAATGCGCGCCTTTCCGTGCGGCGGATACTCCTTTGCCTTTAGTCCCTAGGGAGAAGATCGACGACGTACGGGACCGGACAAATATTGTCGATATCGTCAAGCGTCATGTGGAGCTCAAAAGGGCGGGAACGGGGAGCTGGAAAGGGTTGTGCCCCTTCCACAGCGAGAAGACTCCCTCGTTCACGGTGCATGAGCCCCGCCAGTTCTTCCACTGTTTCGGCTGCGATGAAAAAGGTGACGTCATAAGTTTTCTGGTCAAGGTCGAGCAGCGTCCCTTCATGGACGTCTTGACCGACCTGGCCACGGCGGCGGGCGTCGATCTGGATATTCGTCCGCTCACGCCGGCGGAGCGGCGCGCCCGCCACGAAGCCGAGTCGGAGCGGGATCGGATGTTCCGCGCGCTCGATCTGGCGGCCTCCTACTTCGAGCAGCAATACCTGTCGCCCGCGGGCGCGGCTGCGCGCGCCTACGTCGAGGGCCGCGGCATCGGCCAGGAGGTGCGCGACCGGTTCCGCGTCGGCTACGCGCCGTCGCGCTGGGATGGGCTGTCTTCCTATTTGGCCGACCAGAAGATCCCGGCGTCCGTCCTGGAACAGCTCGGCCTGGTCGGCGTCAACGAGCGCGGGCGGTACGACTTCTTCCGCGATCGGGTGATGCTGCCGGTGATCGATCGCCAAAAACGCGTGATCGGGTTCGGCGGGCGGCTGCTCGATCCCGAGGCCAAGGACCGCAAGTACGTCAACTCGCCGGAGTCGCCGCTCTTCCACAAGAAGGAATCGCTCTACGGTCTGCATGCGGCGCTGGACGCCATCCGCCGCAGCGGAACGGCCATCGTGGTCGAGGGGAACTTCGACGTGCTGGCGCTGCACCAGGCCGGGATCGAAGAGGCCGTCGCCCCCATGGGGACCGCGCTCACCGTGGAGCAGGTGGCGGAGCTCGGCCGCCTGGCCGGTAAGACGGTGACGGTGGTCTTCGACGGCGACGCCGCCGGCAAGCGCGCCGGACAGAAGGCGATCCCGCTGTTCGTCGACGCCGACGTCGACGGACGGGTGGCGCGCCTGCCGGCCGGCATCGATCCCGACGATTTCGTGCGCGGCACTCCCGACGGCGCGGCGGCCTTCCGCCGGCTGGTCGAGGGCGCGCGCCCCATGCTCGATCAATTCATCCAGGACGCCGCGGAGGAGAGCAGCATCCCCGGGAAGATCGCGACGCTGGAGCGGGTCGCCGAGCTGCTGGTGCGGGTCAGGAACCAGACCAAGCGCGAGCTGTACGCCGGCCAGCTGGCGTCTGTGCTGGGCATGACGCCGCAGCAGGTGACGCGGGCGCTGCGCGAGGCGGCGGCCCAGGCCGCCCGGGTCAGCCGGCCGTCTATGCAAGCGGCGGAGGCAGCCGTTGCGGCGGCGCCACCGGTCGCGGCCGCGCATCTGCCGTCCGAGGAGCTTCACCTCTTGGTGTTGCTGGTCTCCCACCCGGAGCTGATGGGCAATCCCGAAGCGGCGCGCGCGGGCCAGCTGCTGGTCGACCCGAGCTTGCGGCGCGCCTTCCGCGTCGCCAGCGAGCAGATCGCGGCGGACCAGCGGATCGACGTACCGGCCTGGCTGGAATCGGCCTCGCCGGAGGTGCGCGCCACGCTGGCGGCCGCGATGATGGACCGGGGGATCTCCTCCGCGCCCGATCCAGCGGCGCAGCTCCGCAAGCTGGCGATCAAGCTCGAGACGATGCGGGTAGATGCAGAGATGACAGAGAACGAACGGCAGCTCAGAGAAGCGCGGACGCGCGGCGATGAAGCGACGATACGCGCGCTGTCGGTGAGGGGCATCGAGCTTCGGCAAACAAAAGAGAGGCTCCAGGCAGCCTCGCAAAGGCCTTAGGGACTATGGAACACGACACGTTCGACAACGAATCCGACAACGACGACACCGACGAAGAGGAGGTGCCTCGCACGCCGCGTCCTCCCAAGAACGGTGCCGGTGCACCGAAGAAGAAGGCCTCCACCTCCAACAAGGAGAGCGAGCGCAAGAAGCGCGAGCTCATCACGATGGGCAAGGCCAAGGGCTTTTTGACCTACGACGAGGTCAACGAGCACATGCCGGAGAACATCGTGTCGTCCGATCAGATGGACGACTGGCTGTCCGCCTTTTCGGGTGAGGGGATCGAGATCGTCGATTCGTCGTCCAAGCTCAAGGTCGCCGAAAAGGGCGAAGGGGCCGACGCCGAAGAAGAAGAAGAGGAAGAGGTCGAGGCCAAGAAAGAGGAGCCCGAGGAAGAGGAAGACGCCGACGGCTACTCCAAGACCAACGACCCGGTGCGCATGTACCTGCGCAAGATGGGGTCGGTCTCGCTGCTCACCCGCGAGGGCGAGGTCGAGATCGCCAAGCGCATCGAGGACGGCGAGCGGCGTGTGCTGCAGGTCGTCCTCAACTCGTCGGTCGCGATCGAGGAGATCCTGCAGCTGGGCGACAAGCTGCGAAAGCAGAAGATCCGCGTCAAGGAGGTGGTCAAGGACGCCGACGAAGAGGACGCCGAGTTCGACGAGCAGTGGCACATCGATCGCGTCTGCAAGGTGATCGACAAAGTCCGGCGCCTCTGGAAGGAGCAGGAGAAGGTCGGCGAGAAGCTGGTGGCCAAGGCCGTCTCGGAGCCGACCCGCAAGCGCTACAAGAAGCAGATCTCCGATTTCAAGCAGGAGATCTTGGACGCGCTCGCGGAGATGCGTCTCAACAAGAAGCAGATCGACAAGATCGTGCTCAAGCTCAAGGAGCTGGTCGAGCGGATCGAGCAGGCCAACCGCGAGATCATCGACTGCGAGCACAAGTCGGGGCTGTCGCTCAAGGAGTTCCGCAAGACCCTGCGCGAGATCCGGTCATCTCCCCTCAGGCAGAGAGCGGTCGCCAAGAAGCTCGGCATCCGACCCGACGAGATCGAGGAGATGTCGCGGGTCATCCAGAACGCGCAGAAGAAGGTCAAGCGCGTCGAGGAGGAGGCCAAGCTCACCGAGACCGTCCTGCGCGACACCGTCAACGAGATCCAGGACGGCGAGCGGATGGCCGAGCGGGCCAAGGCTGAGTTGGTCGAGGCCAACCTGCGCTTGGTGGTGTCGATCGCCAAGAAGTACACCAACCGCGGGCTGCAGTTCCTGGACCTGATCCAGGAAGGAAACATCGGCCTCATGAAGGCGGTCGACAAGTTCGAGTACAAGCGCGGCTACAAGTTCTCGACCTACGCGACCTGGTGGATCCGGCAGGCGATCACGCGCGCGATCGCCGATCAGGCGCGGACGATCCGCATCCCGGTCCACATGATCGAAACGATCAACAAGCTCATCCGCACCAGCCGCTATCTGGTGCAGGAGCTGGGGCGGGAGCCGACGCCCGAAGAGATCGCCGAGAAGATGGAGCTCCCCTTAGACAAAGTCCGGAAGGTCCTCAAGATCGCGAAAGAGCCGATCTCCCTGGAGACGCCGATCGGCGAGGAAGAGGACTCGCACCTCGGCGACTTCATCGAGGACAAGAGCGTCATCTCGCCGGCCGACGCGGTCATCTCGATGAACCTGGCCGAGCAGACCCGCAAGGTGCTGGCGACGCTCACACCGCGCGAGGAGAAGGTGCTCCGCATGCGCTTCGGCATCGGCGAGAAGTCGGACCACACGCTGGAAGAGGTGGGGCAAGACTTCGAGGTCACGCGCGAGCGCATCCGCCAGATCGAGGCCAAGGCGCTCCGCAAGCTGCGTCACCCCTCGCGTTCCAAGCGTCTCAAGTCGTTCATGGAAAGCTGAGGCGGCGACGCGAAAGATCGCCGTCAAGATCGAGGGAAGGGAGCGGGTCGTCGAGATCGACGACGGGGCCGTGCGTGTCGACGGGGTGGCGGTCGATGTCGAGATCGTCGAGGCGGAGCCCGGGTTATGGGTGCTTCGGCAGGGTGGCGAGCAGAGCATCGCGGCCGTGGATGGGACGGGGGCGAAGCTGACGGTCGAGATTCGGCGGCCGGGGGCCGATCCGGTGGTCATCGCCGCGGAGATCGGTGATGCGGGTCGCGCCAATGTGGGTGTGGGCACGGGCGCGGCTGGGCCCGCGCGCGGCGATGCCACCGCGCCGGTGACGATCCGGTCGCCGATTCCGGGGCGGGTGGTGAAGGTGCTGGTGAAGGTGGACGATAGGGTGACCGCCGGACAGACGACGGTCGTGCTCGAGGCGATGAAGATGGAGAACGAGCTGCGCGCGCCGCGTGCGGGACGGGTGGCCTCCGTGAGCTGCACCGAGGGCGCGACCGTCGAAGCGGGACAGGATCTCGTCGTCCTCGTGTAGTCATCCTCGTGTAGTCTTGCCCGATGCTCACGGCTGCCGTGTTGGCTTGGTTGTGGGCGCAAGCGTCGGCTTCGGCGGCGGCTTCCCCACCCCCGCCGCCCGTGCTGGACAACGCCGTCGGCGTCACCGGGTCTTATGCCCGTCGCCTAGGAGACGAAGGGCGGAACGTCGGACCGGCCAGTGGTTTCTCCATCGGCGGCAACTACGAGCACCGCTATTACGCGACGCCCACTGGCTTCGAGCTCGGCGTCGGGCTGGACTTCTTCTACGACCGGTTCGCGACCGAGCTCGACGACCCGGCGCTGCTCGACGTCGGCCTCTCGGAACGAATCATCTCGCAGACCAGCTTCGCGCTCGCGCAGACCGTCGCCTGGCGTCTGGGTCGGGTGCGACCCTTCGCGAAGGCCGGTGCCGGCGTCTCCGTCGCCTACTTCTCGAGCCCCGAGATCATGTTCCGCCCCGGCAGCTTCGACGCCGTGCAGCCCCTCGCGCGCGCCACGGTCGGCGTCAGCGTCGTCGTCTATCGCGACGTCGCCGTCTCGTTGCAGGGAATGTTCACCCACCTCTTCACCCGACCGGCCTACACGACCAACGACGGGGCCGTGTACTCGCTTTTTGGCGATCTCTTTGACCTGGGCCTGGGCGTCGTCATGCAGTTTTGAGCCGATGAGCCGCCGCGCCCTCACCGTCTTTCTGCTCGTCGTTCCGGCACTGGGCCTTGGCGTGCTGGGTTTCTGCGTCGTGGCCGCCGCGCCCGCCCGCGCCGGCACGGCCGGGATCGGCGCCTCCGCCCATTTCGCGACCCGCCAGGTGATCGGGCTCGCGCTCGCCGCGTCGGTGGGCGCCCTGGCGGCCGGCCTCGGTGCGCGGCGCGTGCTGCGCGCGGCGCCCGTCCTCTTCGTGCTGGCGCTGGCGGCCACGCTGGCGGTCTTCGTTCCGGGCGTCGGTATCCGCGCCGCGGGCGCGCGGCGCTGGCTGCACGTGGGACCGTTCTCCGGTAGCCCGGCGCCTTTTCTGGTGGTCGCGGTGGCGCTGCTGATCGCGAAATGGGGTCCCTCCCAGAACCCCCAGGCCTCTCCCCGCCAGGGGCTGGCCGTCGGCCTGGGCCTCTGCGCCGTGCTGGCCCTGGTGATGGAGCCCGACTTTTCAGCCGCCGCGATCGCCCTGGCGGTGGCCTTTGCCGCGCTCGCCGGTGGCGGGATGGCGCGTCGTCGGCTCCTTCCCGCGGCCCTGCTCCTGCTGGTCGTCCTGTCGCTGGGCGCGCTGAGCTTCGGCTATGTGGACAACCGCATCCGCGGTTTCCTGGCACCGGAGAACGACCGGCGCGGAAAAGGCTTCGAGGTGCTGGCGCTGGCCCGCGCCAACGCGGCCGGTGCGGCGCACGGTGTGGGCCTCGGTCGCGGCAACGCCCGCCGCCACCTTTCATCGCCGGCCAGCGACTATGCCTTCGCGGTGGTCGGCGAAGAGCTGGGCCCGCCGGGCGCGATGGGCGTCGTCGCCGCCTGGCTGGCCATCGCCGCCGGCGTCACCCTGGCGGCTGGCTCAGGCAAGACATCGGGATCGCCGGGACGCAACCTCGCCGAGCGGGCCGCGGTCGTCGGGTGCGGCACCGCGCTGCTCGCGCCTGCCGCGTTGCACGTCGCGGTCTGCCGCGGGTGGCTTCCGATCATCGGCGTGACGATGCCGCTTTTGAGCTATGACCCCACGCTGACGGTCGCGTCGGGCGGCAGCCTGGGGCTCCTGGTCGCGATCGCGCTACACAGAAACGGCGACGGGCCGAGCCGGGGCCACGGCCACCAACCCGATGACCAAGCATGACGCCCCTCTTCGACCTCAAGCTGATCGTCGTTTCTGGAAAAGGGGGCGTGGGGCGCACGACCGTGGCGGCGGCGCTGGCGCGCGCGGCCGCCGACGCGGGCAAGCGGGTCCTCCTGGCCGCCAGCACGACGACCGATCGGTTGGCGCGGATGTTTGGCCGCAGCGAGCCGGTCGGGACCCAGGTCGTCACCCTCGCGCCCGGGATCGACGTGGTCAACATGACCTCCGAGAGCGCGCTGCACGAGTACGGCCTGCTGATCCTCCGCTCCGAGCTGGTCACGCGCGCGCTGTTCGAAAATCGCGCCGTGCGCGGGTTCCTGGGCGCCGTCCCCGGCCTCGATGCCTACGCCATTCTCGGCAAGGCCTGGTGGCATACCACCGAAGTTGCGGCCGGTCGCCCGCGCTACGACCTGGTCATCCTCGACGGTCCCGCCAGCGGCCACGCCACGCTCATGCTGCGGATCCCCGGCGCGATCCTGGCGGCGATGCCGAAGGGACCGCTGGCCCGGGACGCCCGCGCGCTCCAGGATCTCCTGCACGATCCGGCACGCGCCGCTCTGCTGATCGTCACCCTGGCGGAGGAGCTGCCGGCGCGGGAGTCGGTCGAGCTGGCGACCGCCGCGCGCGAGACGTTGGGGTTGACGCTCGGCCCGCTGGTGGTCAACGCGCTCCCGAGCGAGGCCCCCACGGCGCCCCCGCTGGCCGCCCTGCTCGACCGCCTGCCGACCTTGGAGATCGCTGGGACCGCCGCAGGCACCATGGTCGCTGCGGGCGCCGCTTCTGCCGCCACCGCCGCTGCCGTTGTCGGCGCCGCCACGGGCACCGCCGGGGTACCTCCCGGCAGCGACGCGGCCCTCTGGGCCACCCTTCGGCTGGCCGCCAGCGCGGGCGCCCAACGCCGCCTCGCCGATACGGTCGTGGCGCGGCTGCGGGGCGAGCTCGGGCTCCCGATCGTCGCCCTCCCCCGCCTTCCGACCGTCGACCTCGGCCCGACGGCGATCGCCGAGCTGGCAACCTACTTTATCCCACAGCGCACCCCCTAAAATGCGATTTGCGAGTGCGCGCGGCGACCGGTATCGTGGCGGCGGCGACGCCCTGTGCCCGTATTCCCATTCCTCGCCGCCGTGCTCGCTCTGGCCCCCGACCAGCAAGCGGCGCCGCCTCATCTGATCGCGGTCCAGACGTCGACGCCGCCGCTCATCGACGGACAGCTCGACGACGCCGTGTGGGGCGTCACGCCCGGCGCCTCGGCGTTCACGCAGTCGTTCCCGTTCGACGGCGGCAAGCCCTCCGAACGAACTCTGGTGCGCGTGCTCTACGACGAGACCGCCATCTACATCGGCTTCGATTGCGAGCAAGTCCACACGCCGATCGTCGAGCGGCTCACGCGGCGCGACCGCGACTCCGAGAGCGAATGGGTCTACGTCCAGATCGACTCGCGCAACGACGGCAAGAGCGCCTACGAGTTCGCCATCAACATCGCCGGCGTGCTGGCCGACGCGCAGATCATCGACCAGACCACCTATTCGTGGGAGTGGGACGAAAACTGGGAGGGTAAGTCGACCCGCACGCCGCACGGCTGGTCGGCGGAGATACGCATCCCGCTGCGTGTCCTGCGCTTCGACAGCAAGCTCCCCGTCCAGAGCTGGGGTTTCCAGGCCACGCGCTTCATCGCGCAGCGGGAAGAGACGGACCTCTGGTCGTACATCCCGCGCGACGTGGCCGGGCCGATCGCGTTTTTCGGTCGCCTGGACGGCCTGCACGATCTCAAGGGCGCGGGCGCGCTCGAATTACAGCCGTTCGTGCTGGGATACGGGCGGCGGCGCGACGCCAGCCAGATGACCGCCGGCAGCGGCTACGACGGCAGCCTGTCGGCGGGCCTCGATCTCAAATGGCACATCTTGCAGGACCTCACCTTCGACGCCGCCCTCAACCCGGACTTCGCGCAGGTCGAGCTCGATCAGGTGATCCTGAACCTGGGCACCTTCGAGACGTTCCTGCCCGAGAAGCGGCCGTTCTTCCTGGAGGGGATCGACGCCTTCTCGTTTCCGATGCAGGTCTTCTATTCGCGGCGCATCGGCAGCGCCCCGGTCGCGCCGTCGCTGCGCACCGACGCCTCCGGCGCCTCCGGCACCTCCGGCCAACCGAGCGAGCAGCTCTACGACGTCCCGACCCAGGCCACCATCTACGGCGCCGGCAAGCTGGTCGGCCGCCTGAGCGCCGACTGGACCATCGGGGCGCTCAGCGCGCTCACCGCCGCCAACCACGTGTTGGTCGTCGACAACACCACCACGCCGCCCAGCAGCGACAGCCGCCTGGCGGCGCCGATCACCGCCTTCAACGTGCTCCGCCTCAAGCGCGAGCTCGGCAGCGGGGGCCACATCGGCGTCATCGGCACCGGCTCCTCGACCTTCGAGAGCAACGGCGGCTACCCCCCGGTGATGACGACGCCCCCCACCACGCCCCCACAGCAGCTCTGCCCGTCGGGCGCCACGCCGCCCGTCGGCAGCGCCTGCTTCCACGACGGCTACGTCGGCGGTATCGACGCCCTCTTTCGATCGCCGTCGGGCACCTACGTCGCCAACGGCGCCTTCATCGGGTCGTACATCCACGGCGGACCGGGCGTCACGCAAGCGGACGGCACCACCATCGGCGCCGGCGACAGCGCCCCGGGCGGCTGGTTGCGCCTCGCCAAAGAGGGCGGCAAGCATCTGCTGCTGAGCACCGAGTACACCGGCGCCGGCCGCCACCTCGACTACAACGATCTCGGCTACATGCAGCGGCAGAACGTGCAGACGCTGCAGGCCAGCGTCGGCTGGCGGACGCTCGAGCCGGGCGCGTACACGGTCGACACCACCAGCGCCTTCGTGGTCTCGCAGAGCCGCAACCTCGACTGGCTCGACCTCGGCCAGACCTACGAGCTCAACACGCGCCTGCATCTGCTGGATTTCTCGTCGGTGGTGCTGGCGGCCGACTACTCGCCCGTGCGCTTCGACGATCGCGAGGTCGGCGACGGCACCGCCCTCGAGCGCGCCGGCTATCTGGGCGGTCGCCTCGAATACGACAGCGATCCGCGCCGATCGATCTACGCGACCATCGCCAACCAGACCCAGGTGATGGGCTCGGGGATCTACGCGACCAGCGTGCAGTCGAGCGCGATCCTGCACGCGCTGCCCCAGCTCGACATCGAGCTGCTCCCCCAGCTCACCTGGGCCACCGGCGAGTACCGCTACGCCTGGCGGTCCTTCACCGCGACCAACGACTACTTCGGCAAGCTCGCCGCCAAGAACGTGAGCGTCACCCTCCGCGCCAGCTACACGTTCGCGCCGCGTCTGACGTTGCAGGCCTACGCGCAGGCGTTCCTGGCCTCCGGCCACTTCGAGGACATCCGGATGCTCACGACACCGGCACTTGGCTCGAAGACGAAGGTCCGATTGACGACGCTGACCCCTGCGCCCGCGGGGGGGGCGATCATCCCGGCGACCAATCCGGACTTCGAGGAGGCGGCGCTCAACGTGAACGTGGTGTTCCGCTGGGAGTACCGGCTGGGGTCGACGCTGTATCTGGTGTACACGCGCTCGCAGATCCCGGAGGTCGCGAACCTGATGGGGAACGCGACGCTGGCGCCCCGGGCGTTCG
>Ga0209863_10000515_pt1 | contig 18917 bp, 17 predicted proteins | sample OrgsoiDNA2013046_FD_185796 | JGI IMG/M metagenome (GOLD analysis project Ga0209863, IMG submission 185796) | Permafrost soil microbial communities from the Arctic, to analyse light accelerated degradation of dissolved organic matter (DOM) -... | ecosystem: Environmental > Terrestrial > Soil >...
ATCGGATTTTACCTTGGGTATAACGTGGTTTTAAAGATTTTTAGTATTGATTATGAACCAAAAAGAGACTTTTTCCAAGTATTATAATGATCTGAACCCTGAACAGAAACTCGCAGTGGATACAATCGAGGGGCCCGTGCTCGTAATTGCCGGTCCCGGAACGGGAAAAACCCAGATCCTGGGCGCCCGGATCGGCAGGATTTTGCTCGAAACGGATACCGACCCTGCCAACATTTTATGTCTTACCTATACGGATGCAGGGGCCATTGCCATGCGCCGCCGGCTGCTTTCCTTTATCGGTCCCGCCGCCTATAAAGTGAACATTTATACATTCCATGCTTTTTGTAACGATATCATCCAGGATAATCTGTCCTACTTTGAAAAAAACAAACTGGATCCAATCTCTGAACTTGAACAGGTCCAGATGCTGCGGGAACTGGTGGACGGATTTCCAAAGAACCATGCTTTAAAGCGTTACCGCGGAGACGTATACTATGAAATTAAAAACCTGCGCTCGCTTTTCAGTACGATGAAACGCGAAGGATGGACGCCTTCTTTCATTGAGGAAAAAATCAATGAATACCTGGCCGACATTCCCACCCGCGATGAGTATATATATAAGAGAAACGGACCAGGCTTTAAGAAAGGAGATCCCAACAAAACCAAACTCGATGATCAGACCGAGCGAATGGAAAAGCTGCGTGCAGCCATTCACGAATTCGACCGCTTCCAGCGCCTGATGTTCGCCGGCGAACGATACGACTATGATGATATGATCAATTGGGTGATCCGGGCGTTCACTGAAAACGAACAATTGCTTCGCCGTTACCAGGAAAAATTTCTCTACATACTCGTGGACGAATTCCAGGATACCAGTGGCACGCAAAACAAACTCGTAAACCTGCTCATTAATTTTTGGGATAAGCCAAACATATTCGTAGTTGGCGACGACGATCAGTCCATCTTCCGTTTCCAGGGCGCCAACATATATAATATGGAAGAGTTTGCCAGCAGCCACAAGCAAAACCTGCTAACTATCGTGCTTACCAATAACTACCGGTCGAGCCAGCCGATCCTGGACATTTCAAAACAACTGATCGGTAATAACCAGGAGCGTCTGATCAATAAAATCGACGGGCTCTCCAAGGACCTGGTCGCAGCCAGAAAAGAAATCGCTCATTTACGGCAGCCACCCCTGATCCGTGAATATCAAACGGAAAGGGAAGAAATGATTGATATCGTTTCTCAGATTGAAATCCTGCTCTCCCAAAACGTATCACCCGGCAAAATTGCTGTTATATATAAAGAGAATCGATATGGAGAAGAATTGCTGCCTTATTTTAAACTAAAGAATCTACCGGTCTACAGTAGACGAAGTATCAACCTGCTCGAAGATCCATTGATCGGGAAAATTTTATTGATCATCCGCTACCTGGCTTCCGAACATGAAATTCCGTTCAGCGGCGATGAAATGCTTTTTGAAATCCTGCACGCCGAATGGTTCCGGATCCCTGCCATTGAAATCGCCAGTATCACGTCGGAAGTTGCCCAGAAACAATACAGCAGCGAGAAAATTTCCCTGCGCAAATTACTCAATGATAAAGCCAGCAAACCCGGCAGGGACCTTTTCTCCCAACCGCTGAATCCCCCGCTGGCAGCAGCGATCAGGATTTTAGAGTCGCTGATCAGCGCAGTTTCAAACAGTACATTGCAATCCCTGTTTGAATCCATTTTTCGCGAATCCGGCCTTTTGCAATACGCCATGCAGCACCCTGAAAAACAACATATCCTTCAAACGCTCACTGCTTTTTTCGACTTCATCAAGGAAGAAACCCGCCGCCAGCCTTTACTAACCCTGCAACAACTCGTAACCCATCTCGATCTGATGGAAGATAATTCCATCGACCTGCCACTGATAGAAGTGAATGGCAGTGCGGATTCCGTAAATCTGCTGACCGTACACGGCTCCAAGGGACTGGAATATAAATACATATTTTTCGCCGGTTGCAATTCCCATTACTGGGAGAAAAAAAGCAGCGCCAATAAGGGTTTTCATTTCCCGGACACCTTGTTGCAGTCACAGGCGAACGACTACGAAGAATTGCGTCGCCTGTTTTACGTGGCTATCACCCGCGCGGAAACCGATTTATATATATCCTACAGCAGGTTTCGGAATAATGGAAAAGAAGCCGAGCCATCCGTGTTCATTGAAGAAATCCGTGCCGGTTTCGACCTGCCCTTTGAAACACCCATTCCTTCACAGCAGGCGCTCAGCGATTTTCAATTCCTGATCCTGCAGGGTCAGCAGCCGCCGGAGATGGAGCGTATTGAAATGGATTTTATTAACCGGGTGCTGGAGAATTTCCAGATGAATGTGACCGCGCTGAACAATTACCTGAATTGCCCGCTTGAATTTTATTTTAAGAATCTCATTCGCATCCCTTCACCCAAAAATGAAAATACAGAGTTTGGATCTTCGGTTCATTATGCCCTCGAACAGCTTTTCCGTAATATGATGGAGAATGATAAAAAGTTCGCCGAACCTGGTTTTTTCATCGCTTCCTTCGACTGGTATATGAACCGGCACCGGGAAAGTTTTACCCATGAACAGTTCATACGCAGAAAGGAGTACGGACATATTATTCTTCCAGCCTACTATGAAAAATATGTACGCACCTGGAATCCGATCGTCAGTATTGAAAGAAGAATTAATAATGTGGCCATCGAGGGAGTACCTGCCAAGGGCATGCTCGATAAACTGGAGTTCGACGGCAAACAGGTGAATATTGTAGATTATAAAACCGGCAATCCCGATAACTCCACGCAAAAAATAAAAGGGCCCAACGAAAAACAGCCCCTCGGCGGAGACTACTGGCGTCAGGCAGTTTTTTATAAATTACTGGTGGACCGGGGCCAGCGCGACTGGCAGGTGATCAGTACGGAGTTTGATTTCATTGAGCCGAACAACAAAAAGGCTTATGTCAAACAAAAACTCTTTATAAAAGCCGAGGATGAAGCCGTCGTTACCCGTCAGATCACTGAAACCTGGGCCAGGATCCAGAACCACGAATTCTATACCGGTTGTGGCAAAGAAGATTGTCACTGGTGCAATTTTGTTAAGAACAATAAACTAGACATCCGCGCAACGATCGCCCAGGAGGAGGAACACCCCAGTTTATAAAATCATAAAACTGAATTAATCCCATTTCCCTCCATTAAGTTTGCAGCCTAGTACATGAAGCGACTCTTTATATTTTTCCTGGTTTGCCTGGCCTTCACGCGTTATCCTTTAATTACAGGTTGCGCCAATATTGTTCCACCCACAGGTGGACCCAGGGACAGCCTCCCACCGGTATTACTGATTGCTGATCCCAAAACGAATGCAGTTCACATCAATAAAAATAAGATCGTCCTGACTTTTGATGAATATATCGATCTCAAGGAAATCCGTAACAACCTGATCGTTTCACCTGTTCCGAAAGTTATGCCCACTGTAACTGCTCATTTGAAAGTCATTAATATTGAGATGCGGGATACGTTACAACCCAATACAACCTATGCGCTCAATTTCGGCAGGGCCGTGACAGATGTAAATGAAGGAAATGTTTTGAAGAATTTCACCTATGTATTTTCTACCGGAAGTTACGTGGACTCAACACACTACAGTGGTCGCGTGATTATGGCTTATACTGGAAAACCGGATAGCACGCTGATTGCTATTTTGCACGACAAGCTTTACGATTCTGCAATCGCCAAGGAAAGGCCCCGTTATATTGCCCGACTCGACAGTTCCGGAAATTTCACTTTCTCGAATATCCGGGCCGGCACTTATGCATTGTATGCGCTGAAAGATGAAACAGGTTTGCATGAATATACATCGAAGGCCCAGATATTTGCCTTTGCCGACAGTCCGGTGGACCTGACCAAAAGCACTGCGCCACTCCTTCTTTATGCTTATGAAGATACAAGCGGTTTCAAAAAGCCGAAGAAGACACTTGTTCTGCCCCAGGCTCCTTCAAAGAAAGAAGACAAGGACAAACCCAAACGGCTGCTCATCACTGGAAATATACCCAACGGTCAGCTCGACCTGCACGACCAGCTGATATTAAATTTTGCCTCCCCCCTTAAATTTTACGATACTTCAAAAATCCGTTTCACTACGGACAGTTTTGAAAATATCACCCAGTACTCCTGGACGATGGATAGTACCAGTAAAAAACTTACTATGAACTATAATTGGAAGGAAGGCACGGGGTATCGTCTGATCCTTCAAAAAGATTTCGGGGAAGATACACTCGGCGGAAAACTGCTCAAAACAGATACTATCAATTTCCGGACTAAAAAGGATGCTGACTATGGTAATCTCCGGCTGCGTTTCAGGAACCTGAATTTAAGCCGTCACCCGATATTGCTGTTTTTCGCAAGCGATAAATTGATCCTGTCTTATAAGATTGGTTCATCGCTACGGTATAATAACAGGCTTTTTGTGCCTGGGGAATACCAGCTCCGCATTCTCTACGATACCAACCAGAACGGGGTCTGGGATCCCGGCGATTTCTATAAACATTTACAGCCGGAGATCGTTGTGCCCATGAAGAATAAGATCACGGTGAAGGCAAACTGGGACAATGAAATCGATATTACTTTGTAAATTTATACATGCAATTTTCATCGGCTCTGTTGGAAACGGCGGTTAACGAATTTGCCAAACTGCCTGGTATCGGGAAGAAAACCGCCCTGCGACTGGTACTCCATTTATTGAAGCAGGATCCGGTTTCTGCCCGTGCTTTCGGGGAAACCATCCTCAAAATGAGGCAGGATATCCGGTTTTGCCATCGCTGTCATAATGTTGCCGATGCTGATATCTGTTCGATCTGCGCCAATTCCATGCGCAGAAAGGATATGATCTGCGTGGTTGAAACCATCCGGGACGTGATTGCCATTGAAACCACTCAGCAATTCAGCGGCACCTACCATGTGCTGGGGGGTGTTATCTCCCCTCTGGACGGTATCGGTCCCGACCAGCTGGCTATAGATTCCTTGGTGGACCGTATTCAGAAAGAAGGAGTTACAGAAATCATATTTGCCCTCAATCCCAATATACAGGGAGATACCACGATCTATTTTATACAGAAAAAACTGTCCGCATTCCCGGTGAAAGTTACTACCATCGCCCGGGGTATTTCCTTTGGCGGAGAACTGGAATATGCCGATGAAATGACTTTGGCACGTTCCATTTCCAACAGACTGCCGGTGGAGAGCTATGTTTCGCATCGTTGAGGCGTGAGGCGTGAGGCATGAGGCATGAGGCATGAGGCATGAGGCATGAGGCATGAGGCGTGAGGCATGAGGCATGAGGCGTGAGGCATGAGGCTCGAGGCTCGAGGCGTGAGGGTTCTGAGTTAAGATTCTGGCTTAACCTCGCTTCATTAAAGATTCAGCGGGTAACACAGATGGCGATTGAATTTTCCAATTACACATTAGTTTTGAGCTTTAGGCTTTGGGCTTTAGGCTTATTTGACGTACCTTTGCACTTAATCAGGCAGATTTGTTTATTGTTCGGCCTGGCAGATTTAAAGATGAACTGAACTAATAAACGCCAGGTAAGTCCTATATACTTTTCCTTCCGTTTCAGTAAATCTTCTCTGTCATTTTCCGCCGTAAACAGTCAGCACTTAAATTTTATACCATGTCAAATATCAAAACGGCATTGGAGTCCCGTATACTGATCATCGACGGCGCCATGGGCACAATGATCCAGCGTTATAAACTGGAAGAAGAAGATTATCGTGGTGAAAGATTCAAGGACTGGGCTTCCGATGTGAAAGGAAATAATGACCTTCTTTCCCTCACGCGTCCGGATATTATTAAGGCGATTCACCTGGAATACCTGCAAGCCGGCGCGGATATTATTGAAACCAACACTTTCAGCAGTACGGCGATTGCCCAGGCTGATTATAATATGCAATCATTGGCTTATGAACTGAATGTTGCTTCCGCCCGCGTCGCCCGACAGGCTATTGAAGAACATTCTAAGCTTAAAGCTGAACGCGTAACGCCTAACGCAAATACTGTAAACGAAAAACCGCCAATCGCCAACCGCCAACCATTAACCGCCAACCTCCAACCATCAACCGTCAACCCTAAATTCGTCGCCGGCGCCATTGGCCCGATGAACAAGACCCTGTCTCTGTCCCCGGACGTGAACAACCCGGGTTTTCGTTCGGTGAGTTTTGACGAAGTGTCTGACGCCTATTACGAACAGGTTGCAGGACTTGTAGAAGGCGGTGTGGATTTACTTTTAATAGAAACCATATTTGATACCCTCAATGCGAAAGCAGCGATCTTCGCCATAAAAAAATATTTCCGGGACACGAAAAAGGAATCGCTGCCCATCATGATCAGCGGCACCATCACAGACGCGAGTGGCAGAACCCTGAGCGGGCAGACACTTGAAGCTTTTTATACTTCGGTCGCACACGCCAGACCACTCAGCGTTGGACTGAACTGTGCGTTGGGCGCAGCAGAAATGCGGCCCCATATTGCCGAACTTTCTAAAATAGCATCCTGTTATACTTCTGCCTATCCGAATGCAGGCCTTCCGAATTCCATGGGCCTCTATGAAGAAGAGCCTGAGGAAACCGCGCATTTCCTGGAAGAATGGGCGAAGGAAGGTTATGTGAATATTGTCGGTGGCTGCTGTGGAACGACTCCCGACCATATTCGACATATTGCGGAGCAGGTGAAAAAATTCGCACCGAGAAAATTACCGGTTGTTGAACTGGTTGCATAAAAATGATTTACGTACATGAGTGAAGAAAATATTATCTATCCCTATCTCCGTTTGTCTGGCCTTGAACCGCTGGTGATTCGCCCCGAATCCAATTTTGTGAACGTGGGAGAAAGAACCAATATCACCGGTTCCAAAAAATTTGCACGCCTCATCCGTGAAAATAAATACGAAGAGGCGCTGGTTGTAGCACGCCAGCAGGTGGAAAATGGTGCACAGATCCTCGACGTAAATATGGATGATGCCCTGCTGGACGGCGAAAAGGCAATGACGCATTACCTGAATCTGATCCAGAGCGAGCCCGATATCGCGAAGATTCCGATCATGATCGATTCTTCCAAATTCAGTATTATCCAGGCCGGTCTCAAATGCGTGCAGGGAAAATGTATCGTCAATTCGATTTCACTGAAGGAAGGAGAAGAAAAATTTATCGAGCAGGCCATCATCTGTAAAAGTTTTGGTGCTGCTGTGGTCGTGATGGCATTCGATGAAAAAGGACAGGCAGATACCAAAAAACGAAAGGTGGAAATTTCACATCGTGCATATGAAATTCTAACCAAACAACTCGACTTCGATCCACAGGACATCATATTTGATCTCAACATTTTTGCGATCGCTACAGGTCTCGAAGAACATAATAATTATGCTGTTGACTTTATCGAAGCCGCGCGCGAGGTAAAAGAAATGCATCCGCTCGTGAAGATCAGCGGCGGTGTAAGCAATCTCTCCTTTTCATTCCGGGGAAATGAACCCTTACGTGAAGCCATGCACAGCGTATTCCTTTACTATGCCATTAAAGCCGGCATGAGCATGGGCATTGTAAATGCCGGACAGCTCGTGATCTATGATGAAATTGAACCCGGTCTTCGTCAGCTTTGCGAAGATGTGATCCTGAACCGGAACAACGATAACAATGAGGCCACCGAAAAACTCCTGGCCGCTGCGGAATCGGTGAAAGGAAAAGTGAAGGAAGAGAAGAAAGACGAAACCTGGCGCCTGACATCCGTGGAAGAACGTCTCAAACATGCACTGATTAACGGGATCACAGAATATATTGAGGCAGATACCGAAGAGGCGCGGCAGCATTATGATAAGCCCCTCGAAGTAATCGAAGGTCCCCTGATGGCGGGTATGAATGTGGTCGGAGATCTTTTCGGCAGCGGGAAAATGTTTTTACCACAGGTAGTGAAAAGCGCACGCGTTATGAAAAAATCGGTCGCTGTGCTTACACCCTTTATCGAACAGGAAAAAATCGACAATTATAACCGGCGGCTGGCAGCCAGTTCAACGGGAACCGCAACAGAAGAAAAAGGTAATGCGAAAATTTTACTGGCAACGGTAAAAGGCGATGTGCATGATATCGGAAAAAATATCGTAGGTGTTGTACTCGGTTGTAATGGCTATGATATCGTGGATTTGGGTGTGATGGTTCCCGTTGATAAAATTTTGGAGACCGCCATCAGGGAAAAAGCAGATATTATCGGACTTAGCGGTTTGATCACTCCTTCTCTGGATGAAATGGTTTATGTGGCCCGTGAAATGAAAAGAAGAAACCTGCATCTTCCACTCATGATTGGAGGAGCTACTACATCCCGCATGCATACGGCCATCCGGATTGCACCGGAATATGAACATGGGGTTGTGCACGTACTCGATGCGTCCAGAAGCGTGACGGTTGCTGGCAGCCTGCTTAATGAAGTTCTGAAGAAACCCTTTCTTGAAAATATTGATTCTGAGTATGCCAAACTAAAATCAGATTTTGCCAATAAAAAATCGGGCAAGCAGTTATTAAGCTATGCAGAATCAAAGGCAAACAAAACGAAACTGGACTGGTCAAAATTTGAGCCTGTAAAACCTGCGTTTCTCGGTGTGAAAGTTTTTGATAAAGTGCCGCTGCAGGAAATTGCCGACTTCATTGACTGGCAGCCATTTTTTATTGCCTGGGAAATGCACGGGAAATTTCCACAGCTGCTCAGTGATCCGGTGATCGGAGATGCAGCGACCCGTTTGTTTAAAGATGCGAAGGCACTATTGAAAAAAATCATTGATGAAAAATGGTTAAACCCCCGTGGAGTAATCGGTATCTGGCCAGCCAATGCCACGGCCGATGATACGGTGACGATCGCTCTCGCTGAGCCGGGTGGAATCCCGGAACCATTGGAATTTCTGCGTCAGCAATCGAAAAAAGCAGCAGGTCAGACCAATATTTCCCTGGCAGATTTTATCGCGCCGCAGGAATCAGGAAAGACGGATTTTATCGGAGCCTTCTCTGTGACGATTGAAGGAATCGAAAAACACATCACTCGTTTTATGGAAGAGTTGGATGACTATAATAAAATTATCCTGCAGGCCCTGGCGGACCGTCTTGCTGAAGCTTTTGCAGAATTCCTTCATAAAAAAGTACGCACTGAATATTGGGGATATGAAAAATCCGAGGACTTGACAAACGAACAATTGATCAGGGAAGAATATACAGGTATACGCCCAGCCCCTGGTTATCCTGCCTGTCCGGATCATACAGAAAAATACAAATTGTTTCACTTGTTGGGTGGAGAAAAAACAACGGGTATTACGCTGACGGAATCACTGGCCATGTATCCGGCATCTTCTGTGAGTGGCTGGTATTTCGCCAATCCGGAAAGCAAATATTTCGGTATCGGTAAAATCAGTAAGGACCAGGCAGAAGATTATGCTGCCCGAAAAAATATGGATATCACAGAAATTGAAAGATGGTTGCGGCCCGTATTGGATTATGAAACCTGACGCAGAAAATTTTTCTGAGCTTCCGGATGAAATATTAAGTATGAATTCAAAAAGTTCTGCCAGAGTCTTTTATGAATTTTGAAGCCCCTCTGCAATTAAAAATGGCTGATTGGGTCGAATGAAAACTCAGCGCTTAATGGGTCGAATGAAAACCCTGCATTAACTTCTGATTTAAATGAATGGATGTAAATTTGCGGTCTGAAAAATTCCCCGTTTTATGAGTAACCGAAACTTTGTGCGCAAGAATATTGTATTTGCTATTATGCTTTTCCCGCTTTTGGGTCTGGCACAACAATCCGCAAGCCTGACCATACCAGCTTCTGCATCCAAGACACAAACCAAAAAAGTAAGGAAACATGAATTGTACTTTTCCTGGGGATATAATAAAGAATGGTATACAAACAGCAATGTAAGTGTAAGCCAGCCTTCCCTGGGTAACTCATTTACCTTTGTTAATGTAAAAGGGGTTGATCATCCCGGTTGGGAAAACGAACAGTTTTTTACAAAAGCGCTAAGCATTCCACAATACAATTACCGGCTTGGTTACTTTATTGACCGGGACAAGGGATGGGCTGTTGAAATTAATTTTGATCATACGAAATGGTTATTCCCGAATAATCAGATGGTTCATATAAAAGGCAAAATAAATAATCATCCGGTTGATGGCCAGGTTTTATTTGCTGACAGTGTTGCCGGAACAGATTCAAGTTCTTATCATTATCTGAATAACGGCGCCAACTTTTTACTTTTCAATGTCGTTAAACGCTGGCATATCTGGGCGAATAAAAAACAAACCATTCTGGTAGACGGATTGGGGAAATTAGGCGTGGGTCCCGTGATCCCCCATGTGCAGGTTAAATATTTTGATCAGCCGCAAAATGATGAACACTTTCAATTGGGCGGTTGGAATGCAGGCCTGGAAGCAGATTTGAAAGTAACTTTTTTTCAATATGTGTATCTTGAATACGCCAATAAACTGGATTATGCCCGTTATACGAATCTGAAAATTTACCAGGGCACCGATAAACAGGCATTTGGAACCTATGAAATGATTCTGAATCTTGGAGTTACATTTCCGGTTGGCAAAATCAAATAAGCATAAAGCCTAAAGTCTAAAACTTCATTTTTTTTCTCTACATTTTATTCAGTTTCTCTTGAGTTAACCTCCGTTCCAAATTCATTTATTAAATACATTATTAATTAAGTTTTAGGCCTTAGGCTTGAGAAGGAAATTTCTTCTCAAATAGCCACCAGAAACGCTTACGTTTTTTCAGAAGATCATAATTACTCGATATGTATGTATTGATATGGTTCATAGCTTCACCCATATCATCAGTTATCAATAATAAATCCAGGTCTTCCTTCAGGATTGTTCCTTCATTGATCATTTTCTGAATCATATTAACCAGTGATTGATAATAGGATTTCCCAAAAAGCACTACCGGAAATTGAGTGAGTGATCTGGTTTGAATGAGTGTGAGTGTATTAAACATTTCATCCAGGGTTCCGAAGCCTCCGGGCATCACGATAAACGCATAGGAATATTTTAAGAGCATAGCTTTCCGCAGAAAAAAATAATCGAAAGTGATCCATTTCTGCATGTATTTATTTGGCTGCTGTTCCATGGGCAGGTGAATATTACAACCCACTGATTTACCACCGTTTTCAAATGACCCTCGGTTTGCCGCTTCCATAATCCCCGGACCACCTCCGGTCATCACTGTAAAACCCATGCCCGCAATACGTTTACCGAACTCACGGGCGATGCCGTAATAAGGATGGTCTTCCCTGAAGCGGGCAGATCCGAATACGGTAATGCAGGGCCCTACAAAATAAAGGGCACGGTTGCCTGCCAGGATTTGCCTGAATACTTTCCAGGCAAATGCAAGCTCATAGCTCCGGGATTGAGGACCATCCAGGTAGAGAGGTCTTTTTGCTTTAATGACGGGGGGTATTGCAGAGTCATCTTTTATATGTGTTACGGAATCTGAAACCATGTGATCATATTCTTTAATAAACTAGAAGTAAATTACATACCGAATATAATAAACAAAATATGGCCACATTGCGAATCATAAGTTATAATGTAAACGGTATCCGTGCCGCGATGAAAAAAGGATTGGTGGACTGGTTAAAAACAGATCCCGCCGACATCATTTGTTTTCAGGAAACAAAAGCGGAAAAAGATAATGTAGTGCATACAGAATTTACATCACTGGGGTTCCAGGATTACTGGTTCAGCGCACAGAAAAAGGGGTATAGTGGTGTAGCCGTGCTGACAAAAATAAAACCTGATCATATTCAGTATGGAACAGGCCACCAGGTGAGCGATGACGAGGGAAGAGTTATCCAGATGGACTTCGGTGATATCCGTCTGATCAATGCATATTTTCCTTCCGGAACCACCGGAGATATCCGGCAGGGATTCAAATATGAATGGCTGGATGAATTTTATCTCTATCTGGATGAACTAAAGAAAAAATATCCGCGTCTCATTGTATGCGGTGATTATAATATAGCGCATAAGGAAATTGATATTCACGATCCCAAAGGAAATAAAAATTCATCCGGCTTTCTGCCCGCAGAAAGAGCCTGGATGGATAAATTTCTGGATAGTGGCTGGACGGACAGCTTTCGTGTTAAACATCCCGAGCCACATCGCTATAGTTGGTGGAGTCAGCGTTTCCCCACGGTAAGACTGAATAACAAAGGATGGCGCATTGATTATATCAACGTGACCAACAATCTTGCTGGCAGAATTCTGAAGTCTGAAATTTACCCAGATGTGAAACACAGTGATCATTGTCCTGTATTTCTGGAGTTAAAAAAGTAGGCTATTTGAAAATCCGGGGATTTGAGAATTTATTTACAATTCTCCATTTGATCCCAATAACGGCCCTGTGCAATACTTGTGGAAAATTATAAAAAACGTATGCAGGTTTAAAAAAAATAATTACATTCCTTTGGAACCCTGTATCGGCGTGGCTTTTGACCAGATGCACTGAAATCCACTACCAGTAAGCATTTCAACGTATTGACCCATTTTAACCATAGGCCATTAATCATTCACAATTGCCCGAAACCCTTATCCGTGCTGATTTTTAACAGTTCAATGGTATATGAAAAATTTTGATGGGAATTAAAAGCAGCTATATTTGCCGGTACAAAAATTTACACTATGAACAAAGCTGAATTAATTACAAAAATTGCCGATGATGCAGGCATTACGAAAACACAGGCTAACGAAACACTTGACTCATTTGTTGAAGCAGTTGGTAAAACATTGAAAGGCGGTGGAAAAGTTACGCTGGTTGGTTTTGGTACATTTTCTGTTTCCAAGAGAGCTGCCCGCAATGGCCGCAATCCACAGACTGGTGCTGTGATAAAAATCAAGGCTAAAAAAGTAGCAAAGTTTAAAGCAGGTAAGGAATTGTCTGCCAAGTTATAATTGCTGGCTTTATCACAACCTCGAAGAGCTCCGGTTAGCTGATTATTAATTAGCCGGAGCTTTTAATTTTCCGGATATTTGCACTCTTAAATAAATTACATGGGTAAAGGAGATAAAAAGACTAAAAAGGGTAAAATTTTTAAAGGGTCATTTGGTAAGAGCAGACCACGGAATGAGAAGAAAGTAGTTGTGCCCAAAAAACCAGCATAAGAAGAGTATGGAAGTATGGAGGTATGGAAGTAAGAGAGCGTGATCACAACTGTCAACTGTTAACCGTTAACTGCCGACTTTTAAGGAGCCAGTCTTTCAATAAGCCATCCTCCGCTTTCCTGCAGGGTATATTGTAACCGGTCGTGTAAACGGTTGGGTCTGCCTTGCCAGAACTCAATGGTGACGGGCCTTACCAGATAACCGCCCCAATGAGGTGGCCTTGGAATTTCGTTTTCGGCGAATTTCATTTCGTATTGATTCGCCTGCTTTGCCAACCATTCACTGCTTTCAATCACTTCGCTTTGGGGAGAGGCCCAGGCTCCAATCCGGCTACCCGGAGGCCTGGATTTAAAATATTCATCACTGTTTTCCTTACTGAGCTTTTCCACCAGTCCGGTTATGCGGACCTGTCTTTCCAGTTCTTTCCAGAAAAAAACAAGGCAGGCTCTGGGATTTTCCAGGAGTTGTTTCCCTTTGAAACTCTCATAATTAGTGTAAAACTGGAAGCCAGCTTCATGGAAGCCCTTAAGTAAAACAATACGGGCAGACGGCAAACCATCGGAAGATGCAGTTGCCAGGGTCATTGCATTCACTTCCAGCAGCTCACTTTTTATGGCATCCCGCCACCAGTGTTCAAATTGTTCAATGGGATTTTCCGAAACCTCTGTTTCACTTAATCTGTGTAGCCTGTATTCTTTTCTGATTTCGGCGATCTGGCTCATTACGTGAAATTACGAAGAAAGCGGAACGCTTAACAGGGAACGCTTAACGCCTAAAACAAATCTGGATGTGGCTGAATAAAAATACTGTCAACTGTCAACCGTCAACTGTCAACCGTTAACTGCCAACTGCCAACCTAAATGATCGGCTGATTCGTGGTAGGAGTTGCAGGGGGATCCTTTGGAAAAGATCTCGATAAGATAGATTCCATTTCACTGATACGACGCAACTGGCTCTCCATTTTTTTGTGTTGCTCGGTAGCGTCCTGCAGATCGCGATTTAATTCTTCGAGGAACAACATCTTCTTCTGGTATTGCTGACGATGGAATGTGGCTTCTTTCAATTTGTCTTCTGTATCTGCCAGTATCCTGCTCAGGCGCTGGTTTTCTTCGAATAGAGAAATTTGTTTTCCCTTTACTTCATCAAATTCCCTGCTGAGTTTGAAATAAGATTCCTGTAGCTGGTCGTACTCGATACGCTTACTGTGAGGCTGGTCCAGGTATTGTTCCAGTTTGCGTAGTTTGTCCTGCATAAGGGTAAAATCAGCATAGGCCTTATCCATTCTTTCATTCATTTCCAGTACCAGCCTTTGTTCCTGCATAATACGGTTGATCTCCGTGTCCTTATCAGCAATCTGTCTGTGCAGGCTGGAAAGCTGATCGTTCAAAATATTATGTTGCTGCTGAAGGTCCTGGTATTTTTTTTCCGACTCCTTCAACATTTGAATCTGCTGAAGTAATTTATTAATGTGCTGATTGTATTGGTAAAGATTTTCCTGCGCAGACTTTAACTGCGTTAAGTAATCTTCGGTAACCGTTGGTGGTTTTACCAGGGCTTCAGTACGTGTGTATTTTTCTTTCAGCAGCGCCAATTCTTCCCGTAGCTCTTCTGATTCGATAGAATAGATCTTTTCGTTCTCTTCAGATTCCGACAAACGGTCGCGTAATTGCTGCATCGTTTTTTCCTGCACCTCCATATCTGTATAATACTTCAGCTTCCAGTTATCGTTGTCGTTAATGCCCTCTTCGGGAACCTGTTTCTCGATACGCATCGTATTACGCGAAGTCCAAAAATAATGTATGGTGATGCCAAGTATGAGCGCGCCAAACAGAAATATAATTATTTCAGGTAGTCTGACGGTTAGGGTGTAACCAAGTATTAGGGGTAATGTCTTCATATTGTTCGGTACTCAGAACAAAGGATTTACGCGGTAGGGCTGGCTATTGATGGGATACCGGATGCAGTAGGAAAATCGTGGAAAGCGGTGATTTTCAGCATTACAAAATAGGGATATCCACTCATAATTACAAGCTGGGCTTGAATTTAAAGTAGAAATACGCAACTAAGCCGTTACAAGGGTGCCGACCTGATCGCCGGTGACTACTCTTTTGAGGTTTCCGGGACTGTTCATGTCAAAAACGATAATGGGCAGGTTATTTTCCATACAAAGCGTAAAAGCGGTCATATCCATCACCTTCAGGTTGCCGGAAATGCACTCCTGGTAGGTTATTGTATTGTATTTTTTGGCTGTTTTGTCTTTTTCGGGGTCCGCGGTATATATCCCATCGACCCGCGTACCTTTCAGGATCACATCAGCCGTTATTTCAATAGCCCGCAGGGAACCTGCTGTATCGGTCGTAAAATAGGGGTTGCCCGTACCTGCCCCGAAAATGACCACACGGCCCTTTTCCAGGTGCCGTATTGCCCGTCGCCGGATATAGGGTTCCGCAATTTGTTCCATTTTAATAGCAGATTGCAAACGGGTAAAAACGCCTATTTTTTCCAGTCCGGCCTGCATTGCCATTCCGTTGATCACGGTGGCCAGCATTCCCATATAATCCCCGTGAGCCCTTTCGATCCCCGTTTCTTTTTCATTCATGCCCCGGTAAATATTACCGCCTCCGATCACAATTGCCACCTGTACTCCGAGATCCACAATCGTTTTAATATCTGCTGCGTACTGAGCGATCACTGCATTATCAAATCCGAAATTCTTATCACCCATCAGGGCCTCTCCAGACAATTTCAGCAGCACACGGGTGTATTTTGGAAGCATAATTTGTTTTGATTACTGCAAAGAAAAGAATAAGAATCTGAAAAAGAGAAAAATTGGAAAATTGAACTCCTGTCCCTGTTGATATCTGTTTTTCTGTATTTCGTAAATCAATTCAGGTTAAAAAAAAATCCCGCTAAAAGCGGGATCAATTTTTTAACCTAGTTGAACTCTTTTGAACTGGGTCACTTTCAACCCGGCGTCCACTGACTTCAAATGTTCGGCCACCGTTTTGGAAGCATCCTTCACAAAAGGTTGGGCGGTTAATGTATTTTCTTTGAAAAAAGCATTCAGTTTTCCGACTGCTATTTTTTCAATCATTTCATCGGGCTTACCCGCCATCTTCGGATCATTCCTGATCTGATCCGTTACGATCGCTTTTTCTCTTTCAATCATTTCTTTTGAAACAGAATCCTGATCCACAGCCAACGGGTTCATTGCAGCAATCTGCATCGCTACTTCCCGGCCGGCTTCCAGAGCAGGGGCTGTATTCTTATTCAATCCAACCAGTACGCCCATTCTGTAAGCACCGTGAATATAGGAAGCAACTGCATCTGCGTCAATTCTTTCAAAACGTGTAAGCTGAATCTTTTCACCGATCTTGGCAACCTGGTCATCGATTTTATCGGAGACCGTTGCATTTTCGAGTTTGCACGCTTTCAATTCCTCCAGCGATTTCACATTGTTTTTAATGGCAACGTCCATGATACTCTGCGCAACGGCAACAAATTCCGCATTCTTGGAAACAAAATCAGTTTCGCAGGCCAAAGTAATAATCAGACCCGTTTTTTGATCTGCAGTAGTTTTTGCAATGATCACACCTTCTTTCGCTTCCCGGTCACTGCGCAGTGCGGCTACCTTCTGTCCTTTTTTTCTCAGGTAGTCAATTGCTTTTTCAAAATCCCCATCGCTTTCGACGAGGGCTTTACGACAGTCCATCATTCCCGCGCCGGTGGTCTGGCGGAGTTTATTTATTTCTGCGGCTGTAATAGTAGTAGTCGTTGACATGTAATTTTTTTTGATTGATAATTTCGCGTCCTTTCTTTCTGCCATACGCGTTAAGCGTTAAGCGTTCCGCGTTCAGCTCAAATTATCTGGCTCCCGTACGACGACCGCTGTTTGGAACACGGCGTTTGGGTGCCCCGGGTGTCCTGGCTGTTTTATCAACCCCTCTTCCACGAGCCGCTTCGCTTTCAGCTTCTGCCTGAATGCGCGCCGCTTTCTTTTCATTCTCATCGCTGGTCACGTCTTCTATTCCGTCGTCATCTTTCGCAGCCTGTCTTTCAGTAAGTCCTTCTGCAATCGCGGCGGCGATATAGTTCACAATGATGGCGATGGATTTGGTAGCATCATCATTTGATGGGATTGCGAAATCAACCTTGTTCGGATCTGAATTCGTATCAACCATACCAAACGTTGTGATGCCAAGCTTCTTGGCTTCAGCCAGCGCGATATGTTCATGACCGATATCAATCAGGAAAAGTGCGGCCGGTACACGTCCCAACTGGGCTATCCCGCCAAGTACTTTTTCCATTTTATCCTTATCACGAGCCAGAGTGAGGCGTTCTTTCTTTGTAATGCTGTCGAAAGTTCCGTCCGTCAGCATTTTTTCAATGCTCTGCATTTTCTTCACGCTTTTACGAACCGTGTTGAAATTGGTGAGCATACCACCCAGCCAGCGTTCTGTAACGAATGGCATGGATACTCTTTTTGCACACTCGGTAACGATTTCCTTTGCCTGCTTTTTAGTGCCGACAAACATGATCTTCTTACCGGATTTTGCGATCTGTTTCAATGCTGCAGACGCTTCCTGAAGCGCTTCTGTCGTTTTATTCAGGTCGATAATATGGATGCCTTTCTTCTCCGCGAAGATATAAGGCAGCATTTTCGGATTCCATTTTTTACGCAGATGCCCGAAATGCACGCCGGCTTCCAATAACTGTTGCTGAAGTGAAGTATTCTGTTCCATATTGATTAAACTTTAAGCCCTGGTCGCGGAACCCGGCTTTCAACTGATTTGAATTAATAGAATTAACGTTTACTGAACTGGAAGCTTCTTCTTGCTTTCTTGCGTCCTGGTTTCTTACGTTCAACCTTTCTTGGATCACGATGAAGCAATCCGGCAGCTTTCATGGCCGGACGAAATTCCGGATTCACCTCAAGCAAGGCTCTAGCGATTCCTAATTTACAGGCCTCTGCCTGACCTTTGATACCACCGCCGGTTGCGTTGATCTGAATATCATATTTGTCAAGGGACTCAATCGTTTTCAAAGGAAGATCCACCTGGTTCTGTAAATAAGCCAGGGAGAAATAGTCTTTGTAATCCTTATCGTTGATAACGATTTTGCCTGTGCCACGGGTAAGAAAAATGCGTGTTACGGCTGTTTTCCGTCGTCCTGTGGCAAGTTTTTGTTTTTCCATTATGAAGAGAAATTTGAAAAATTTAGAACTTTAATTCTTTCGGTTGTTGAGCACCGTGAGGATGCGCGGAACCGGTATAAACAAATAATTTCTTGTACATCTTGCGTCCAAGTCTGTTTTTCGGCAACATACCTTTCACGGCTCTTTCAAGTATCGCTTCAGGTCTGCGTTTTAAAAGATTCTTCGCTGTTTCTTCCTTCTTTCCACCTGGATATCCGGAAAAGTTGATGTAAATTTTGTCTTCCAGTTTATTGCCTGAAAAAATCACTTTCTCTGCGTTGGTAATGATCACGAAATCTCCGCAGTCAACGTGAGGAGTGTAATAAACCTTATTCTTGCCGCGCAGGATTGCTGCGATGCGGGCACACATGCGGCCAACGGTTTGATTAGTACCGTCTACAACCCACCAATCCCGTTGTACGGTAGCCTCGTTCGCATGTTTTGTAACGAAATGTAATTTGCTCATGATTCTGTTTTTGATTTACCACCGCTATCCCGGTAGCTAATTTAAA
>Ga0209863_10000517_pt1 | contig 18904 bp, 20 predicted proteins | sample OrgsoiDNA2013046_FD_185796 | JGI IMG/M metagenome (GOLD analysis project Ga0209863, IMG submission 185796) | Permafrost soil microbial communities from the Arctic, to analyse light accelerated degradation of dissolved organic matter (DOM) -... | ecosystem: Environmental > Terrestrial > Soil >...
AAGAGCAGTTAGTTGCGATTGATGCCGACCGTCCCATGGACGAAGTCACCGCGATGTTGGTGTGGGCGATTGAGGGCGAACGATAGTTTGAGGTTCTAAAGCAAAGAGCATGGCCATAGTCTGCAAGTCGGCGGCGGAAATCGAGAAGATGCGGCGCAGCGGCCATCTGGTCCGCGAGATTTTAGATGCTTTGAAAGCGGCCGTGAAGCCCGGGGTCAGCACCATGGACCTCGAGCGCATCGCCGCAAAAATGATTCAGGATGCGGGCGCGAAGCCCGCGTTCAAGGGGTATTACGATTATCCCTGTGTGCTGTGCACCTCGATCAATCAGGAGATCGTGCACGGCATTCCCTCCGAAAAGAGGAAGCTGGCGGTAGGCGATATTGTTTCCATCGATTGCGGAGTGATTCTGGATGGGTATTACGGCGACGCCGCCATCACCGTTGCCGTCGGCAGTGAGATTTCACCGGACTTGCGCAAGCTGCTCGAGGTAACGGAAGCATCGTTATACCGCGGCATTGAGCAGGCGAGGGTCGGCAACAACGTTGGCGATGTGGGCGCGGCAGTGCAGGAATATGTTGAAGCCGCGGGTTTCAGCGTCGTACGCGAGTTTGTAGGGCATGGTATTGGAACGCGGCTGCACGAAGAGCCGCAAGTGCCGAATTTTGGATCGAAGGGTCAGGGCGCGAAGCTGCGCGAAGGTATGGTGCTGGCCATCGAACCAATGGTCAACACCGGCGGTCCGGCGACAAGAGTTTTGGAAGACAAGTGGACGGCAGTCACAGCCGACGGCGGCTACAGCGCGCATTTCGAACACTGCGTAGCGGTAACCAAAGACGGCCCAGTAATTTTGACGCAGTGAAGTCCGAAGCAGTGAAGTCTGAAACAGTGAAGTTTGAAGCTGGGGACAATAATTTCGATCCAGCCGAGGCTTGAGAGCGAAAGTTCTCAGCTGCGAAGCAGCAAAAGAATAGAGGCCACGGCGTAGCCGTGGAGTGAAAGACGCAGAAAAAAGGCCAGCCCCGAAGGGGCGAAAAACGGGTCGAGGGTTTGGGCCGGTCACGGTTTTAGCCGTGACGTGAGCAACCGAATCAAAAGGGGCTTTAGCCCCCGAGGTCAGGTGCAGGCAATGCTGAATTGTAAAGGGGTACATGAGTAAAGAAGACGCGATTGAGGTCATGGCAACCGTTCTTGAACCGTTGCCCAACGCCATGTTCAAGGTGGAACTGGAAAGCAAGCACCAGGTTCTGGCTCACGTTTCCGGAAAGATGCGCAAGAACTTCATCCGCATCCTCCCGGGCGACAAAGTAGCCGTGGAACTCTCACCCTACGACCTAACGCGCGGCCGCATCGTGTACCGCTATAAGTAACGGACTTTTTAAGAACAGGAAACGGGAATTATGAAAGTAAGAGCGTCCGTAAAAAAAATGTGCGACAAATGCAAAGTCATCACGCGCCACGGAGTGGTGCGCGTAATTTGCGAGATTGCGAAACACAAACAACGCCAGGGCTAACGCCCGGCAGGCTGCCCGAAAGCGGCCCCGAAGGAGCTTCACAACATGGCACGTATTGCAGGCATCGATCTTCCGCGACACAAGCACGCGCACATCGCGCTGACCCACATCTATGGGATTGGCGTTTCGCGCGCGCGCCGCATTCTCGAAGCGGCCAGCGTCGAGGGCACCAAGAAGATTCAGGACTTGAACGAAGACGAGGTCAACCGCATCCGTCAGGTCATTGAGGGCGAAGGCGGCGTCGAGGGCGACCTGCGCAAGGAAATCTCGATGAACATCAAGCGTCTCATCGAGATCGGCTCCTATCGCGGATACCGCCATCGCCGGAACCTTCCGGTCCGCGGCCAACGTACGCACACCAATGCCCGCACGCGCAAAGGTCCGCGCAAGGGCACCGTCACCAACAAGAAGAAAACGGCGAAGGCATAACTTATGGCGAAACCAGCGGCAGCAGCGGCGGGAGCAACGCCCGAAAAAAAGGGCAAGAAGAAAACGTTCAAGAAGAAAGAGCGCAAGAATGTGCCGTTCGCGATTGCGCACATTCAAGCGTCCTTCAACAACACCATCGTGACCATCTGCGATCCGGCGGGCAACGTGCTCTCCTGGAAAAGCTCGGGTTCGCTGGGCTTCCGCGGGTCGCGTAAGGGAACGCCATTCGCGGCGCAGCAGGCAGCAGTCAATGCCGCCAGCCTGGCTCGCGATCACGGCGTGCGCTCGGTCGAAGTCCGCGTCAGCGGGCCGGGATCGGGACGCGAATCGGCAATCCGCGCGCTGGCAACGGCAGGCATCGACGTGAAGCACATTCGCGATGCCACACCGGTCCCGCACAACGGCTGCCGTCCGCCCAAGCGCCGCAGAGTGTAGAAATTGCTTTTGGTTCTTTCTTTGGGTGGCGCAGGGCTTCAGCCCTGCATCGCTGGCACCAATGAGGATGGGGCTTTAGCTCCTGAGGTAAGGTTTGTATCAGGGCACGGCTTCAGCCGTGCCGCAGAAGCCAAAAATCAGGGGCTTGAGCCCCTGGGGCACCGGGAAGAAGGGGCGCCAATCCCGTAAACCGGTTCCGCACCACGCAACTCTAAGGAGACGAACTTGGCACGTTATCGAGACGCTGTATGCCGCCTTTGCCGTCGCGAAGGCATGAAGTTGTTCCTCAAGGGCGCAAAGTGTTTTAGCGAAAAATGCCCCGTTGAAAAGCGTAACTTTGCCCCCGGCCAGCACGGCAAGGACAAAAAAACAAAGATCGTAGGCTACGGCCTGCAGTTGCGCGAAAAGCAAAAAGCCAAGCGCATGTTCTTCGTCCAGGAAGGCCAGTTCCGCAACTACTTCGAAAAAGCCTCGAAGACGAAAGGCGTCACCGGCGAACTGCTCTTGCAGCAACTGGAACGCCGGCTCGACAACATCGTCTATCGCATGGGTTTTGCCATGTCGCGCCGCCAAGCCCGGCAGCTCGTCCGTCACGGCCACATCTCCGTCAACGGCCGCAAGGTGAACATCCCATCTTTCCAGGTCAGCGTAGGCCACGAAATTTCCGTGCGCGAACGCAGCCGTGAAATGTCTGGCCTTCAGGTCGCCAAGGAATTCAACAGCCACCAGACGTCGCCGACGTGGATGAACATCGACCGCGAAGCCTACAAGGGCAGCGTGTTGCAGATCCCGAAGCGCGGCGAAATCAATGTTCCGGTGAACGAACAGCTCATCGTCGAACTTTACAGCAAGTAGAAAGTTTTTTTGGCCCAACACTTCGTGCCAGATATGCCTGTTCCGGCGCCCGACCCAGACCTGGGCCGGCCTGGGGATGCCGGACTGAGCAGCATGGCCGAGAGGAGCAACACGAATGCTTTGGAAAGGTTTTCAAAAACCGAAACGTCTCGCCACCGATAGCGCGAACCTGACCGACAAGTACGGCATGTTCTGGGCGCAACCGTTCGAACGCGGCTTTGGCACCACCATCGGCAACTCGCTGCGCCGCGTCATGCTGTCGTCCATCGAGGGCGCGGCCATCACGGCCGTCAAGGTCGAGGGCGTGCTGCACGAGTTCCAATCGATTCCGGGCGTAGTCGAAGACGCGACCGACATCATCCTGAATCTGAAACAGATCCCGTTCAAGCTCAGCGGCGATGGCCCGAAAGCCATCTACCTGCGCGCGGATCAGCCGGGCATCGTCACCTCCGGCATGATCGAAGCCGATGGCGACGTCGAAGTGCTCGACAAGGACGTCTACATCGCGACCGTCAGCGAAGGCGGCAAGCTGGACATGGAAATGCGCCTGAAGCGCGGCCGCGGCTACGTTTCCGCCGACCGCAACTTCGACGACGATCTTGGCCTGGGCTTTATTCCTATCGATTCGGTTCACTCGCCGGTGCGCAAGGTGAACTATTCGGTGGAAGCGGCCCGTCTTGGCCAGATCACCGACTACGACAAGCTCACGCTCGAAGTCTGGACCAACGGATCGGTCACCCCGGGCGATGCCATCGGCCTTTCGGCGAAGCTGCTGAAAGACCACATGAACATCTTCATCAACTTCGAAGAAGAGATGGAGTCGGCGTCGCAATCGGAAGACCGCAAGCCGGAAATCCGCAACGAGTACCTGAACCGCTCGGTGGAAGAGCTGGAACTTTCCGTGCGCAGCTACAACTGCCTGAAGAACGCCAACATTCAATCCATTGGCGAACTCGTGCAGAAGACCGAAAACGAAATGCTGAAGACCAAAAACTTCGGCCGCAAGTCGCTGAATGAAATCAAGGAAATCCTGGGCACCATGGGCCTTGGATTGGGCATGAAGATTGACGAGCAAGGCAACGCCGTTCCCGGCGCGCCCCAACCCGTTACCATCGGCCCCTTTGGCGACGAAGACGACGAAGACGACTTGGTCTAAAGCAACAGGGAGCCGCGCAGCGGCCCAAGAATAGAGCCCACGGCGTAAGCCGTGGGTAAAACCAGGATACGAAACGAGCCCCGGAGGGGCGAAAGAGGTCCACCCCCTCCGGGTAAGCTCGAATTGAAGTTCCAATAGAAGATCGGGGAATCGCGATGCGTCACAAAGTAGCAGGATGGAAACTCGGACGAAACACCAGCCACCGCCGCGCACTACTGCGCAATCTGACGACCTCAATCATCGTCGAAGAGCGTGTGGAAACGACCCTCACAAAAGCCAAGGCCGTTCGTCCCCACGTTGAAAAAATGATCACCCTAGCCAAACGCGGAGATGTCTCCGCCCGCCGCCAGGCGCTGTCTTATATGATGACGCGTGCATCCGTCGACAAGTTGTTCGACACCATCGGTCCCCGCTTCGGCGACCGTCAGGGCGGCTACCTCCGAATCATTAAGGGTGGTTTCCGCAAGGGTGACGGCGGCGAAATCGCGTTCCTCGAACTCCTCGGGAGCGAGAAGTTCGTGGAAGCCAAGCGCAAGAAGAGCGCGGAAGTCCGCTCCAAACGCATGGACGCCGCGAAGAAGGCGATGGAAGAGAATCAGGCGGAAGCTGAGGCGGAAGCCAAAGCTGCCGAAGAAGCCAAGCCTGAGGCGAAAGTTAAGACAAAAAAGACAAAAGAAGGCAAGAAGTAAGCCCTCCCCTGGGCTAAGATGTCCCAAACGCACCCCTCGTGGGTGCGTTTTTTTTGCTCACCGCCGGCATTGTTGCTGTTGACCACCTGCATCCCGCCAGTCTGTAATCCGCGTGTTTCATCCTACAATCGAGTCACGACCATGGCAGTCTCGAAAACAGGATTGGCGGTGGCGGTTGGGGCGGCAATCATGCTGATCCTCTTCTCCATTGGCGGATTGATCTGGCTGAACAATCAGGGCCCGGTTCTATATCGCTCCGAAGAAAAAGATCCGCTTTCCGGAACGCCAAAGTCCGTCATCTTCAATCCCTTTCGCGACCGCTCCGCCGAGAAGGCCGCCCTGCCTATGATCCGCGCCATGCGCGACGGCCACTGCCGGGAAGTTCTGGCGCAGTGGGAGCACGACTACCGCAAGAAGTACGCGGAATCGATTTGCCAATCCGAAACAGAGCATCCACTGGTTTCCTGGAATCTGGTGGATTGGGAAGCCCAGCCTCCGCTCATCATCCTTCATTACCGGGGCACCCGCCGGAACGCGCCCGACTCCGCCACCACGTACCGGGAACATTTCTGGGTAACCGTAGAAAACCGCGGCGAATGGCGCGCCACCAAGTACGACGCCATGTACTAGTCTCTCTAATCCTTAGCATTTATCTTCTTCTTTGAGGAGTTGTCATCTCTTTTACGATTTGTCATCCTGAGCGAAGCATTGCCTTCACGAAGTGAAGGCAATGCATAGTCGAAGGACCCCTCCCGCACCCGTGAACTTACCTGCCAGTTCTTGACCCTGGCTGTCGCCGGATTTCGCGGTCAAGGAGTTTTCACAGAAACACCGGCTAGGGGAAGGCGCTACGGAACGAGAGCGCCGCTAAACAATCCATCCGCCACCCGCCACAACTTCACCATCATAAAAAACCGCAGCCTGTCCAGGCGTTATGGCGCGCTGCGCCACATCGAATGTAGCCGTAACCTCGCCCCGACCCGAGTTCTCAATCCAGGCCAAAGCAGCCTCGTGCCGATGCCGAATCTTCACGCTAACGCGAGCGCGCCCACTAAGCCTCTCGACTGAAATCCAGTTCAAACCCCGCGCCCGCAGCGTCTTCGAATACAGCAGTTCATCCGCTCCCAGTACCACCTGGTTCGCATGCTCGCCCCCAGCGTCAGCCGGCTTAATCTGAATCACATACAAAGGCGACCCGGTAGCAACACCCAACCCTTTTCGTTGCCCCACGGTAAAGTTGTGAATCCCGCCATGCTCGCCAATGGTCTCCCCGGAAGTAGACACCAGATCACCTGAAGAATCCGGCAAAGCCTCACCCTGCTCCTCGAGATAAGCCTCGATAAACCGCTTGTAATCGCCGCCCGGAACAAAACAAATCTCCTGCGACTCCGGCTTCTCCGCCGACGCCAGCCCATGCTGCCGCGCAATCTCCCGCACCTCGGCCTTCGTCATCCCGCCCAAGGGAAACAGCGTCCGGCTCAACTGCTCCTGAGTCAGTCCAAACAGAAAATACGTCTGATCCTTCGCTCGGTCTACAGGCCGTAAAAGCAGCCACCGCCCCGCCTCTTCAGAATAAGAAACGCGCGCATAATGCCCAGTAGCGATCTTCTCCGCCCCAATCTGCCGCGCCATCGTCAAAAATTCATCAAATTTTAAAAAATTGTTGCACAGACTACACGGGATCGGCGTCCGCCCCGCCAGATACTCGCTCACAAACGGCTTCACCACGTCCCGCTCAAACCGCGCCTCGTGGTTCACCACGTAGTACGGGATCCCAATCGTCTCCGCCACCCGCCGCGCATCGTACACGTCGTCGATGGAGCAACACCGCCCCTGCACCGATTCCGGCATGCCCGCATGGCCTGCTAGGCGTCGCTGATTCCAGAGCTGCATGGTGAGGCCAACGATGCTATGGCCCTCGTCACACAGCATGGCCGCGACAGCCGAGGAGTCGACTCCTCCGGACATGGCGACGGCGATGGTGGGTGCGGACATACCCCTCTAGTTTCTCATTTCTGGTGGGTCAAGTCTTGTCCAGCCCCGACTGCGTCCCCGCAGGCCAAAAAGGCCAATTTTCTGCGATAAAACGGCCACAACCAAATTTTCTTCACCAGATACAATAAAGGTGTGAAACCGAATATCATCTTTGTCGAAGACGACCCCGACATCTCGCGTCTGGTCAAGCATCACCTCGAGCAGGCCAGCTTCTCCGTGCGCCCCTTCAACACTGGCGCTGGAGTCATCGCCGAAGCGGAGAAAGGCCGCCCCGCCCTCTTTCTCCTCGACATCATGGTCCCCGGCGGCGACGGCCTCGAACTCTGCCGCCAGATCCGCCAGACCCCCACACTCAACTCCATTCCGGTAATTTTCCTCACCGCCAAGGGTGGGGAGGCCGACCGCGTTTTGGGATTGGAACTTGGCGCCGATGATTACATTTCCAAGCCCTTTAGCCCGCGCGAGATGGTCGCTCGGGTGAAAGCCGTTCTCCGGCGCTTCGAGCGCCCGTTGACGCCGACCCCCACCAAAATTGGCGACGTCGAAATCGACCCCGGCGCCATGACCCTTACCGTGCGCGGCCAAATTGTCCCGACCACCGCCACCGAATTTCGCCTCCTCGACTACTTCGCCAACCACACCGGCCGCGTTTTCACCCGTGATCAACTCCTCGACGCAGTCTGGCGTGATACGGCTTATGTCACGCCGCGCTCGGTGGATGTTTACGTCCGGCGCATTCGCGAGAAGATCGAGCCCGACCCGGAAGATCCGCGCTACCTTCGCACCGTGCGGGGGGCGGGCTATCGGTTTGAGGCCCCGAAGTGAAACGCCACGGCTTGTTCCATTTTTTTAAGCCATTCCAACGCAATTTGCAGCCCGGGACTCGATCCGGACCTGCGCCTGGCGCGTTTGAGCCTCTTGTTGCCGAACCGCCGGTCCCTCAAGATCCGGCCCCTGATCTTCTCGAAGACGACCTGGCCGGTCGGCAGAACCAGCGCCAGCTAGAAACTCTGCTCAACTCCATGCAAGACGCCGTCATCGCCGTCGACGCGGAAGGCCGTGTGCAATGGGCGAATCAGGGCATGATGGAATTAACCCAGCGGGTGCGCCTCCAGGCTCACCTCGTCGAAACCGTTCGCGATCCGGAACTTCTCCGCGCCGTCAAGGAAGCGGTCGACACGAGAACGGTCCGGGGAGGACGAGCCATTGCAATTGTCTCTGGAAAAACCTTTGATGTTACCGCCGCCCCTCTCCCCGACGGCGGCGCTGTGGCCGTGTTGCGCGACCTTACCGAGCGCGAGCTGCTCGAAAAAACCCGCCGCGACTTCATCGCCAACGTCTCGCACGAGCTTCGCACCCCGCTTACAAATATCCAGGGCTATTCCGAAACTCTGCTCGATACCATTTCTCCCGACAGCCCGCAGCGCGAGTTCCTCGAAATCATTCGCAAAAATGCGGCTCGCATGGGGCGCCTGACCGAAGACCTGCTGGCCCTGGCCCGCGTGGAATCCGGCGAAAAACGCTTTGAGCTCGAAGCCGTCACCCCAGAAGACCTCCTCCGCGACGCCGCCCAAAACTTCGCCGAAACCTCAGGCGGTCGCGACCTGGAGCTCGAAGTGAAAGACGGAGCTCCGCAGCTAGTGTTTGCCGACCGTGATGCCATCCACCACGTTTTCGGTAACCTGCTCGAGAACGCCCTGAAGTATGCCGGGACAGGCACCCGCGTAATCTTAGGCGCGCGGCCAGTCGAAGATGCCGTCGAATTCTACGTACAAGACTTCGGCCCCGGAATCCCATCCGAGCACCTGCCCCGCCTCTTCGAACGCTTCTACCGCGTCGACAAAGCCCGCTCCCGCGAATCCGGCGGCACAGGTCTCGGCCTGGCCATCGTCAAGCACATCGTCCTGGCGCACGGCGGAACAATCCGCGCAGAAAGCGAACTCAATCACGGCGCAACATTTCTCTTCACCCTCCCACGGGCCTGATTGTGCGATTCGGATTGTGTGGCGCGGGCGCCCCCCGAAGAAGACTGAACACGCCAACCATGATGCTCTATTCTGTGATCTACCCCGAAAGGTAGAGAGCCATGAAGCACTTCCCGATGCACCTCCCGCTCCTGTTGCTAGCCCTCCCCCTCCCCGCCCAAACCACCCAATATCGCGCCACGATCCAAACCGTAAAGTACGTCTACGCCACCGCTGAACCGGTTGCCCGGATTCCCTCTGGTGGCATCGTCGATACCAACACGCTCGACTGCTTCGGCAACGTCCTGCAGAAGCCGGGAGACACCCTCAGCATGGTCAAGGGCGACAACCCGCTCACCGGCCCGTTCTACGTGGAAGGCGCCGAACCCGGCGATACGCTCGCAGTGAAGATCCTCGATTTACAGGTCGACAGCAAACAGGGCGTAGGCGCATTCGGCCCCGGCTTCGGCGCGCTCAATGCCACCAACTACACCGCCATGCTGGGCCCGGCGCTCCCCGAAAAGATCTGGTACTACCCCATTGACCACGCCACCAACACCGCCAAGTTCCAGGCTCTGGACTCGAAGTTCTCCGTTTCAATTCCGCTCCACCCATTCTTCGGCTGCATCGGCGTAGCTCCAGCCGGTGGCGAAGCCCGCAGTTCCATCGTCCCTGCGGAGTTCGGCGGCAACATGGATTCGCCCGAAGCCAGCGTGGGCAACACCGTCTACTTCCCGGTAAACGTCCCGGGCGCCCTCCTCTATGTAGGCGACGGCCACGCCGCCATGGGCGACGGCGAAATCGCCGGCACGGCCATCGAAGTCCCACTCCGTGCGCGCTTTCAGGTGAGCGTCCTCAAGGGGCAGAAAATTAGCTGGCCCCGTTTCGAGAACGAAGACGCGATCATGGCCGTGGGCGCCTACCGGCCCGTGGATGACGCGCTGCGCATTGCCTTTACCGAGCTGGTCGGATGGATCCACAAAGACTACGGCTTATCGGAAATGGACGCCTACGAACTGCTGACCAAGGTCGGACACATCCGCCTCTCGGAGATGGTCGATCCGAATTATGTGGTCGTGGCTTCTGTGGAGAAGAAATATCTTCCCGCAAAACCCCCGTCCCCAGCCGTATCCGTTCCCTCGCCCAAGAGGTAAAGGCTAGTCGCGAAGGACAAGACTCATCGAGTCTTCCGGCCGAGCATCCTGGACACCCGCGTCGAATCGGGAAAGTGACGGCCTTCGGGCAATTTCAACAAGTTTGTCCTTTCGGGTTCTTGACATCGTGCCAAGGCAGGTTACACTTCCTACAATAGTGCCTGAATTTTGGGGCATTTGCCCTGGATGCGTTGGCGCACGCACGCCGCAGAGTAGTACCGGGCAATCGAAATAGGCGGGCAAGAGTACGGCATGGACCTTTACTCGATCTTAGGCCAACAGCTTTCTGTCGATGAGTCTCTCCCCCCAGAGACCGCTCCCGCGGCTGCTGCCCGGTCGTTGCGCGCGCAGTCGTTGGGTGCGGGGCCATTTGCGGAGCCGAAACAGGCGCCTTCAGGATCGTCCCTGAGCGAGCCGGATCACGGCAGGGACGCAACTGCGGCTTCCAAGTCCATTCCGTCGGAGGACGACGCGCTCGCCACCCGCCTCCGTGCCGAAGAAAAGCTCAACGCGCACCTTTCTGCAACTGTCGAACGCGTGCGTTACATCACCAACGCCAGCGGCGTGGCCCTGGCCCTCTGCGAAAAAATCGCCGCCTCTGAACCTCAATCCGAAACCACGCTCGAAAATCCGGACGACGCCATGATCTGCCACGCCAGCAGCGGGCCTGCTGCTCCGGAAGTCGGCGCGCGCATGTACATCCGCTCCGGTTTAACGGCCGAGAGCATCCGAACCCGCCAGACCCTGCGCTGTGACCGCGCTTCCACGGATCCGCGGGTAAATCAGGAAAGCTGCAAGGCTCTCGGAATTGAGTCCGTAATGGTGCTCCCCTTGATCCTCGACCGGAACGTTGTGGGGATGTTGGAACTTTTCGGGTCCAAGGCCCTGGCCTTCGCCGAGCGGGATGCCACCACGCTCAGCGCTTCCACGCCCCTGGTCGAGTCGGCGCTGCGCGAGGCCGTCACAGCAGGCATGCCCTTAGGCAGCATTAGCTGGGCCGAGGAACTTCCCCTGCCCAACGGGATTATCCAAGCGGATGCCCCGGCGGAAACCTCCGTCACCCTCAAGGTCCCGGTCGCGTTTCCGATTGACTCCTTCCGAAAGTCAGAAGCCCCGCCAACTCCGGAGTCCGCAGAACAAGAAGTGCCTGCGTTTCTGGCTCGCCTTGCCGACGAGGCTCGGCCGGCCACCAACCGTGCGTGGAGTCAGTGGTTTCGGCCTCAGTGGTGATTTCGAATACGCCCATTTGCTTTTGCATGCTTGACAAACGTCCGCTAAGTGCTTACATTCCGAATAACTTGTACGCGATTTAGATTCGGAGTGCCCAGGATGCAAGACATGAAAAACGTCTATGAAGTTTTAAGGCAAAAGGAAATGGAATTGGCTCGTCTCGAGAAGGAAGTCGAGGCGTTGCGTCTCGTGGCGCCCCTCCTCTCCGAAGACAAAGAGGCTGCCGATTCCGCCAAGACTGGCTTTGGCATGGGCGCGACTCAGCAGCCCATTCGAATTCCTCAAGCCGCCGTCGCCGCCACAGGTTCAACGGCCCAGACCGCCCGCGCTGCAGGTTGGGAAGAAACCGCGAAGCGCTGGCCCTAAGCCTTTAGCACCCACAAACTCGATATTAACCTCGAGTTATTAGCAATTTGGTAATGGGCACGCAGACGCCGGCTGCGGGCAGTTCGCCGGGGCCTGTGCCCCAGGCGGATTGATATACGTATCACAAGCTGAACCCAGGCCCACCGCTTGGGTTTTTTGTTGAATATTCTGTACATGGCGGATTGACACGCCGGTTTTCGCGCTTTACGCTGCAAAGGCTCAAGAGGTTGCGGAGCAAACTAAGGCTTCCATGGCGGCGGTCTCACTGCAAATTCCCTTACGACGCAGGCACTCGCGCTACGAATTGACCGCGCCGGTCGAGGTTACCGTGCTGCGCTCCGGCATCCCTCGCAGCCTGCCGGGCCGCCTCGTGGATGCTGGCTTGGGCGGCGTCAGCGTGGTCGTTCCAGGAGAGTTATTCCCGGGAGAATCCATTGGCGTGGAATTTCGGCTGGCCGACGCTCCCGCCATGGTTCAGGCTCGAGCCCGCGTCCGATATCAGGATCGCATTCGGTGTGGCCTTGAATTCTCCACCATCGGGGCCGACAAGCTGGAACTGGTCCGCCTCTGGACCGACCAACGCTACCGTGTCATGGTGTCACCCGCCGATACCGTCAGGATGTTGGAGCCGCCCGATCCGCAGTTCCTGCAAAGCGCTTCAACTGAAATCCGCTCAAAAAACGTTCGCTCGGCAGCACTGGCCGAAGCGAAGATTGCAGGCGAGAATGTCGCGGCTCGGGGATCTGGGCGCACAGCAAAATTCCTGCTATTTCTGACCGTAGCCTTGGTGATCGCGATCGGATTTTGGACGTACCAGAGGTTCGCAACCGCCAGTCTTCGAGGGCCCGCAACGGCCATCACTGATCCCCTCTCCCGGCGAGTCATGGTTTCGGCCGATGTCATGCAGTCGTTGATTACATACCGGACGATGCCGGTATATCCCCAGCCGGCCGAACGCCAGGGAATTCAGGGGACGGTCTTGTTGGATACTGTAGTCGGCAAGGATGGCCGCGTCCTCGAGGTGCGCCCAACCAACGGTCCCCCCGAGCTGACCACAGCCGCCATCGATGCGGTCAAGAATTGGCGCTTCTCCCCATTCACCCTCAACGGCGACGCGGTTGAAGTTGAAACCACAATCGGCGTGGAATTCCGCATCAGCGATCCGGGTCTAGGCGCTCCCGGCACTCCCCGGGACCGCACCAAACCCGCCGCATCGCAGCCCGAGTATGTGCAGCCTTCGCCTTCGAAACCCGTACCTTCCCAGCCTACGGTTTCACAGTAATCATCACGACGGAATGCGGCGGGACTTGCGCCGAGAAACTGTTTTGAAATTGTCCCAGATCCTTATGCAGCCACAGATCCCGGACGCTGGCCTTTGCACGACCCGGGTAGTCCAAATCTGACCAGTTGACGGAGATGGATTTCACGCTGGTGCCGCGGTTCAGCAGAACCGCAGCCCTGTTTCCACCTTCGAGTGGCCGTGCCCAAACCTCAAGATCTCCATCCTTCCGCACCCGGCGTCCCTGACGGCCGATCTTATCCTGGTCGACGGCTATAACTTCCTTATTTGTCAAGATCTCCTGAATTTCCGGTTTCATGTCGCGCAAATCGTTTCCGGAAATGAGTGGCGCAGCGAGGATTGCCCAAAGGCTGAAGTGGGCCTGGTATTCAGCAACGGTCATACCTCCATTGCCAACTTCGAGCATGTCGGGATCGTTCCAGTGTCCCGGTCCGGAAAAGCTCTCGAGGCCATCCTGTAGGTCCAGAATGTTCAGTACGCCAAGCTGCTCCTTGTCTTGGCTTTCCCATCGATCCGTGATGTCTCCCGTCGTGCGCCAGAGACTCCCGATATCCTTCGCCCATAGCCACGGTTTCGCCGTGCCCCATTCGCACATACCGAATACGATCGGCCGCCCCGAGGCGTTCAAGGCTTCTCGCATCAGCGCGTACGAAGCCCGGGCATCTTGAGTTGTCGTATAGCACCAGTCGTACTTCAGATAGTCGACGCCCCACGCGGCATACTGGATCGCATCCTGAAATTCATGCCCCCGGCCGCCAGGACGCCCCGCGCAAGTCTTTGCCCCGGCGTCAGAGTAAATCCCGAACTTGAGCCCCTTGGAATGGATGTAGTCGGCCAGAGCCTTGATTCCAGAAGGGAAGTGTTCCGCATCCGCAACGATATTTCCAGTCTTGTCGCGCGAGACCTGCCAGCAGTCATCGATAATGAGGTACTGGTAGCCCGCGTCCCTCATGCCGGACTGCACCATCGCATCGGCAGTTTGACGCAGAAGATTCTCGTCAACGTGGCACTGGAATTTATTCCAGCTATTCCACCCCATGGGAGGAGTCGCCGCCAGCATCTCCTCCGCGGAAAGCGAATGTGGAAAAAGCAGGGGGAAGAATGCCGCCAAAACCAAAAGCCGGACTATTTTCAAAAGACTGCCTCCAAGGGGACTCATGAAGTCGCCCAACTAAATCTCAAGGAGAACAACCTGGGCCCGCAGGGCAAGGACCATAAGCGCCCATTCTCAGCCCAAACGCTGCGTCGACTGCCGCACCACGAGCCTTGGAGCTATCAAAACATTCTTCGGCGGCACGGGACGCTTGGCAGTGATTTGCTGCATGAGGAGCTCAGCCGCCTGGGTACCGATCTGGCTGGTGCCCTGATCCACCGTGGACAACGGGACCGCGAGCAGGTCCGAATAGTGTACGTTGCCGGCGCCGATGATCGCGATGTCGCGAGGAACATTCAATCCTGCGTTCGCCACCGCCTTCATCGCACCAATGGCCACTGGATCGTTGTAGCAGAAAACGCCGTCGGGAGCCGGTCTCGTTCGCAGCAAGCTCTGCATCGCCTTATAACCCATATTGTCGTCATAGCTCGCTTGCACAACGTACTCCGCTGGCATCGCGAGTTTGTGTGCCCTCAGCGACTGCTGGTACCCCTCGTGCCGTGCTGCCGCGATCCCCATTCCGGGGCCGCGCAGGTGCGCAATGCGACGGCAACCTTGTGCCACCAGATGGTCGGTGGCCAGCTTGCCAATGGCTTCGTTGTCTACTCCCACGAAGCTGGCAGCGACCCCGGCCATCGGGCGGTCGATCAGTACAAATGGAACCTTGCGGTCGCGAAAGTGTTCGAAAAGTGCCAACTCTCCCGGCGATTGTGCGGAAGCAAGGATCACCCCGTCTACTTGCCGGGCGACCAGAGATTTGGCTTCGGTGGTTTCCAAGGCTGGGTCTTCTTCGAAGTACGAAATGATGACGTGGTAGTCCTGCGGGCGGACAATCTCTGCCACCGCTTTGGCAATCTCCGCGAAAAATGGATGACGAATGTCGGGCAGCAGCAGGCCGATCGTAAAGGTACGCCGCGTCACCAGGGAACGTGCTACCCAGTTCGCCTCGTAATTGAGCTCCTTCGCCCTTTGTAACACGCGCTTGCGCGTGGCGTCGCTGATGCTGCCTTTGTTGCGCAAAGCCTTGGAGACGGTGACAACCGAGACGTCCAAGTCCTTGGCGATATCGGACATGGTCACTGCCATACGGGGTGAGAATACCATGCGGCGCCCCTGTGAGCGTTTTACGGCAGGGTGGACAGAGCTGCTCCGCCGGCAATTCCGGAATCTTCGCCATAACACGCCGGAACAAGTGGAATCTCGCGCGAGCGGGGATTGACGCTCACGCAGGCGAGGCGTTCCCCAATCTCTCCGAAGAACGGCCGCAACATGGCGGCCGCGCCCCCGCCAATGATGAGAACGTCCGGGTCCAGCAGGTCGACAATATTGCTGAACCAGAATGCCAGCAGTTCCACGGTCTCAACCAGGATTTCCTTGGCCGTTGCATCTCCAGCGGCGAAGGCCTGGCCGACCATCGCGGTGGTGACCGCGTCAACGCTTCCTCCCGCCAAGTCCAGCATGCTGGACTTCGAACCGGGTTCCGCCAACAGTCTGGCGCGGGCTCGACGCGCAATGGACGGGCCCGAGGCATAAGCCTCGATGCAGCCCAACTTGCCGCAGGCGCAGCGCGGACCGCGATAGTCGATGCTGTTATGACCCCCTTCGCCCGCGGCGCCCGTATGACCGTGGTAAATCCTTCCGTCCAGCACAATCCCTGTCCCGATCCCGGTTCCGATTCCAGTATAGAAAACGTTCCGATATCCGCGGCCAGCACCCCAGAGTGTCTCCGCGAGGGCAGCAGCGTTGCCATCGTTGTCCACCCGGACCGGGACGTTGTAGATCTTCGCCACCTCCGCAGCGAGTGGAAAATTTCGCCAGCAAGGCAGGTTGGGCGGATTGATAACGACTCCGGAAGCCGGATCCAGCGGCCCGGGCGAGCAAATGCCGATGCCGAGCAGCCTCCCATTTCCATTGCCATCCATTGCCGTCAGCGAGTCAATCGCCGAAGTCACGGACGCGAGCCCTGCGGCCGCCGCTCCATTGGCGACCATGGGCTTGCGGGACTGTGTCTGAATTCCCCCGGCGGCATCGACGACACCAGCAGCAACCTTGGTGCCGCCGATATCCACGCCGATCGAGAATCCAGCGCCTGCGGTAGCGTTCGTCATCGGCGGTGACGTTGTCATGCGGTTACAGTCGGTTCAGACCCCTTAAATGCGTAGTAAGCAATGTACAGGTAGCAAATGACCGGCAGAAGAAACGCATGGTGAATGCCAATCCGATCCGCCATTGCGCCCTGCAATACCGGAAGGATCGCGCCTCCTACGATCGCCATGATCAGAAATCCAGAGCCGTCACCAGTCAGCGGGCCTAGCTCCGCGATTCCCAACGTGAAGATGCTGGGGAACATCACGGAATTAAAGAAGCCGACCAGGATGATGCTCCACATCGCAAAGTTGCCGAAGGTCAGCATGGAGACACAAACCAGGAGACTCGCCACCAAAGCCGCAATTCCCAGCACGGTGCCGGTGCGTACTTTTTGCAGAATGGCGGATCCGATGAATCTGCCGACCATAGCCCCGCCCCAGTAATACGAAACAAACTTGGCAGCGGTGTAAATGGAAATATTGCCGATTTCCGGCTGGCTAATGTAGTTAATCAGGAAGCTGCCGATGGAGACTTCCGCGCCTACGTATACGAAGATTGCGATTGTTCCAAGAGCCAGATTGCGGTGCCTCCAGACGCTGTCCGCGACTTTGCCGTGCCTCTCCGCCGAGGGGACGGGTGGCAGCTTGAATGAGGCAATAGCTCCGGCTAGAACAAACAAGACTATGCCGATCAGCAAATACGGAATCTTCACGGATGAAGCTTCGTGAACGCGATAGGCCTGCTGCGCTTCCGCGGACATCTCCCGGATGACTTCCATTGCCTTTGGCGCGGCAGTCAGGATGAATAATCCGCCGACATAAGGGCCAATGGTGGTGCCCAGAGAATTAAACGCTTGCGCAAGATTCAGGCGGCTGGAGGCAGTATTCGACGGACCGAGCACTGCGACATACGGGTTCGCCGCAACTTGAAGCGCCGTAATGCCTGCGGCGACGACCATTAACGCGCCCAAAAAAAGTGGGTAAGAAGGAACACTGGCTGCTGGAATGAAGAGCAGGGCCCCGATTCCCATGGTGAACAGACCAACGACCATCGTCTTCTTGTAGCCTAGGGCATCCACGATCTTCGCGGCAGGCAGCGAAAAGATGAAATACGCCGTAAAAAAGGCGAACTGGATGAGCATCACCTTCGCATAGGTCAGATCAAAAATGGACTTAAGATGAGGAACCAGAACATCATTCAGGACAGTGATGAAGCCCCACATGAAAAACAGCGTTGTGACGACCGTGAGGGCTACGCGCTGAGTTGCCGCGTTATCCGCGGCGACGGGACCGGTGGAACTAACGCTCGGAATTGCCATAAAGTATTGTTGCCTCCGTGATAGCCCCGAGCGCGACGGGTCCCGACGGAGGACCGACGTTTCCGAGGATAATCGATTAACTACGGCCAGACAAGCGCTTACTTTCGCCTTGACAACGGTCCCGGCCCTGGCTCAGACTGGCGTCCCATTCGGAACAGGTTTCATACTTCAGCTCGGTGGACGTTCCCGTCGAGTCGATAAAGTCTACTCTTCCCGGTGCTCTTGTGCGCAATTCGCAATTCCGGCAGCACTGTGTGCCGCGAAAGGTAAGGGATCATGAAAAGACTCCTCTTGGCGTGCCTTGCTGCGCTTTTGGCCGGAACGGATTCGCTGACGGCGCAACCCGCAGCGAACCTTGCTTCCACCGTGGTCCTGAGCGAGCCGGGCCTCCCCTCAGCGGACTCGGCTGCGCCACCACCCGGGGCACTGGAGGCCGCCCTTCCTGAAGCTCGTTTCGCTTCGGCCGACCAACTCGACTCCATTTTGGTCAATACCTCCACGCGCCTTCTTGTGCTGCCCTATGGCTCCGCATTTCCTGAAGCCGCCTGGGAGCCGATCTTCCAGTTCTTGCAACGCGGCGGCAATCTCCTCGTATTCGGCGGGAGGCCATTTACCCGGGCCGCCTATCGCGACGCAGGCGGATGGAAACTTCGGGAATACAGTGTGCGCTTTGCCCGGCCGCTGATGATCGACCAATATCAGGAGACCCCCGGTTCGGATCACCTCGAGTTTCAACCGAATCCCGAAGTCACTTTGCAACTGCCGAAATTTGCCTGGAAGCGGGCCTTTAGCCCTGTCATGAGGCTGAGCGCGGTCGATCTCTACAACCGCAACGGCGCCGCAGGCTCGATTGACGCCCGGCTCGACACCTTGGCCTGGGGAGTGCAATTCGGACACAAAATGTCGGCTCCAGTAATTGAGGTGGATCACCTGCGAAATGGGTTCGGAGGCGGGCGGTGGATTTTTTTGAACGCGGAACTCCCCGCCGGCTGGTTCGCGAACGTCGCTGCCCTAAGAGCCCTGGCCGAGCGCGCCCTCGAAGGAAGTTTAGAGTTTACCGTGCGCCCCACGCTCCCCCTTTACCTCCCCGGCGAACCTCCGCAACTCGAAATTCTCTGGCACGCCGCAGCCCCACCACGCGCCCCGCTCACAGTGAAGATCAAGACTTATCCCGAAGGACAACCGTCCAGCGCCACCGCGAACAGCGTGACGCTCCCGGCCGACGCTTGGGTAAGTCTTCCCGCGCCCAATACGAAAG
>Ga0209863_10000518_pt1 | contig 18902 bp, 17 predicted proteins | sample OrgsoiDNA2013046_FD_185796 | JGI IMG/M metagenome (GOLD analysis project Ga0209863, IMG submission 185796) | Permafrost soil microbial communities from the Arctic, to analyse light accelerated degradation of dissolved organic matter (DOM) -... | ecosystem: Environmental > Terrestrial > Soil >...
TCGACGGTGCCCGCCGGTGCGACCGACCGTCTTGTCAGCTCCGGGCGGGGTCAGCTCCGGGCGGGTCAGCTGCTGTTCGACGTCCTGTATGACCCGTGGCCGACGCCGTTCGCCGCTGCTGCTGCTGCCCAGGGTGCCGACGTGATCGGCGGCCTCGAGCTTCTGGTGCAGCAGGCCGCGGTCCAGGTCGAGCTCATGACTGGGCGGGTCGCTCCGGTCGACGCGATGCGGTTGGCGGGTGAGGTGGCTATCGCGGTCGGCGCCTGACGCCCACCCCCGATGGGTGCCTGAGGTTTAAGCCCACCCCCCGGAGCGCCGATGGGGTACCGGTAGACCCGTACAATCCTGGGTCAGACGGGTCCTGAGAGAAGGTGCTCCATGTCCTCGATGCAGCCGCCACTTGAGTACGTGAGTCGCGCGAGCCGGCTCGACCGGATCCTTCGCGAGCTGCTGCACCAGACCCCTGGTGTCGAGGCCGCCGCCGTGGTCTCGTTCGACGGCCTGCCGATGGCATCGGCGTTGCCGCCTGAAATGGACGAGGATCGTGTCGCAGCAATGAGTGCCGCGCTGCTCTCCCTTGCTGAGCGTGCCGCCCAAGGTCTTGGCCGCGGCGATCTGTCGCAGGTGTACATCGAGGGCGAGAACGGCACCGTCTTCCTCGTCTCGGCGCAAGACGAAGCCGTTCTCATTGCCGTCACTGCGGCCGACGCCAAGGTCGGCATGATGCTCTACGAAGTGAAGCTGGCTGCCAATCGTGTTGGTGAAGCTCTGCACGGACCCGCACCGCTTCCTGCCCCACTGCCGTCGCATGTCACCCGCGGCTACCTCGATGCGCAAGACAGTGCGTCGAACGGCTCGTACCACGCACTTGAGGTTGAGCCCGTCGCGCTGGCGTACGACGAGCCTTCGTACACCGAATACGCGCACGATGAGTTGACGGCGAGCGAGTCACCGGCGGTAGAAGCGTCGTACGCCGAACCGGAGTACCTCCCCTCGGAGTACGCGTCGTCGGAATACGCGTCCACTGAGTACACCTCGTCGGAGTACACGTCGACTGAGAGCGAGCCCGCCTATGCCGAAGCCGTCGCGGCCACGGTTGCCGACGACGCCGCTTTCAATCACGCCGGTTTCGACAACGCCGCGTTCGATCACGGCGCTTCTGAAGACGCTCCAGCAGAGGACGTTTACGCCGCGCACGCACTGACCGATATGCCGACCACCGTCGCGGCCTACATCGATGCCGCATACGCGGGCACCTCCGCTGCAGCCCTCGTGGAGAACGAGCCGGCGTCGAACGAGTCTGCATACGGCGAGCCCGAACATGCCGAATCTGACTACAGCGAGCCGGTGTCGAACGAAACTGCATACAGCGAGGCTTCGTACTACGCGGAGACGCCGCAGCAGGCGGCGCCCGAGGCCGAGCCTGCGCCCTGGTCGTCGTACGCACCAAGCGGCAGCGTGCTGCCCGGACAGGGTTCCTGGTCGTAATCGCGTCCGGTGCAGATCGATGCGCCGCTGGCTGACTAGGCCCGTCGCAGCATCGTTGTAGCAGACGCACGTATACATGCGCGATCCATCGCAACCGGAGAGGTAGACACGTGAAACTCGAAGGCTCACTCGATGCCTTCAGCCTCCCGGACATCTTCCAGTTGTTGAGTTTCACGAAGAAGTCGGGTGGCTTGCACCTCCGCGGCGCGACCACTCAGGGATGTGTGTACTTCCGCGACGGTGCGGTCACTGGCGCGTCGTCCGATGATGGCCGGCAAGCGCTCGCGCGCCGCCTGGTGTGCACGGCAGGCATCGGCGATGACGAACTCAACGCGGCCGTCGAACGTGCTGCTGTCGAAGGCGTCGGTGTCGCACGGGCGCTGCTCGACGCGGGCGCGGTCGACCTCGACTTTCTGCGCAATTTAGTTGCCGAGCAGGCAGTCGACGCTGTGTTCGATCTTTTGCGCTGGACCGAAGGTGACTTCTCTTTCACGGTCGACGAGCCGGGTCCTGACGACGTCGGGTTCGCCCTTGGTGTCGAGCCGTTGGTCAACGATGCACGCAGCCGTCTCGAATCATGGGACCACGCCTGCCGAGTAATTCCGTCGCCTGAAACGATCTTGGCGCTGCCGGTCGCGCTGCGTGAAGACCTCCAAGTGTCGCGCGGTGAGTGGGCGATGCTCGCGTTGGTTGACGGACGACGCAATGTGGCCGACCTTGTCGCACTGGCCGGTCGCGGCGACTACGCCGTGGTATCGCAACTCGCGGCACTGATCGAGCGCGGCTTGCTCTCGGTGCGTACCCCTGACGCCGAAGAGGGCGCGCTCGCGCTCGCGCGCCGGCACGCCATCCTCGCGCGCCTTGAGACCGGCTCGACCGAGGCCGTCATCGAGGTTCGTGATGTTCTAACAGCTCCGCCGACCGGGTTTGCTCCACTGCCGCCGATCTTCGGCGCCAGCCGCGCTCCTGATCGCAGTGAGCCGCACGCCATCGACAGTGCAGGCGTTTTCGCCGGCACCAGCATTGATGAGTTGTCTCCGATCTCGACGGTCGCGTCTGTACTCGCGGCGGCGGCCAACGGCGACGCCTCGCCGTTCGCACGCACCCAAGCACCGACGCAAGCCCCGACACCGGCGCGTACTGACCGGGTCGACGAGCTGACGGCGCCGATGCGCGAGCGTTCGGCGCCTCGACCCGACGAAGGGCTCGCTGCTCACCTGGTCGCGGATACCCGCACCGCCGTGACCCCGGCCCGGCCCGAGCCGTTCATGCCGCGCCGGCGCCCGGAGTTTCCTGACGACGGGCCGCGGGCTGGGTTGATGCGACCGGGCGGCGGTACTGCGGCTTCCGCCGCAGTCGCTACTGCAGAGCCGAGCGAGCATGCGTCGCACATCGAGCGCGATCCCAGTGTGAATAAGAGCCTCCTGCTGCGACTCATCGCCGGCGTCAGGGGGTTGTGAGATGGCCATCAAGCGCGGACGCCGGGGTGGTAACGCCCAAGCAGTCAAGATCGTCGTGACCGGACCCTTCGCGGCGGGCAAGACCACGCTGATCCGCACAATCAGCGAGATCACCGTGTTGTCCACCGAGAAAGACATCACCGACGAGACCAGGTCGCGCAAAGCAGAGACGACTGTCGCGATGGACTTCGGCCGGATCACGATCGACCACGACCTTGTTCTCTATCTGTTTGGCACGCCCGGACAGGACCGTTTCGATTTCATGTGGGAGATCCTCGGCGAGGGCATGCTCGGCTACGTTCTGCTGGTGGACGCGGATCGCCCGGAATCCTTCGTCGAAGCGGTCGGGATCCTGGCCGCTTTTCAGAAAATGGCAAAGGTGCCCTTCGTCGTCGGGCTGAATCGGTCGAACGGTGCCGATCCTGAACTCGAAGGCCGGGTTCGTGACGCGCTCGGCATCGATGGCAGCGTGCCGATCGTGCCGTGCGATGCCACCGACCGGCAGTCGGTCAAGGATGTGTTGCTCGCGCTCCTGTACGCCGTCGTCGACTCGCTCGACGTCGCCGCCGCGCAAGCCTGAGCCCGTCACCAAGCTTCTCGCGCGCCCGAACCGTCCCGTTTCGAGCGTCAAGGCGGGGGGCGTCTTTGCCGATGGATTGCTCATGACCGCCCTTGCCGAGCCCGCTGTCGGGACCACCTCGTGGGCTCCGGTCGCAGTGTCCTCACGCTCGTTGCGTCTCGTGCCGGGCGTGCTCGTCGGATGTGCGGTCGCTTACCTGACGATGCCATTCACGGAGGCCTCTGGTGGCCGAGGTCCGTGGGCGTTGACCAAGGCTGTCGTGGTCGTGCTGGTCGCCTTGATCGCCGCCAAGCCATGGAAAGAGCTGCGCGCCGGGGTGCTTGGCTTGGCAACGGCCGTGAGCCTGGCCGCACTCGCGGTGTGCCTCGTGACGCCCCCTGGCTGGTTCGGCGCGACTCGTGCGGCTGCGTACGGGCTCGCGGCCGCTACGTTCGTCGCGGTTGCGTCATACGCCCGCAGCCTGCGACGTGTGTATGTACTCGCCTCGATCGTCGCGCTGGCTGGCGCGGTGCAGTTCTACTGGTCGTTCCTCCCGTGGTGGGGCGGCCAGCAACAAAGTGTCCCGATGGTCGGCACCTTCTACTGGCACAACCAGTTCGGCGCGTTCCTGCTCGCGCCTGCCATGCTCGGAGTCGGGCTGATCGTACGGAATCGCGCCCCCTGGGGCTGGGCCGGCTGGATCGTTGCCCCGCTCGCCGCAGCCGGCATTGTCTTCTCCTCAAGTAGAGCCACGCTGGCTCTGGCGGTCGCTGGCTGGCTGTTCATCGGCATGCTCGCCGTTCGAGTCCGGCCCAATGGTGGAGCGGCGCTCAGATGGCTTGTCGCCTCGGCCGTCGCGGTCGGAGTCACCGTCGCCGTTTCGGGTCCTCCGTTCTTCGCGTCGAGTGCCTCGCCGTTGTCAGCGACTCAAGCTCGGGCGGTGGCGGGAGAGACCGTCGCAGCGAACGGCGATTACCGACTCCACATGTGGCGTGAATCCCTGACCGTCTTCGAGCACCATCCGCTGGTCGGAGTCGGTTACGGTGCGTTGGTTCCCGCGGCGGAAAAGCTCACTCCGGCAAGCTGGCCGCGATCGCCGCTCGCCCACAACGACTACCTCCAGTCCCTGGCCGAAGGTGGGTTGCTGCTCGGTGTGCCGTTCCTCATTGCCTGCGCGGGGATCGGCATCGGGCTGGTACGCGTGCTGCGGAGTCGAGCGCGCCGCCGGATCGTCGACGTCCGTACCTGCGCAGCCGTTGCAGCGATGGCGCTGATGGCGCATGCGGCGATCGATTTCGATTGGAGCTATCCCGCGTTGCTGACCTTCGCCGCGGTGGTAGCAGCATTGGCGATCGCCCCGGTACTTCGGCGACCCGACACCCACCCTCGACCGGTGCAGTCCCCTGAGGCGGCGCTCATCGACCACCGCGGCCTTGGGCTGCGACTCGCATGCGTGGTTGTGCTAGCGATCGCGGTAACTACGGGCGGCGTAGCTGGGCGGCACGGCGGCGTCCACCTCGGGTATGTCAACGCGGCGACCCCGCCGAACTCCGGCGGCAATGTCGCGGGGGGTGCGCGATGAAGCAACTCGGCGACATCCTGCTGGAGAACGGCTTGGTCAGTGGCACCCAGCTCGCGACGGCTTACGAAGAGCATCAACGCAGTGGCCGCAGCCTTGGGCGGGTACTCGTCGAACAAGGCGTCCTCTCCGAGGGTCAGCTGGTGGCTGCGCTAGCCACCCAGATCGGGCTGCGCTTCGTCGACCTTTCTGAGTTTTCCGTTGACGGCTCGGCTGTTTCACGGGTTCCAGAGCCGGTATGCCGCCGCTACACGGCGCTGCCGATCGGATATGAAGACGGAAAGCTGCTGGTGGCGATGGCCGATCCGGCCAACGTGTTCGCCATCGACGACATCCGGTCGATCACCGGTCTCGATGTCAAACCCGCGGTCGCGACACGTGCCGACGTGCTCGGTGCCATCAACCGCTTTCACCGCGCTGACAACGAGCTCGACGACCTCACGTTGTCGCTGAGCGCCGGCGACGACGAGGCCGATGAGCTGACCAACGTCAAGGACCTCGTCGAGGATGCGCCGATCGTCAAGTTCGTCAACCTGCTGATCTCCCAGGCCGTTCAAGACCGCGCTTCCGACATTCATATCGAGCCCACCGAACGCGATCTACGGGTGCGCTACCGCATCGACGGGGTACTCCATGAAGTGATGAAGTCGCCGAAGAGTATTCAGGCTGGTGTGATCAGCCGGCTGAAGATCATGGCGGAGATGAACATCGCCGAGCGGCGCATTCCCCAAGACGGCCGGTTGTCGGTGTCTGTCACCGGCAAGAAGATCGACCTGCGGGTGGCGTCTTTGCCAACCGTGTGGGGCGAGAAGATCGTCATGCGAATCCTAGACAACTCGACGGCCCTGCTGAAGCTCACCGACCTTGGTTTTGCCGACGGCAACTACGAGCGCTGGTCGCAAAGCTTCACCAAGCCCTACGGCATGATGCTGGTCACCGGACCCACCGGTTCTGGTAAGTCGACCACGCTGTACGCAACGCTCAACATCGTGTCGACCCCCGACAAGAACGTCATCACCGTTGAAGACCCGGTGGAATACCGCATCCCGGGAATCAACCAGGTGCAAACGAACGTCAAGGCCGGTCTGACGTTCGCGTCGGCGCTTCGGTCGATCCTGCGGTCCGACCCCGACATCGTGCTCATCGGCGAGGTGCGCGACCACGAAACCGCACAAATCGCGATCGAGGCGGCGTTGACGGGTCACCTCGTGCTGTCGACCCTGCACACCAACGACGCCCCGAGCGCGATCACCCGACTCATCGAGATGGGCATCGAGCCGTTCCTCGTCGGAACCGCGATCGACTGCGTGCTCGCCCAGCGGTTGGCCCGACGTTTGTGCCCGAAATGCAAAGAGGCCTACGTACCGACGGCAGAGGCGTTGACCCTCGCGAGATTTCCGTTGGCGGCCGGCGAACCGCTGCCGACGTTGTACCGACCGGTCGGGTGCGCGGCCTGCTCGAAGACCGGCTACAAGGGGCGGCTTGCGTTGCACGAAGTCATGGTGGTCAGCGAGGCCGTCGAACGATTGGCAGTCGAACACGCCTCAGCCGAGACGATCGCCCGGGTGGCGCGCGAAGAAGGCATGGTGACGCTTCGGCAGGACGGACTCGACAAGGTCGCCAGAGGCGTGACCTCGCTGGAAGAGATCTTCCGAGTCGTCGTCTGACGCGTAGCTGCTGCGGCGGGGTGCAGATCGCCCGCGTCGGATTCGGCCGAGCGGCTTAAGGACTGCGGCCTATTGGTCGATGTGAGGTCCTGAGCCATGCCGGACCCGGCAGGTGCGAAAGGGGCTTCTCGGTGGAAAGTAATGGCTTCTTCCAGGATCAAGGCTTCAAGCCTGTTCCGGACGCGATCGCGGAAGAGTTCCCTGTCGCGGCCGACGATCCGTTGACCGCTCCGCTGTGGGCGACGGGCGAGGTGCCCGGGTTTGCCCCGGCCGCCCCCACCCTCGCCGCGACGCCTTTGGTTGCGTCGGAGCCGTGGCCAACAGATCCGCCGACCGCCCTCGCGCCGGTCGACGTAGCGGCCGCCGACAGCTTGGCGCCGGCGATTCAACCGGCGGCAGACGTTGAGAGCGTGTTCGCCCCGGCGGCACCCGCCGCGTCGATCCAGCCAGTGACGGCGACCCTGGTCGACCGCAGCTCACCCGATGTCGTGCATGCGCGTCCGGTTCACGAGACGACCACCCGGATCGCCGGACTCGACCTGACCGCGCTGCTTGCGACCGTTGTGAGCCTCGGCGCGTCCGACCTGCACTTGACCGCCGGCGCGCGCCCGATGCTGCGCCTGCATGGCAGCCTTCAGCCGGTCGAAGACTCACCGGAGCTTTCCCCGCCGGTGATCCAGACCATGCTGTACGCGATTCTCACGCAGCGTCAGCGCGAACGGTTCGAAGCAGAACTCGAGCTCGACTTCGCCTACGCGGTGCCCGGGCAGGCGCGCTTCCGCGTCAACCTCTACCGCCAGCGTGACGCGGTGGGTGCGGCGTTCCGCCTCATCCCCTTCGACATCAAGCCACTCGAGGCGCTCGGCATCCCGCCGTCGGTCTCGAACTTCGCGATGCTGCCGCGCGGCTTCGTGCTTGTCACCGGCCCGACCGGTTCGGGCAAGTCGACGACGCTTGCGGGCATCGTCGACCTGGCGAACCGCAAGCGGCGCGACCACATCATGACCGTCGAAGACCCGATCGAGTTCCTTCACCAGCACAAGTCGTGCCTCATCAACCAGCGCGAGGTCGGCGAGGACACCCACTCGTTCACCAACGCGCTGAAGCACGTGCTGCGGCAGGACCCCGACATCATCCTCGTCGGTGAGATGCGCGACCTGGAGACGATCTCGGTCGCCCTGACCGCGGCGGAGACCGGCCACCTCGTCTTCGCGACGTTGCACACCCAGGATGCCGCGCAGACGATCGACCGCGTCATCGACGTGTTCCCGCCTTACCAGCAGCAGCAGGTGCGCGTACAACTGGCCGGCGCGCTGCAAGGGGTCGTCAGCCAGACGCTGTGCAAGACCGCTGACGGTCGCGGGCGCGCAGTCGCCACCGAGGTGCTTGTCGCCACCCCCGCGATCAGGAACCTGATCCGCGAGGGCAAGACGCACCAGATCTACTCGGCGCTTCAGGCCGGTGCACGACACGGCATGCACACGATGGATCAGCACCTTGCCGAGCTCGTCAAGGGTGGCCGGATCACCTACGAGACGGCGCTCGAGAAGTGCCACACGGTCGAAGACTTCAACCGGCTCTCCGGCCGGGGATGACGAGGATATCGAAATGACGACGACGTTCCAGTACACGGTCAGAGACCGATCGGGCAAGCTCGTCAAGGGCACGATCAGCGCCGAGAACCAGACGATGGTCATGCAGCGGTTGAAGGCGGGCGGCTACGCGCCGGTCAGTATCACCAAGACGAACGCCGGCATGAAGAAAGAACTGACCATCCCCGGCTTCGGCAAGAAGGTCAAGCTCAAGGACCTGTCGATCATGGCGCGTCAGTTCGCCACTATGGTCAACTCGGGCCTGTCGCTGCTGCGCACGCTGACGATTCTGTCGGAGCAGACGGCGAACAAAGAGCTCGCCCGGGTGCTGAGCGTTGTCCGCAACGAGGTCGAGACCGGCATGGCGCTGTCGTCGGCGCTGGGCAAGCATCCGCGGGTGTTCCCACCGATCATGATCAACATGGTCAGGGCCGGTGAGGTGGGCGGGTTCCTCGACTCGGTGATGCTTCAGCTCGCAACGAACTTTGAGTCCGAGGTCAAACTGCGCGGCAAGGTGAAGTCGGCTATGACCTACCCGGTCGTGGTGCTGTGCATCTCGATCGTCGCGGTGATCGGCATGCTGCTGTTTATCGTCCCGGTGTTTTCCAAGATGTTCAAGACGCTGGGCGGCAAGCTGCCGCTGCCGACGCAGATCCTGGTCGACCTCTCCGGCGCCCTCAAGTACATCGCCATTCCCTTGGTCCTCTTCGTCATCGTCGCGGTGGTGATGTGGGGGAAGTTCAAGCACACCCCGCAGGTGCGCAACGTCGTTGACCCGTTGAAGTTGAAGCTTCCTGTCTTCGGCAAGCTGTTCCAGCAGATCGCGCTGAGCCGGTTTACCCGCAACCTCGGCACGATGATGCATTCCGGTGTGCCGATCCTTCAAAGCCTCGACATCGTTGCTGACACGACGGGCAACGTCGTGGTTGGCCGCGTCGTGCGCGATGTTCAGGACAGCGTGCGGACCGGCGAGGCGCTGACTGCGCCACTGTCGAAGCACCCCGTCATTCCCGCGATGGTGGTGCAGATGATGACGGTCGGTGAAGAGACCGGCGCGCTTGACACGATGCTGCACAAGATCTCCGAGTTCTACGACCAAGAGGTCGAGTCGACCACTGAGTCACTTACCGCTCTCATCGAGCCGCTCATGATCGCCTTTCTCGGTGGCGTGATCGGGTCGATGATCGTCGCCCTCTATATGCCGATCTTCAAGATCTTTACCCTGATCAGCTGAGCCGAACGACCCGGCCGTGTGGCGAATGCCGAGTCTTCTCACCTAGTTGGGGGACTCAAGTGTTCGGCGGGCGGCGCCGATCACATCAATGTCATCGAGCCGTCGACGACAAAGGCACACCCGCTGTGAAGCGGGGTCGCAAAGCAAGGGGACTCCCTTTCGAGTCAGCCCGGCCGCCCGGCGGGCATCTGCCTCAGGGGAAAGCAGTGCGGCTCATCTACCTCAGTCCGGAAAGGACATCAGATGCTCGCTCGTATTCGTAAGGCCATGGAGGAGAAAGAAGAGGGCTTCACCCTCATCGAACTCCTCGTCGTCATGATCATCATCGGCATCCTCGCAGCAATCGCCATCCCGGTCTTCCTGAGCCAGAAGCAGAAGGGCTACGACGCTTCGCTCAAGTCCGACATGCGCACTATCGCCAACGAGCTCGAGTCGTACAACACCGACGGTAACGGTTACCCGTCGAACGTCGCGATCACGGCGTCGAGCACCCCGATCGTCGGGACCACCACGGTTCGCACCTCGACCGGCAACCAGTTCACGGTCACGTACAACACGGCCGGCACCGCGTACTGCATCGTCAGCGTTAACCCGAAGGGCACCCACGAGTGGGAGTACGTGTCCGACCTCGGCGGTCTTCAGCCGGCGACGACACTTGGCACGAACACGCTCGCTGCCTGCACAGTGTCCGGCGCGTTCTAAATCATGACCGTGGTGGCCGGGACTTCGGTCCCGGCCACCACGTATTTACCACGTATTTCACCCGCCTAGCGGGTTAACGCCGAGCTAGCGGCGTCCGATGAAGCGAACAACGCATGAAGGGGTGTGACGTGCTCAGAGCTCTGTACCGCCGGCTGAATGAGGCGTCGCGCCGCGACGACAACGGTTTCAGCTTGATCGAGGTCATCGTCGCGCTGACGCTGCTGGTGTTCATCATGTCGGCATCGGTCGTGTTCTTCGTTCGCTCACTCCAAGTCAGTGGCTTGCAGCAGCAGCGCCAAGCGGCGACTGCGCTCGGCGAGCAGCAGATTGAGGCGGCTCGCAACATCACCCCCACCGACCTCCTCTGTGGCCGCACCCAGACCAACGTCAACGCCGCATGGGCCACCGGGCTTGCGTCAACCTCGCCCGAGCTCAGGGCCGAACTCGCGGCGACCGCTACCGCGCAGGATTGGGCGCTGCCCACTCCCGCCCACTTCGCGTGCCCGCTCACGGGTTGGCCGGTCGGCACGGAGGCGGTGCCGAGCGGGCAAACCGCGGTCACCGTCGGCAAGACGACGTTCAGCTACCAGGTGTACATCGGTGACTGCTGGGTCCTCGGCACCACGTGCACCAACGGCTCGACCGCGCCGTACATCGGTGCGAACGCCACCAAGTACGTCTACCGCATCATCGTCGCGGTGTCCTGGACCCCCAAGGCTGGTCAATCCTGCAGTACAGGGCGCACCTGCTACTTCGTCGATGAATCACTGCGCGACTGGCACTCCGATCCGACGTATGTGAAGGCGGGATGAGCCGCATGCGTTGGATGAGAGCGGCCCTTCGGCGCCGCCATCGTGACGAGGGCTTCACGCTTCCCGAGCTGCTGATCTCCATGACGATCTTCGCTGCGTTCCTTGCCGTCATCACCGCGACGGTGACGACGATGATGCAGGACATCAGACACACGACGACCATGAACAACGCATCAGCGCAGAACCAGCGGGCGTTCGACCGGTTCGACAAGGAGATCCGACCTGCGGTCGGCGTGAACATCCCTGGCCTCGGTACCAACGGTTCGGACTTCTACATCGAGTTTCAGACGATCGACCAAACCGGTGCAGCCGTGTGCCGGCAGTGGCGCCTCGTGGTGGCGACGGACCAGCTGCAGGAGCGCAGTTGGCCGGTCATCACGAGCGGCACTCCCACGTTGTCGGCGTGGACCGGCGTGGCTAACGGCGTCGTGAATACCACCGATCCATTCGGATTGAACATACTTCTCGACTATATGCAAAGCGACACCGTGACTCTCGCACTGACCGACACCCAGGGCGTGAACCCCTCCGCGACCGCGAACACGAGCACCGCGGTCATTGCCGAGAACACGAATGCGAACACGCCGTCCAACATAGACGGCAACGGAAACGGAAGTTCGGACTTCCCAGTGTGCCAAATCGGAGTGAGCCGACCATGATCTCCCGCCTGACCCGACACCTAGAGCGGCGCGCTTCCGACGACAGCGGAGTCGCGATGCTGATGGCGCTGTTCGTGATCGCCATGCTCGCCACGATCAGTCTCGGCGTCGCGGGCATCACCGTCTCACAAGCGCTCCCGACCCGGATAGACAACAAAGCGGCGAAGGTCGTGCAGACGGCCCAGGCCGGCATCGACTCGGCCCTCTCACAAATTCGCGCTGCCAACGACGGGTCAGGCAACGGCGTCAACACCTTGCTGCCATGCAAGATCACTGGGAACGTCAACAGTACGAGCACCCTCACGTACAACGTGAAGGTCTACTACTTCAGTTCGGCCAACGACCCCACGTCTCATCTCTCTGACGACACCTGGCTGAACGCCAACGACCTCGCGCCGACCCCTGGGTGTCTCACCACGTCCCCGTACATTGGGATCCCCGCATCCGCGGGTAACGCGGCCCTCGTGCCATGGTTTGCCGCGATCGTCTCCGATGGCATCGGGCCACGAGCTGGTTCCAACGCGCAGTTCGGCGACCGCTCGTTGCGCACGATCTACAACTTCGTGATCAGTAACGTCAATGTGGCAGGTGGCCCGTTGCTGGTGTTCCCAACAGCGAGCAACCTGTGCCTCGACGGCGCGAACTATGCAACCGATCCGACCGGCAAGACGGTCAAGGCGGGCGACGTGCTCGTGGTCAAGACGTGCGACCCGACGAAGCCGGGCCAGTTGCTCTCGTACACCCCCGACCTGAGCCTCCAGGTGGCGGCTACCTCACCGGCGGGAACGCTGCTGTGCGTCAACGACGGGGGCACCGCTGGCAACCCCGCGGCCGCGAGCTTGCTCACCTTGAAGGTGTGCGACACCGGCCTGCCGACCAACACGCAACCAAACAGCAACGACTGGCGGCAGCAGTGGAGCTTCGACGGCGCTGAGCAATTCGTTGGAAGCCTCGCCGACACCAGTGACAAGTCGGGCGTGTGCCTCGTGTCGGTCGCAACCCCGGTAGATGGCAGCGCCGTCTCGGTCGCGAACTGCTCCAACGTCAGCTACAACTCCGGAACCAGCTGGTATCCGAACTCGAAGGTTGGCGCTGGCGCTGCTGGCGCCGCGTTGAACCAGCTGGTGAACTACCAGTACTTCGGCAACTGCTTTGACGTGACGAACGAAAACCCGTCGTGGAGCTTTATCATCGGCTACGTGTGCAAGCAGAACCCCAAGCCTGCCAACGTGGTCTCGAGTGACTGGAACCAGGTCTGGGTATTCAGCGCCGCGACCAAGGAATACGTGACAACTCAAGGATCAACGCCGTACTGCCTTCAGAGTGCGAGCTCGACACCCGCGCTGCATGACGTAGTCACCGTCGGCAGTTGTAACGGTGGTCCGAACCAACAGTGGCAGTACACCGGTGGCGCGGCGGGTGACGGCCATTACAGCACTGACTATGAGATTCAGCCGTTCGCGTCGCCGAGCCTCTGCTTGACCTTGACTATGCCGGCGACGAGCAGCTTCATGGCAGCGCACAGTGACGAAAGCACCAACCTTCAGCAGTGGGGCTACAACTCGGTGGAGAGCTGCAGCGGCGCGGACAACCAAAAGTGGAATGCGCCCGCCGGCGTCAGCAACTCTGCTCTTACCGGTACCTATGAACACCCCAACACCTGAGGTACAACGGGTTGCGGCTCTCTCGCGCTAGGTTGCTTTTGTGATCGTCATCATCGTTTCGGGCGTCTTCGGTCTGCTCGTGGGGTCGTTCCTCAACGTGGTGATCTGGCGGGTCCCGCGCGGCGAGTCAGTGGTGCGCCCGCGGTCACGATGCCCGAGTTGCGAAGCTCCGATCCGTGAACGCGACAACGTGCCGGTTGTGAGTTGGCTGTTGTTGCGCGGTCGCTGCCGCGACTGCAGAGCCTCAATCAGCGTGCGGTACCCGCTGGTGGAGGTCGCGACCGGCATTCTGTTTGCGGGTTTGGCCTGGAAAGTCGGTGCGCACTGGGCGCTGCCCGCTTTTCTCTACTTGGGCGCCGTCGGTCTTGCTCTTGCGGCGATCGACCTCGACACGCACCGCCTGCCGAACGCACTAACGCTGCCGGCTTATCCGGTCGCCGCTGTGTTGTTGACGGCCGCCGCGCTCCTCGATCATCGCCCGCACGTACTCCTCCGCGCCGCAGCAGGGGCTGGGGTGCTCTTCGCCCTCTACGCGGTGCTGTGGCTTCTGTATCCAGGCGGAATGGGTCTAGGCGACGTCAAACTGGCTGGGGTCCTTGGCCTCTACCTGGGCTACCTCGGCTGGGGCGTGCTCGCGGTCGGGGCGTTTCTCGGCTTCGGCTATGGCGCGGTGGTGGGCATCGCACTCATGGCGGTGCGCCGCGCCGGCCGCAAGAGCCGGATTCCGTTTGGCCCCTTCATGCTGGCCGGCGCAATGACGGCTGTATTCGTCGGCGCGCGCATCGCGCATGCCTACGTCGGCCTAAGCAGGAATTGAGCCGCCCGGCGCAATCCGGGGCTGCATTCGCTCAAGCCAGGCCGGGATCCTACCGATGCCGTTTTCTGACAAGGGACCAAAACATCGGTTCCAACTGCGGTCGATGACCGCCGTTTGAGGGGAAGGCATCGTGGCTGGAAGAAGGGCCGTGGGTCTCGACATCGGGACCTCTGCGGTACGCGCTGCCGAGCTTTCGGCGGGTCGCGGTGGATACACCCTCGAGCGTTTCGGGCAGGTTGCGCTGCCGGTCGGGGCCGTCGTCGACGGCGAAGTCCTCGATCGCGAAGCCGTTACGGCCGCGCTCAAGGTCCTCTGGTCGCAGACCAAGTTCTCCACCAAGCGGGTTGTCCTTGGCGTTGCCAACCAGAAAGTGGTTGTCCGCCAAGTCGATCTGCCCTGGATGGAGCCACGCGAACTGAAGCGCGCGCTCGCGTTCCAGGTGCAGGACTTCATCCCGATCCCGGTCGATCAGGCCATCATGGACTTTCACCCGCTTGAGGAGTTCACGACCGACTCTGGCGCCCGGATGCTGCGAGTACTGCTCGTCGCCGCCGGCCGCGAGATGGTTGGTTCGTGCCTCGACGCGGTGCAGCACGCAGGGCTCACTCCGGTCATGGTCGACCTCACGTCATTCGCGCTCATTCGCGCGTCGACGCACGCGGACGCGCTCGGGATGGACACCCAGGCAGAGGCGCTCATCGACATCGGTGCCCGCGTTACGAACATCGCCGTGCATCAGGGCGGTCAGCCCAAGTTCGTGCGCGTCCTGCTGATGGGCGGCGCCGACATCACCGAGGCGGTCGCCGAGCGCATGGGCATTCCGCTCGAGCAGGCTGAAGCACTCAAGCAGCAGCTGGGCATTCCGGCGACTGCGGCCGAGCGCGACGAAAATCCGGCCGGCCGGGTCATCGATGCAACAGCGGCGTCATTCGTCGAAGAAATCCGCGGCTCGCTCGACTACTACCTTGCCTCGCCGTCCGCGGTCCCGATCCGACGCATCGTCGTCTCAGGCGGAGGCTCGCGGTTGGAAAACCTCGTCTCCCGCCTGGCTGCTGTTACCCGGTTGCCCGTCGAATGCGCGAATCCGCTCGCTTCCGTGCGCATCGGAAACACCAAACTGTCGACCGAACAGCTCGGTCACATCGAGCGCCTTGCGGCGGTGCCCGTCGGGCTGGCAATGGGAGTCGCCTCGTGAGCGCCACCACTACGACCTCCACCAGGGTCGTCGAACTACCCCGGGTGAATCTCCTTCCGCCGGAAATCTTCGAAAAGCGTCAACTCCAGCGGGCTCAGGCCGGCCTCGGCGTCGTCGTGCTCGCGGCACTTGTTGCTGTCGGCCTCGTGTATGTCAGTGGCGGCGCAGCGGTCACCGATGCGAAGTCGCGGTTGCTAGCTTCGCAGCAGGCGCAGATCGACCTGCAAAAGCAGATCAGCAAGGTGAACTATGTCACCGAGCAGGCCAACCAGGACGATCAAGCCAAGGCGATGTTGACGCAGGCAACGGCGACGGAGATTCCGTTCTCGACCTACCTTGCCGACTTGGGCGTGCTCACCCCGAAGGCCGTTTGGTTCACGGCGGTCACGCTAGCCAGCACGGTGCCGGTCGGGACGCTGGCGACCTCCGCGAGTGCGCCAGCAACGGTGGGGTCGGTGACGTTCGGCGGTCAGGCCGTGACGCACAACGACGTTGCGACGTGGCTCGACCGCGCGGCGAAGGAAGGCGGCTTCGCCAACCCGTACTTCACCACGTCGACCGAGACTTTGGTTCCGGGCACCGGCGGGTCGACCAAGCTCCCGGCCAAGACCTGGGTCACCTTCAGTTCGTCGGTTGCCCTCACATCAGCGTCGCTGTGCGGCGCCGAGACTGGAAAGTGCTGACATGACTCGCATCCAACAATGGATTGCCGGCACTGTCGTCGCGGTGCTCGCGATCGCGGCCGCAGGCTGGTTCCTCGCGATCTCCCCGCAAAGCCACAAGGCGTCGAGTCTCGTGTCGCAGGCTGATGCTCAGGAACAGAACAACCTTGGTCTGAAGAACACGGTCGTGCGCCTTCAGACACAGATCTCGAAGGTGCCCGCTGAACAAGCCGAGGTCGCCGCCATCGCGCAGAAGATCCCGGCCGACCCTGCCCTGCCGAGCTACGTCCGTGCTCTCACGACGGCTGCTGCGCAGACTGGCGTCGAGTTGGTCTCGATCGCTCCCGGCATCCCGGCGGCTGTGGTTGTACCGGCAGCCGTTGTCGCAGCTGCACCCGCAGGGTCCGCGGCTGCTACCACGGCCGCAACCGCAGCTCCGGCGCCCGCCGCAGCTCCGGCAGTAACCCTGCAGGCCATCAGCATCGGCCTCACGGTTCAGGGCGGCTACTACCAGATCGAGGAGTTCACGAAGGCGCTCGAGGGGCTCAACCGGTCGACCGTCCTCACGACGATCTCGATGCTGCCCACGCCGGCCATCAAGGCAGCTGGGGCTGCGTCGACGAACACGGCGACGGCATGGAAGTCGTTGCAGGCGACCATCAACGTCTCCGTATTCATGAACTCGAGCATCTTCACCCCGGTTTTGGTGCCGACGGTCGCCCCAGCTGGGGCCGTGCCGACACCCGGATCACCCATCACGGCCAATGCAGGAACGCCTGCGGCGCCGTCCGCTAGCGCGAGTAAGTAGGAGACCCGGATATGAGCGAGTCCTCACTGGAGACGGCCGGGTCGTCACAGCGTAATCAGCGTCTTGCGCTGTTCGCCGTGGTCGGTGTAGCTGTCATTGGCGTCGTCGTCTACTTGTTGCTGTTCTCGGGCGGATCGTCGTCAAGCCCCACAGCGGCGAATGGCCGGGTCGCAAGCGCGGCGAGTTCACCCGTTTCCTCGGTGAGCCCGTCGGCAGTTCAGGCGGTACCCGCTGCCTTCACCGCAGATGTTGGCCGCAACCCGTTCCAGCCGGCGATCACTCCGCCGCCGGCGGCAGCCGGTGCGGCCGGTGCAGCCGGTGCGGCGAGCGGATCGGCCAAGGCAGCTGCATCGCCGACACCGTCGCCGACCGTGCCGCTGATCGTCATTCCTACGCTCACCCTTGCGCCGAACCCAAGCCCGACACCGACGGTGACCGTCACGGCGACCGCATCGCCGACCGGTCTCCCGACTACCGCCACTCCGGTGACCCTCAAGGTCGTCAGGGTCGACGGTTCAGGTACCGCTGACGTCACCGTGACGAGTGGCACCACGACCACTCCGTACAGCGGCGTCCTGCCGGGCCAGGTGTTTGGCACCTACTTCAAGCTGGTGTCGATCGTCAGCAGTGACCCGGCCGCTCCGCCCGTCACCTATGGCGCCGACTTCCAGTACGGCGACCAGTTCGTTCAGCTCGCCCAAGGACAGTCGGCCCAACTCGGTTAGACCGGTTCGATCAACCGCTTCTCCGGCGGCCCCGTCAGGTTCCGACCTGACGGGGCCGCCGCAATTCGGCCTCCGATGGTGCTCGTACGCGAGTGGCCCGCACGCGTCGGGGCGTTCATTCATGGGAGACTCGCCGTCATGTTGCGATGGCTGACGGCGGGCGAGTCACATGGCCCTGCGCTCATCGCCGTCCTCGAAGGGCTACCGGCGGGTGTGCACACGTCGACCACCGAGGTGGCCGACGCGCTGGCCCGTCGCCGAGCCGGCTACGGTCGCGGCGCGCGAATGTCGTTCGAACGTGACGAGATCGAGTTCCTCGGTGGCATCAGACATGGCGTCTCGATGGGCGGACCCGTTGCCATTCGGGTCGGCAACAGTGAGTGGCCGAAATGGCAGCAGGTCATGGCGCCCGACCCGGTCGACGCCGACGAACTTGCCGACCTCGCGCGTAACGCTCCGCTCACCCGCCCGCGCCCCGGCCATGCCGATCTGGTCGGCATGCAGAAGTACGCCCTCACCGACGTGCGGCCGATTCTCGAACGGGCCAGCGCGCGCGAGACCGCCGCACGGGTCGCGCTCGGCGACGTCGCGTGCAGCTTCCTGCGTCAAGCCCTGGACGTCGAGGTGCTCAGCCACGTGGTCTCGATCGGGCAGGTGCGCGCTCCCGACGGACTCGTCCCCGCGGCCGCCGACCGCGACCAGATCGACTCCGATCCGGTGCGGTGCTTCGATTCGGCTGCCGGTGCAGCGATGCGCGCGTGGCTGGACTGGTGCGCTCCTTGGGCCTGGACGAGGCCCGGGCCGCTTTGGCCGAACTGGGGGCGCTCACTGTGACCTGCGAGTTCTGTGGCCGTGACTACCGGTACGATTCCGTAGACATCGAACAATTATTTGCCGCCGACGGCCCCGTGCAGCACAGCCCGGGGCGCTACAACTAGAGCCCACCCCATTGCTGGGCAAAACCGTGGTGATCACTGGCGCCACTTCGGGCATCGGTGAAGTCGCAGCGCTCCGTCTGGCCGAGCGCGGGGCGCGCGTGGTTTTCGTAGCCCGCGATCGGGCGCGTGCGCGCGCTCTGCTTTCGCGCCTCGCCACGGCCGGTCCGGGCCGCGCGCATGCAGCACATTTCGCTGACCTCGCGGTGCTGGCCGACCAGCGGCGAGTCGCCACGGAAATCGCCGCGGCCGAGCCTCGCGTCGACGTGCTCATCAACAATGCCGGCGCACTCACCATGAGACGAACCACGACGGTGGATGGCCTCGCTATAACGTTTGCCACC
>Ga0209863_10000519_pt1 | contig 18826 bp, 12 predicted proteins | sample OrgsoiDNA2013046_FD_185796 | JGI IMG/M metagenome (GOLD analysis project Ga0209863, IMG submission 185796) | Permafrost soil microbial communities from the Arctic, to analyse light accelerated degradation of dissolved organic matter (DOM) -... | ecosystem: Environmental > Terrestrial > Soil >...
AAGGTGGCGTGGCGGGTCTCGTCGTGCAGCAGCTCGGTGTAGGCCCAGGCGAGCAGCGGCTCGCGAATCAGTGCCCGCGCCGCCGCGAAGGCCGCCGCGGTGACCGGTTTGCCGAGCGCGTAGTCGGCGACCAGCGTGCGGGCCAGCCGGGTCTCGCTGGTGATCGATGCGCGCGGGAGCCCCCGCTCCAATCCAGCGGTCGACTGCAGGTCGTCCGCTTCGGTCGCCTGCGGCCCGGTGGACCGCGGATCCAGCCCCTCGATGACCCGCGCGCACACCTCCAGGTGGTGAATCTCCTCCTGGATCACGTGCCCGGCTGTCATCAGGAGGGCCGGCGGCGCGTCCAGGGCGGCCAGGTCGGCCGCGATGCGGGAGGCGCTGATGACGCCTGCCCGCTGGTCGTCGGCGATCCGGCGCCAGCCGGCGGCGACGCGCCCGAGCAGATCCGTCCCGTAACGCGAACGAGCGAAGGTGTGAAATGCCATGTCCGGGGAATCAGCAAGCGTCGTGCCCGGCGTTGCGGCCAATGGAATCGCGTCGGCGACTTGGCATCCGGGTCGCGGCACCTGTGAAATCCGATGGGCACCCTGACAGCGCTGTCATGCCACCGTCGGAGATCGTGGACGCGCTACTGCGATTTGAGGCGGTGCAGCTCTTCCGCGAGCTCGTGGGCGCCCGGATCGACGGCCAGCAGCCGTTCCAGCTCCACGATCGCCAGGTCGGGCTGTCCCGTCTGGGCGTAGATTTCGGCCAGGTGCTGGGCGGCGGTGCGGTGGCGCTCGTCGATTTGGGTGGCGCGGCGCAGCTCCGCGATGGCAGCGCGGCCGGCGCGGGCGTCGGCGGGCGCCTGGCGAAAGAGCGCCCAGCCGAGCGCGGCGCGGTAGTCGGCCTGGTTCGGGACCAGGCGCGCGGCTTGACGGAGCACCTCGACCGCTTCGTGGTGACGGCGCGCACGCAGGTGCTCGAGGCCGACCTCGTAGAGCGAGTTCGCCGCGTTATTGGAGGGCGAGGGGGGATTCGAGCCTGGCGCCGCCGCCACCGGCATCGGGCGGTCGGCCGCTCCGCCGTCGCTCTCCGGCGCGGGGTCGCTGCGGCCGAGCTTGATGAGGTAGGCGCGCCGTCGCGCCGGATCCTGCAGAACGCGGTGGGCCTCGGCGAGGATGTCGAACATCTCCTTGGCGGCCTTGCGGTCGTCGTCGGGGGCCAGCCGGTAGCGATCGGCGTGAAAGCTGCGGGCCAGCGCCTCGTAGGCACGGTCGACCTCCGCCGGCGGCGCGTCGCGCTCGATGCCCAGTACCCAGAAGGAGTCCTGGGTGCGGGCCATCTGCAGCATCATCGAGAGCTCGCCGCTGCCGAGCGGCGGAGGGGCGGCCGGTCCCGGGGCCGCCGGTGGCGGTGCGGTGGCCGGCGCCGCTGCCTTGCGCCGCGAGGTGGCCTCGTGGGGTTGAATCACCCCCGCCTCCGATAGCGCGACCAACAGCAGGCGCGCCTGCTCGCGGGGGATCTCGGCGCGCGCCAGGATCTCCTCGAGCCGGCGGGTGCCGTCGATGCTGCGAATGAAGGCCAGCTCGGTCGGGTTGGAGGTGATCTCTTGCAAGCGCAGCAGGGGGTCGGCGCTGAGCGCGAAATATTGATCGGCGTGGCGGTCGAGCGTCGCCCTCTGTCGTGCCCCATCGTAGTGGCGCCGGATCCCTTCCAGGATCAGCGCGGCCGGCGGACGTTCGAGGCGGCTGGCGCCACCCGGCGCGCTGTCGCCGGCCTTGAACAGGAACTTTCCGTCCGGCCAGTCGAAGATCTCGAACAGCTTGGCTTCCAGCTGTTCGACCAGCGCGCGCTCCAGGTTGTATGGCGACAGAGCCCCCATCTCGATCAGGATCTGTCCCTGCTGGCGCTTTTCCTTCTGCATGCGCTGGACCGACTCGCCGAGCGCGTCGGCCGTGATGAGCCGCTTCTCGAGCAGGATCTGCCCCAGGCATTCGCCGAGGACGTTGGAGCGCACCGAGACCGGATAGCCCTCCACGAACATCACGATTTTCTTGGTGGCGTCGCGAAGCAGCAGCAGCGAGCCGGTCGCGCGCTGGGTGTAGATCCGCTGGAGGAGGCGGGCCAGCGGTGTCCGTTTGAGCGTGCCGGAGAAGGCCGCCTGCGCGGGATCGGCCACCAGGCTCTTGGCGCTGCGCTCGACGTCACGCCGCTCTCGCTGCTGCGCGGGGTCGCGCAGACTTCCCTTCGCGACGGGGGGCGGCGTCGGCGGCGCTTCCTCTTCGGCCGCCGGCGGTGGCGTCGCCCCGGAGGTCAGCGCCGCGACGTGGGGCACCAGCGTCTTGGCGTCGAGCGGCGTGGGGAGATATTCGGCGGGCGCGAATCGCCGGCGCGCCTCCGCCCGATGGCCCGCCCCGCGGTGGGTGCTGGCGATGAAGATGATCGGCGTCGCGCGGGTGTCGGGATCGCGGCGCAGATCCTCGGCGAGCTGAAAACCGTCGCCGTCGCCGAGGCGGGTGTCGAGGATGACGACGTCGGGGGACCGCACGGCGATGCTCCGTTTTGCCCAGGAGGCTTCGGTTTCGGCGGCCAGCTCGTAGCCGGCCTCCCGCAGCGCCGCCCCGATCTGACGCTGGAGCTGGGCGTCCTTTTCGACTATCAGCACGTAGCCGGGCATCGCGCGCGCGTCAGTCTACCAGCATATGGCGGACACGAAGTTCGTGGACGTTCGAGGCCCATGCAGACGCGAAGCCCGTGGACAATCGCGGGGCGCTGCCGGAGATTAGGGCCACCATGGCGGCGCGCGCAGCGAAAAAAGCAAAATCCCGCGGCGGGGCCCGGGGTCGCGTCAACGACCTCGCGGCGATCGTGCTGGCGGCGGGGCAGGGGACGCGGATGCGCTCGTCGCGCGCCAAGGTCTTGCACGAGCTTCTGGGCAGGCCGCTCGGCGTCTACCCGATCGAGCTCGCGCGGGCGATCGGCGCCGATCCGGTGGTGGTCGTGCTCGGTCATCAACGGCAGGCGGTCGAGGCGATCCTGCTGGCGCGCTTCGGCGCAGGCGGGGTGACGATCGTCGAGCAGACGGAGCAGCGCGGAACTGGCCACGCCGTGCGGCTGGCGATGCCGGCGCTCGGGGCCTATCGCGGAAAGCTGGTTCTGGTGCTCTACGGCGACGTCCCGCTCCTGCGCCGCGAAACGCTGGCACAGCTGGTGGGCACCGCGCGCCGCTATGACTGTCTGGCCATCGTGACCACGACGCCGCCCGATCCGACCGGCTACGGACGGATCCTCCGCGACCAGCGCGGCCACGTGATTGGCATCGTCGAGGAGAAGGACGCGTCGCCCGAGGAGCGCGCGATCACCGAGGTCAACGCCGGGATCTATTGTGGCCCGGCCGACTTCTTCCGCGAGGCGACCGCCGGCCTCCGCGCACGCAACGCGCAGGCGGAGTACTACCTCACCGACATCGTGGCGCGGGCCGCCGAGGGGATCGGGGTCACCGCCATCGACGCCGACTTTCGCGATGTCGCCGGCATCAACGATCGGCGGCAGCTCGCCGAGGCGGAGGCGGTCATGCGCGCGCGGATCAACCGGGCGCTCATGGGACACGTCACCTTCCGCGATCCGGCTTCCGCGGTCGTCGAGCCCGACGTTGAGATTGGCGTCGACGTGGAGCTTGGCCGCAACATCGCGCTGCGCGGGCGCACGCAGGTAGGTCACGGCGCCCGGATCGGCGACGGCGTCATCCTCACCGACGTCGAGGTGGGCGCCGGCGCCGAGATCCGGCCCTACACCGTCGCCACCGAGGCCACCATCGGCGCCGGCGCGCGGGTGGGGCCGTTCGCTCACCTCCGGCCGGGCACCCGGCTCGGCCCCGACGCCCACCTGGGGAACTTCGTCGAGACCAAGCAGACCACACTCGGCCGTGGGAGCAAGGCCAACCACCTCTCCTACCTCGGGGACGCCACCATCGGGGAGCGGGTCAACGTCGGCGCGGGGACCATCACCTGCAACTACAACGGCTACGAAAAATTTCGGACCGTCATCGACGACGGCGCGTTCATCGGATCGGACAGCCAGCTGGTGGCGCCGGTTCGCGTCGGCAAGGGCGCCGTGATCGGGGCGGGCACCACGGTTACCGGCGACGTGGCTCCCGGGGCGCTGGCGCTCACGCGCGCGCCGCAGATCGAAAAGAGGGGCTACGCGCGCAAAGTCGCGACCAAGTACGCGACGAAGTTCGCGACCAAGTACGCGAAGAAGTTCGCGACGAACTTCGCGAAGAAGTACGCCGACGAGGATAGTTCCGGTTAGGATGTCCCCGGAGGTTCCGATGGCCACGTCCGTCAAGGCGTTCTTCGACGAGAGAGTGCCCGCAGTTCTCAAGACCAGCCCGGAGAAGGCCAAAGATGTGGCCGCGGTCTACCTGTTCAAGATCAGTGGCGCGGACGGGGGCACCTGGACCGTCGATCTGGTCTCGACGCCGCCGACCTGCGTCTCGGGCGAGCACGGCTCCCCGCAGTGCACGGTCGAGGCGAGCGACGCCGACTTCCGCGGGATGATCGAAGGGGGGATGCAGGCGGCGATGGCGCTGTTCTTCAGCGGCAAGCTCAAGGTGGGCGGCGATCCGATCCTGGCGACCAAGCTTTCGAAGCTCCTCCAAATGGCAGGGTAGGACCCGCGCCGGTGCCCGACGGTCGGCGCGCGCGCGCGACCTTGCTGTGGGGTGCGGCGCTGGTGGCGCTGGCGACCGGCGCGCGTCTCTGCTGGGTGTTGACGGTCCCGACGGTTCCGGTCAGCGACTTCGCGATGTACCGCGAGTCGGCGAACTATCTGTCCGAGTTCGGCCGCCTCGATCCGGGCTTCATCTACATGCCAGGGTTCGTGGCGCTTCTCGCGATCGTCAAGGACGCCGGCGGGGATCTGCTGGCCCAGAAGCTCATCGGCGTCTTCTTCGGCGGTCTCGGGGCCGCCGGGCTGTTCGTCGTCGTCTGGAAGCTCGTCGACGGGGACGACGCGCCCGCTGACCGGGTGGATGGCGAAACCGCTGGCTGGCGTCGGATTTGCCCGTGTCCGCACGCCGCCGGCGCGACGCTGATTTACGCGCTCTGGCCGGCCGGCGTCGCGATGGCCAGCGTGGTGGGGACGGACGTGCCGGCCGCGGCGCTGCTGGTCACCGCCCTGGCGCTGCTGGTGTCGCTCGGACCGCGGCGGCCGCTGGTGGCGGCGCTGGCGTTCGGCATCGCGATGGGCCTGGCGGCCTGGGTGCGGGCGGTGGCGCTGCCGCTGTCGGTGCTGGCGCTCGGCTACTGGCTGGCGCGCCGGGAGCGCCTGCATCGGGCGGCGCTCTACACCGCGGCGGGGCTGGCGGCGACGCTGCTGGTCCTGCTGCCGTGGGGGATTCGCCACCTGCGGCAGAGCGGCGCGCTCTACTTCACGGACGATCACGGCGGCATCACCGCGCTCATCGGCGCCAACCCGAACTCGGAAGGGACCTACACCCGCGCGCTCAACCGGACCTTCAAAGAGCTGACCGGGCGGAGCGTGCTCGACGAGCCACACCGGGAGACCGATCGCGTGGCCTACGCGCTCGCGCGGGAATGGATGCGCTTCGAGCCGCGCTATGCGCTCGGGCTGGCGGTGTTCAAGGCCGAGCGCCTCTTCGATCCGGAGGAGAGGCTTCTCTACTGGCCGATCTTTCGTCCGGGGGTCCTGGTGGGCCCGCGGGCCGGCTGGTTTGCCGCACGCCACGCCGCGATCGCCGGATTTGCCGACGGATTCGGCGTCGCGATGATTGCGCTCGCGCTGGCGGGGATCGCCGTCGCCGCCGCGCGCCGTCGATGGGCCCTGCTGGCCCTGGTTCCGTTCCAGCTCGCGCTGGTGGCGACCTACACGGTGTTCTTCGCCGAGCCCCGCTATCGTCTGCCCATCGAGATGCTGGCGTTTCCTTTCGTGGCGCTCGCGCTGGGCGAAATGGTCCGGGCGGTGAGCGCGATCGCGGGCCGCGCCCGCGCGGAGGGTGCCCGATCGGCGCGCGCGCTCGTTCCGGCGCTGGCCTTGGTCATCCTCTGGCTCCTCGGCTGGCCGGCTCTCCTCGACGCCGGCAAGGCGCTTCGCATGCGCCACCGCTGGGCGGCCACCGAGGTCACGGTCGACGGGCACACCCGGCTCCTGCTCTGGAAACCGGTGCCCCCATTTTCGGCTCTCTCGCCCATACAAGGGGCCCCGAACGGGCTGCACCTGCAGGCTGGGGACGGCGGTGTCGCGCGGGCGCAGGTCCGTCTGGGCGAAGGCCCGCTCCCCGCCGGTACCTACCGGATCGTGCTGCAGGTCGCGCCGGAAACCAACCGCCCGATGCGGGTCTCCCTGGGTACCGCCGGCCCGCAAAGCGCGGTCGACATCCCCTTCGGGCCGCCGGTGGCGGTCGAAAGGCAGATCGTGCATGCCGGCGGTCCCCTTTCATTCGACGCTGCGCTCTGGGGCGCGCCGCAGACGTCGGTCTGGATCGACCGGGCATGGATCAGCAGCGCACTTGACACCGGCGCCCTCGTGCGTTGAGGCCATGCGCGATCGTTGCCCGTCGGGGCCGGGCTCGTGTTAATGGTCGAGGGAGGGGAGAAAGCGCCGGATGAGCCCCGAAGTCGTCGATCCCGAGCAGCCGCTGCCGGCGCCGCCAGCCGGCGAGGACTGGGCCGCGCTGGTCGAAGAGCACCTTGTGCAAGCGGAAGCCGCACCGTCCGGAACGGAACGGGCGCAGGCGCTTTGCCGCGTGGCCGAGATCTACGAGCGGCGCCTCGGCGATCCGAGCAGCGCGCTGGTGACGCTGCAGGCGGCGCTGGAAGAAGATCCGACCAGCGGGCTGGTGATTCAGGAGATGGAGCGGGTCGCGCGCGGCAACGGATTCTGGAGCCAGCTGGTGGCGGTCACCGCCGAGGTTGCCGCCGGTCTGCCCGACCCCAAGCAGGCCGCCGACCTGTGGGTGCAGATCGCGTTTTGGAATGAGAGCGGCCTGGCGATGCTCGACGAAGCGGCCAAGGCGGCCTCCGCGGCGCTGGATCTCGAGCCCGCCCACGGTGGCGCGCTCATGTTGCTGGAAGAGCTCTACCGGCGGCAGCGGAACTGGGATCGCTACGTCGAGATCCTGGCGCGCAGGCGGGAGCGGCCCGGAACCGACATCGGGAAGCTGACCGAGGCGTATCGCGAGGTCCTGCGCTACGAGCCCCGTCACCCCGGCGCGCTGGAGGGGCTCGGGTGCGTGCACGAGGACGCAGGCGATTGGGAATACGCGGCCGAGGTATTCCGGCGCCTCATCGCCGCGTTGCCGATCGAGACGGCGGCGGCCTATCGGGTGACGGCGCAGCACCGCCTGGCGGTGATCCTGAAAGAACGGCTCGGCGATCTGCGCGGCGCGGAGGAGCAGCTCGCGCTGACGCTCGCGGCGCCGGGCGGCGACATGCACGTGCCGAGCCTGCTCTTGCTGGCGACGCTCTATCGCGAGCGCAAGGACTGGATGAAGGCGCGCCAGCTGCTGAGCCGCGCGGCTGCGGTCGTGACCGACCTCGACGAGCGCATCCGCCTGCTGGGGGAGGCGGCCGAGATCTGTGCGACCGCGCTGGACGACGAAGCGCAAGCGGCCGAGCTCTATGCGGAGATCGTGGCGCTCGATCCGACCCGAATCGAGCTCGCCGAAAAGCTCGCCGACATAAAGTTCCGCCGCGGTGACTTTGCCAGCCTACTCCCGCTGGCCGAGCGCCTCGCGGCTGCCTCCGAGGCCAGGCCCGTCCCCGATCGGGTGCGCCTGTGGCACCGGCTCGGGCGCGCCCGCGAAGCGACCGGCGACGACGCCGGGGCGACGGAGGCCTACCGCGCCGCGCTGGCCGCCGAGGACCCGGTGGGCGCCCAGGTCGGCGACCCGTCTGCCGGGCTCTCGGAGGCCGCCCTGCCGGCGCTGCGCGATCTGGCGGCGCTCCACTTTCGCGACGAGGCCTGGGCCGACGCGGCGGCCGCCACCGAGCGGTTGCTTTCCGCCGCGCCGGCGGCGCTGTCGCGCGACGAGCAGCGGGCCGCCTTCGAGCGTCTGGGCGTGTCGCGGTGGCGGGCCGGCGAGGCGGCTTTGGCCGTCGAGCCACTGGAAAAGGCGCTGGCGCTGGATCCGCGCCGCCGGAACGTCCTAGAGACGCTGGTCGCCGCGGCACGCGCGGCGGGAAACGACGAAGCGGTGGTGCGCCACACGCAGACGCTGCTCTCGGTCACCGACGATCCGAAGACCAAGCTGGAGCTGCTGGAGCATCTGGCGACGATTCATCGCGATCGCCGCAACGATCCCCAGCGGGCCATCGCTGCGTACATCGAGGCGCTGAAGATCTGGCCCGACGAGCGATCGCTCATGCACCGTCTCTTGGAGCTCCTCACCGAGACCAAGCAGTGGAAGCAGTCGGTGCAGCTGTTGGCGCGCCTGGCGGAGCTGGCCGAAGGCGAGATGCGCGCCGCTTACAACGTCGCGGCGGGCAACATCTTCGTCGAGGAGCTGCGCGCGCCGGCTGAGGCCGTCGAGGCCTTCGAGCGGGCGCTGGATGCCGATCCCAATGACCTGAAGTCGTTCGAACAGATCGATCGCCTGGTGACCGAGGCGCACGACTGGAAGACGCAGGAACGGACCTACCGCCGGCAGATCAAGCGGATGGGGGCCGACGTTCCGGCCGACAAGCGGCCGGCGATCCTGGCCCTCTGGCAGGGGCTGGGCGAAATCTATCGATCGCGCCTCAAGGACTTTCCGGCCGCCATCGCCGCCTTCGAGGTGGCCGCTGGTCTGGATCCGGACTCGGTCGACCGGCGCAAGGTGCTGGCGGAGCTCTATCGGCTGGCCGGTCCCGAGAATTATCCGAAGGCCGTCGCCGAGCATCGGATCATCGTCGAGCGCGCCCGCACGCCCGCCGAGATGGCGCCCGAGCTCAAGACGCTCTTGCGGCTGTTCGTGGAGATGGGGACGCTCGACGAGGCGCACGGGGCCGCCGCCGCGCTGGTGCTGATCGGGCAGGCCGACGCCGACGAACACGCCCTTTACCAGCAGTACCGTCCGAACGGCGTGGTCCGCGCCCGGGCGCGGCTGACCGAAGAGGTCTGGCTGAAGCAGATCTATCACCCCGACGAAGACCGGACGCTGTCGCAGATCCTGGCGACGCTGTCGCCCGCGGTGTCGAGCGCCCGCGCGCAGACGATGAAGGATCTCGGCCTCAAGCGTAAACAGCGGCGCGACGTGGCCACCGATCAGTCGATGCCGTGCAAGGTTCTCGCGTACGGCGATGCGGTGTTCGGGGCCTCGACCCCGGAGGTCTATTTTGCGCCCGAGACGCCGGGCGAGATCGAGGTGGTCAATCTGCGGGCGGCGGTGGCCGGCACGCCGGCGCTGGTGCTCTGCAAGGGGATGTTCGAGGCGCGCTCGGACATCGAGCTGGCCTTCATCGTCGGACGGACGCTGACCACGCTTCGTCCCGACCACCTGCTGCGTTGGCCGGGCTTCGTCCCGACGCTGGCCGAGCTCGAGATCGTGGTGCGGGCCGCGATTCGCCTCATCAACGCGGAGAGTGTGGTCCCGGCCGAGAGCGCCGCGGCGGTCGGGCAGTACACGGCGTTCCTCGAGCGGACGCTGCAACCGCAGCTCCGCGAGCAGCTCGCCGTCCTGGTGCGGCGCCTCGAGGCGAGCGCCGGCGCGGGCGATGGCGCCGCGGGGATCGCCCGCTGGTCGCGCGGCGCCTGCTTCACCAGCATCCGGGCCGGGCTCCTGCTGGCGGGCGATCTCGAGATCGCCGCGCGTCTCGGACAGACCGCCGCCTCCGCGGCCGGGATCGACCCGAGCGAGGTCATTCGCGATCTGATCGCCTGGAGCGTCTCCGACGGGTATTTCGAGCTGCGCGCGCAGCTCGGCCTCCGCACGGTCAATCTCGGCTTTCGCGGCTGACAGCAGCGCACGCGCCCTCGCCAGGCACCCGCGAGTGCGATCGTCGTCACGGATTTCGCCGCCTATTCTGCGGCCCTAAATCCGCGTAACTACAGAGCGGGTGCGGGGATCTGCGCAAGTTACATACATTTCCGCTGCGCGAAACCTGCTGTTTACCGTCCATTGATAGCGTGCTCACTCCACCCCAACACACCACCATGCGAGGAGCACACAATGGCAGATGGAGCAGGAACCGCTGAGGCTGGACAACCGTCCAGCCGGGCAACACTCGGGCTGACCGGGTTGACGATCAACGCGATGGCGTTGATCGCACCCGGTGCCTTCCTCTGGCTCACTTTCCAGATCCAGGCACTGTACGGCGCACCGATGGCCGGCTCGGCGATGTGGTTCGGCATCGTTGCCGCGCTCTTGCTCTGCTTCGCCACGGCGATAAGCTACGCCGAGCTCTCCAAGCTCTATCCGGGCGCGGGCTCGTCGTACTTCTTCGCGGAGCAGGCGTTTTTGAGCAAGACCCACGCTTACAAGTTCGCCCGCATCGCGAAGTTCATCACCGGATGGGCGAGCCATCTGTACTACTGGGTCTACCCGGGCTGCATGGTCGGCGTGACCGCACTGCTGAGCGGCTACCTGCTGAACCAGTTCTTCCCCGACACCTTCAGCGGCAGCTACAACAGCCTCCCGTTCATGATCATCTTCTGCCTCGCGTTCGCGCTGGGCGTCGCCTACATCGCCTTCCGGGGCGTGACGGGGACGACCGGCGTCAACATGCTGATCAACATCGTCCAGATCACCGCCCTCTTGGTGTTCTCGGTGATGGCGATTTCTTACCGGGTCAAGCACCCGGAGGGGTCGCAGGGTCTGCAGCTCGTCAACGGAACGGCGATCGACTTTCAGGTCGCGCAAGAACCTGTTGTCGAAAATGGCGTGCCCAAGAAGGACGCGACCGGAGCCGTCGTTCTACAGAACAAGATGGACGCGGCCGGCAACCCGGTCCCCGACATGAAGGACGGCAAGCCGATCCCGTTCATGCTGAGCTACGCCGCCGATCAGGCGGTGACGCAGGAGCCGGTCGACGCCGACCACCCGAAAGATCTCACGCCGCACTTCAAGTTCCACCAGACCGCCGGGTCGGTGGTGGCGGCGCACGGGTTCTCGCTGGTGTTCATCCAGGCCTGCGTCGCGATCTTGATCCTGGTCGGCTTCGAGTCGGTGACGTCCATGGGTGAAGAGGCCAAGAACGCCAAGCGCGACATCCCGCGCGCGGTGCTCTTGTCGCTCGGTATCCAGGGGCTCATCTGCTACCTCATCGAGTACTTCGCCGCGAACTACTTCCTCAACCAGGGCTACACCCTCTCCAGCGCGGGGGCATCCGGCGCGCCGCTGGGCGACATGATGGTGATGGTCGGAACCTGGATGTTTGGCAGCGCCTCCGCCGGCCGGGCCTTCATGCTGGTTCAGGCGATCACCGTGTTCCTGGCGCTGATCGGCACGACGCTGTCGTGTCTCAGCACCGGGGCGCGCGTGACGTACGCCATGGGGAAGGACGAGGAGGTGCCGGGCCACTTCGGCATGCTCCACGGCAAGACGCTGACGCCGCACCGGTCGATCTGGACGCTGGCGATCATCTCGGCGGTCATCGGCATCGTCACGGTCTCGGTCTACCTGGGCGGTACCACGCCGACGCCGCTGGATGCGAAGTACAGCGGCTTCTGGTACAGCATCGGGATCTTCAAGGACCCGGCCACGTACGCGAAGCTGCCGAACACATTGGTCATCGTGACGCTGGTGAGCAACTTTGGGACGTTCCTGCTCTACATGCTCACCTGCATCACGGCCATCGTCGCTTTCCGCGAGCACCATACCTTCAGCGGTTTCAAGCACATGTTCGTGCCGCTGTTCGGCTTGGTCGCCAACCTGCTCTGCATGCTCTTCTACCTGGTCGGGCCGTTCATGGTGTCCGGCATGAGCATCAAGGAGCCGTACATCGCGCTGGCGGTCGTCGCGGCCTGGGGCATCTACGGCGCGGTCTACTTCCTGCGCGGCAGCAAGGTGAAATCGAAGTCGGTCTACGCCGACAAGCCGGTGACCGCGCCCGCCTCGTAGGCGTATCTCGCTGGCTCGACCTTGCCCCCTTCTCCCCGGTCCGCGGGGGGGAGGGGGCCTTTTTCTGCTGGAGCGCCGGCGTCGTGGGTAGCGCTTTGCTAGCCCGGTGGATAGGCCTCGGAGCCCATCTCCGTCGAGTCGAGGCCCGACCATTCGACCTCGGCCGGCACGCGGTTGCCGATCAGGCGGTCCGTGAGACGGAAGAAACCGTAGGCGACCGGAAAAACAAACACGATGTTGGTGACCACCCCGATGAGCTGCGCGCAGAGCTGGCGTCCGTCGCCGAACAGCAGACCACGCACCGGCCCCGCGACGCCGTTCCAGCCCGCGCCGTACGTGCCGTCGGCGAAGAGGCCGAGAGACAGCGCGCCCCAGGCCCCGCAGACGCCGTGCACCGCGAAGGCGCCAACGGGATCGTCGACGCGAAAGCGCGTCTCGACCCAGAAGACGGCGGTCACCACCAGCAGGCCCGCGAGGAGGCCAATCAGGACGGCGGCGGCGGGGCTCACGAACGCGCAGGGTCCGGTGATCGCGACCAGACCGCCCAAGAGGCCATTGCACGCCATGGCCACATCCGGCTTGCGCAGGCGATACCAGACGAAGACCAGCGCGGTCAGCGCGCCCGCGCTGGACGCGAGCATGGTGTTGACGGCGATGGTTGCGATGCGCGGATCGGCGCCGGCCAGGGTCGATCCGGCGTTGAACCCGAACCAGCCGAAGGCCAGCACCAGCGTGCCAACGACGGTCATCGGCAAGTTGTGGCCGGGGATGGCGGAGGTGGTTCCGTCGCGGCGGAATTTGCCAGCGCGCGGGCCGAGCACGATGGCGCCGGCCAGCGCGGTGAGGCCGCCGGTCATGTGGACCACCGACGAGCCGGCGAAATCGACGTGACCATGCCCGAGCCCCCAGTTGGTCCCCATGGCGGCCAACCAGCCACCGCCCCAGACCCAGTTGCCGTACAGGGGGTAGAGCAGCATCGACATGAAGAGCCCGTAGACGATGAACGCGGAGAACTTCCAGCGCTCGGCCATCGCGCCCGTTGGGATTGTGGCGGCGGTGTCCATGAACACCGCCGAGAAGAGGAACATCGTCAGGTTCGCCGGATCGTGGGGCGCGGTCAGCAGCGCGAAACGGGCGGCGCCGAAGAGGCCCAGCGCGTGACCGCCGATCTGCAGGGTGATCTCGTGCGCGCCGACCAGCCGGTGGCCCAGCGACGGCCAGATGACGACGCCGCCCTGCATGAGGCCATACCCCACCAGCCAGAATCCGAGCACGCCGATCGGGTAGATGATCAAGTTCATCGCCATGGTGTTGACGGCGTTCTTGGCCCGCGTGAATCCGGTCTCGACCATCGCGAAGCCGACCTGCATGAACATCACCAGGAACCCGGCCATCAGCACCCAAACCAGATTCAGCGCGATCTCGGCGTGACCCCCGTTCATGGTGCTTTCCCCCTTTTCCTAGCGAGCGGCCGGCAGCGCGGGCGCGGAATCGCGGTGGCGGCCGCTCAGCCAGATCAGCGCGGAGAGCCCCGCAAGGACCCCGAGCACGATGAGGACCTTCGCGAATCGGCGCGCCAGGCGCGCGATCCCGCGCCGGGCGGGGCGGGGCGCGTCCGGCGCGCGGCGCAGCGCGGCCGGTGGGTCCCGCAGGTCGGCCAGCAGCTCGGCCGCGTTCGCATATCGATCGCGCGGCACCCGCTGGATGGCCCTCAAGATGATCGCCTCCAGCGCGGGATCGATCCCCGGCACGTAGTAGGACGGCGGTCTCGGATCCTCGTTGGCCTTCGCGCGCAGCAGCGCCGTCGCGTTGGCGCTGGTAAACGGGATGTTCTTGGTCAGCATCTCGTAGAGCATCGTCCCGAGCGCGTAGACATCGGTTCGCGCATCCCCGCGACGCCCCCCGATCTGTTCGGGCGCCATGTAGTCCGGCGTTCCCAGTGTCGAGGAGAAGCCGGCCCAGGTGAGGCGCCGCTTCGATTCGTCGAGCGCGATGCCGAAATCCAGGATCTTCACTTTCGCATCGGAAGTGAGGAGGATGTTCTCCGGTTTGATGTCGCGGTGAACCACCCCCTTTTCATGCAGGTAGGCCAGCGCCTCGGTGACCTGACGGGCGATGTCGAGCGCGCGCTCGGCCGGCAGCGGCGCCTCCGCCTGGATGATGTTGCGGAGCGACCGCCCGTCGACGTACTCCATCGCGATGTACATCCGGCTCTTGTCGACGGGCTTGAGAACCTTGACGACGTTCGGGTGATCGAGGCGTTGCCCCATCGATTCTTCCCGCTTGAAGCGCTCATAGAAGACGACGTCGCTTTCCAGCTGGGGGTGCGGGATCTTGAGCGCCACGGCGGCGCCGTCGCTGGTGTCGACGGCCTTGAAGATCGACGCCATGCCGCTTCGGGCCAGCAGCTCACCGAGCTCGTACTGATCGAGCTTGTCGCCGGCGACGGGCTCGCGCATCAGCGGGCCCCGCGAATCAACATAGGCGAGACCTTAACATGAACGGTTCGCCATGAATGCTTCGCCCGAGATCCGCTTCGAGCTGGAGCTGGCCGCGGTCACCGACGTCGGCACCGAGCGCGAGCACAACGAGGATCAATGCGGCCACCTGCTGGAGAGCGAGGCGTGCGGCCTCTTGGTGGTCGCCGACGGCGTCTCGAGCGCCGAGGCGGGCGAGACGGCCAGCCAGACCGCCGTCGCCGCGACGCTGCGAACCTTCGGCGAGCAGCCGCCGGGGACGGCCACCGCCAAGCGGCTCTACCGCGCGGTCCAGCAGGCCAACATCGAGATCTACGATCTCGCGACCGTGGTTCCGGAGCTGCGCGGGATGACCACCACGCTCACCGCCGTCGTGGTCGATCGGGGCGAGCTCACGGCGGCACACATCGGCGACAGCCGGCTCTATCTGTGTCGCGACGGTCGACTGGTTCAGCTCACCAAGGACCACACCGTGGCCGGCGAAAAATCCCGGATGGGCCTGATGAGCAAGACCCGCGCGCGCTCCCACCCGGACAGATCGGTGCTGACGCGCAGCCTGGGCCGCGAGCTGATCGTTCCCATCGATCGAATCTCGAACCGTCTCTATCGCGGCGACACCCTGCTGGTCTGCAGCGACGGTCTCTACAACGTGCTCGAAGACGACGAGATGACGACGCTCCTGCGCGGCGACGACGCGGCCACGACCTGCCAGCGCCTGGTCGACGCCGCCAACCAACGCGGGACCCTCGACAACCTCACCGCGGCCGTCCTGCGCGTGCTGGACGGCCCCGAGCGTCCCGCGGCGTCCGCCGGGCTCGGGGCCCGGATCCGCAGCATCTTCGGCCGTCGCGACGGTTGACGCGAAGGCAGGCTTTCGGAGCGCGAGGCTCGAATCGACGACGACGACAACGTCCGCCAAGTCCAGACGCCGTGACCCATTGACGTCACTCGTCCTCGTCGTCGCCGAACAGGATGCCGACACGGAGCTCGACGGCGTCGAACGGTTCAGCTCGAACGGTCTCGTCGCGGTCCGCGACGAGAACCTCGACGTAGCCGTCGGAGTGCCAGCGGTGGACCGCCAGGGTTTCGTCGATGGGATCGACGATCCAGTAGTGGCCGACCTCGCAACCATGGTAGGCGCGCTTCTTCTTGATCAAGTCATTGCGCCTGTTCTTGGAGAGGATTTCGCAGACCCAGTCCGGGCGTACGGTGATGGGCACCTCCGACGGCAGCACCGGGAGCCTGTCGCGGCGCCATCCGGCGATGTCGGGACGGAACACCTGGTTCGCGGCGAGCTGAATCTCCGCTTCGGTCGCGAACCACCATCCCCCGGGCGACCGTCCGCCTGAACGCCGGTCGTATGGCCCGAGCTTCCGCGACAGGCGCACCTGCACCCCGCCGTGCCGTCCGGTGGCGGCTTCCTTCTCGATGAGGACACCGTCGACGATCCCCTGGCGGGCCAACTCCAGCAGGTACTGCTCGACGTCCCTGGTCGTCGCGCTGCCGAGCGGCTTTCCGACGCGCATGATGAACCGCCGCAAACACCGCAGGTAGACCGTGACGGTGATCGGCTTGAGCCCCCGCACCTCCATCCTGTCCCGCACGCGCTGCAACTGCTTTCGAACGTAGCTGTCGCGAACCATGGTCGTCCTCCTCGTCGAGGCACCCCGCACCGCGCAGGCGCCGGGAAGACCCAAGGCTCCCGTATCAGCGACTCCTGCGCTCACGCGCCGCTTCCCACTCCTCGTTCGCTCGAGATGCTGCGCGGGAGCTGCCGCGAAGCGGCTTCGTCCAAGGTGAGCTTATCGGACAGACAATCGGCGCTTGAAAGTCCTATCCTCTCGACCGCTCGGCGATTCGTCGGCGAAGAGCCGGGCCACATCGCATATTCTGTCGGCCCAGTGACGAGGCCCGGGAATAGACTCAAGGGTCGGGACCGCCAACCGGGCAAAACGCCCACGCCCAAGGGCCCGCAATTCGATCGCATCGACGTTGCCACCGCAACCCTCGTCGGGTGCGGCTCCCTGATACTCTTTGTGGCGACACTCTGTCCGACCATCTACGTCGAGGATTCACCGGAATTCTCCACCGCCGCGGCCGTTCTAGGCTTGCCACATCCGCCGGGGTATCCGCTGCACACCTTGCTTTCCGCGCTGTTCGTGCACGCGGTGCCTTTTGGGGACTTTGGCTATCGCTCGAATCTCTTCTCGGCCATCTGTGGTGCCTTGGCGCTGGCGCTCCTTTGGGTCTTCCTTCGTCGGCTACACCTCGGCCGATCGACAGCTCTCACCGCGACCTTCTGCCTCGCGCTGGGCACGACGTTTTGGTCCCAATGTCTGGCGGCCGAGGTACACACACTGAACTGTTTGCTGCTGGTCTCGGCTCTGCTTCTCGTCTTCGAAGCGGCGAAACGTCCAACCCCGACATCATTTGCTCTGAGCGGCATGGCGCTCGGCCTCCTGGTCGGCCATCGCAACCTCAACGTCGTCTTCGCGGCGCCGCTGGTGTTTCTTCTGGAAGCCGCTCGCCGACGCGTGCAGGGACGCGCCCGGTTGCTGGTCACCCTCGCCGGAGCCGCGGCCATGACTGGGCTGATCTATCTATACCTTCCACTCACGGCCCGCCGGGATCCGCCTCTCGACATGGGCGCGCCCTCGACACTTCAGCGCTTCTACACGGTCGTCTCGGCGCAGCCCTACTTTCGTCACTTCGCGACGGCACCAGCGGCTGTGAATTGGAATCGCCTCGGTCGCTTCCTTGAACATCTCCCCGCCACTCTGGGCATCGGTGCGCTGGCGGCGCCGGTGGGATTCGTCGTCTGGCGTCGTCGGGGGGACTCCTGGCCGCCACTCTGTTTCGCCTCGATCGCGATTTCCTGTATTGGCTTCTCCTCGCTCTACAACGTGATCGACGTCGATTCATATTTCTTGCCTGCGACCCTCGCGCTGGCGGTGCTCGCGGCGTTTGGAGTCGAAGTCGTACGAGGCCGCTTGCGTCTTGCGCTTCCACTGGTCGCCTTGGCCTCGCTGCCGCTCCATTTCGCCTCCGTCGACCTTCACGGCGTCACCATCGCCCACACCTATGGCCGCGATCTCTTCCAGTCGGCTCCCAAAGGCGCCGCCCTGATCTCGTTCGGCGATACGACGACGCACGTTCTTTGGTACGAGCAAGCCGTCGAACATTTACGTCCCGATGTTACCGTCGTCAGCTTCGACGAAATCGCGGATTGGTACGTCGACCAGTTGGCGCGACGGCACCCCGATGTCGTCTGGCCCGTCGCCGATGTCGAGCCTCAATGGCTCAGTGACTTCGTCGAGCGCAACAGTGAGAAGCGAACGATCTGTCTGACACAACCCTTGGATCTCGGGCTTCCAGGGTGGCAAGTCCTTCCCGAAGGCCTCCTGTTCTGTCTCCGCCGGAGCCTCGACGTTTCTGAGCTGGCCACCTCAGTCAAATTTTGGGAGCACGCCGTCGTTCCGTCCGCGGCCGGGCTGGTCCACAGCGACGTCCACGTCCAAATGATTGCATTTTCGTACGCGGCGTCACGGTTCGCCCTGGCGCGGGCATTCAGCGTCGTCGGAGATTTCGAAGAGGCGCGAACACATCTTCGAGCGGTCGTTGCCGCGGATCCGGATCGCTTCGAGCGAGCCATCGCAGAGGCGATGCAGACGATCGGTCGGGTACGGCACTCGGCCTTCGATTTCGGCCGCCGCGCAAGCCAAGCGCTGCTGGTCGATCCCCGCAACAGGGACGCCATCGTTTCTCTTCTCCGCCCCTGACCGCAACCGCGTGGGCAGCCCGGCGATCAGGGCTTCCTCGATCCGATCACACGCATGGAGAACTAATGATTTGGCGGAGGTAGCATTCGAAGCCTCGAGCTTCGAAACCACTCCAGATGACGACGATAACGACAAGGGGCACAAATGGTGAGCGTACGCACGTTGTTTGAGGGAGGTTGGATCGAGGAAGAGGAACCCAGGATCGTCCCGATCAACAATACTCTCCTGCCGATTCTGAACGCCTGGATCGCGAAGAGGGACAACCGGGAGGGACTCCTGTTCCCTCCCAGGGGCCACGGACTGTCATACGGCCTCATACCCTCCGGGGAGCCCTGGCGGCCGCCCTGGCGGAGTCCGGGCTTCGGTCCTTGACGTGGTACCAGGCAACGCGGCACACGTTCGCGAGCCACCTGCTGCTCGCGGGTTACGATCTGCCGACGATTCAGCGATTGCTGGGGCACGGCGATGTGAAGACGACGATGATCTATGTGCAGACGGTGCCGACGATCACGCTCAAGGAAGTAAGAAGT
>Ga0209863_10000521_pt1 | contig 18714 bp, 16 predicted proteins | sample OrgsoiDNA2013046_FD_185796 | JGI IMG/M metagenome (GOLD analysis project Ga0209863, IMG submission 185796) | Permafrost soil microbial communities from the Arctic, to analyse light accelerated degradation of dissolved organic matter (DOM) -... | ecosystem: Environmental > Terrestrial > Soil >...
CCCCGTCGGAGAGCTTGAGCGACACCTTCACCGTGCCGCCGAGCCAGGCCATGCGTTCCACCCGCGCCACGGAGATCGACGGCGCGCCGACCTCGGCCCTGGTCAACGCCACGTCGTGCGGGCGAACGTAGGCGTTCACCGCGGCGCCGTCGGGGGCGCTGCTCCCGTCGGTGACCTCGACCGCCAGCGCGCCCAGGGTCACGCCGCCGCCGAGGCTGACGCGCCCGCCGACCATCTGCCCGCGCATCACGTTGGCGCCGCCGACGAACGCCGCCACGAACGGCGTGGCCGGGCGATCGTAGACCTCGCGCACGCTGCCGGTCTGCGCCACCCGCCCCTCGTGCATGACGACCACGTGGTCGGAGAGCTCCATCGCCTCTTCCTGGTCGTGCGTGACGAGCAGGGTGGTGACGTGGTGCTCGTCGTGAAAGCGCCGCAACCAGTCGCGCAGCTCGACCCGCACCTGCGCGTCGAGCGCGCCGAACGGCTCATCGAGGAGCAGCATCTTGGGCTCGATCGCCAGCGCGCGCGCGAACGCGACCCGTTGCCGCTGGCCACCGGAAAGCTCGGCCGGGTAGCGCTCGCCCAGCCCGTCGAGCTGCACCAACGCCAGCAGCTCGTCGACCTTGCGCCGCGCGTCCGGCGCGGGCGTCTTGCGGACGCCCAGGCCGAAGGCGATGTTCTTGCGCACCGTCATGTGCTTGAAGAGCGCATAGCTCTGGAACACGAACCCAAGGCCGCGGTGCTGCGCCGGCAGCTGGGTCACGTCTTCGTCGCCGAACAGCACCTGTCCGCTGTCCGGCTGCTCGAGCCCGGCGATCACGCGGAGCACGGTCGACTTGCCCGACCCCGACGGGCCGAGCAGCGTCGTGATGCCACCCGGCGACGCGGCGAACGATACGTCCGCCACCGCCGGCGTCCCACGCGCCGTGAAGCGCTTGGTGAGGTTCTTGACGATCAGGCTCATGCTACGACGACGGACCGACGGAAGAGGAGGCGGAGCTAGAAGCGGACGCGGAGCGGCGAACCCCCCCGCGAGCTAGGCCGCGCACTCTCCTTCCATCTCGACGAGCTCGAAGGCCTTGCTGTCGCCGAGGTCGACGAAATCCTCGGGCTTGGCGCTCTGCGCGTCGAGCTCGGTCAGGTCCTTGATTCGCGCCGTCACCTGGGCTGGCTCGACGCGGGTGAAGAACGCCAGCGGCGTCTCGCCCGGCTGCTTCTCCGCCGCGTACATCTGCACCAGGCGCTCGATCGCCGCCCCCGCGCGGCGCGCCGGCACCTTGCCCGCGATGCGCCCGAACTTGGGCCCGTCGGCGGCGAACCCACCGCCGACGTAGACGAAGTACTGCGGCACCGGCTTGCCGTCGATCTTTAGCATGCCGCCCTGCAGACCGATCACCGAGCTGTAGTGCTGGCCGCAGCCGTTCGGGCACCCCGAGATCTTGATGTCGAGGCCCGGCGCCTGCGCCACCAGATCGGGCCGCGCGTCGAGCTCGGCCGTCAGCGCGAACCCGATCGCCTTCGAGTTGGTGACGGCGATCTTGCAGGTGGAAGCGCCCGGGCACGACAGCACGTCGGCCAGGGTCATGGCGCCGGCCTGGCCGAGGCCCGCCGCCACCAGCTCGCGGTGCAGGTCGGAGAGCTGCCAGGTCGGCACGAAGCGAATCACCAGGTTCTGCTCGTTGGTGGTGCGCAGCTCCCCCTCGCCGTACTTCGCGACCATCGCGCCGAGCGCGCGGAACTGGGCCGGCGAAATGTCGCCCCCCGGCAGACGCACGATTACCGACGAGAACCCGGCCTGCTTCTGGGCGCGGACGTTGCTCGCCTTGAAGGCCTCGAATTCCGGCAGCGGCCCACGGTCGTCCAGTTGACCCGGCGCGGGCACGGCGCGTGGCTTGGGCGCGGGCGCGACGCCGAGCGGCCGACCGCCCTCGGCGCGCACCGCCTCGAGGTCCTTGCGGTACTCCTCGAGGAACCCCTGCGGCCCCAGCTTCTGGATCGCCCACTTGAGACGCGCCTTGTGCTTGTCCTTCCGGTTGCCGATCCGGTGGAAGGTCCGCACGATCGCCTCCGACACCTCCAGCACCTGCGTCACCGGAAGAAACTCGTGCACCAGGATCGCCGCGCGGCGCAGCGTCGCCAGGCCGCCGCCCATGTAGACCTTGAACCCCGGGTTCCCGTCGGCGTCGACCGCCGCCAGGAAACCGAGATCGTTGATCTGCGCCTGTACGTCGTCGAAACCGCAGCAGCCGCCGAAGGCGATCTTGAACTTGCGCGGCAGCGCCGCCGAGTACGCCCCGCGCAGCAGGTGCCGCGCGGTCGCATCCGCGTACGGCGTCACGTCGAACGGCTCGTGCGGCGAGACGCCCGCATAGGGGCAGCCGGTGATGTTGCGAACCGAGTTGCCGCAGGCCTCGCGCGTGGTGAGCCCGACGTCCGCCAGCAGGCGCAACGACGCCTCCGCGTCGGCCTCCTTGATGAAGTGGAGCTGGATGTTCTGCCGGGTCGTGACGTGGCCCGCGCCGCTGCCCGCCCATTTCTCGGCGATGACCGCCAGCGCCTCGAGCTGCGCGACGTTCAACATGCCGTACGGGATCTTCACGCGGATCATGTAGACGCCTTCTTGGCGCTGGCCGTAGGTGCCGTTGATGAGACGGAACGCCCGCCACTCGTCGGGGGTGATGTCCCCGTTTTCGAACCGCTCGAGCATGTCGACGAACGCGTCCACGTCCTCGGGCTCGGCAAAACCCGGGCGGCCCACACCGTCCGGAACGAAATCAACCACGGGATTCGCGCTCATGATTCACCCTTCTCGTTTTTTCTCATGGGAACGTCGGACGCCAGATCAGACGCAAGATCAGAGGAAATGTCGGCCGCGAGCTCGGCGGCCAGGCCCACCACCGCACCGATGACCAGAAGACCGGGTGCGCCGGCCGAGGCCGCGGGAATCTCGGCCGCGCCGAGCGCGCCGAGCGTTCCGGTCCACCGCCAGCTCTGCGGGGTCGCCGCGCCGACGACCACCGCCGCGGGCGTCTCCCGCGACCAACCGCGCGCGACCAGCCGTTCGGCGATCCGCGCGCGCTGACCGAGGCCCATCAGCACGACCAGCGTCAGGCTGTGGGGCGGCAAGCCGTCGAGCAGCGGGGCATACGTCGCCTCGTGGTGGCCGGTGATCACCGCGAAGCTCGATGCGAGCCCCCGGTGGGTGACCGGAATGCCCGCCAGGGCCGGCGCCGCCACCGCCGTCGGCAGGCCGGGGATGATCTCGAACGGGATGCCGGCGCGCGCCAGCGCCAGCGCTTCTTCGCCGCCGCGCCCGAAGACGAACGGGTCGCCGCACTTGAGCCGAACCACCTGCAAACCGCGCCGCGCGTACTTGATCAGCAGGCGGTTCAAGACATCTTGTTGAATCGACTGTCGACACGCCCGCTTGCCGACGAAGAACCAGCGCGCGGTTGGCGCATAGATGCGCATCTCTTCGGACGCCAGCGCGTCGTAGAGAACCAGGTCCGCCTCGCCGAGGCGGCGCGCGCCACGCAAGGTGATGAGATCCGCGCTCCCCGGCCCGGCCCCCACTAGGCAGACCCGCCCGACGGTCGAGGCGGTGGCGTTGGCGTCGCTCATGGCCGGACCTTAGCGCCGGACGGGCGCCCTTCATAGAGCCTGTTCAACGCGGCCAGCAGCTGCGGGCGCCGTTCCGGCATCGGGACGCCGCCCGCCTGCCAGGCGGCCCGCTGACGCACGGCCTCCTCGGTCCAGGCGCCCAGATCCTCGGGGAGCACCGCCTGCAGCCCCTCGCGCAAGAGCCCCGCCAGCGCGGGCGCTCGACCATTGGTAGACACGGCGACCGTTACGTCGCCGCGCCTAAACGTCCCGGCGCCGTACGCGCTTGCGGCCGATGTATCGTCGACCGCAAGCACGAACAGGCGCAGGGACGACGCCGCCGCCGCCACCAACTGATTGACCGCCGGAGGCGCCGCCGCCACCACCAACCAAACTCCTCCGAGGTCACTCGCTTGATAACAACGACGCTCGATTGAAATCTTCCCCGCGGCCGACAGATCCAGAAGCTCCTGCCGAAGATCCGGAGCCACTACCGTGATCACCGCTCCGCTTTCCAGGAGAGCCGCCACCTTGCCAGCGGCGATCGGACCGCCACCCACCACCAGCACCTTGCGCCCGTCGAGCTTCAAGAACAGCGGATACAGGGCCTTGCCCGAGACTTCTGGTTGCTGAGCGCTGGCGGGCATTGTCTACAACTTCAATTAAGAATCTGGACGACGTCAATCTAGCTGATATTGGCGAAAAACGTCCCGAAATTTACTCCGGCTGTATGTGGGGGTCAAGCCGCAGATCGGATATTCTACATAAGTTTAGTTAACAATTATTTGAAGCGACGAATCTCCGCTATGCTCGGGCCATGTCCGCCGACGACGCCCAGATCCAAGACGCCGCCCGCCGTTTGCAGGGCGCCCGCCCGGCTGAGGTCGTGACCTGGGCCCTCGGCCGCTTCGGCAGCCGGCTGGCCATCGCCTCGAGCTTTTCCGTCGAGGACTGCGTGGTCATCGACATGGCGATCAAGGCGGCGCCGAAAGACGTGCGGGTCTTCGCGCTCGACACCGGCCGTCTCCCCGATGAGACCTACATGACGGCCGAGCGGGTCCGGATGAAGTACGGCATCGATATCACCTGGTACTTTCCCGAGCGCCCGGCGGTCGAAACCCTGATCCGCGCCAAGGGCCTCTACAGCTTCCGCGATTCGCTCGACAACCGGCACGAGTGCTGCGGCATCCGCAAGGTCGAGCCGCTCGGCCGCGCGCTGGCCGGTCTCGAGGCCTGGATGACGGGCCTCCGCATCGAGCAGTCGGTCACCCGCACCGAGACGCCCGAGGTCGAGATCGATCGCGCCCACGGCGACATGGTCAAGGTCAACCCCGTGGTCCGCTGGTCGATGGAGGAAGTGCGCGCCTACGCCAAGGAGCACCGCGTCCCGATCCACCCGCTGCACGATCGCGGCTATCCGTCGATCGGGTGCGCCCCCTGCACGCGCGCCATCCAGCCGGGCGAGCACCCGCGCGCCGGCCGCTGGTGGTGGGAGGACCCCGAGAACAAAGAATGCGGTCTGCACCTGCCGCCCGATCCGCCAACCGAGCCGGCGACCAAACAGCCAACCAAACCGCTGGCCAAACCGCGAGGATGAACAAGGCCCGGCTGGAGGCGTTCAGCGACGGCGTGATCGCCATCCTCATCACCATCATGGTGCTGGAGCTGAAGATCCCGCACGGCGCGGGCTGGGAGGCGCTCCGCCCGCTGGTGCCGGTGTTCCTGACCTACGTGGTGAGCTTCACGTTCGTCGGAATCTACTGGAACAACCACCACCACATGCTGCATCTGGCGACCACCATCACCGGCAAGATCCTGTGGGCGAACCTGCACCTGCTTTTCTGGTTGTCGCTCATCCCCTTCGCCACCGGCTGGATGGGCGAGAACGACTTCGCGCCACTGCCGACGGCGCTGTACGGCGTCGTGTTGCTGCTCGCGGGCGTCGCCTACCTGATTCTCCAGAAGGCGATCATCGCCAGCCAGGGCGCCGAATCGCGGTTGGCCGCGGCCGTCGGCCGCGACCTCAAGGGCAAGCTCTCCGCTGTGCTGTACGCCATCGCGATCCCAAGCGCGTTCGCCAACCATTGGGTCTCGCAGGCGATCTACGTCGGGGTGGCGCTCATGTGGCTGGTCCCCGACCCCCGCATCGAAGCGCGCATCGCGGGATCATAAATCCCGATGACGGAAGGCGCGTTTGCCGGGGCCGTAGTCGGCGGTGAGCTGTCCGGCGCCGCGCAGGAGCCAGCGGTAGGTGAGCAGACCGTCGACGCCCACCGGGCCACGCGCGTGTAGCTTGTCGGTGCTGATGCCGACCTCGGCGCCGAGGCCATAACGATAGCCGTCGGCGAACCGGGTGCTGGCGTTGTGGAAGACGCCGGCCGCGTCGACCTCGGCCAGGAACCGTTCGGCGGCCGCGGCGTCGGCCGTTGCGATGGCCTCGGTGTGCTTGGAGCCGTGCTTTGCGATGTGGGTCAGCGCATCGTCGATGCCGTCGACGCGTTTGATCGCGATGATGTTCGCGCCGAACTCGAAGCCGAAGTCGGCGTCGGTGGCGGCCTTCAGGGCCGGGTGGCGCTTTCGGGTGGCGGCGTCGGCGCGCATTTCGACGCCCGCCTTTCCGAGCGCCTCCACGCAAGCGTCCAGCGCCGCGCCCGCGTCCGCGTCCCAAAGGAGCGTCTCGGTGGCGTTGCAGGCGGCCGCGTAGGTCGTCTTGCCGTCGACGGCCAGCTTGGCGGCCATCGCCGGATCGGCGGCCGCATGCACGTAGAGATGACAGACGCCCGCGGCGTGGCCCATCACCGGGATCTCGCTCGAAGCCTGGATCTGGCGCACGAACTCGGACGATCCGCGGGCCACGATCATCTCGACGATTCCGTGCAGCTCCAGCACCGCCGAGACCTCTTCGCGCCCTTCCAGAAGCACGGCGGCGCGACGATCGATCCCGGCGGCCTCCAGGACGCCCGCGATCACCGCCGTGAGCGCGCGGTTGGTCTGGAGCGCCTCACGGCCGCCTTTGAGCAACACGGCGTTGCCGCTCTTCCAGGCCAGCCCCACGATCTGCACCAGCGCGTCGGGCCGCGATTCGAACACCACGCCCAGCAGGCCGAGCGGGCAGCTCACCCGTTCCAGCACCAGCCCGTCGTCGAGCTCCCGCCGCAGGGTCGCGTGTCCGACCAGATCGGGCATGGCCGCGAGCTGATCGAGCCCGTCGCAGACGCTGTCCAGCTTCGCCGCGTCGAGGCCCAGGCGTTTCACCAGCGGCGCCGCGACGCCCTCGGACTTCGCGCGCTCGAGGTCGAGCGCGTTCGCGGCGAACACGGTCGCGCGCACCTCCGGCTCGCGCAACGCATCTGCGAGCGCCCGCAGGAGCACCGAGCGCCGCTCCGGGCCGAGCCGCGCGAGCTTCCCGCCCGCGGCCTTGGCCGCCAGCGCCGTCGCGCGGATCGTGTCGTCGTTCGCCTGCTTCGTCGTCGCCTCGACCGCCGTGATCGTCATCAGACCGCTCCCATGACCAGGTTGTCCCGCGTGATGAGCGCGTCGTAGCCGCGCCAGCCCAAGATCGCATCGATATCGTCGCTGTGCCGCCCGCAGAGCTTGCGGCAGGCGTCGGCCGGATAATTCACCAGCCCACGCCCGTGAACGCGTCCGCTGCCGTCGCGGATCTCGACCACGTCGCCTTGATCGAAGCTGCCGTCGACGGCCACCACGCCGATGGGCAGGAGAGACGCCTTCTCGCCGACCAGCGCCGCAAGCGCCCCCTCGTTGACCACCAGCGCGCCACGACGGCGGGCGCCGACGGCGATGTGGCGGAGGCGCGCCGGGCGGCGCGCGGCGACGGTCACCAGCGTGCCGACGTCCTCGCCGCCGAGCGCGCGGTCGATCACCCGCGGCTCCGCGCCGGCGATCAGCACGGTCGTCCCCTCCGACGTCGCCAGCCGCGCCGCGGCCAGCTTGCTGGCCATGCCGCCGGTACCGCCGATCGAGCCGCCGCTCGCGCGCGCGAGCGCCACGTCGTCGACCCCCGCGAGCTCGGAGATCCGGGTCGCGGTGTCGTCGACCCGCGGGTTCGCCGTGAAGAGTCCGCCCACGTTGGTGAGCATGATCAGGAGATCCGCGTCGAGCGCGACCGCGACCCGCGCCGAGAGGCCGTCGTTGTCGCCGAACCCTACCGGCGCGGCGGCGTCGGTGGCGCCCGCCTGTGCGCGCTGGTAGTCGACCAGCTCCGCCACGCTGACGCTGTCGTTTTCGTTGAGCACCGGAACCGCGCCCAGCTCGAGGAGGCGCATCAAGGTCGTGCGCAGGCAGAGCGCGCGATCGCGATCGGCCAGATCCTCCTGGGAGAGCAACACCTGAGCCGCCGTCAACCCGACGTCCGCGAAGACGCGCGTGTAGACGCCCATGAGATGTCCCTGGCCGACGGCGGCGCAGGCTTGCCGCGATCCGAGCGAGCGGGGCCGTTCATGGAGGCCGAGCACGCGCATGCCCAGGCTTACGGCGCCGCTCGACACCAGCAGCACCTCGCGCCCGGCGGCGCGGAGGCGCGCCAGGCTCTCGACGATGGCGCCGATCCGATCGAGCGCCGGCGCGCCGCCATCCTGGGCGACGACATGCGTCCCCAGCTTGACGACGACGCGGTGGGCGTCGCGAAGGTGCTGGCGCGCGGCGGACATGACCCTGTAATTTACCGTCCGCGCCCCCTCAACACCAACGCGGCCTTTGCGGTCCCGAACTTGGGCGCGGGGGGCGTAGAGTTCCGGCGTGATCTGGGCGGGCCGGATTCGATCGAGCGCGTTTGCGGGGCCGGCTCTTGCCTGGGTGCTGTCCGGGGGCCTCGCCGGGTGCAAGGATCGCGACGGGGGCGCAATCCCGCCGACCCCGCCGACTTGGACGGGCGACGTGGCGCCCCTCATCGGGCGACGGTGCGGCGGCTGTCACGGCGGCGGGGGTGGCCCGGCGCTGGCGCCGCCGGCGCTCGGCTCCTACGAGGACGCCCGCCGATCGGCAGGTGCGGTCCTGCTGGCGGTCCGCCGGCGCACGATGCCGCCGTTCGGCGCCGACAACACTGGGTTGTGCGGCACCTGGCCGGATGCACCGTGGCTCACCGACGCAGAGATCGCGACCGTCGGTGCCTGGGTGGAGCACCGTATGCCGCGGGGCGCGCCGTCGCCAATCCGCGACGCCCCGCAGGCACCGCCGCGCTTCGAGGCCGACCGCGACCATCTGGTGACCGTGGAGGCGGGCGTCCCGTTCACGCCGGAGCTCGGCGAGCGGGCCTATCGTTGCTTCGTCGTCGAGCCCCGCCTGGCCAAGGCCACGGCCATCACCGGGTTGACGGTCTCCTCGGAGCCGGCCGCGGCGGTGCGACAGGCGGCCCTCTATGAGCTCGGGAACGGCGCCGCGCTCCGAAGGGCGCAACAGCTAGACGCCGCCGATCCGGGACCGGGCTGGAGCTGCTACGGGGCGCCCGCCGTCGCGGGCGCGGGCGTGAAGCTGCTGGCGAGCTGGTCGCACAACACGCCGGTGCAACGCCTCCCGGCCGGCACCGGCGTCCCGCTGGCGCGCGAGACCCCGCTCGTCTTGCAGCTGCGCTACGACCTCATCGCCTCGGCGCCGGGCATCCCGGTGCGCGCGCGCATGCTCCTCGCCACGGGCGACGTCGCCCGGCCCGCCCACTTCGTCGCGCTGCGCCCGGCGCCCTTCGCGCTGGCGCCGGCCCAGACGCAGGCGCGGGTGCGCGCATCCTGGACGGCCGACCGCGCCACGACGCTCTGGGGTTTGGTGCCGCGGATGCACACCCTCGGACGCGTGCTCGATCTCGAACGGACGCGCGCCGGTGGCGATCGCCAGTGCCTGGCGCACTTCGGCCACTGGGACGTCTACGATCAGCAGCTGTTCCGCGGTGCCGCGCCCGTCGCGCTGGCTCCCGGCGACCGGGTGACGCTGACCTGTGAATTCACGACCACCAGCCGTCAGACGGAAATAGAAATGGGCGAGGCGCCCGACGACGAACAGTGCCTCGCCCACCTCTACCTGGTGGATGCGCCCTAGGCGCTACTTCTTGGCTGGGGCGGGCGCGGCCGGGGCCGCAGGAGCCGCCGGTCCGGGAGGCGCCGGGGGAGCCTTGTGGTTGATCACGATGTCCACGATCGCGGCGTTGTTCTTGAGGAACTGATCGAGCACCGGCGGCGGTACCTTCGGATCGGGCACGACGTTCTTGATGGGCTTGATCGAGCGCAGGTACGCCCAGACCGCCTTGAGATCGTCGTCGGTCATGCCGCCGAAGTTGAACCAGGGCATCGGCGGCAACAGCGCGCGCCCTTCACCCTGGTGCCTTCCGGTGCGCAGGGTCTTGATGAACTGCGCCTCGGTCCAGTCGCCGAGGCCCGTCTTGTCGGGTGTCAGGTTGCGCGTGTAGTTGATGCCGAAGGGGAACTTCCACTCCGTCAGGTCAGGTCCCGACGCGGTGAGATCGTTCTTCCCGAGCGTGCTGGCCGGATCGGGCTGACCCTCCGGATGACCGCTCAGCATGCGCTCCATGTCGGGCAACGGGCCGATCGGCGTCATCTTGAACGGCGTGTGGCAATCGTTACAGCCGCCCACCATCACCAGGTATTCGCCGCGCTTGGCGGGATCCTCTTTGGCCGGCTTGGCCGACTTGGCCGCCACGGGCGCCACCGCAACCAGCAACACAACACCCACCGCACATACCGACATGATCATTTTTCGAATCATCGTGACCCCCTTTGTCGCCGCAAAGAAGGCCGCAAAAAACACCATCGGTCAACAGCATTCCGATTCGGCCGCGTGATTTCTGCTAACGTGGCGCTCGTGCTCGGAGGTCCCGCCTGATCACGCGCCGCCAACTGCTCGAAGGGAGCTTGGCCGCGGCGGGAGGCCTGACCGTCCTCGGAGGGCGGTATTCGCGCGCCGACGGCGAGAACCCCTGGGGGCTCCCAACCGGCAACGCCGCCAGTTACGGCACCGTGCGACCGCCGTCGTTCGCCCGCCCGCTCCCCATCCCGCCCATCAAGCGACCGACCCGCACCGGTCCCCAAGGTGACGAGATCGATCTCGTTCTACGCCCGAGCAAGGGTCAGCCTCTGGCGGGCGCCGCCACGCCGATCCTCGGCTTCGACGGCATCTGGCCGGGACCCACCATCCTCGCCACGCGCGGCCGACCGACGCTGGTGACGGTCAGGAACGAGCTCGGCGAGACGGCCAACGTGCACAACCACGGCCACCACGTCCCCGCCACCAGCGACGGCCACCCGCTGCACACGATCAAGGCCGGCGAGAGCCGGCTTTACACCTACCCGAACAACCAGACCGGCGGGACGTACTGGTATCACGACCACACCTTCGGTCTGACCGGTGCGCACCTGTTTCGGGGGCTCGGCGCGCTCTACATCATTCGCGATCCCGCGGAGGACGCGCTCGGGTTGCCCACCGGCGAGCACGACGTGCCCATCCTGATCCAGGATCGGCTCTTCGACGCCGACAACGCCCTCGTGTACACGGTCGATGCGGGCACCACGTTCACGGGCGTCCTCGGCAACACGCTCTGCGCCAACGGCGTGCACACGCCGTTCTTCCAGGTCGCGGCCCGCCGATACCGGTTTCGTTTCGTCAACGGCGCCAACGCGCGAAACTTGCGCCTGGCCCTGGGCAACGGCGATCCGATCGTCCAGATCGCGTCCGACGGCTCGCTGCTCGCTGCGCCGGTCACCCAGCAGAGCGTCGAGCTGGCGCCCTCCGAGCGCGCCGACTGCGTCATCGATTTCGGCCGCGCCAAACCCGGCACCTCGATCCTGCTGCGCAACCTCGACCCCACCTGGCCCGAGCTACCCGACGTGCTGCGCTTCGATGTGGTGCGCAAGGAGAACGACGGAAGCCGCGTGCCCGCGCGTCTGGCCGAGGTGCCGCGCATCCCCGAGGCCGAGGCCGTCACGAAGCACCGGCGCCTCCGCTTCCAGCTCGCCGACGGCAAATGGACCATCAACGGTCTGCGCTACGATCCGGCGCGCATCGACTTTCGGGTCAAGCTCGGGACCACCGAGATCTGGGAGATCGAAAACGGCGAGCAGACGCAGATGCACCCGTTTCACCAGCATATGGTCCCCTTTCAGGTGCTCGACATCAACGGCGCGCCGCCGCCGCCGGCGCACCTCGGCTGGAAGGACAGCGTCGCGATCCCGCCCGCGGGCCGCGCGCGCCTCATCATGCGTTTTTACGACTACACCGGGACGTACGTCTTTCACTGCCACAAGCTGGAGCACGAGGATCACGCGATGATGTTGCAGCAGGAGGTCGTCGCGTAGCGGTCGCACGCGGGGCGAAGCCGCCGCTGGACGGTGACGCTCAACCGCCGCGGGGCGGCTGCTGACGAAGGGCTTCCAGCAGCAGGGCGTCTGGCTCCGGCGGGTGACTCCAGCTCTCGGAGAAGGCGCCCCAGCGCACCACCCCATGTGCGTCGATGAGCAGCTCGCAGTGCGCGAGGCCGCCGCAGAGGGCGTTCACGGCTTGCTCGCCGCCGTCGGAGAGAAGACGCATCGGCAGATCGAGCTCCCGACGCATCTTGGCCAGGGCCGCCGGCATATCCGGGCTCGCCGCCACCACCTTCACGCCGGCCGCACGAAAACGCGCCGCGACCTTGGCGAACGCGGCCAGCTGGCTGCGACAGACGGGACAGCTGGTGGCGCGGAAAAACAGCAGCACGGTGGGCGCGCCGCCCAATGACCCGAGCGCTACCGGCTCCCCCCGATCGTCGGTGAGCACGAGCGGCGGAAGCCGTGTCCCCACGGGAATCGCGCTGGGGGTGGCGGGCAACGCCGAGGCAGCGCTGGACGGGCGGGCGCGCAGCAGATAGGTCGTGGCACCGGTCAACGACGCGAGCGCGACGATCGCCAGCCCGAGGTGTTTCCTTCCCATCGCCCCCCACGCTGACACCTAAGGGCGATCGCCACAAGTGGCGCGACCAGACGCGTGCCATACTACGCACCGTGAGCAGCCCCGACAGCGACGGGCTCGAGTCCTTGCCGGGTCTTCTGACCCGCGCGAACAGTAGGCGGATCTTGCTCCTCACAGGCGAGAGCCAGCGCCACGTCGAGCGCCTCCGGTCTCTGCTGGCCGGGTTCGAGGTCGAGGTCTACTCGGGCGCCCGGCGCCACGTCCCCGAGGCTGTGCTGGGCGAGGCGCGACAAAAGCTCGACGCTTTCGGCGCCGACACCATCGTGGCCCTGGGCGGCGGATCGGCGATCGGCCTCGGCAAGGCGCTGCGCCTGGCGCGGGACGTTCGCTTCATCGCCATCCCGACCACCTACGCGGGCTCCGAGATGACCAACATGTACGGCACCACCGCCGGCGGCACCAAGACCACCGGGCGCGACCCGAAGGTGCGCCCGGACGCGGTCATCCACGACGTCGAGCTGACGCTGGGCATGCCGAAGACGCTGACGGTGACCAGCCTGATGAACGCGCTCGCCCACCCGATCGGCGCCCTCGGCACCGGATCGCTGCAGGGCGGAGCGCGGGAACAAGCCGTGGACGCGATCGGGATCCTGTACGCGGCCATCGAGGCGCTGGTGCGCGCACCCGACGATCGCCGCGCCCGAGCCGGCGCGCTGCGGGGCGCGGCACTGGCCGCGGGATCGCTGGAATCGGGAACCCCCGGCCTGCACCACAAGCTGGCGCACCGCCTGGGCGGCCGGTTCGATCTGGACCACGCCGGACTGCACAGCGTCCTGCTGCCGCACTCGATTCACCGACTGCGGGCTGAGGCGCCCGACGTCGTCGACGAGATCGCGCGACGGCTGGCGGTTCCGGATCTCGAAGCCAGCCTGTTCGACTTCCTGGTCCGGGCGGGCGCCGGCGTGTCGTTGCGGGCGCTCGGGGTGACGTTCGACGGCCTGCGGGGTCTGCTGGAAGAGGCGTCGTCGTTTGACTTGCCGCGCGATCTGCTGAGCGCGGCGTTTCATGGCCGGCGCCCCTCGGTGGGCACGCGCTTCGAGGACTGGGGATTGCCGGAGCTGGTGTCCGTGACGGGGGCGCGCCTGGAAGAGGCGCGGCGTGTGATTGTCTGCGTTCACGGACGGGGCGCCGCCGCCGACGGGATCCTGGGCCGCGCCGTCGAGATCGTGGGCAACGATCCGACGGTTTGCGTGGTGGCGCCCCAGGCGCCCGACAACGTCTGGTACAGCGCGAAGTACACCTCCCCGCGCGCGGAAATCGGCCCGCAGCTGGTCGCGGCGCTGGATCAGGTCGCGACCGTCTTGCGCGTCGCCGTCGAGCGCAGCGCGCCGGACAAGGTGGTGATGTTCGGATTTTCTCAGGGTGGCTGTCTGGCGATCGAGTTGTTGCTGCGGGGCAGCCGGCCGGCCGCGGTGGTCGCCCTCTCGGGCGCGATCATCGGCCCGCCGGACGAGCGGCCCCGGCCGGGCCCCGGTCTGGCGGGCACGCCGGTTCTCCTGGGCGCCCAGGAGGAAGATCCCTGGAACACCCGCGCGAGGATCGAAGAGACGGCCCAGCTGCTGGCCGGCGCCGGTTGCGCCGTGACCGTCGAGATGCTCCCCGGCAACGCGCACGCGCTCCACGGGCGACATCGGATCCTGGCGCGTCAGATCCTGTCCGGGAAGCCGGCGCCCTCCCCCGCCGGTGGCTACGGAAACGTTCACGAGAGCGAGACGCTGCCCGAGGCGTTGCCGCGCGATCGCAACTCTCCCCGCCACGGCACCTACGGCCTCTATCCCGAGCAGATCAACGGCAGCGGGTTCGTGGCGCCTCGCCAGGGCAATCGGCGCACCTGGATGTATCGAATTCGCCCCTCGGCCCAGCAGGGACCGTTCGTTCCGCTGCCACACGCGACGTTGAAGGGCGACTTCGCGGACCAGCCCCCCGAGCCGAACCTGGTCGGGTGGAACCCCCAGCCTCTCCCGGACGCGGGCACGCCGACCGACTTCGTCGACGGGCTGGCGACCGTCGGTGGCGCCGGATCGCCGCGACTGCGGCGCGGGTTCGCGGTTCACGTCTATGCCGCCAATCGGGGCATGGAAGAGCGCTGCTTCTATGACGCCGACGGAGATCTGGTGCTCTTGCCCGAGGCGGGCGGCCTCACCTTGATGACGGAGCTCGGCGTTCTAGAGGTGGCGCCTGGGCAGGTCGCCGTCCTCCCGCGGGGCCTGCGCTTCAGCGTGCTGCTGCGGGAAGCTACGTCGCGCGGCTACGTCGCGGAGGCCTTCGGCCGCCACTTCGAGCTACCCGAGCGCGGTCCCGTCGGCGCCAACGGTCTGGCGGACGCCCGCCACTTCCGCGCGCCCGCGGCCTGGCACGAGGATCGGCTGTCGCTCGGCTACCGGATCACCGCCAAGCTGGGCGGCGAGATCTTCGAGGCCGCGCAGGACTACTCGCCCTTCGACGTGGTCGCCTGGCACGGCAACCATTGCCCGTACGTCTACGACCTCGGGTCGTTTTCACCGGCGGGCAACACCCGCATCGATCACGTGGATCCCTCGGTTCACACCGTGCTGTCGGCGCCGCTCGACGAGGCGGGGACCCACTCGCTCGACCTGGTCATCTTCCCGCCCCGCTGGGACGTCACCGAGGGCACCTTCCGCCCGCCCTATTTTCATCGCAACGTGACCACCGAGATCAACGGCATCATCCGCGACACAGTGACCGCCGGCTCGCCCTTCGTTCCGGGTGGACTGTTCGTCACCCCCAGCCTGACACCGCACGGGGTGATGGCCTCATCGGTCGAACGCCACCTCGCGCTCGACGACGCGCATGCGAGTCGCCCCCAGCGCTCGCCGGACAGCTCGCTCTGGTTTCAGTTCGAGACCGCGCTCCCATTTTCGCTCAGCGCCTGGGCCCGCGGCGCGGATCACCGCATCGCCGACTGGCCGCTCATCTGGGGCGCCTACCGGAAGCACTTCTGGGTGCCCGGCCCCTAGCTATCCAATTTGCCGGAGGCCTTCTCTCCCCGCTTGCCCGACTGCCAGTTATCGAGCTTGCCGCGCGCCTTGTTGACCGCCGGGTTGGTGGCCTCGGCGTGGTTCGGCAGCTTGGCGGTCAGCTCGATGATGTAGCCGTTTGGATCGCGGAAGTAGACGGAATGGATGAAGTGGTGGTCCGAGATGCCGCGCGATTCGATCCCCGCCTTCTTGCCCTTCTCCAGCATCGGCTGGAGCTGGTCGTAGTCGACCTCGAGCGCGATGTGCAGATCGTAATCGTGCTGCGTCTTGAACTCGAACGGCATGTCGGGCGCCTCGAAGAAGGCCAGGTACGAGCCGTTGTCCATTTCGTAGAAGGTGTGGAGGGTCTGGGTCTTGCGGCCACTCTTGGTCTCGTTGATCTCGAGCGTCGTCGCCAGCGGCAAGCCCAGAAATCCCTCGTAGAACTGCCGCGTCTCCTCCGAGTCGCGGCAGCGGTAGGCGCTGTGGTGCAGCCCTTTGATCATGGCCGTCGGGGCGATCAGATGGCCGCGAACTGCAGATCCTTGACCGCGGCCGCCAGCCCGTAGAGCGCCTCGTTGATCTCGTTCCACTTCTTGAGCTTCTTCATGTTGCCGAGCCAGCGGGTGACGTTCGGGTACTTCGAAAAATCGCAGCGCAGAACTTCGCCCAGCGTCACCAGACAGGAACCGAAGTAATCGGCGATCGTGATGTCGTTGCCGCAGACGTACGCATGTTTGGGGCCGATCCAGTAGTCGTTCAGGATCTGCAGCCAGCCCTTGGCGCGCTCTTGCCCCCACGAGATCGTCGCGGTCTGAACGTCGTCGGTGGGCCGCTTGTGGTGCGGAAAGATCTGCGGGTAGGCCATCCCGTAGCCGAAGTCGCGGTAGAAGTTGGTGTTGAACCAATCCATCATCTCGTTGACCTTGGCCCGCTGCTTGAGGTCCTTGGGATAGGCGGACGAGTTGGTCTTGTCGGCGAGATACTTGAGGATCGCCGAGCTCTCGGTCAGGCGCAGATCTCCGTCCTGCAGCACGGGAACCAGCTTGTTGGGGTTGATCGCCGCGTACGGCTCGCCTAGGTGCTCGCCCTTCATGAGGTCCACGACCTGCTCCTCACACGGGATTCCGTTCTCGGCGATGAACAGGCGAACGGGGCGACTCGTCATCGATACGGGGTGCATGTAGAGCTTCATGGGGTTTTCTCCGAGTGGTGGTCTGTGAACGGGCGGAAGCCTAGCACTACTTTTTCGGGTGTCCGCCACCGGGCCGTCGTGAACCACCCAAGACGACAAACCGCTTAGCGCGCGCCGTCGGTCTCGACGAACATTTCGATCGGCTGGATGACGGTGTGCTTCGCCGCAGCCGCCATGACGTCGGGCTGTTGCATCGCGGCGCCGAGCTTCGCCATGTCGACGTTTTCGAGCACGAGCGCCACCTTGGCCTGATCGGCGAGGCGATAGACGCGGTAGCCGGTGCAGAAGGCCTTGAACATCCCCGCGCGATCCGCACCACCGGCGAGCCAGGTCTCCATGTTTCCGACAGCGTGAGTCAGGACGACATTGGGCATTGGGATTCCTTCTGTTGGACGTTGCCTAGACCGACCCGTCTAGATGAGACCTTCTAGCGCCCGGGTGAGCCTAACGGCAAGTCTTGTGCGATAGTTTCGGGCCATGCTGGCCAAGACCGAAACGCTTGCTGTGCTCGGGTGCGGGACGATGGGAGAAGCCATCGTGCGGGGGCTCCTGCGTTCGGGGCGGCTCGAGCCTTCGCAGATCTTCGCGACCGATCGACGGGCGGAGGTTGCGGCGGCGCTGCACGAAAAGCACGGCATCCGGACCACCGGCGACAACCGAGAGGCCTGCAAGGCGGCGACCGTGGTGCTGGTCTGCGTGAAGCCGCACGAGGTGGGACCGCTGCTCGGCGATCCGGAGCTGGCGGCCCTGCTGGCGGGAAAATTGGTGGTGAGCATCGCGGCCGGCGTCCGCCTCGATCAGCTGGCGGGCTGGCTGCCGAAGAGCGCGGTCGTGCGGGCGATGCCCAACACGCCCTGCCTGATCGGCGAGGGGATGACGGTCATCGCGCGCGGGCCGGGCGTGACCGACGCGCAGGCGCAAACCGCGCTCGAGATCTTCAAGTGCGTGGGCGGTTGCCTGGAAGCCGAGGACAAGGTCATGGACGCCGTCACCAGCCTGAACGGGAGCGGGCCGGCCTTCGCGTACATCATCTTGGAGGCGCTCACCGACGGGGGCGTGCGCATGGGCCTGCGCCGCGACATCGCGATGCAGATCGCGGCGCAGATGTTCCAGGGTGCCGCGCGCATGGTCCTGCAGACGGGAATGCACCCGGCCGCTCTCAAGGATCAGGTCACCACCCCGGCGGGCAGCACCATCGCGGGCTTGCTGATCATGGAAGACGGCCGCATCCGCTCGGTGATCGCGCGCGCGGTCGAAGAGGCGGCGCGCGTCGCCGCCAAGCTGGGGCAGAGGCCGGCCGCCAAAGATCCGCCGCCCTGATCTGGTGCTGCTGTTTGGTTGCTGCTGTTTGGTTGCTGCTGTTTGATCGCTGCTGTTTGGTTGCTGCTGTTTGATCGCTTCTATTTGATTGCTGCGCGGCGACGTGGTACCGGCATCGCATGAAGCCGTCGATGCTCCGGATCTCGCTGCCGGCGTTCACCCTGCTGGCGCTGGGCGCCTCCCAGGCGCGTGCGCAGGATTCGTTCTCCACCTCCCCGCCCGGCGAAGCGACCCCGGCTCCGTTCGCGGCCACGGCGGCGCCCGGCGGCGGGTTCGGCGCCATCGGCGAGTGGGTACTGTCGATGCAGACCACCGCCTTCGGCGGGAGCTCGGGCGGGTTCCTGTTCCTGCACAAGGCGAGCGGCGGCGGCTCCGAGATCGCCGTGCATCCGGCGGTCGACTATTTCCTCACCCACGCCGTCACCGTCGGAGGGGTGGTCGGTATCGACTACGCGTCCGGCGGCAGCACGACCGTGGGCATCGGCGCCCGCGCCGGCTTCAACATGAACATCAACGACCGCATCGGGTTCTGGCCGACCGTGGGCGTGTTCGGCGGCCACACCTCCAACAGCGACCACACCTCCAGCAGCTCCGCCGGGTTGCTGATCTTCGCGCCCTTCCTGTACCACCTGGCGCCGCATTTTTTCGCGG
>Ga0209863_10000522_pt1 | contig 18702 bp, 19 predicted proteins | sample OrgsoiDNA2013046_FD_185796 | JGI IMG/M metagenome (GOLD analysis project Ga0209863, IMG submission 185796) | Permafrost soil microbial communities from the Arctic, to analyse light accelerated degradation of dissolved organic matter (DOM) -... | ecosystem: Environmental > Terrestrial > Soil >...
AAATCTTCTTTGCGTTCAGCGGGCATCAGCAGCATGGTTCCCCAAACACCATCCGGATCCGGATAAATCCGGTCCTTATGTATTACCCATTTATCGTCGGTGGAACGGTATGCTTCATAATTAAATTGCTGTAACAGATGACTCACGGCCTGGTCCTCGGCCGGATTGTGCGACTCGATCAGGATAAAGGGCCGGTTTTTGACAATACAATTCGTACATCCTTTTAATGCGTATATACCACCTCCTTCTATATCCATTTTAATCAGGTCCGGATACCGGCTCTGGCTAAACTTTTCAAAGAAATCATCCAGTGTGATGGTTGCAACGACTGTTTTTGTACCGGCTGTTGCGTTGTTAGACCAATCCTTTAAAAGCGAAGATTCGTGGTGGTGTTCTGCTAAAAAAAATTCATCTCTTCCTGTATGGTCCGAACAGGCGACTTCCAGGATTTTGACGTTTGAAATATTATTGATGACCAGGTTCTTCCGGAGGACCGGCAAAATTTCGAGGGATGGTTCGAATGCAAATATTTTTGCACTGGGGTCGAGGAATTTTGAAAAGAAAATAGAATAGTATCCAATATTGGCACCCACATCCGCAATCACTTTATTCGGCTGGTTCAGCCCAAACCGGTATAAGATCCGGTTCAATACCCGCAGGGATTCTTTTTCCCAAACGCCCATCATCGCGTGAAAATTGATGTCCTTGCGATAATATAATTTTGAACCGCGAATGGCCCCGAACGGAATTTTATAAAAATGATCCTCCTTGAACCGCAGGGAAAGTAAATTCCTGAGAAAGGCAGAATTGAATTTAAAAAACTGAAGGCTCCTGATATTCATTATTCCCAGGTTTTCCATTTTGCCTGCCCGCTTTCCCACAATTCATTCAACACTTTTTTATCGCGTAATGTATCCATACATTTCCAGAATCCCTCGTGCCTGTAATTATACAGCTGACCATCTTTCACCAGTTTCTGCAAAGGCTGTTTCTCAAAAACGATTTCATCCCCGTCGATATAATTCAGCACTTCAGGCTGACAAATAAAAAAGCCCCCATTGATCCAGCTTCCGTCCCCTTTTGGTTTTTCCAGGAAGGATTCCACTCTTTCTCCCTTGGTTTCCAGTGCACCATACCTTCCCTCTGGCTGAACGGCTGTCATGGTGATAAGTTTGCCGTGCTTCTTATGAAATTCGACCAGCTTTCCCAGATTCACATCCGATACGCCGTCTCCATAGGTCAGCAGAAAGGGCTCATTGCCAATAAATTGTTTTGCCCGTTTAATGCGGCCACCGGTCATGGTATCCGGTCCGGTTTCAAGCAGCGTGACTTTCCAGGGTTCCGAAGTATTATTATGTACCTGGAGTTCATTCGTGCTGAGATCGATCGTTACATCACTCTGATGCAGAAAATAATTTGCGAAGTATTCTTTTATATAATATCCCTTATACCCCAGGAGTACAACAAATTCAGTAAATCCATACTGCGCATATCCTTTCATGATATGCCAGAGAATGGGCCTGCCTCCGATCTCTGCCATCGGCTTAGGCCTGATATCAGTTTCTTCGCTCAGGCGGGTACCGAGACCACCCGCCAGGATTAATACTTTCATTGCCGGATATTTTTATTTTTTGAATCTGACTTCTGAAGACCGCCGATAATAGCTTCGATCCTGTCCAGTTGATTTTTATAGGAATTATTTTTTGCAAATTCTTTCCGCTCATTCATCCGGCCGGGCGAATTATATTTATCGAGATGAAGAACTGTTTCTTTAAATAAGGCGGGCAGGTTCCTGTTATTATCCCTTTCCCCAACCATTCTGATCATATCCGGATAGTCCTTGTACGTGGTGATGTTATTCGAAACGAGCACTTTCCCTGTGCTAAGGTATTCCATTACTTTATGGTAATTGGTCCCCCTGCTCTGATCCAGGTCCATATCATAACAGATCAGCAATATGTCCATCCCGTTCAATGCGCAGGCCAGCTCAGCCGTTTTCAGAACACCGTGGAATTTTACATTGGCAAATCCCTGCAAATTCCGGATAAAGGTCCTGGATATTTCGTCATCCTGGGCCCCGATATTAGACTGGCCTGCTGTATAGCTGCCAAAAAAATTAAATTCAATATCCGGGTTTTCTTTCACGACCTCCAGTAATATTTTCCTGTCAAGGTCCGGTCTCATGAAATTACCCGATAAACCCGTCTTCAACGGAGCAGGATCTTTTACAATCCTGCTGTCTTTTAGAAATTCATCTGCCAGTCCGTGATTTATAAAGAATGAAGGAATGCCGTAGGAAGAATACTTTTCAATAATTTCATTCGTCACGGAAAGCAGCAGGCTGGCGGATTCGCCGGACTGTAACGCAGAACGGTCACCCGGTTCATCCACCGGATGAAAGACTTTAAAAAAGGATCCTTTGAATAATCGCAATGGAAATAAGTTACCAAGGTCAAAACTCCATATCAGATCCGGTGGTTTACCGATCACTGAAAGGATATCGCGGATTTGTTTCCGGACAAACAGATTATATACCGGGCGGGAATGATATTTCAGCTTATAAGGAAAATACAGGATTTGATGTATCAGGAATAAATTTTTCTGTATCGGGGAAGCCTGAATCGAAATACGTTTTTTTTTGCCGGCCAGTGACCAGTGGTTATTATCCGGCGGATTTAAGTAGTAAACCGTATTTCCCCTCCTGGCGAGCTCAATCGCATAATGGTGTTTGGAAATGAGCATCTCACCCCAGGACTGCGGAGACAAAATAAGAATCGATTTATTTTGTAAAAAATGAATGGCTGTCTTTTCAGATTCATTCATTTTTTTTATAGAAAGTTTTAATGGAATCAGATACGAATTGTATTTGCGATTCTTTCATTTCCGGAAATAAGGGAAGGGAAAGAATTTCTTCCTGCATGCTGTTCGCCACCGGAAAATCGGCGGCCGTATACCCCAGGTATTGATACACATTCAGATTGGGAAGGATCACCGGGTAGTGTATCGTTGTTTCGATGCCCAGGGCGGAAAGGAATTCGGTAAGCTGCTTTCTTTTTTTACACCGGATAACATATAAATGCCAGGTATGTTTTGTATCGGGCCGCTGCCTGGGAAGAATAATTTCCGGAATCCCATCCAGCCATTTATTATACAGGGCGGCGCATCGGATCCTGCTTTCTGTCCAGCCCGCCAGGTGAGGCAGTTTTGCAGAAAGAATGGCTGCCTGCAAACCATCCAGGCGGCTATTGATACCTTCCATCTGGTGCTGGTGTTTTTTCAAAGCCCCGTGATGGGAATACATCCGGCATTTTTCTGCCAGTGCATCATCATTCGTAATAATACATCCTGCGTCTCCATATGCCCCCAGGTTTTTCCCGGGATAAAAACTGAATGAACCCGCATGACCGAACAAACCGGCACGTTTATTTTTGAATTCAGAAAAATGTGACTGCGCACAGTCTTCTATTAAATATATTTTTCTTCTGTCACAGATCTTCCGGATCGTTTCGATGTCACACATCTGTCCCTGCAGGTGAACGGCTATAACGGCCCGGGTTGAATTTGTAATTTTTTCTTCCAGCCTGGATTCATCCATACTGTAGTATTCCGGATGGATGTCCACAAAAACAGCCCGGGCACCTGTTTGTGTAATGGTCTCGGAACTCGAGATCCAGCTGTTAGCCGCAGTGATCACTTCATCTCCGGAACCGATCCCCATCATCTTCATGATGATGTATAATGAATCCGTTCCGTTTCCGCAACCGATTACATGCTTTACGCCATAAGCCCGGCCATATTCTTTTTCAAAATCATTCACAAAGGATCCCCCGATAAATGCACTCTGCTGAATCACTTTTGTGATGGCTCCGTCAATGTCCGGCCTGATGGATTCATATTGTGAAAGAAGGTCAACGAAAGGAATTTTCATAAGTTCTGCATTTGCTCAGGGCAATAAGCGGGCAGGGTTGCCCGCATACACACCGGCCACTGTAATATCTTTTGTAACAACAGATCCCGCTCCAATGACTGTGTTATCACAAATCGTTACCGGGAGAATGGTTGCATTGGAGCCAATGGAAACATGGTTTCCAATCCGGGTTTCCCGCCATTTATTTTTATCACCGCCCGCAGGCGCTCCATCCAGAAAAATATCATTGATAAACATCACGCCATGCCCCACAAAACAATGATCCCCGATTACTACCTGTTCACAAATAAAGCTATGTGACTGAACCTTGGTTTGATTCCCAATCACTACGCCTTTCTGAATTTCTGTATAGGGACCGATAAAACAATCATCCCCAATGATGCACCCGTACAGGTTTAATGGTTCCACCACTTTCACATTGCGCCCGAACTGAACGTCCAAGATTCCGGATTTTAAAATGATCGGTTTATTCAAGGGACTTATTTTTATTTGCCTGCCTGTAAATTTTTTCTATGATCTCCACCGTTTTCAGTCCTTCCATGCCGCTGGTTGCAATCGTTCCCTCGCCATTCAGCACGCTGATCAGGTTCTGATATACTTTATCATGGTTTGACATGGACCCGGTATACTGTCCATAATTATTCGGGGGATTCCCGGGCGGCAGGTTGGTGATCGGATCACCCTCCAGACACTGATATTCCAGTTCATTCAGGTATTGGCCACCGATCTTGACGGTCCCCTTCTCGGCAAAAATGGTCAGGGAACCTTCCATATTTTTTTTATACGCATTCACTGTGTAGTTCAGGGTACCTATGGCACCATTCACAAATTTTAATATGGCCACGCCGGTATCTTCAAATTCTATTAAACCCTGATGATGAAAATTTCCGGTTGCTGCAGAAACGCTTTCCACGTCACCAATAAACCAGTACAACAGGTCAATAAAATGACTGAACTGGGTAAATAAAGTACCGCCATCCAGGTCTTTGGTTCCCTTCCAGGAGTTTTGATAATATTCATTGTTCCGGTTCCAGAAACAATTGAGTTGCACACTATATATTTTTCCCAGCTTCCCCTGGTCAATCAGGGCTTTCACCGCTTCCACCGGCGGGTTGAACCGGTTTTGCTTTATTATAAATAATCTTTTATTTGCACGCTCTGCAGAAGTAATCATCGCGGAACATTCGTTCACGGTCAGCGCCATCGGTTTCTCACACAATACATGGTAGCCTGCTTTCAGAATTTTGATACTATGCTCCGCATGTAATCCGTTGGGTGTACATACAGAAACCACATCCAGGTCCGGACAGGAAACCAGCATCTCATCCAGGTTGCCAAACCATTTTGCCTTATATTTCTCTGAAAATATTTTCGCTTTAGGGATATCCGTATCACAAACGGCGATCAACTGACCCAGGGCATGGATATGTTCCGCGTGGCGCTGGGCAATGCGGCCACATCCGACAATGGCAAACTTTATTTTTGCACTCATTTCCTGATGGCTTTCCTGAGGGATTTTCTAAGGGGGGATGTCTTCACCAGGAAATTCATATACATTTCCTTCATTTTCCTGTCAGATTTAAATGCAGCATGTTTCTGTACCGGCAGATGCATGATCTTTTCAAACTCAGCTGCAGACAAGCCAAACTTTTTTAATACATATTCTTTGTCCGCTTCCAGCCGGGCGGGTTCATAAAGCGGTTGGTTAAGTTCTTCCACCGCTTCCTCCTTTGTAATCTGACCCGAACAGATCAGCGTGGATAAATGAGCTTTCCTTTTATCTATATGAAATTTTTCCGGAAGGATATAGGCCTGGTAAAACTTTGTAAACTGGGATTCATAATGTTTCCCGCCATAATCCCGCCAGTTCAGTTCTTTGGTTATAATCTCCTTTACTTCTTTTTTATTGTAAGGCACATAATTCAATATGGAGACCGGGTTTAATTTTAACAGGATGGAATAATACAGGTATTTCTTAAAATCCAACGACGGGTAGGTTTTCAATTTCCTTTTCCCATATTGTGCATGGATGTCTTTCAGGTTTGTAAAATCCATCTTATCATACAGCCAGGATGGCGGCATGATAAATTCGGTTACAATATTCGTCCCACTCAGAATATATCCCGTTTTATGTTCCTTCGCGAGTTTATACATGGTAGAAAAAATCGCGTGATCAGAAACCACTTCTATATCGACCACGGAAGCATAGAGATAGGCCAGTTGAACGTCTTTAAATTCCTCCCAGTTTATTACCAGGCTGAATAAATCAAACCCGCATTTTTTAATGATATTCTCCACATTTTTTACGGCCAGTTCAGAATCCCATCCATTATCCAGGTGCACAGCCAGCGGGCGAAGCCCGTGTTGTTTAGCCAGCCAGGCCACATAGGTACTATCCACACCGCCGCTCAGCCCAATCAGACAGTCATAGCGTTTTCCCCTCCCATCCTGTTTGATCTTTTTTACCAGTTCGTCCAGTTTCCTTTCTCCGTTTTCCCCTGTAAAAACATGTTTTTTTTCGGCAATTTTATAATCATAATAATAATTGCATACCCCTTCCTGATCGAATCGTATATCCGGGTCCGCAATATTATCCATTACCGTTTTTGAACACTGCCTGAAGCCTTCCTTACGCGGATCTTTCATTTGTTTTGTGATATGCATTTATCTTGTGGCTTCCACGTATAAAGATTCATCAGACCTCCAGATCACATCAATTAATAAACGGGGATCCCGTCCATGGGCATGGGTTTCCTTTTTTATTTCTTTGAATCCTGTTTTTTCCAATAAATATTTAAATGTTTGAAAATCATAAATGAACTGATGCCCATGATTCCTGAAAATTCCATTGATCCGTGCCATGGGTGTCGGATAACCTTCTTCCCTTTCATAAGGCATATAAATTTCCTCTCCGTTTTTCCTTCTTTCATAAATATCTACATACAATTCCCCGTCCGGAACCACGATTCGAAGGTTTCCACCCGGCTTCAGCATACGGTGAAATTCCCTTAAATTCTTTTCACAATCCGCAAAAGAAATATGTTCCAGGCAGTGTTCGGTAAATATCCCCTCTAACGAATCATCTTTCAGCGGATAAGGCTTTTTCCGAATGTCCCATACGATGTCGATTTTTTTTGTCCAGTCAAAATCCAGGTTAATAAAATGGGGAAAAATATTAGGACCACATCCTACATTCAGTAAAACATTTTCCGCAATGTTCCGCTTTTTCATATACAGTGTGGAACCCCGGATCAATGCGGAAATAAGAATCCTGACTTTGGAATAACTGGTAATTTTTCTTCGGAATGAGAATTTCATGAGATGTTTATGAATTGCCGGTCGGTGATAAATGAGTCCATTAAATTTGTTCAAAAACTTCTTCTTCCAATATTTCCCTGCTCGGATAACTAATGAGTACTGCCCGGTGGGGTCGCTGGAAAACAAACATGCTGCCTGCACTGACTGCTGACGCACCTTCCCTGACAGCGAGTTTAAAATCCTTTACAGATCCGGCACCACCCATCGCGATCACGGGAATATTGACTGCATGGGATATTTTATGAATCATTGCCAGGTCATATCCTTCAAAAGTTCCGTCGCGGTCAATCGCATTCAATAAAATTTCGCCGGCGCCGGCGGATTCCATTTGTCTGGCAAAATCCGCCGGATCCAGTTTCGTGTTCGTTTTGCCATTATCTGTAAACACCCTGGAAGCTCCTAAAAAAGATTTTTTATAATCTATGGATACCACAATACTCTGGCTTCCGAAACGCCTGGCGATTTCTGTTATAAATGCCGGGTTTTCGACGGCCATTTTATTTACAATTACTTTTTCGACTCCATTGAACATCAGCTTCTCTACTTCTGCAACATTCCGGATGCCACCTCCATAGGCGACCGGCATAAAGGCCTCGCTGACAATTTCCTGTATTCTCAAAAAATCCGGGATTCTTTTTTCGCGGGAAGCATCAATATCAATGATGGCCAGTTCATCCACTTCCTTATCATTGAAAATCCGTACGGCATTGATGGGATCACCAACATATTTATAATCCTTAAACTTCACCGATTTTACGAGGCCTTTCTCGTGAAGCAGTAAACCTGGTATAACCCGTATCCGCTTCATCAGATTCGGCTGAAGTTTTCCAGGACTTTCATTCCATACCTATGACTTTTTTCCGGATGAAATTGTGCACCGTAAATATTTTCCCTGCTCACAGCTGCGGTAAATTCATAACCGTAAAAAGCAGTCAACATTTCATCCGTTTTATTTTCCGGCTGCACATAGTAAGAATGCACAAAATAAAACCGGGGTTGGTCACCGAGATCTTTCGTCAGGTGGGTTTCTTTGATTATTTGAACATCGGTCCAGCCCATATGTGGTATTTTCAGATCTCCCAGTTTTTCCTTTTTGAATTTTATCGTCTTGCCCTTTATCCATCCCAATCCTGCTTCGGTTCCTTCTTCACTGCTTTCCATCAGCATCTGCAGACCCACACAAATACCCAGCATGGGAATTTTTTCATCCTTCACTTTTTTTTCAACCAGGGGTCTTAATCCTGAATCATTAAATCGCTGCATACAATGATCAAAGGCGCCGATTCCTGGAAGAATAATCTTATCCGCTTTTTCAATTGCATGAGCGTCCGAAGCTATTACAGATTCGAAACCTGCTTTTTTGACCATGTTTTTAATGGAAGCCAGATTACCGACACCATAGTCAATAATCGCGATCATTGGTTTCTCCTATTTGATATCATTCCTTCATTTAACGGAAAATGATCAGACAGGCTGAAAATTTTTTTTCTAAAATCTGCCGTTCCATAAGGTGTAAGTCCGGATTCATGATCCCTCCAGGGAGCACTCGACTGGATTTGAATATAGGAGCGGTCGCGCAGAACGGAAACGATGATGCTCACCAGCTTAGAAATCGATATTTCGTCCGGGATCATGGTATACCGGAAATGCGTATCCCCGATATCCGTAATCCTGAACGGAAAAGTTCCGGCAGAAACGGCCCACATGGTACCGGGTACAATATTAACAACGCCACCAGAAAGGCAACCTGGTAACAAAAGCGAGGAGCCATTACATCCCACGACCAGGTGACTGCCGGCATATCTCTTCAATTGTTCTCTGGCAGTTGAATCTTCGTGCACGGGATGCCTGAAATCCTTTATCCAATCCGGCAATGCCGGATTTCGCTCATCCATGCCGGCAATGGCAAAATCCACATCAGGAATCTGTTCTTTCAGAAGCTGACTGAACCGGAGTATCCATTTAAACTGAAAGTGTTTTCTCAGGCCGTCCAGCAGTTTGGGAAATATTTTTCTGGAATACCGGTTGTCCAATATCCTGGGCAGCACCCGCTTCCAGAACCGGTCTGTTCTCCAGATAAATGTAAGTGTCGGATGAACCAACCGCTCGTCCCACTCGGGCAATGGAAAAGGTTTGATCCGGGTATAGTCTTCTATATTAAAATCGTGGGAATCCGCCTGCACAAAAGACCGGCAGATAAAAACGTCCTTCACGGTTTTTAAATACTCCTTAATTTGTTTTTCCAGTGCAGAAAACCAGTTTACGGCTTTTGAGAATGAAATATCAACCACCCACACCTGGGCGGCACCATCCGGAACCAGCCAGCGCAGATTTTTCTGAACCAGGATGACCAGGTCGAATTCTTTTTTTTTGAGGTAATGGCTGGCATTAAATAATTCATAGACCGCATGGCCGTATGTTGCGTCAATGGTGTTAAGTATCAATACCGGCCGATCCCTCAGTTCCCGGTTTACCTGCAATTCAACCCCGACAGCATCCGTGACTTTTTTATGATAAGAAGAAACCAAACCATTCAGGTACCAGTTTTCAAAAGGCATATCGTCAGCCCTTGCACCCGTATCGGCGTCGAGGATGCCCGGATAAAATGCGCCCGCATTTACCGGAATTTCAGCATAGAATTTCCGACCACAGTTTGCACAGTTTATTGCAGCCATGCTATGCATTCCTGTGATCAGCCAGTCGGATGGCTGAATTCCCTGCGCACAGGAAGGACAGGGAATGGTAAGGTCAACAAATGGTTTTAACCGGATCATGCTGAATCTCCGGATTCCTGCCACACAACCCTTTGAATATAATCTGTATAGGAAAGAATGATCCGTTCCACTTTATCCGCCACATTGGGCATGCTATAGTCCCCCACCAGCCTGAATTTCCGCTCGCCGGGTTTTAATTCATCTAATACCGCGATGCCCTGTATCACTCTTTCAGGATTTAAACCCACCATCATAACGGCGGCCTCTTCCATCGCCTCCGGACGCTCATGTGCCTCGCGTATATTCAGCGCAGGGAAATTAAGTATGGAAGATTCTTCTGAAATTGTTCCGCTGTCAGACAGCACGGCGCGGGCCGATAGCTGAAGGGCATTATAATCGCTGAATCCAAAGGGTTTCAAAAACTGTACTTCGGGTTTCACATTTATTTTTTCACTTTCTATCCTTTTTCTTGTCCTAGGATGGGTGGACACGATGACCGGAATATGGAATTCTTCAGCCAGTTTGTTTAGGATCGCTACAAAATGATTAAAGTTCCGCTGGATGCTGATGTTTTCCTCCCGGTGACAGCTTACCAGAAAATATTTTCCTGCTGAAAGTTTTAATTCTTTTAATATCGATGACTGTTTTATTTTCGGCAGGTAATGATTCAGCACTTCGAACATCGGACTGCCCGTTTTTATGACCCTGTCCGGCGGAAGTCCTTCCCTTAATAAATATTCCCTCGAAATATCCGAATAGGTCAGATTCATATCTGCAATATGATCAACAATTTTCCTATTGATCTCCTCCGGAACCCGCTGATCAAAACAACGGTTCCCGGCTTCCATATGGAATATGGGGATATGTTTTTTCTTTGCCGGTATCGCGCAAAGGCAGCTATTGGTATCTCCCAATACTAAAAAGGCATCCGGTTTTATTTCATCCAGTAATGTGTCAATGGCAATGATGATCTGACCGATGGTTTGCGAAGCGGAATGGCCGGCTGCATTTAAAAAATGATCCGGTTTTCGCAGACCCAGGTCCTCAAAAAAAATCTGGTTGAGTTCATAATCATAATTCTGACCGGTATGGATCAGGACATGTTCAATGGCAGGCGACTTATCCAGTTTGTCCAGTATCCTGGACAAACGGATAATTTCAGGTCGGGTTCCGACAACCGTTACAAGTTTTAATTTTTTCATGCGGCCGTTATTTAGACCTTTTCGAAAAAGGTATCCGGGTTATTTGGATCGAACACTTCGTTTGCCCAAAATAAGGTAAGCATGGTGTCTTTTCCGATATTGGTAATGTTGTGTGTATAGCCGGGAGGAATATCAACTACCCTGGGTTCAGTCCCATCCACGTCGTATTCTATGACCTGATCATCCAGGACAGACCGGAGCTGAATACGGCCGGATCCCTGAATGACGACAAACTTTTCAGTTTTGGTATGATGAAAATGATTTCCCCTTGTTATGCCGGGCAGGGTAGTGGAGATAAAAATTTGGCCGCCGTACCGGCTTTTTAAAAGTTCAAATAAAGATCCCCGCGGGTCCGTTTTTAATTCCAGGGGATATGCAAAATCATTCGATGGTAAATGAGTCAGCCAGGTGGAATAAAGCACTTTTTCAAGACCGTCTCCGGTATTCGGGATGAATAAAGTTTTTCGGTTTGTTTCAAAAGACCGGATAATCGTTGCCAGTTTTCCCAGCGATACCTGGAATACCGGTTCTACCGCTGATTCAGTTACCCCGATAATCAACGGCTTATCCATCTGATGGACGAAAGCCCGAACCACATCATCTATATAAACCAGCCTGATTTCAAATTCCGGATCTCTTATTTCCAGCGACAGGTGATGGGTAGCGTTATAGCAAAAATTGGCTACCACAGAATTATAATTTGGCCGGCACCATTTTCCAAAAACACCGGGCAGACGGTAAATCACTGCAGTCCCTGATATGACTTTTTCGCGGATATAATCTTCCGCTTCTTTTTTGCTTTTGCCATATGGATTATCCTGAACAGCCTGGTAGGATGAAGAAAAAATAAGTTTGTAGGGGCGACCGCGTTTTTCCAGTTTGTCTACTATCATTTTTGTTAACCCGGCATTATCCTGTTGAAAACTTTCCGGATCCGGTGGTCTGTTCGCTCCGGCCAGGTGAAAAATAATATCCGCCTGATCCAGTTGCCTGCCCCAATCTGATTCGCTGCTATTCCGGCTCAAACCCACCGCCTGCACATTTTCCATTCCCCGCAAATGGACCAGCAGGTTTTTTGCAATAAATCCTTCAGCACCTGTAACAAGTATGTTCATTTCGCGGATTTCAGTTCTTCCTGTACATAGTCGAGACTGAGCAAAAGATTTTTGGTTTCTTCCAGGTTCAGGCGCCGGGTGTTATTGGAATTATAGTCGTCGATGGTTGCCAGCTTTTGTTCCCCTTCCGAAAAATATTTGGAGTAATTCAGGTCCCGGCCATCTGTCGGTATGCGGAAGAAATCACCCAGGTCTTCTGCCTTTGACATTTCTTCCCGGGTGCATAGTGTTTCATACAATTTTTCCCCGTGCCGGATGCCGATGACTTTTATTTCATTGGATGCTTTAAAAATGGACTGGAGGGCGAGGGCAATATCCAGGATCGTACTTGCCGGAGACTTCTGAACAAAAATATCCCCGGGTTTTGCATTCTTGAAAGCGAATTCTACCAGCTCCACGGATTGCGCCAGGGACATCATGAACCTTGTCATCGTGGGTTCCGTGATGGTGATGGGTTTATCTTCCTTTATCTGTTTTATAAATAATGGGATAACCGAACCCCGGGATGCCATTACATTTCCATAACGGGTGGCGCAATACACTTTGTCGGTACCGGTTAATAACCTGGATTTCGCTACCATCAGTTTTTCCATCAGGGCTTTCGTGAGTCCCATGGCATTGATGGGATATACTGCCTTATCGGTACTCAGCACGATTACGCGCTTCACCCCATTCTGCCAGGCGGCCTGCAATACATTTTCGGCGCCTAAAATATTGGTACGTACCGCTTCCATGGGATAAAATTCGCAGGACGGCACCTGTTTTAATGCGGCTGCCTGAAAAACATAATCCACCCCGATCATCGCATTGTTGATACTGTTAAAATCCCGCACATCCCCGATATAATATTTTATCAAATTATCCCGGTATTCCTGCCGCATGTCATCCTGCTTTTTTTCATCGCGACTGAAAATCCTGATTTCCCTGAGTCCCAGATGAAGGAATTTTTTCAGAACAGCATTTCCAAAAGATCCGGTCCCGCCGGTTATGAGCAGTGTTTTATCTTTATACATATATATCGGTTAATCCTATATTTTCGGATTATATACTGCCATTATATCTCCTCCACTTGCATAAAGCTTATATAATTGCTTTTCTAAAAAATCAAAAAGCAATCTTTGAATATCCTCTTTCATACAACCCCATTCAAATAGTATATATGTTGGCTTTCCCTTTAAATTTTCTATTTGACTAAGAATATTATATTCAAAACCTTCAGCATCAACAATAAGTAGATCTACTTTTAAAAATCCACTTCTTTCCACCAATTCTGATAAAGAAACAGTTGATACTTTACTGGTTTCAATTTTATCTAAAAAAACCGTGTAATTTCCAAGGTTATACTTTATTGCATCCAAGTCAAATGAACCAATTTGTTGAAGCCAGTCAGGCTCATTATATTGAGAAGGTAAATAATAAAAATCCATTTCTCCGCTTTTGCTACTAATACCAACATTCTCAAATATTAAATTTTCCTCTTCCTTATAATTTTCAACCAATTTTTTGAACAACTGAGGTAATGGCTCTACCAAAATCCCTTTCCAATGAAACTTTTTTATATAAAAATGTATTGGGTCATTTTTTACACCATCATTTGCTCCAATCTGAATAAATTGGACAGGTTTTCTGTTTTTAGAAAGCAGTGTAAAAAAAATATTTATATCAATATGGTTCTGTCCTAAAACGAATTTTCCAAATCTTTTTTCAACGAATTTCAAATATTGCTTCAAACTTATTAACGATAATAAGATTGATTTAATTTCTCTTTTCACCCCTGAATTTTTACGTATAATTATTTTAAGGGTTCTAAATCCCCCTTTTTCCTAAAAAGACTCCTCAAACAAATTTTCGCTGAATTAATATAACTTTTTCTATTAACCCATTTAAGTGACATAACACATTTTCCGGTAAATTTTAACCAATCTGAATACTTCCTTTGTAAAAAGTATTCAGTGGCCAGTTGCATATAAACAGTATTTAATTGTTGATAGAAATATTTCACTTCTGGATAATGTCCATAGTATTCAATAATTTGTTTTAAATATTTGCTCGAATATAGTAATTGGTAATCCTTTTTCTTTGAAGACCAAATTCCTCCTTCATGAATTCTATAGGCTGCAAAAGTATCTTCAAAATAATATGCTTTTGACCCTTCCAATAACAGCAAAAACAAAGTAGTATCGTCGGGCGGAATCTTCTTTTCGAAAATTGGACTTAATTTTTTTATATCATTACGAAAAACTGACGAGCAGGTTTTTGTATAATCACCTTTCACCAAATCTATAAATTCAATAATATTTTTTCTGCCATCAGAATAAATCTTCTTTATGAATTTGTCATCATATGTTACTACATTGACATTGTGAAATACCAATACAAATTCAGGATGATTTTCTAAAAACTCAACTTGCTTTTGAAGTTTTTCGCTACCGATCCAATAATCATCCCCTTCAAAATAGGCAATATATTTTCCTCTTGCGGAACGTATTAATTCAATGAAGTTATTCCCAGCCCCAATGTTTTTCTTTTGTAATATTAACTTAATGACAGATGGATGCCTTTTCTCATAATCAAGAATTATCTCTCTAGAGCTATCAGTTGAAAAATCATCTGCAATTATTAATTCATAAGAATACCCGGTTTTTTGCTGAAGAATACTATCAATTGCTTTCCTTATGAATTTCTCATGATTATAGGTGATCAAACAAACACTCACTAATGGGTAATCTGACATTATATGTTTTCATTTACCTTTTTCGCACATTAAAAAAATACTTGAGCATAAATCGGGATATTGTTGTCCTAGTTGATAACATCCTTCCAGATACTCTGGCGATATGATATCGGTTCCCAGTATACGATCCCATTGAAAATTCGCTAATGCTTTAAAAAAAATCCCAGAGCGATAAACTACGTTTAATCCAGCCTTTTTTGCATCTCTTTCCAATGTATCCAGTGAATACGTAATTCGATGGCCATGTTCCTTTTCAGATGGTGTAACTGCAGTATTGTGGCTTATTAATCCCATTTTAACAGCTATCTGCCGTGAAGGTGCGTTGGCGTTCGGACATACAAGAAAAAATCTCCCATTATCTGATAACCACTCATTATTTATTCTTCTCATTACTGAAACTGGATCATCAATATGTTCTAAAACATGAGTAAGAACAATATGGTCATATCGTTTAGATAAAACCACTGATTCAAAAAGAGAATGAATAAACTCAATACTTGTTCCCAGTTCGCTTCTAGCAATCTGAATAGCTTCTTCAGATGCCTCCACGCAGGTTATGTCATCAAAATGAGGCAGAAAGCGTTTCGTAAAATTTCCCTTGTAACTACCCAGTTCTAAAAGATTTCCCTTTCTGAAAAATGGGAGAAAGGATCTGAGCATATAAGGATGCATAACATCAAAATCAAAATTATATCCATATTTATGATCTACTGTATCCTTTAATTCCTTATCGAAATTTCTACCTGTATCCATTTAAATAATATTAGAATGTAAACACTTCATTTAATAACTAATTGCCTAATACTGCAAGTCCAAACCCATAACGCCCAAATTCATTTCCATTATACAACATATAGATTTTGTTATCGCAATGAAAAACATGCGGATAGCATAGCATATCTGAATCCCAGTCATCGACTGAAGTAAATAATCCAACTTCTGTATCATCCCGTATCCAATCTATCATATCTTCTGAATAAGCATAACCTATTCTATATCCCCGGCTTTTTATTTCTCTAAAACATGTTGCCTCCCGGTAGCAAAAAAACATATGATATAGGCCATTAAAATGAATTACTGTAGGGAGTGCCTGGCATTCATTTTCATTCAGTTTGTCAGAAATAATTGGTTTGCTATTCCTATTCCAATTTATTCCATCATCAGAACTTGCATGTGCGATTTTATAAACCCTTTCAGGAGAGCCATTATGCTGATCGTTTATCCATTTTGTTCCATATATATACCACATGTGGTATATATCATCAAATATTGCCACGAAAGCATCACAAACTAAAAATGGTTCTGTCAATGAAGCTGTCATTACAGGTCCTGACCCAAATTTTCTAAAGTGCAGTCCATTATCATCGCTTATTGCCAATCCAATAGAAGCGTCGGCAGATACTGACACTTTTCTGTTCCATCCAGTTGTATATGCTATAACCCTATCCTTATCTCTTAATACATTCATTGGGAAAATACCATGTTCATCAAAGCATCCTAAATCGCCAAGGCTAATAACAACATCATTCGAAATGTTTTTAACTGATTTGAAATTCTTATCGAAATCAACAAATGAAATATGGCTTAAATATTTACCCGTTTTATCCTTTTCCCTTGTAGAAAAGTAAATCCTTACAAAATCATCAAATACCAAAGTTTGAGGCGATTGTGCAAACTCAAAACAATTATTTAAAAGCTCAAATTTTGTCGGATCAAAAATTCTACCCAATTTTTTCCAATTCATAGGCGTAACTATCTATTTATAATCCTTCAGTTGTGCCAGGCCAAATCCAAATTTTCCCATTTCATTTCCCTGGTATAACATCAATATTTTCCCATCCAACTCAAAAACATAGGGATAACTCACAGATTCTGAATCCCATCCGCTTTCAGATTTCTCAATTCCAGCCAGTGAATCCTTCCTTGTCCAATTAAAGAGGTCATCAGAATAGGCATATCCAATCCTGTAACCTTTATTTTTTTCCCGAAAATTCAAATTAGGCCGAAAGGAAAAAAACATGTGAAATCTCTCTTTATAAAAAAAAACATCCGCGCTTGCTTGGCATTCATTTTGTTCTAACTCATCTTTAATGATATCCATGCCATATTTATTCCAATAAATTCCATCACTGGAAGTAGCCATACGTATCTTATAAACTGGCTCCGGCCTCATTTCACTCGATACCCATTTTTTTCCAGCAGAGTACCATAAATACCAAGTCTTGTTAAATATCCTAATTTTCGGACTACCCAATACAAATGGCTCATCAGGACTATAAGATAAGACAGGTCCTTTCCCAAGTCTTTCAAAGTTTCTTCCATCATTTTTACTAATTGCCAATCCAATTGCAGCATTAAATGGTACAGATTCGCATCTTGTCCAACCAGCATAATATGCTCTTAATTCATTTTCCACCTTTATAACTGAAACCGGATTTGTGCCAAACTCATCGAAAGTCCCCAACTCACCCAAAGCCAAAACAGGCTCATTGCAAACATCAATCACCTTGAACAAATTTCCTCTCTCCAGATCGATGTAACCCATTCGACTTATATATTGACCCCTCTCATCGGCATTTCCGCGGGATGAAAAAAAGACTCTTAAATAGGTTTCAAAAATTATCACAGATGTTGCCTGTGCATATTCTTTCATCCAATTATTGTTACCTAATTGAGACGGATCAAATATTCTCCCTAGTTTTTCCCATTTAAACATTGTAATTCGAAGGAAGTTTTTTAAAAATTAAAAAACTAAACCGGGAGTTTGCCAAGATTTTTTGCTCCAGTTTTTAAACTGCCATAATAATAATCACTAAACCCCGCCTTGTCCATTAAATCAAAAACGATTTGCATATTATAATCTATTCTATGTAAGGAGATCTCACTATCTTCATAGATTGCAAATGCTGATCTGGGATCATTATCTCTTGGTTGGCCAACAGAACCTGGATTACAATAAGTTTTTCCCGGATATTTGTCCAAACGTTGTATGTGGGTATGGCCTGACATAAAAATTTCGCCCTTAATCCTCGAAAAATATTCCGCACTTGGCTGAAGATATTCATCAATTGGATCAGCCCATCCACCATGAAGTATATGAATATTGGCTACTTTCCTATGAATAGGAAAAGTTGCTAGCCAATTGATATTCTCATTCGTAATAACTTTCCTTTGATAATCCAGGCAATCATTAACACTTTTTGATCTTGGACAATACCCACCTCCTGCCATATACCAATCATGGTTCCCCATTACACAGAGAATTTCCCTCTTTCTCAACTCGTCACAACATTCATTTACCTGGGAATAATATCCGACGACATCCCCCAGACAATAAATCTCTGAAACATGCATTCTATCTAATTCTGCAAGTACGGTCTTAAGTGCCTCAAAATTTCCATGAATATCAGATATGATCCCAATTTTCATAAATACATTATATAGTCTTCCACATACCTAATTGCCCTGCCTGGCCTTATAATCGGTTGCAAAGGTTTTTTGTTTTCCAAATAATAATCAACTGACATGGCCGATTCATTATAACCAAATGCTGTTCGGATTGAGGTGGATGAAGAAATCCTGGGATTAATCTCCAATAATTTCAAAATTCCATTTTGTTTACGAAATTGAAAATTTGTTGGTCCGGCAGGCTTAAATATCCGGCATAAAGAAATCAGTGTATCCTGGATTT
>Ga0209863_10000523_pt1 | contig 18670 bp, 18 predicted proteins | sample OrgsoiDNA2013046_FD_185796 | JGI IMG/M metagenome (GOLD analysis project Ga0209863, IMG submission 185796) | Permafrost soil microbial communities from the Arctic, to analyse light accelerated degradation of dissolved organic matter (DOM) -... | ecosystem: Environmental > Terrestrial > Soil >...
GAATCGGCTGTAAAGCCATGATAAAGACATCATTATGGCGGGAACAGCTTTCAATGGCGAAACCCTTTTTGCCGAGCCGGAGGAGATCTCATTATCCCCCGTCGACCAGCTGCGTTCGCAGTGGAACCAGCAACCGGGCCTCCCGCTGATTAAGCAGAAGAGCATCATTGACGGCCATCCTGAACTGGTGCCCTACGCGGGCTCTGCCGGCTTGAGCGGGTGGAGCTGGCCTTACGCCTTTGCCACAAAGGGCCTGCTTCTGGTGGCGGTTTTTGCGTCTTTCTTTAACTGGTACCTCACCCATGACGCTGGCCCCATGCAGGAAGAGGTGGTGACGAACCAGGCCAATACGCAGATGGAAATTCGTCGCGACCAGGGGATCATTGACGCCACTGAGGCTGAGATACGCCGGATTACCAAATCTCCGAAAGAAACTTTTAAACTGCACATGGCGCAGGAAACCGTCCTGACGCGCGACCAGGCGTTGCGGCAGCTCAACGCTTCACTGGACGACAGCAGGAAATCAGTGGAGCAATTCAAGCAGCGCATGAAAGACAAAGAAACCGAGTTGCGCGCCACGCAAAATGCCGTGGCTATTGCCAACTCCGGCACGCCGCTGTTCTTTACCCTTGCGCTGGTCCTGGCCGCTGGAGCAGTGCGTAGAGGCGCGCAGAAGGATTATCCGCGCGGCAAACACGTGCGCAGCGCAGGCGATCTCTATCTCTACTTTGCCACGTCAGAAGGAGTTTTCTTCAACCTGATCTTCCTGGCATTCCTGCACTTCGGACTGAGCGGCGTAAGTTATGGCATGGGAGATTTGTTTCAGCGCGTAGGCCCTCTGGTGTGGGTGTTCTACTGGATCGCCTTCTATGCGCTGCTGCTGTTTTACTTTGTGACGGTCTCGCGCAAGATGTACCAGTCAATTTCTCTCAGAGTTCCGGCAACCGACTGGGGCCCTGAAAATCGTATCCTGATGCGCATCCACAACAATTTTCTGATGACGTTTGTCTTGTTTGAAGGAACGTTTCTGGCCGCCTGTTATCTGCTTTATCACGCGGATAAAAGGTTTTTCTAGCAAAGTCACAGACTCCACTGAAAACGTCCTCGGATCGTTTAAACGTTCGCGTGTCCCAGTCGGGATTTTCGGATCAACGATTTTCGGATCCAACAACCGCTACAGACCAGCATGCCCTCGTCTCTCGCGTACAATCCTTCTTCAACATGAAACGCCTCATACTCTTTATTTCTGCTGCTCTCGCCTGCGTTGCCGCCGTCAATTCCGCCACGGCGCAAAAACCGGAATGGTGCAAACAACTTCCTCGTCCGGAATACAAGAAGCTCATTCGCCTTGCCACTCCGGATCCCTGGTTTGAGGTCTACAACATTCGCCCGGGAGTGCTTGCCATCTACGAACCGTCGCAGGCCGAAGAGGTCATCTCCTATCTGATCCTTGGGAAAAAACGCGCTCTGCTTTTCGATACCGGCATGGGCATCAGTGACATGAAGAAGCTGGTGCAGCAGTTGACCACGCTCCCTGTAAGCGTGCTGAACTCTCACACCCACAATGATCACGTTGGCGACAACTGGCAGTTTGACGATATCTACGCCATGGACACCGACTTCACTCGCAACAGCGCCAAAGGCTCAACCGCTGACGCTCAGGATGAAATCAAGCCAGACCAGCTTTGCGCGCCGCTTCCGCCTGGATTCGACGCAAAGAGTTACGCCACCAAACCATTCAACGTCACGCACTGGCTGCACAGCGGCGACACCATTGATCTCGGCGGACGCGTCTTAAAAGTAATATCCACACCCGGGCACACGCCTGATTCCATCGCCTTGCTCGATCAAAGTCACGGCCTGCTCTTCACCGGAGACACCTACTATGCCGGACTGATTTACCTTTACCGCCCTGAAACCGACCTGAACGCCTATGAAGCTTCCTTGAAAAAGATGATTGCCCTGGCGCCGCGACTCAAGCTGCTGCTGCCCGCCCACAACGTGCCTTCAGGTCAGCCGGCGGAACTGCAACGCCTGCTCACCGCTTATCGCAAAGTTCGCACCGGTAAGATCAAGCCAGAAGCGCACGGAAAGCAGTTTGTTTACAAGTACAACGGCTTTTCTTTTCTGATGGCGAAGTAGAATCAAAGCAGCATTCACCAGCGGGGCAGATGGCATCCCTAGTCACGGAAATGCCGGAGAGGTGCACGACGATGTGGATCCCGATTTTCGTCTACATGTTTTTGCAGGGCGCGATCATTGGCGGATTGCCAAAGGACTATTGTCAAAAGCTTGAGAAAATCCGTCCGAACCTGATTCTTGATTCTCACGCGACGATCAGCGGAAAGATAACGGACAAGTTTGGTGTTCCACTGGAAAACTCAAAGGTCGAACTAAGGCAATACATCAATGCGAGCGATCAGACAAGCGTAACCGTGGTCCGCACGGACTCGTCAGGAAGATTTTCCCTGGGCGAAATCAAGCGGGGAAAGTATCGTTTGCTCGCGTCGCCAAACCGGGCTTTTCGCCAACCTGAACTATTGCGTTGCAGCGGCGGTAGCTGCGATTTCCCTATCAAACTCCAGGTCAAATCGACCGACGGCCCAGACTCCGCTTGTCCAGTGCGCTGATGAGGTCTTAGCAATAAAAAATCCCACCGTCTCCTTGAAAGGAAACGATGGGATTCTCAACACTTGGCTGTTACAGAATGTTGATTGAAATTTTCACGCCCGGATGCCGTGGGCTGCAGACGTAATAGTTATCGTTTACGGAGTCCACGTACACTTCATCGGAATAGCGCCAGCCTGGAGGCAGCGGACGGGAAAATGCAAACCAGTATCCGTCATATTGAAAACGCGCGTGCCCTGATACGTAGACCGGACGCACAATCACAAACCGGTTCTCGCGGCCAAAATGCATGCGGAAGTGGTCTTCCGGAATACGGCGGTGGTGATGCTCTTCGTGCTCCACGTAGCGAACGTAGTGCTCATCGCGTTCGTGATGCCGATCCTGGTCTTCGTGTTTTTCATGTCCGTAGGCGTGGCCTTGTCCGTGATTGCCCGGCCCGTCGCGATCATCATCGCGGTCGCGGTCATGCCGTGAATCGCCGTCGTGATCATGCTGTGCAAATGCAGGTACCGATGCACAAAGCGCCAGTGCCAGAAAAGCCATCAATCCCAGTCGCAGTAACTTCATAAATATGTCTCCGCTACACCAATTCAGGTACTACCAGCTTTGATTATGCTGGCGTTCTTCCTCTGCGTCTAAGGCACGTTGGGACATGTACGACGCGAATAACTCTTCGCGTGGCAATCCCAGCCCATTAAGACTCTCAAACTCGCGCGCGCTTCTGGTTCCGTGTATCCTTTTGAGTACGACCTCATTCCGGGTTCTCGTTTCAGATAACACTTTCTGAACAGGAGAGGGTCCTCATGATCTTGAAGCAGTATTACCTCGGCTGCCTTGCGCATGCCTCTTATCTTCTGGGCGATGAAGAAAGTTCAACCGCCGTCATTGTTGACCCGCAGCGTGATATCCAGCAGTACATCAATGACGCGGAAAAGGCGGGCCTGCAGATTCGCCACGTTTTCCTCACCCATTTCCACGCCGATTTTGTTGCCGGGCATCTCGAACTGCGTGACCGTTGCGGCGCCACCATTCGTCTTGGCGCTCAAGCCAAGGCCGAATATGCTTTTGTTCCCATGAAGGATGGTGACAGCCTTCGGTTTCCGGAGATGCGTCTTCAGGTGCTTGAAACTCCGGGACACACCATTGAATCAATTTCTATTCTGGTGTTCGACCTGAACAAAGACCGGGTAAAGCCATACGCCGTTCTCACCGGTGACACGCTGTTCATCGGCGACGTGGGACGGCCGGATCTGCGCGCATCACTCGGCTGGAGCGCGGAGGATCTTGGCGCGCGCCTCTATGATTCGCTCCACAACAAGCTCATGCCTCTGCCCGGCGAGACGCTTGTCTATCCCGCCCACGGCTCCGGTTCACTCTGTGGAAAGAATCTTTCCTCTGACACGGTTTCCACCCTCGACGCGCAACGCCGCATGAATTACGCGCTTCAACCCATGACGAAACAGGAATTCATTCGCCTGGTCGCCGCCGACCAGCCTGACGCTCCCGCCTACTTCACCTATGACGCGATTCTCAACACACGTGAGCGCGCTTCCCTGGAGAAGAATCTTGAGCAGGTTCTTAAACCGCTGGAGCTTGATCAGGTCCTTCACATGGCAACGAATGGCGCTCAGCTTCTTGATGTGCGCGAGCCATCTGAGTTTGCTACTGACCACCTTGACGGCGCCATCAACATTGGCCTCGGCGGCCAGTACGCCACGTGGGCCGGCACTGTGCTCAATCAATCAACGCCAATTGTGATCATCGCCGAACCCGGCCGTGAGCAGGAGGCTGCGTTGCGCCTTGGGCGCATCGGTTTCGACCACGTCAACGGCTATCTCAAAGATGGCATGGCAGCGCTGGCGAACCGGCCAGACCTGGTCCGCCAAACCGAGCGGGTAAGTGCATTGACAATTGCCGAGGAGCTTGCCGGTGCAAGGCGGCCGCTGGTGGTGGATGTAAGGAATCCACGCGAATGGGCCGCCAAACATATTGAAGGCAGTCTCAACGTTCCTCTCAACCACCTGCGTGAGCGCATCGCAGAAATCCCGCGCAACCGAAGCATCGCGGTACATTGCGCGGGAGGCTACCGGTCATCCATCGCGGCCAGCATCCTGCATCACGCGGGAATCACCAATCTCATGGAGATGGCCGGCGGATTCGCCGCCTGGGAAGCCGCAAAGCTGCCGGTAGTTGCCCTTACGACTGACTCGCATTAACAACCCGTGGCCGATAGTGTCGTCGACCAGTGTCGGTGTGCAATCATAGGCAAGCCTTCCCATGGTTTTCTCCGTGTCTCCGTGGTGAAAGTCGATTTGATCCACCGAAGGTGTTCATGGCGCGCTGTGTCCATCGCACTGCATCACGCCCAGATATTTCCGGAACGGCCCCACGGTTTCCCGGTACTGCCAGGCCATCACCCTTGTGAGCTGGTGAAGATGCGTAAGATCATGCATCGCCCACGTTGCCAGCAACTCACCCAGCGTAACCGCTCCCAGCGTAGGGTGCTTTCCTCGCTTCTCCAACTCAGTCGGCTTCAGGCTCATTTGTCGCAAGGTCTCTAGATTTTCTGATCGCAGCCAGGCAAATTCACCCAGAAGCTGTGCCAGAGACTTGCCTGCCATCCTTCCGTCCTCAGGCTCGCGGACAAACGGTTCAAATGCCCTGCTCTCACCGAATTCCAGAAGCCACTTTGCCCGGGTAATCCAGTTTGTCTTCTCCGCCTGAATGAGATGGGCCACAATCTCAACGGCACTCCAGCTTTTTTCGCCTTCATTGCGATGCGTCCATGTTTCGGGCAGCTCTCGGAGAAGCGCTTCCAGCGCGACCGGCGTGCGCGACAGAATCGCGATTGTTTCATCCAGGTTCTGGGCCATAATGAGAATTTCCTCCGCTTGTTCTCCGACACTTCCGTATTTTTTACCCATTTATTGAGGAATTTTCCAAATGCTTCGATTCAGTTTTTCTGGTTTTCGTGCTCATTGCGTCCCTGGTTGAACCGCTCGTAACGTGCAGAGTCTGATTGATCTGAATCGGACAGCCGCCTGCTTTCTCCGTGCCTCCGTGTTCTCCGTGGTGAAAATTGGCTTGGTCCCGCCGTTGCTGTGGTGCAAAAACACCACAATAGTAAAGTTATGTTAAGCTCGGCAAAGACTCGTTGGATACAGGCGGAAAACACAACTATGTGCCCGTTCCTGGTTTGTATTAATTAGGAATCAGGGGCATGCTTTCAGATTGAGCGTCGTGCAGCCGGTTTCTGGAATCTAAGTTATTGAGAGATTCCGTGTTCTGGAGAGGAACTCAATTTTTATGCGATATCTAAAATATCTCGCTCTGCTCGCTTTACTGGTTATTCCCGTGGCGTATTCGCAGGCCCAGGTTTCCATCGGCGTGCAGATTGGCCCAAGTTACGGCGTCTACAACGCCCCGCCGATCTGCGCCTACGGCTTCTATCCCTCGTATCCTTTTGGTTGCGCCCCGTACGGCTATTACGGCTCCAACTGGTTTGCCGAGGGAGTCTTTATCGGAGCGGGTCCCTGGTACAACTACTATTACTCTCATCCAGGGTTCTACCGTCCGTATTACTTCAACAGCGGCTTCGGATTCAATAATGGGTTCCGCAGTTTCCGTGGTAATGGCTTCCGTGGTGATCGCGGGTTCCGTGGTGATGGCTTCCGTAGCTTCCGAGGTGAAGGTTTCCGAGGGGACGAACGCGGTTTCCGGGGTGATAACCGAGGCTTCCGCGGCGATGAACGTGGCTTCCGAGGTGGCGACCGTGGCGGCTTCCGCAATGAAGGCATGAGCAGCTCCAACGGTGGTGGCCGCAACTTTAACGCTGGCGGCCGTAGCTCTAACGGCGGCGGCTACAACCGAGGTGGCGGATCACGAGCTGGTGGCGGTGGATCACGAGCTGGCGGCGGTGGATCACGTGGCGGCGAGTCCCGTGGCGGTGATTCGCGCGGACATCGCTAATCACGTTTAATAACCTCGATTTAACTAGAAAAGGCCGACAGCCAACGCTGTCGGCCTTTTTGCTTTTACACTCAACTCTTCGCCGCAATGTGACGCGAGAAGATATCTCTTAATCCCGTACCGCGGCTATCACCTTCAAAAAAATCGCCGTTCATCAGGGTTGATCCGCGGCAGGCTTTTCCGATCAGTGTCATCAGTGAAAATCAGTGGTGAGAATTCTCCGCCGCCTTCTTCACCAGTTCCCACGCCTCCACCACGTCTTCCCACTTGGTCGCCATGTTTCCGATAGCCAGACGGATCACCTGTTTCCCATTCAGCACCGTGCCGGAGATAAACACCCGGCCTGACTCGTTCACCTTGTCCATGATCCTCTTGTTCTCATCATCGCTGCCGCGGAAGCGGAAGCACACAACCGAGAACAAGACCGGCGCAACAACTTCAAACCGGGAGTCTGCGGCAATGATCTTTCCCAGCTTCTGCGCCCACCCGATCTGCTCACGGATCATGGCTACAATGCGCTCGCGGCCGAAGTAGCGCATCACGAACCATAACTTCAACGCGCGGAAGCGATGGCCAAGCGGTACTCCGTAGTCCATCAGGTTGTGTGCGCGCGGATCGTCCTGCGTCTTCAGGTATTCAGGTGTCAGTGAAAACGCCCGCCGCAGAATGTCCGGACGCCGCGTATAAAACACGCTCAGGTCCGTCGGCGTAAAGAGCCATTTGTGGGCATTCACCACCAGCGAGTGCGCGCGTTCCACGCCATCGAGAATATGTCTGAACTCCGGCAAGATGGCCGCCGTGCCGGCATATGCGCAATCCACATGCACCCACAGTCCGTGCTGCTCGGCTATCTCCACAATCTGGGGCAGGGGATCAATGCTGGTGCTGGACGTGGTGCCGATCGTCGCCACCACGCAGAACGGACGCTTGCCCGCGGCCTTATCTTCCGCGATCATCGCGGCCAGAGCCTCGGGCTTCATGCGGAATTCTGCATCGCTGGGCACTTTGCGGACGTTCTGCTGGCCCACTCCCACGGCAATCGCGCCTTTCTCAATCGACGAATGCGACTGGTCAGACGTATAGAGCACCATGTTGCCATGGCTGCCTTCCGCGCGCGCCTCCGGCGCAATCATCTCTCTCGCGCAGACAATGGCGTGCATGCTGCTGGTGGAAGCCGTGTCATAGATAATGCCAAACCATTCGTTTATCTCGTCACCCGCTTTTGTTTGAGCCCCCAGGCCCATCCATTGCCTGAGCCAGTCCAGCGTTTTCTGTTCCAGTTCGGCCACAGCCGGTGAGGTTTTCCAGTGCAGGCCAACCGAGTTCATCGCCGCTGAAAGCATGTCACCCAGAATTGCCGGAGTCGATCCCGTGCAAGCGAAGTAGGCAAAGAATCGCGGATGGTTCCATTGCGTAACAGCGGGCATCACCTTGGTATCAAAATCGCGCATGATGTCAGCAAAGGATTCACCCTTCTCCGGCGCCGACGCCGGCAGCCCGTCAAAAAGTTCCCCCGGCTTGGTCTGGGCCAGCACCGGACGCCCGCCCAGGTCGGATAGATATTCGGCAATCCAGTCCACGGTTTCGTGCCCGGCACGGCGGAAATCTTCAATATAGGCAGCCCATTCGGGGTCAGCCGCGTTTGTAGGTTGTTGCACGGATGGGCGTCGAATGGCGTCAGGGGAGTGGGCAGGTTTGGCTGGTTTTGTCATTTGAGTCGATGGCTTTAGACCCAAACCATTTTATAGAAAGGTTGAGAATCAAAATCGCAATCCTTCCAATGACTCCAGGGCTGCCCATGCGCAAAGCGCCGAAAGAAGGAGACGATTCCGCACGCCGTAGGCCGGAGCGCAGCGTCAGCGGAGCGACAAAACCCTGAAAAGACATGTACTACGGCATTAATTTTATTAACTTTCTTGACTTGGAAAGCATACCCAGACTACTATCCACCCAGCATGTACGCCAATCGATTTAGCTTCGCGTTTACTTACCGCTACTTTTTTACGGGTAGCGGCGAAGCGGTTGGTGTGTGCTGACAACGCAATACTAGGTTACACATCATAAGTTACCGCAAGCCGCGACTCCCTCAAGGATCGCGGTTTTTGCATTTAGGGAGCTTTGCTCATGAATTCACAAAAGACGCCGACACAACAGGCGACCGAGAAGACGCTTGCCGAGTGGCGACGGGAAATTGACACCATCGACGGCGAGCTGCTGCGTATCTTGAACCAGCGAGCAGCCATCGCCTGCCAGATCGCCGTGATCAAGGTGGCATCCGGACTTCCTGCTTACGATCCCGGGCGCGAAGAGCAGGTGTTGGCCAAAATTGCCGTGCAGAACTCCGGTCCACTGGACGATCAAAGCGTGGTGGCCATCTTCAGCAGCATCATTCATGAAACGCGACGGCTGGGAACACAGAGAATGGAGAAAACCGTGACCAGCCCTTAGCACTTAGCCATTAGCACTTGGCAAAAGCGCCTGAAAGATTTTGTCTCAATCGAGGAAAAGCGGCCTTCGAAGGACCATGTTTTACTAACTGCCAATGGCTAATGACTAACGGCTGATTTTCAAGGAGCAAATGCAATGGTTATCAATATGGCGGCGGGTTATACAGAGGCGCAACTGCAACATGTGATTGATCGCGTAAAGGAATGCGGTTTTCAGCCGCATGTCACGCGGGGAACTGAGCGCGCCATCGTGGCCGCTGTCGGCTCCGGAGGATCGCGCACCGCGCTTGAGGCGTTGCAGGCCGCGCCCGGCGTGGAGACCGTGGTTCCCATCGCGCACCCGTTCAAGCTGGTAAGCCGGCAGTCCCGGGGTGAGCGCACACGAGTCTGCGTGGGTGACGTCTGTATCGGCGGTGAAGAAGCCGTTGTCATTGCCGGGCCATGCTCGGTGGAATCGCGTGAGCAGTTATTTGCCACCGCTCATGCCGTGAAGGCGGCGGGCGCCTCCATGTTGCGCGGTGGCGCGTACAAACCTCGCACCTCCCCGTATGATTTTCAGGGCCTCGGATTGGAAGCCCTCAAGCTGCTGCGTGAAGTGCGCCAGGAAACCGGACTGCCCATTGTCACCGAGGTCATGAGCACCAATGACATTGACCTGATCAGCCAGTATGCTGACGTGCTTCAGGTAGGTGCGCGCAACATGCAGAATTATGACCTGCTGCGCCAGCTCGCCAAGACCACAACTCCTGTTCTGCTTAAGCGCGGCCCATCGGCCACGGTGAAAGAATGGCTGCTGGCAGCGGAATATCTTCTGGCCGGCGGCAATCCCAACGTGATTCTCTGCGAGCGCGGCATCAAGTCTTTTGAAAGTGAGATGACGCGCAACACGCTCGACCTCGCCGCCGTTGCCCTCGTCCGTGAACTCTCGCATCTTCCCGTGGTCGCCGATCCATCGCACGGCACTGGACGCCGCGATCTTATTGCGCCAGCCAGCCGTGCCGCACTTGCCATTGGCGCAGATGGCTTGATTATTGAAGTCCATCCCTGTCCCGAACGGGCCCTGTCAGATGGCGCACAGTCGTTGAATCTGGAGGAATTCGCCCGGCTGATGGATGGCTTATCTGCGCCCATCAGGGCCGTGGCGAGACCGGCGGTATCCGCGGCAAAGTAAGGTAAGCAGGAAGTTCGTCGCTGGCAAAGCGGCTGAAGATCATGGATGATGGATTCACACATCAATTGAGATCAAGGTGGAATGAAGAAATCATCACGCGGCGGCGATCATAAGAAGCGCAGACCAGATGGCGGCGCTCGAAATTCAGACAAGGAAAGCTCCGGCCAGCGAAGCCCAGGCAGAGCCGGTTCGGGCCAGCACCGCAGTGGTGGGGGCCGTGGTCAGCGCTCTTCGCGCGAGCTCCGCGTCATCTACGAAGACGAAGCCGTTATCGCCGTGGATAAGCCTGCCGGACTCACTGCCGTTCCCGTGGAAGGCACCAAAATGCCATCCGCATGGGCCCTGGTTGCCGACGAACTGCAGAGCATCGGCGAACGAGCCTATGTAGTCCATCGCATTGACCGCTTTACATCGGGCGTAATGTTATTTGCCAAAACCGCGCGTGATCGTGACGCGCTGGTGAAGCAGTTTATGGCGCACACTCCTGTGCGTGAATATCTAGCCGTGGTCCGTGGAAAGCTTGAAGCCTACGAAGAAGAGACCCTCATTCATTATTTCCGCCGCGAAGGCATGTTTCAAAAGCTGACTACGCCGGGCGATCGCCAGGGAGCCATGGCGGAGCTGCGGTATTTCGTTGAACGTCCTTTGCGGTCGGCTTCACTCATTCGGGTGGACTTAGTCACCGGTTTGCAGAACCAGATACGCGTGCAGTTCGCGGCGCTGGGGCATCCGGTGGTCGGTGACAGAAAATATTCGCCCGACGAAGCCAATGAGAGCCGTATTGATCGCGTGGCACTGCACGCTGTGCGTCTTGGCTTCACTCATCCTCGATCAGAAAAACAAATCTTTGTTGACTCCAAGCCGCCGGCGGATTTCAATTCGCTGGTGCATGCTCTGACACTTCCCGCGCGGGAGAAGCGGTAAACTGGTTGTCCACAGAACTTGAACGAAGTACACGAGTGCTCTGTGATCAATCAAGAATTGACCATCTGGCAGGGCAGTTTCCTTTACGGAGATAAAGACAATGTCCTCATCGGAAAATAAACAACTCATGCAACACATCTTTGGCGAACTTGCCGAGGGCAACTCCCGTCCACTGGTCGAGAGCATGGCCGAAGATTTTCAGTGGATAGTTGCCGGCAACAGCCGCTGGTCTGGAACCTTTCGCGGCAGGGACGCAGTGCTGAACCAGTTGCTGGCGCCGCTGCGCGCCCAGATCGAAGGCCGCATCAAGACCATCCCGCTGCGGTTCATCGCCGAGGATGACTTCGTTGTGGTGGAAGCTCGTGGCAACAACATCACCAAGTCAGGCGATCCTTATAACAATAGTTACTGCTTTGTTGTCCGCCTGGCCGGAGGCAAGCTCCAGGAAATCACTGAATACATGGACACGGAACTGGTGTCTTCCGTCCTGAAAGATCCAGCCGCCTGACGCGCCATTCATCTGAACTCGCAATTCCGGCGAAACGAATGACCTGCGAATGAATGGCCATTCAGTGTATCCTTATATCGAGTCAACCCTTTAGAAGATGAGTTGGAGGCTGTGTCTATGAGCACCTCTGCCGGTGGTTATCCGGCTCCGATCTCGGCGTCAGCAGGCGCCCGCGTGCCGTGGACAGTCTGGGCCTGCACCAGTGCGTCCATCCTCATCGCCATTGGTTTGTACTGGGACATTTCCTGGCATGAAACCATTGGTCGCGATAGCTTCTGGACGCCCGCACACTTGCTGATCCAGGCCGGCGGATTGCTCACTGCCCTGGTCTGTGCCATGACAATTTTCAGCGCCACCTTTCAGCCCAACAGCGTAGCGCGCACTACATCCGTCAACGTCCTGGGATTTCGCGGTCCCTTGGGTACGTTCATTGCGGCGTGGGGCGGACTGGCCATGGTTACATCTGCCCCTTTCGATAACTGGTGGCATGATGCCTACGGTCTCGACGTAAAGATTCTCAGCCCTCCACACATTCTGCTCGCCACCGGCATTGCAGGTATCGTCTGGGGCGGATTGCTTCTCACCGCAGCCGAGATGAATCGCGCCGCAGGCGCGCAGCGCGCACGACTGCAACGTCTTTGCCTGCTGCTGGGTGGATTCGTAATTGTGCACTCGATGATCCTTCGTCTCGAGTACACCAACAAAGTCCTGCTTCACAGCAGCTTGTCGTACGTTTCGCTGGGGATTGGTTTACTAGTGATTCTTGAAGCACCGGCGCGTGCTGCACAACATCGCTGGGCCCGCACCATCATGGCAGCGATTTACTCTGTGTTCACTCTGCTGATGTTGTGGATACTCCCGCTCTTTCCCGCCTCGCCCAAACTGGGCCCGGTGTACCAGCCAATTGACCACATGGTCCCGCTGCCCTGGCCGATTCTGCTGGTTGTTCCGGCGTTTGTGCTGGACCTGCTATGGCCGATGTTTGAAAAAGCCCCGCGCTGGCAGCAGGCTCTGTTCGGCGGCGTTGCCTTTATGGCCGTGCTGGTAGCCGTGCAGTGGCCCTTCGCCACAATCCTCATGTCGCCGGTGGCACGCAACTGGTTTTTCCATCCTGCCAACTATCCTTACTTCACACCGCCCAACGCGGCAACCGTCCGTTATGTGTTTGTGAAGGTGGACGCCAACGCCATGGCTTTCTGGCGCGGAATGGGAATCGCCTTTGCTGCTTCCGCGGCCAGCATGTGGTTAGGTATCGTTTTTGGCAACTGGATCAAGAAGCTGCAACGATAAGTCTGTAAGCGAAAAGGTGAACCGATAACCATGCGCAAGCTGCTGCCGCTGCTCTTCATTCTCCTGTTGCCGTTATCCACGCCGGCGCATGTGAACAGTCCAGATGTTTATTTTGACGGCCTTGCCGGACCGTATCATCTGTTGGTGACGGTGAAAGCGCCTGCGGTTGTCCCTGGCATTGCGCAGATTGAGATTCGCAGCGCGGATAAAGACGTTGACCGCATTGAAGTTCTGCCGCTCAAGATGGTGGGCGCGGGCGCCAAAATGGCCCCCTCTGCTGACGTAGCGCAACGCTCTATCTCAGATCCGCAGTCCTATCATGGACAACTATGGATCATGGCGCGCGGCTCATGGAAAGTGCAGATCACGGCACGGGGAGCGCGTGGGAGCGGTGAACTGGATGTTCCGCTGCCTGCCATTTCCACCAACACACCCGGCATGCAGAAAAGTCTTGGCGTGCTGCTTTCGTTGATGGGACTGGCGCTGGTTGCGGGAATCGTCGGCATTGTTGGAGCCGCAGGTCGCGAAGCGGATCTCACGCCCGGACAGCAGCCCGAGCCGGCGCGAAAAAAGCGAGGCCATCTCCGTGAAGCCATCGCCGCGGTGATCGTCATCGTGATCCTGATTTCCGGTGATCGCTGGTGGAAGGCTGAAGCTGCCACCATTTCCAGGCTCAACTATCACATGCCGCACGTTCAGACCCAGTTGCTTTCTGGCAATGTCCTGCATCTCCAACTGGATAATCCCAACTCTCAGGAGAGAAACAGATTCAACTTTCTCATGCCCGACGCCATTGTGATGGATGATCTGGTTCCGGACCACAATCACATCATGCATCTTTTTTTGGTGCGCATGCCGGACATGAAAAGTTTCTGGCATCTGCATCCGCAGCCAACCGCTGGTACGCAGTTCACGCAGACGTTGCCGCCGCTGCCCGCAGGGCACTATCGTGTTTATGCTGATATTGTTCACGCCAACGGATTTCCTGAAACGCAGATCAGTGAAATGGATCTACCCGCAATCTCCGGCGCGGCCCTGAACGGCGATGATTCAGGCTTTGCCGATTCCGCAGCCACAGACAAGACTGCTCAACTCGCTGACGGCTATCGCATGGTCTGGGAGCAGGATTCCTCACCACTGAAGGCACAAAAAGCCATATGGTTCCGCTTCCGTCTGGAAGATAAAGACGGAAAGCCGGTTCAGGACATGGAGAACTACATGGGCATGGCCGGTCATGCCGTGTTCATGAGCAACGACGGCAATATATTCGCCCACGTTCATCCCGCCGGGTCAGTTTCCATGGCAGCGGTTAACATTGCAGAAGGCATGCCGGCGGCACATGATATGTCCAAAATGAATTCGACAATGGATGCGAAGCCGCTTGCCGGTGAAGTTTCATTTCCGTACGGCTTCCCCAAACCCGGCGACTATCACATCTTTGTTCAAGTGAAACGTGCCGGCCGGGTAGAGACCGGAGTTTTTTCCGCGCACGTACCGTAAATCTCCGATTATGCTGCGCCGTATCTTCAGTGTCGCTCTCTTAACGTCCATCCTGGCCTCCAGCTCGGCTGCTCAGGCCGCTGCAGCTAAACATGCCCAGGTAGAGCTTATTTCGTGTGTTTCTGCCGTAGCGCCAGGAAATATTCTTACACTCGGCGTGCACTTCATTCTGGAACCAGGCTGGCACATTTACTGGATCAATCCTGGTGACTCTGGCCAGCCGCCGTCTTTGGAATGGCAGCTTCCGCCGCGGTTTACCGCCGGAGAAATACAGTGGCCGCGTCCGGAAAAATTGCAGAGCTCACCCACGCTCGCCGACTATGGCTACCATGATGATGTTCTGTTGATGGTCCCAATCCGCGTCCCGGCCGAAAAAAATGCAGCCAGGTCTTTCGATTTCGCCGTGCAGGCGAAGTGGCTGATTTGCCGCGAGGTCTGCATTCCGGATCATGCTCAACTCAGGCTGACTCTTCCGCAAGGCGTCGCATCACCGAACCCGAATACGGCGATGCTTTATGCTCGGACGATCAGGCTTCTTCCCAGGCCCTGGCCGGCAAAATGGATCGCCACGGCGGAATCGCGGAAGGAAGATTTTCTGCTTACCGTCGACTTCGGAAGGCCTGTGGGCCGCGCAGAGTTTTATCCGCTGGCTAAGGCCCAGGTTGAGAATTCGGCCGCCCAGCAGGTGAAAGCCATCCCGCGGGGCTGCACCATCTCGATCAAAAAATCTGACCTGCTGCTCAAGCCTGTCTCTACTCTCCGCGGCGTGATCCTCCTGGACGGCCAGGCCTTTCAGATCAGCGCCAACGTGAAAGCGCAAGTCGCATTAAAATAGATGCGTGAAGGGAACTGACTTATGAAGTTACGCAAATCAGCCATTCGTTTCTGTGCTGCTCTTGTGTTGGTGGCCACAGCGCTGGCGGTGAAAGTGGGAAATCCTGCTCCAGGATTCACGGCCGTTGACATAGACAGCAAGCAGCAGAAGCTTTCTGACTTCAAAGGCAAATACGTTGTTCTGGAATGGCACAACCAAGGCTGCCCCTACACGCGCAAACACTATGTGAGCGGCAACATGCAGCGCCTGCAACAAGAGTGGACTGCCAAAGGCGTCGTGTGGCTTACCGTGATTTCATCCGCGCCGGGAACGCAGGGTTTTGTTACACCGCAGCAGGAAAAAGAGTATCTCAAACAGATGAAGGCCGCTCCCACTGACGTGTTGATTGATCCTGCAGGGACCCTGGGCCGGCTCTATGACGCCAAGACAACGCCGCATATGTACATTATTGATCCCGCCGGTACACTCATCTATCAGGGCGCGATTGATGACAAACCGTCATCGAACCAATCCGACCTGTCCGGTGCAAAGAATTATGTTTCCGTGGCATTAACGGAAGCGATGGCGGGAAAACACGTGTCCGAAGCCGCCACGCTTCCTTATGGCTGTTCCGTGAAATACGTAAAGTACTAACCACGGCTGACTGAATGCCACTGCCCGAATATCTTGCCGAGGTGATTCAGTCCGAAACGGCCAAATACGACCGTTCATCACTTGCCAGGTCAGCGCGTGAGCTGACTGAGCGCTACAAGTCGGCGACGTTCCACAGCCCTGCCATCAGCGGTGATGCGCACCGCGCAGCATATCTGGCTGTGCGCTTTCCGGCAACTTACGCGGTGAATGAATACGTCTTTCGCGAACTTAAGCGGCTCGCCCCGGAAGCCACGATTGAGTCGATACTTGATCTCGGCGCCGGGCCCGGAACTTCATCCCTGGCTGCCAGTGAAGTTTTCCCAGAAATAAACAAAGCTACTCTCCTTGAGGGCGACCAGCGGTGGCTTGAGTTCGGGAAAAAGCTGGCTTCGGCCTGCCCGCGTCAAGAATTAAAAGACTCGCAATGGCAGCGTACCGACTTGCGCTCCGGATTTCCTGTCCAGCCGCATGACGTCGTTGTTATGTCGTACACAATCGGGGAACTCACTGGAAATAACGCTGAGACCACTCTCCGCCAGGCATGGAATTCTGCCAGCCAGTTTCTGGTACTGGTTGAGCCCGGCACGCCGGCAGGATTCGCGGTCATCAACCGTGCTCGCTCTTTTCTGATTTCAACCGGGGCATACCTGCTGGCGCCGTGTCCTCATTCCGGTGAGTGTCCCATGGCTGGCGCCGGTGACTGGTGCCATTTCGCACAAAGGATCCAGCGCACGGCGGAACATCGCCAACTTAAGGGTGGATCACTCGGTTACGAAGATGAAAAATTCTCTTATTTAATCGTAAGCAGGTCGGCTATTGAGCCAGCAAAAGCCAGAATTGTGCGGCATCCCCGAAAGCACACAGGTTTTTTGCACCTTAACCTATGCACTCCCGCAGGCCTGGAAACCAAAACAGTCACGAAGTCGCATAAATCTGTGTATAAACTGGCTCGCCACGCGGAATGGGGCGATTCCTGGGATGAGTAATCCCTTAAGTTCTTGCGTGGCATCCGGCAAGAAGATTCACGCATTTATTTTTGTTAAATGCGCACAAAACAGCTCAGGAAAAGTACACTACTTCACGTTCCTTTTTACAGATGACACCTCTCACCAAAAGTCCGCTTGATGCCACGTCGGCCACTGAAGCTTCTTCAGGGCCTGAATTCCTTGTGGTGTGTAACGATCCCTGTGTTTTTCGCGCCGTGGCCGGGGCAGTCCGGAAGGTAAACGGACGCCTGAACTGCGCGCCCGCCATCGCCGCAGCGCGCGATTACCTTACACGTCGCAAAGTGGATGGCATTGTGCTGGATCTTAGCGTGGCCGGCGCCCTGGAACTGGTGTTAAAAACTCGCGCTGCCGGCGCTGTCAAACCGATGGTGATTTTCGCATGCGCATGGAATGATCATCAGACCGAGGCTGCGTTGCGAGCCGGCGCAAACTTTGTCCTTCGCCAGCCGCTGATCCCGGACAAGATTGCTAACATTTTTGCCTTGTCGACCGCCATGATGACCTCAGAAAAGCGGCGTTACTCGCGCTATCCGCTGATGGTGCCGGTGGATCTCGAATTTGGTGGTAAGTCCGCGGAAAGCACCATGTCAGACCTAAGTGAAGCAGGTATGGCCATCTGGTCATTGCAATCCTTTCCTCAGGGATCAGCACTTCGCTTTTCCTTTGGGCTGCCTTTTGGGGAGCGCGTGGAAGGCAAAGGCGAAGTCACCTGGGCGAATACCGATGGTTTGGTCGGCGTGCGCTTCAACATTCTCAATGACAAAGCCTATTCCAGTCTCTCCAACTGGATTGCCTTGCGCAACGCCATGCCCTCGTCTGGACGACCGCAGATTTCCACCTACTCGCCCGCCAGATAGGCCCTCTCGGTGTGTCATACGCGGCCGCCAGTACGTTCTAACTTGAAAATAAAGTACAAAACTATGGCCTGCGTGCTAAGCACTGACCGCTGCCTCACACCTTATGTGTGACTTGCGTCACGGTTTCTTCGCCTCATACGGATTAATGTGATCTCTGACACAGCGGCTTCTTGACTTCTTAGAAGATGCTCATGGTGAAGGGAGAACAGACATGGCCGCCAGCCACGTGACGTCAAAGATGACCCCGGGAATGAACCCGGTAAGCGATCCTTCCAAAATGGATTTTTCAAGAAATCCCATGCTGGTGTACTGGGAGATGACACAGGCCTGCGGACTGGCATGCAAACACTGCCGCGCTGAAGCTGTTCCTTCAGCCGATCCGCTGGAACTAACCACGCAAGAAAGCAAGAAGTTTCTGGACCAGTTGCTCGACTTTGGCGATCCTCTTCCGCATGTCATCCTCACCGGAGGCGATCCGCTGCGCCGCAAAGACATCTACCCAATCATTGACTATGCGCGTGGGATCGATCTGGATATTTCCATTACTCCTGCCGCCACCACTGAACTCTCCAATGACGCCATCACAAAACTTCGCGACCATGGCATCCAGGCGCTGGGCCTGAGCCTGGACGGTTCTTGTGCGGAGAAGCATGATGCCATTCGCAATGTGCCCGGGACCTTTGACCGTACCATTTGCGCTGCCCGTCACGCCGGCCACATCGGCGTGCCTATTCAGGTGAACACGCTGGTGTCTGAAGAAACGGCCGATGACCTTCCCGCGATTTATGAGTTGCTGCGCACCAGTTTTCCAGTCATGCGCTGGAGCTTGTTCTTCCTGATTTCTGTTGGGCGGGGCAAGGCCTTGAATGAAGTTACTCCCCAGCAGGGTGAGCGCATCATG